>Ga0075429_100002584_pt1 | contig 15262 bp, 13 predicted proteins | sample RhiMetdeltSRZDD3_FD_75295 | JGI IMG/M metagenome (GOLD analysis project Ga0075429, IMG submission 75295) | Populus rhizosphere microbial communities from Tennessee, USA - Rhizosphere MetaG P. deltoides SRZDD3 | ecosystem: Host-associated > Plants > Roots > Rhizosphere > Soil | place: USA... | reverse complement strand
GTCGCGATCACCGCGAGCTGGATGACCCGGAACGCCCAGCCGGCCTTCTCCGACATCGTCTTGTCGCCGTGCCTGGCCCGGCCGATCGTCGGCAGCAGAGCCAGCGCCACCAAGAAGGCGAAGCGGTCGTGGTCGACCTTGCCGTAGCTGTTGAAGATCAGCATCCACTCGAAGTAGAGCAGGAAGATGGGCCACCCGAGCAGTCTTGGGAAGACGCCGGTGGCCGCGATCGGCGACAGGATCAACAGACCCCAGAAGCACACGTGGACGACCAGCGTGGTGGGCTCCGGGAACGGCAGAATCTGGCCGATGTTGAGCGGGACGTAGAGCTCGGTCGGCACGGTCGACTTGAGTCGCGCCGCCTCGGAGTAGACCAGCACGTCCCAGACGATGAAGAGGTACGCGAGGGTGCGGAACGCCGCCACGCGACCGAGCGGCACGGCTGAGAACAGCCAGCGCATGGACCGATCGCTCAGGCCTCGGGGAGGGCCGGTCTCGGTGGTCGGCTCGGCGTTCGAGGTCACCTCTGCCACGAGACGACCTCCTCCAGGCTGGACTTGCCGGTGGGTACGCCGTCGTGGATCTCGATCCACTCGATGACGATCCGGATCCGGTCGATCGGCGGGTTCTGCGGGTATCGATCGTGGTAGGACTCGGCAAGGTAGGCAAGGCGGTCCGGGTCGGCCTCGAACTTGTCGAGCTGCCCCTCGAGCTCGGCCCGGCGCATGCCGCTGAGGCTCTCGGTGAACTGGAACTCCTCGCCGTCGGCGTTGACCGCGTACATCTGGGTGTCGCCGACCGGCTCGTTGAGCTCGCGCGAGGTCGAGTACATCCGGAACGGGCCGACCGGGAAGTCGTCGTCGTCGCCCCACAGCGTTCCGTAGAAGACCGCGGCCGCGAGCACGAGGGTGACGGCGACCCGCACCCGTCGCCCGACCGTGCCCACATCCACCCGGGCGAGTTTAGGGGCGCTGATCGAGGCATCGATGCTCAGGGCGCGCCGTGGCGACTCAGCGCGGGAACGCGACGGTCGGCGGGCGGCTCGAACGTGGCGTCGGCCGGGCGCTCACGGCAAGGATCCGGCCGATCTCGAGGCGGTCGACGACCTGATCCGCCGGCCGCTGGTGATCTTGCGATCGGTCCGGGCCGGCTTGGAACAGCCGGCGACGAAAAATTGACCGGTGCGTCAGGATGGGCGTTGAAACTCCCGTTGTCGGGCCTGATCTGGCCGGATGCAGCGACACGCTGCTCTCTGTGATCAATCGGTGACAGAAATTTCCCGGAATCAGTAGCGCTCGGACCCCATTTGGGTGTTCCATACGTACTGTCGTGGCCGCCGGTGACCCGAGACGCCGGCGGCCACGGCCTTTTCCGGGAGAAGTGCGACACCGGAGTAGAGACAGTGAGTTAGGTTAGACTAACCTAATCTGCATGGCCTCCTCGGAGACTCCGCTGCGTGCCGTCGACCTGGATCTCGGCTATCGCGGCGCGCGTGTCGTTCACGGCGCTGCGCTCGAGCTGACCGCCGGTCGGGTGACCGCACTGGTGGGTCCGAACGGCAGTGGCAAGTCCACGCTGCTGCGTGCGATGGCCCGCCTGCATGCCCCCGACACGGGCGACGTGCTGCTGGCCGACGGTTCGTCCGCACTGGCGCTCTCGCCGCGTGACTTCGCCCGCCAGGTGACCTTGCTGGCCCAGAGCCGGCCGACTCCGACCGGCGTGTGCGTGCGCGAGGTGGTCGGCTACGGCCGGCATCCGCATCGGGCGCGGTGGCGCGGGGCCGATCCGCGAGGCGCCGAGGCCGTGGCCTGGGCGATGCACGTCACCGGCGTCACCGACATGGCCGAGCGCCCGGTCGACGAGCTGTCCGGCGGCGAGCGGCAGCGGGTCTGGCTGGCCACCGCACTGGCGCAACGCACCCACACCCTGCTGCTGGACGAGCCGACCACCTTCCTCGATCTGCGCTACCAGGTCGAGACGCTGGATCTGATCCGCGATCTGGCCGACGACCACGACGTCGCGGTCGGAGTCGTCCTGCACGACCTGGATCAGGCCGCTGCCGTCGCTGACGCGGTCGTGCTGCTCGACGAGGGCCGGGTACGCGCCAGTGGGCCCGCCCGCGACGTACTGACGCCCGACCTGCTCTCGGAGGTCTACGGCATCCGGATCGACGTGTCCCTCGACCCTGCGACCGACCAGCTCACGACTCAGCCGATCGGCCGGCACAGCCTGCGGTCGCGCCGATCGGCCTGATGCACCGACGCGACATCACCTTCCCGTACGAGAAAGGTCATCTCCCATGCGAACGACCCGTGCCGCGACAGCCGCCCTGATCGGCCTGGTCGCCCTCACCGCCTGTGGCTCCAGCGAGGACGACTCCGAAGGGTCCGAAAGCGGCTCGGGCGGGCCGGTGACGGTGACCGACTCGCGCGGGGAGGAGATCCAACTCGACGCACCGGCCGACCAGGTGGTCGCGCTCGAATGGTCCGAGGCCGAGGACCTCGTGGCGTTGGGCGTCATGCCCGCCGGAGTCGCCCAGGTCGAGGACTTCAAGACCTGGGTCAACACCGTCTCGCTCGACGACAGCGTCACTGACGTGGGCCTGCGGTCCGAGCCGAGCATTGACGCGATCGCCGGACTGCAGCCGGACCTGATCATCACCGAGGCGGATCGGTCGCGGAGCCAGATCGACGACCTGGAGGAGATCGCTCCCGTACTCGTGACCGAGGGCAGCGACCATCGCGACAACATCGGGCAGATGCAGACCAACCTCGAGATGATCGCCACCGCGGTCGGTGAAGAGGACACCGCCGACCAGCTGATGGCCGACCTGGACGCCACCATCGCCGAGGGCCGGGAGGCGATCGAGGCGGCCGGGATGGCCGATGCCACATTCGCCGCGGCGCACGGGTGGAGCGAGGGCGGCTCGGTGGCGATCCGGATGTTCGGCGAGGGGTCGCTGTTGTCCGACCTGGCCGAGGAGCTCGGCCTGTCGAACGCCTGGACCGGCAAGGTCGACGAGTGGGGTCTGACGACGACCGACGTCGAGGCGATGACCCAGCTCGGCGACACCTACTTCCTGTACATCGCGCCGGAGGACAACGTCTTCGCCGAGGCATTGCCGGACAACCCGATCTGGCAGGGCCTGCCGTTCGTCGAGAACGGCAAGGTTCATGAGCTCGACGGGGGTACGTGGGCGTTCGGCGGACCCAAGTCGAGCCAGCAGGTCGTCGACGAGATCGTGGGAGCCGTCACGTCGTGACGATGGTCGAGACTTCGACCGTCGCCCGCGCGGGTCACGAGCCGGCCCGAGAAGGATCCGGCTGGTCCGCGGCGGCGGTCCTGCTCGCGGCACTCGGTCTGGTCGCTGCCATTGCGGCTGTCCACGTCACGCAAGGGACCTCGACGGTCAACGCACCGGACCTGCTCCGGCTCCTCGTCGGGCGCGGCGACGACGAGACCGAGGCGGTGTTCGTCGCGTCCCGGCTGCCGCGGATGCTCGCTGGGCTCGTCGTGGGCTTCGCGCTCGGCGTCGCCGGCACGCTGCTGCAGTCGATGACTCGCAACAGCCTGGCGGCGCCGGACACGCTCGGCGTCAACGACGGTGCCTACCTGGCGGTCGTGGCCTCGGCAGTGTTCATCGGCGGTTTGTCACCGCTGCAGTCGGCCGGCATCGCGATGCTCGGTGGCCTGCTCGCGGCCGGTCTCGCGATGGCGGTCTCGGCCGGCGGCGCATCGGGCACGACGCGGCTGATCCTCGCCGGCTCAGCCACCGCCATGGCGATGCTGGCGCTGACCAACACGCTGCTGCTGATGAAGCCCGAAGAGACGCTGGGTCTGTACGCGTGGGGGAGGGGGACGCTCGCACAGACCGGCCTCGAGCGGATCGCGTACCTCGGGCCGATCGTCGCGGTCGGGCTCGTCCTCGCGATGTTCATGGCGCGACGGCTCGACCTGCTCGCGCTGGGCGACGACGGCGCGGCGGTGCTCGGTGTCCACGTCCGGCTGACCCGTGCGACCGCGGTCGTCCTCGCCGTACTCCTGGCCGCGGCTGCCGTGACCGTGGCGGGTCCGTTGGCGTTCGTCGGCTTGTGCGCGCCCGCGATCGTGCGGTTGCTGTCCCGGCGCGTCGGCGGCCTCGGCGCCCATGTCTGGCTACTGCCGGTGAGCGGCGCGGTCGCCTGCGTCGTGGTCCTGGCGTCCGACCTCGTTGTACGCGCGTTCCTCACTGGGCCGTACGGCTCGGAGATGCCCACCGGGGTCGTCACGGCGATCTTCGGGGCGCCGTTCCTGATCTGGCTCGCGGCCCGGCACCGCGGCTCGTCGCCGGCGCGCAGCTCTCCCTCGTCGCGAAAGGGCGCCCTGCTGGGACGGCTCGGCTTCGCGGTGATCCTGACGATCGCTGGCCTCGTGACCCTGGCGTCGATGGCCGTCGGCATGCTGCTCGGCGACACCACCTTGCTGTTCGGCGACCTGACGAACTGGCTGACCGGCCAGTCGGGTCCCGCGATCACCTTCCTGCTCGACAGCCGGCTGCCCCGGGTGCTTCTCGGTGTCCTCGCCGGCATCGCACTCGCGGTCGCCGGGACGACCGTGCAGGCGGTCTGCCGCAACCCGCTCGCCGAGCCCGGCATCATCGGCGTCACGGCAGGCGCATCGGTCGGCGCGGTCGGACTGCTCGTCGTCGTGCCGAGTGCCGGGGTGGGCATGATGGCCGGCGTCGCGGGTCTCGGCGCGTTCCTCGCGTTCGCGGCGGTGTACGGCCTGGCCTGGCGCGGCGGTCTCGACTCAGACCGGCTGGTCCTGGTCGGCGTCGGCATGGGCTTCCTCGGCGCCTCGATCACCGCGGTCCTCGTCCTCGAGGACACCATCCTGTCGGCGCAGGCGATGACCTGGCTGTCCGGTTCGACGTACGCCCGCGGCCTCACCGACGCGATCCCGGTCGCCGTCGCGCTCGTACTCCTGCTTCCAGTGCTGGCCTTCGCGACCCGGGAGCTCGATCTGCTATCGCTCGACGACGACACGCCGCGTGTGCTCGGCGTGCCGCTGGAGCGGGTCCGGCTGGTGGCGCTGGCCGGTGCGGCCGCCCTGACCGCGACCGCTGTGGCTGCCGTCGGCGTCATCGCCTTCGTCGGCCTGGTCGCACCGCACGCTGCCCGCGCTCTGGTCGGCGGCCGCCACGTCCGCGTCCTGCCCCTGGCCGCCCTGCTCGGCGCCTCGCTGGTCTGCCTGGCCGACACCATCGGGCGTACGATCATCGCCCCGGATCAGCTGCCGGCGGGCCTCATGACAGCGCTGATCGGCGCGCCGTACTTCGTCTGGCTGCTGTGGCGAACCCGGGTGTGATTGGTTGCCGACACCGGTCGGCGGCTACGCTGTGGCGCCGGTACATCGCTCGCGGAGCGCCGCAGCTCACGGGATCCGAGACGACTCGGGCGTATAGCTCAGTGGTAGAGCACCTGCCTTACAAGCAGGGGGTCACAGGTTCGAACCCTGTTGCGCCCACCGATGGCTTCTGACCTGCGGAAACACCGGTTGGGCTGCGTGTCTCGGTTGAGCACAGCGTTCAGCCAGCCCATTGCCTGGGAGCTGTCGGTGTCACTCGGCGGGCCGGGTTTCGGGTGGCAAAGACTTGACGCACCGGCGAAGGGAGCCGAGATGAGCCGCGCCGACGACATCGCCTTGTGGCACGACGTCAACCGCACCATCATCGGCCTGCCGTCGGCTGGTCGCGGTCTTCGGCGGCGTTCGGTCCCTAGCGAGGGAATTGAGAGTGTGCCGCCGCGAACAAGGTGTAGCGGTTGCCGAAGTCCGGGTACGTCGCCAGCATCGCGTCCATCAGCTCTTGCGGCGAGCCGCTCTTGGCCAACGCGGATTCGAAGTCCTCGATGTAGCGGCGGGACTGGTCGAGCACGCGCACTGCGTCGTCGTCGGGTGCGTCGGGATCCTTGTGCCCGGCGATGATGGTCGTCGGCTGGAGTGCCGCGACGGCGTCGAGCGACGCCAGCCATTCCGCGCGCGAGTCGGGCGTCGACTGCCAGAGCCACATGTGGATGTTGTTGTAGGCGATGTCGCCGGAGCAGACGACCGCCTGCTCGGGCACGTGGACGATGGTCCCCAGTGCGCCGTCCGCACCGCCGATCCGCTCGCATCGGAGCGGGTGCCCTTCCAGCTCGTAGTTCTGGGACGGCGCCAGCACGGGCACGGTCGGCTGATCCGAGAACTGACCCTCGAACCACTTGCTCCAGCTGGCCATCCCCTGCGGACTGGCGTGTGCGAGCGCCTCGTCGACGACCTGCTGGTCGGTGGCGAACAACCGAGCGTCGGGGAAGTCGGCGAGCACCGGTCCGGCGCCGAAGAAGTGATCGGCGTGACCGTGGGTCAGCAGGACTGCCTCGAGCTGCTTGCCCGAGTTCTGTACCCAGTCGGCAAGCCGCTCGCCTTCGGCGGTGGTCATGAGCGCGTCGACCAGGACGGCCTGGCTTTCGCCTGCGATCAGCGTCGACGTACTCGCGGGCCAGGTGGCTGGTGTGCTGTCGTCCCAGCCGGACCCTCCGGGCACCGTCTTGTAGCCACTGTTGAAGACCTCGATGGACAGTTGATCGAGCATGCCGGACTCCGTCGTACGTCACCTGGGACCGGATGACCACGGCACGCTCGGGATCTCGATGGTCCCCTCACCATCGAGCATAAGACGGATCAGCCCGGTCGCCGGTGTCGTCGTGGCTGGAGACGAGCTCGTCGTACACGATGGAGGTCGGGGACGGAGGGAGCTCGCGATGAGTCAGACGTACGGCACGCTGCGGGTCGAGCGTGACGAAGGGGTGTGGAGCGTCGTGATGGACGCGCCGCCGCTCAACCTGATCGGACCAGAGCTGGTACGGGATCTGGTGCGGCTGCTCGGTGAGGTGGAATCCGATGCCGACGTTCGGGTCGTGGTCTTGGAAAGCGCCGATCCGGAGTACTTCGTGGCGCATGTCGATCTGTCCAAGGTCGCCGAGTACACCGCGGAGGCGGCCAAGGCGGGCGGTCCGGACGACGCGTCGCTTGGCATGTTGTGGCACAAGCTCAGTGAGCTGCCGGCGGTGACGATCGCGAAGCTGCGTGGCCGAGCCCGTGGGGCGGGCAGCGAGCTGGCATTGGCGTGCGACATGCGGTTCGCCGCCCGGGAGAACGCCGTCATCGGACAGCCCGAGATCGGGTTCGGTGTGCCACCGGCCGCCGGCGGCGTCCAGCATCTCGGGCGGCTCCTCGGGCGGGGGCGGGCGATGGAGGCGATCCTCGGCGCGGCCGACTTCGACGCCGACACCGCCGAGCGCTACGGCTGGATCAACCGGGCGCTGCCCGACGCCGAGCTGGACGAGTTCGTGACCCGGCTCGCGCGTCGCATCGCGTCGTTCCCGGCCGACGCCGTGCGCTCCACCAAGCAGGTGCTCAACGAGCTGACCCTGCCCGGGCCGGACGCGCTTCGCGCCGATGCCCGCCGGTTCCAGCAACTGGTCCGCTCCGACACCGTCCAAGGCCGCATGGCGACCCTGTTCGAGCAGGGACTGCAGACCCGCGGACCGCTCGAGGCAGACCTCGGCGAGCGCCTCGAATCCCTCTGACCGGCCTTCGTCGGCGGTGAGCTGCCGGCGTACCTGTCCGATTCGTCCACGTGCCAGCCCCCCAGGGTGCAGACCAGGGTGTCTCCCTGGTGTGAGGCCGCGCTGCCCGCGCGAATGTTGTCGGTGTCAGCAACAACACCAAAGCACCAGGAGAAATCATGAGCACCACAGCAACCAGCACCGACACGACCAGCAGCACCACCGACCCGACCGCCGACCTGAAGCTCGAGGCCGTGGTGGTTCCGGTGGCGGATGTGGATCGTTCGAAGGCCTTCTATCAGGGCCTCGGGTGGCGGTTGGACGCCGACTTCGCGTTTGACAATGGCTTCCGCGTCGTCCAGTTCACCCCGCCGGGTTCGCCGGCGTCGATCCAGTTCGGCACCGGAATCACCTCGGCCGCACCGGGCTCGGCACAGGAGATCTACCTCGTGGTCTCCGACATCGCGTCGGCTCGCGACGCGCTCGCGGGTCAGGGTGTCGAGGTCAGCGCAGTTTTCCACGCCGCCTCGCCGGGCGCCCAGTTCCAGCCCGACGGGGGCGGACGCGTGGACGGGCCGGCCGACGACGGCGCCAGCTACGGCTCGTTCGCCACGTTCAGCGACCCCGACGGCAACGGTTACCTGTTGCAGGAGGTCACCACTCGGCTGCCCGGCCGCGTCGACGCCGACGAGACCAGTTACGCCTCGGCCGACGACCTGTCGCAGGCATTGATCCGGGCCGCGACTGCACATGGCGAGCATGAGAAGCGCACCGGTGAGTACGACGAGCAATGGCCGGTCTGGTACGCCGCGTACATGGTCGCCGAGCGCAACGGCACCCAACTCCCTGAGTGAGCAACGAATCCATCCAGCAGACGAATCACGAAACGAGACATCACGAGAAGAGGAAGCATCATGTCAACCATCACCCTGCACACCAACACCACCGCGACACCCGAGCAGTACGTCGCAGCATTGACCGACTTCGGGCCGGGCCGCGCCGAGGTCTTCGGCAACAGCGCCGACTCGTACCTGAAGGTGCACGCCAGGAGTGCCCACCACGCCGACGTGACCGAGGGCTCCGGCGGCGTCTGGGAGCGTCTGGACTACGACTGGTCGAACCTCGAGCGGGTCGTCATGCGGACCACCGACTCCAACACCTGGGGCGGCCAGTCCGGCCACACCTACACCTTCACTCGCAAGGCCGACGGCACGACCGACGTGGACGCGGTCGTCGTACGCGATGGCAAGAACCTCAAGGGCAAGGTGCTCGGGTTCCTGCTGGGTCACGGTGGCCAGCGTGTCCTGGGCAAGGCGTTCAGGAACACTGCCAAGGCGATCGAGGAGCGCAACACCACGACGAGCCATGCGGATCTCGTCTAGGGCACATCGACGAGGTGCGGTCACGGGAAACGTCCCGGACCGCACCTCGTTCGTTGCTGGGTCACCGTCGGAGGAACTCGGCCACGTCGGCGGCGAACTCCTCGTGGTGCTGGAACGGGAAGCCGTGGGCCGCGTCGGGATAGATCTTGACCGTGGCGTTCGGCAGCAGGCCGGCGAGCAGGTGTGAGTAGCGCGGCAGGATCATCCGATCGCTGTCACCGTTGGCGACGAAGACCGGCTGCGTGATGGCGCTGACCCGTTCGAGCAGGGCATGGTTCGGGATGCCCCAGGCCGTGACCGCGTCGTACTGCGCCAGCCGGGTGTCCCAGCTGGTCGGCTGGTCACGGTCCTCGGTCCGGCCGCCGAAGATGCGCTGCGCGGCCGCCTGCCCTGCCTCGAGGCCGACCGGACTACTGGTGAAGAACACGGCCAGGTAGCCCTCCGGCGAGGTCTCGGGCCGACCGACCGCGCCGATGACGTCCGGTGCCCAGCCGTGCATGCCAGCGGCGCCCTGCGGCGCGGCCGATGCCAGGACGATCCGCTCGACCAGGTCCGGCCGGACCAGCGCGATCTCCTGGGCGACGAAGCTGCCGATCGAGAATCCCAGCAGATCGACGCGGTCCAGTTCGAGCGCGGTGAGGAACTCGATCGCGTCGTGAGCCATCTCGGCGATGGTGTGCGGCGTCCGACCGGTGCTGGCGCCGACGCCGGTGTTGTCGAAGGTGATCACACGTCGGTGCCCGGCCAGAGCGTCGATCAGGGCCGGGTCCCAGTTGTCGAGATTGCCGCGGAAGTGTTGCAGGAGTACGAGCGGTGTCGCGTCGGCGCCGGCACTGCGGTAGGCGTACTCGATACCGTTCGCCGCGCTGACCGTCCGGGTTTGCGTTGTTGCGTACGTACTCATCGACCTGATCCCGAGATCTCTACGACCACAACGGATCCTTCTGTGAGCAATGGTATTCACGGCGTTATGCCTGGTGGCCGGCGGTGGTCTGTTGGCGTCGCGGTTCGAGCCAGGTCTGGACCCGGAGCGTCCCAGCACGGGACTAGGCGGGTTCTCGACCCGAGCGTCGGTTGGGCCAGGCGCCTCGGAGCTCCTTGCGCGAGCTGACGCCGAGCTTGCCGTACACCTTGCGCAGGTGCCACTCGACCGTGCGTGGGCTGATGAAGAGTTCGGCTGCGATCTCGGGGTTGGTACGGCCTTCGGTGGCGAGCCGGACGATCAGGGTCTCTTGCGGAGTGAGCTCGACGTGAGTCTCGACGCTGCGCTTGCGGACGGTCTCGCCGGTCGCTGCGAGTTCGCGGCGGGCGCGTTCGGCGAACGCTTCGGCGCCCATTGCCGAGAACAGGTCGTGGGCGCGCCGGAGCGGTTCCCTGGCGTCGGCACGTCGGCCTTCGCGACGGAGCCACTCGCCGAAGTTGAGGTACGTTCTAGCCAGTTGGACCCGGATGCGGGTACGGCCCAGTCGTTCGATGGCCTCGTTGTAGAGCGCCTCGGCGGCAGAGCTGTCGCTGACCATGGCACGGCTACCCGCCGCAACGCCTCGGGCCCAGTCCGTCTCGGTCAGCTGCGCCGTCTCCGCGAGGTTCTCGGCCGCGGCCGCAGCAGCGTCGGGTTCACCGCTGTGAGTGGCGGCTTCCACGAGTTCCACAAGGCCCCAGTCATAGGTGCCGAGATCGGTGTACTCGCTGGCTCGTTTCGCAGCTTCGAGGGCCTCCCGGTAGCGGCCGTGCCCGTTATGGAGTACGGCACTGGCATAGTTGCCGAGGCTCAAGCCCATGCCTTCGCCGCGCAGCGTCGCGTCGGCGATAGTGGCCTCGACCAGCTCGGTGGCCGTGGTGTCGTCACCTCGCCAGGCAGCCAGTGTCGTCGCGCCATACGCGGCGAGCTGGGTGCCGGTCACCTCGGTCACCGCTCGGGCGTCCTGGAGGAGCGCGGTCGCCGCATCAAGCTCGCCGGCCACGACGTGGACGATGATCCGGGCGCGAAGCGCGGCGGGTAACGCGGTCAGAGCGCCGGCCTCTCGGGCCATGTCGACCTGGCGGGTGACTATCGCATGCCAGCTGTCGTCGTCCTTGAGATCGTCGGCAACACGTCCGGCCAGCCACAGCCAACGCAACCCTTCGTCGATCGAGAGATCGTCGGTGCGGAATGCCGCGACAGCGTCCTTCATGAGGGAAACGGCCGCAGGCCGACCCTCGGTCGCCAGGACGGCCAGTGCGTACAGGAGCCGATCGGGAGGCCCACTCGCGGCATCGGGTCCGGGCGCGGCGCGGGCTGCGCCGGCAACTTCGCCCATCGTCACCTCGCCGGTTAGGCGGCCGGCGCTCACGGTGGCGGCCAGCGCGTCGAGATAGGTACTGCGGGCGAGGGCTAGGTCGAGCGGCTCGAGCTGGCGCGCGGCGGCGAGCAGAAGTCCTGGAGCGTCGCTACCCCGCCGGGTATCGAATGCGACCTGAGCCTCCAGCACAGTGGCCTGCGCCTGTTCCAACTCGTCCAGTGGGTTCGCCCGCGCCAAGACAAGCATTGAGAGGGCACCGTCCGGAGAACCGGCTTGTTGCTTGGTCCGCGCGGCGACGAGAGCACGTCGTCCTTTCTGGGAACGGTCGACGGTGAGCCGGGTCGCCTCTTCGAGGAAGGTAGCCGCAGCAGCGAGGCCGCCTCGGGTCTGCGCCCGCTCGGCCGAGCGCTCCAGTTCAGCGGCGACGGCGTCATCCGGCTCAGCGGTGGCGTGCGCCCGATGCCAGATACGGCGATCCGGATCGAGGACCGCGTCGGTGACCTCAGCCAGCGCACCGTGAACCTCTCGCCGCTGGGACGGCGATGCCGCCCGGTAAACCGCCGAGCGCAGCAGCGGATGCCGAAACCTCACCTGGCCAGCGAGGTCCACGAGCCCGGCAGCGGCAGCCGGTGCAGCGCTCTCGATCTCCACACCGAGCTGAGCAGCCGCCCGCTGCACCAGGACAGGATCTCCCAGCGGTTCGGCCGCCGCTACAAGGAGTAGGTGCCGAGTGTCTTCCGGGAGCGGCTCGAGGCGGCGACGAAATCCGGCTTCGATTCGGCCGGCCAACGACGACGCGGCGGGCAGCCCAAAGCCGCCTGCGAGTTCCTCGGGGGTGAGCGCGTGCGGCAACTCGAGTAGCGCGAGGGGGTTCCCGTGCGTCTCGGCCACGATCCGTTCCCGGACCCGGTCGTCCATCGGGCCCGTCACCACCGATCGCAGCAACGCTCCCGCGTCGCCGTCATCCAATCCAGCGATTACGAGCTCGGCGAGCCCATCAAGTGGGTAGGTGTCCACGGGATCGCGGATCGCAAAGGCGATGACGACGGACTCGGCCGCGAGGCGCCGGCCGACGAAGGCCAGGGTCTGGATCGATGAGTGGTCGATCCACTGCGCGTCGTCGACGACACACACGAGGGGCTGGTCCGCGGCAGCATCGGCCAGGAGGCTCAGCACGGCCAGCCCGACGCGGAATCGGTCCGGAGTATCGCCGGCTTGAAGACCGAGCGCCGTCCCGAGTGCGTCTCGCTGTGGCTCCGGGAGCTGGTCGAGGTGCCCGAGGCATGGGGTACAGAGCTGATGCAGCCCCGCGAACGCGAGCTCCATCTCAGACTCGACGCCGGCTGCCCGGGCGATCCGGCACCCTCCCGCGCCGGCGACGAGGTAGTCCAAGAGCGCAGACTTCCCAATTCCTGCCTCACCGCGGAGGACCAAGGCCTGGCTGATCCCCGAGCGGACATCTGCGAGCAGCGCGTCCAAGGCACTGCACTCGGCGGCCCGGCCGCGCAGCTCCGGCCGGTCGCCCCGGCCCCACGGCTCCTGATCAGTGCTTGACATGTCCATCGCCCACCGGTGGCTCGTGCTCGCCAAGCCTGTGCGCCGTGCTCACGTCAGATCACCCCTTCGAGGTCCGCAGCGCTCCGATCGTGGTGCCGAGGTCGGTCTCCACCCCATCGGGCTGCTGCAGGCCATGCTCCAGTAGAAGCTTGATGAACGGTCGGTTCGCGGGGCGGCCGGCGGTGGCGAAGTATGCCCGCAGGCCGGCCGCGAACTCCTCGTTGTCGGGCAGGGTGGCGACGTCGACCAGCTGCTTGATGCCGGCAACGGCGACCCGGTCGAACGTCGAGATCCGCCGGGCGAAGGCGTCGGTGAAATCCTCGATCTCCGCGTCCGGGATCAGTCGGTTGACGTAGCCGTACTCGGCGGCGCGTGCAGCCGGGATGTCATCTCCACCGAGCAGGATCTCCAGCGCCCGTCCGCGGCCGACCAGGCGACCGAGCCGAGCCATCGGCCCGCCGGGGACGGCTCCGACGCCGACCTCGAACTGGCCGAGGATCGCCTTCTCCGACGCGAATCGGATGTCGGCCGCCAGTGCGAACTCGCTGCCCGCACCGCGAGTACGGCCGCGGAGCTCGCAGATCGTCGCCGCCGAAAGCCGGCTCAGACGCACGAAGTTGTCGACGTACGGGTGCATGCCAGTCGGACCGGCCGACATCCCCAACACCCGGCTGTTGTCGGCCAAGAAGTCCCAGTGGGCCATGAAGTAGCCCGGCTTCTCACTGCGGAACACGACGACCGTCAGGTCCGAGCTTGCCTCGATGCGCTCGATCAACGCTGCGAGCTGTTCGATCGTGTCCGGATCCAGCAGATTGACCGGGCCGTTGTCGAAGGTCACCCGCCAGTACGCCGGAGATACCTCGTCGACCTTGAACTGCTCGGTTGCCGCCATGACGCGCTCCCTCCACCGGCGTTGGAGGCCCGTTCCCGCTGGTTGGACCTCCTCCTAGCGGAGCATCGCCCAGCGTCCGAGCTGCCGCCAGGGACGAAGGTCTCACCTTCCGACCGATGAGTCGCAGGCGGCGGATCTATGGGGACACCAGCTGCTGGCCGCCGTCGATGTCGTACGTCGCTCCGGTCAATCCGAGATTGGTCGCGAGGAACCGGAAGACCCGCCTACTTTCGCGAACGCCGAGTGAGCTGCAACCGAACGCGACGACACGGCCTCGGTCTGGGATACCGGGCCGTGCCCTCGATCGCTGGCTGACGCCGGCCATCTAGACCTCCTCTCCGGACAGGATCTGAAGGAAGAACTGGAAGACGTTCAGGATGTCGAGGAAGATCGACGCGGCCAGCAGCGGCGCCGCGCTGATGTCGGTCGAGTTCCGTAGACGCTGGAAGTCGACCGCCGTGAGGGCGGCGAAGATGACGAGGCCGAGGATCGAGTAGATCAGCGCGCCATGCGGAATTTGTAAGAAGATCAGCACGATGCCGAAGCCGATCAGGCCCACGAGAGCCCAGAATCCGATCCGCGAGAGCGCGGTCAGGTCCCGTCGGGTGGCATAGCCTGCGGCGCCGAAGCCGGCGATGAACAGCGCGGTCGCTCCGCCTGCCTGCCAGAGCGCCTGTGGGTCCATGCCCGCGTAGTACGCGAACGTCGGTGCGACCGTCAGCCCGAGCAGCAGGCCGAATGCGCCGAGCAGTCCCACCGTCAGCTGGACGGACCGGCTCGAGGCGTACTGCATGCCGATCAGGGTGCCGAGGGCAGCGAGGAACGCGACGATGCCGACGCCGCCGGACAGGTCGCGGCCTAGGTACGCGCCGAGCGCGAACAGGGCTGCGGTGGCTGCGACGTAGCCCATCGTCTGGGCGAACAAGGTGTGAGTCTGGGCGCGAGGCGTCGCCTCGGCCGGTGGGCGGGTGACTAAGTCAGTCATGACAACTCCTGGTGATCTCAGTGGCCGGTGGCGGCCGTGGATTGCTGTTGCTTCCACGGTTCCGCTCGGCACCCGCGGTCGCACCTGGGTCAGTCCCTGGCCCACACCCTGGTGCGCATCCAGGTCGGAGGCCCGTGCAGAGGCCGGTCGTCGTCGCCACGGAGCGACTTCCGAACTCTGCTGGCCAGACCAGCTGAGCGATGAGCCGTGGTGCGCCTCGCGGCATCGGCGGGTTGCCGTGCGGCTTACCTCGACCGTCGTTGGCGGCACGAGAGCCTGGATCAGTAGTCCGGGAGCACCGGCGACAGGGTGACCGCCGATGACTGTCCGTGCATGCGACGCCGTGTACGAATATGGTCAGTCGGGCACGAGATCAGCCCAGAACTCGGTACGTCCAGGGTTCTACGTATCCGCGGGATGTTGGCGCGTCCACTGGTCGGAACATTGGAGTTGTCCCGGCAGCAACGCCCTCGAAGCCTTGGTCGTAGGAGGCGAACCTCGACGATGGTGGCGTCGCGATGACAGCTGACCTGCGGTCGGAGATCGGGCACCGGAGAGCCCGTCGGCAGTACTTCCAT
>Ga0075429_100002582_pt1 | contig 15270 bp, 14 predicted proteins | sample RhiMetdeltSRZDD3_FD_75295 | JGI IMG/M metagenome (GOLD analysis project Ga0075429, IMG submission 75295) | Populus rhizosphere microbial communities from Tennessee, USA - Rhizosphere MetaG P. deltoides SRZDD3 | ecosystem: Host-associated > Plants > Roots > Rhizosphere > Soil | place: USA... | reverse complement strand
ATGCAATCTGTCGCCGGCGTCGCCCTGCTGCTGGCGCTCGGCACGATGGCCTGCGAGAGTGAGGGACCGCAAAGCACCTTTCCCAATGGGCCGCCGGAAGCGGCGACCGGTGCCCGGCTCCGGGAGATCGTCAATGGGCTGGTCATGCCGCTTTTCCTGACCTCGCCGCCTGGTGATCTCACCCGGCAGTTCGTGGTGGAAAAGCCGGGGCGCATCCGGATCATCAAGGACGGTGGGCTGGTGCCGGCGCCGTTCCTCGACATTTCCAGCAAGGTGTCCAACGGGAACGAGCAAGGACTGCTCGGCCTCGCCTTTCACCCGCAGTACGCCTCGAACGGACGGTTCGTCGTCAACTATACCGACACGGCGGGCGATTCCCGGGTGTCGGTCTACCGGGTCTCCGCCGACCCCGACCGGGCCGACCCGGCCAGCGAGCAGGTCATCGTCGAGGTGGACCAGCCGTTTCCGAATCACAACGGCGGCATGGTGGTCTTCGGGCCCGACGGCAAGCTCTACATCGGATTCGGCGACGGTGGTGACGGCGGCGATCCCTCGGACAACGCCCAGAATCGAGGGGTTCTGCTCGGCAAGATCCTCCGGCTCGACGTCAGCGCCACCGGCCAGGCCTCGGTGCCCTCCGATAATCCCTTCGTGGGCCAGCCCGGGATCCGTCCCGAGATCTGGAGCTGGGGACTCCGCAACCCCTGGCGATTCAGCTTCGACCGGTCGGTCGGCGATCTGTACATCGCCGACGTGGGACAGAACGATCGTGAGGAGATCGACGTCGCCACCGACCTCGCGCAGTTCGGCCGGGGCCGCAACTTTGGCTGGGATATCATGGAAGGAACAGCCTGTTTCGGCGCGCCGGGCTGCAACAAGAGCGGCCTGACCCTACCGGTGCTGGATTACGGGCACGACGAAGGCTGCTCGGTGACCGGAGGGTACGTCTATCGCGGCCCGACGGCCACGATTTATTCCGGGCATTATTTCTACGCCGACTATTGCGAAGGGTGGGTCCGCAGCTTTCGGCTGGTCGGACCGACGGTCACCGACCAGAAGGATTGGACGTCGCTCCGTCCCGGCAGCCAGATCCTGAGCTTCGGCGAGGACGCGCGGGGGGAGCTCTATATCCTGACCTCCTCGGGACACGTCTACCGGATCGAGCCGGTCCCCTAGAGAGCCGAGTGCCGCCCCCGGATTTCCCGCGCCTCCGCACGGCCATCCCCGCCGGCGTGCACTTCGGTACCTCCTCCTGGAACTATCCCGGCTGGCGGGGACTGGTGTATTCGCGGGAGTATCCCGACAAGGGCGCCAGCGCCGACATGCTGGCGGAGTATTCGAGGTTTCCCCTGTTCAGCACCGTGGGCATCGACGCGAGCTTCTACGGCCCGCTCTCCGAGAAAACCCTGCGCAGCTACGCCGCCGCGCTGCCGGACGGGTTCCAGTGCGTCAGCAAGGTGTGGGACCGGTTGACGGTATACACCTTTGCCGAGGCGCGGGAAAAGAAAAGGGCGGGAGAGCCCAATCCCGACTTTCTGAATGCCGACCTCTTCCTGCGGGACGTGTGGACCCCGTGCATGGAGCACTTCACCTCGCACCTCGGCCCGTTCGTATTCGAGTTCCAGGCGATCGCGCGGCAGGACAAGGTCCTTCCCGACCAGTTTGCCCAGTGGCTCGACGAATTCTTCGGGAAGCTGCCCCGGGAAGGGCGCTACGCGGTGGAGATTCGGAACCCGGAATTTCTCACTCCGGCGTACTTCGCGGTGCTCCGGGAGCACGACGTGGCCCATGTGTTCAACTCATGGACCCGGATGCCCTCGATCGGGATGCAGCTCGATCTCCCCGGGTCGGTGCCCGCGGGATTTCTCGTTGCGCGGGCGCTGCTCCGTCCCGGCACCCGGTACGCCGACGCGGTGGACGCCTTCGCACCGTACGACCGGATCAGGGATCCGAATCCCGAGCTGCGCGGCGATCTGGTGCGGCTGGTGGAGAGGGCGGAGCAACTCAGGATTCCCGCGTACCTGCTGGTGAACAACCGCGCGGAGGGGAGCGCGCCGCTTACGATCATCGCGATTGCGGAGATGTTGATGGAAAAGCGTCAACGGTCAACGGTCAACGGTCAACGGGAAAGCCTTAGCTGAAGGCGGAAGGCTTCTAACCCGCCGCTTTCCGCGCAGCGCGCCGGAACCGCCGCTTTGCCGGGGCCCGGCCTCGTCCTGCCGCGGCGTGCGCCGCTCGGGCCAGCTGGCTCAGCCGGGCCAGCTCTTCCGCGTAGGGGATTTCGACCCAACCCTGGCTCAGGGCCAGCCGCTCGGAGAGGAAAGGCCGGGCAGTGGCGCCGGAGAGCGCTTCGGTTCTGAGCGGAGCGGGAAGCCGGAGCACCAGCGCTTCGCGTCCCAGCACCGCGAACATGCGCTCGCCGTGGAAGAAGGCCTCGCTGCCGAAGAGCTTCTTGATCCGGATGGGGGTCAGCGCGGCAAGCGCGTCGCGGACCAGGGTCGGGCGGTTCGGGGTATCCATGGGGAAAGATGGTACCGCCCCAACACCGACCCCGCTAGAGCAAGTTGCCGCCAGTGCCAGTGCCCAGTGCCTCGTGCCTAGTGCCCAGTGCCTAGTGCCTACTGTATCTCCGCTTCCAGTGCGCCCGCCAACCCCGCGATCGCACAGATCCGCACGATCGTCTCGCCGATCTTGTTGTTGGGTGTCGAGGCCCCGGCGGTGATGCCGATCGACTTCGCTCGGCCGAGCCACCCGGTCGCGGTCACTTCGCCCTTCTCGCCGACCGGGCGGTGGCGGATGGTGCCGATCTCGGGGTCGAGGCAGTCCGAGTCCTCGATGTGATAGGTGGTCACACCCCGACTGGCGCTGAGCTTGGCGAGGTGAGTGGTGTTGCTCGAATTGTATCCGCCCACCACGATCATCAGATCGGGCGGCTCCGCGAGCATCAGCTCCACGGCATCCTGGCGCTCCTGGGTGGCGGAGCAGATCGTATCGAAGGTGCGTACGTGCTCCGCGGCCTTCTCTTCGCCGTACTTCCGCACCATCGTCCGGCGCACCTCCTCCGCGATCGCGAGCGATTCGCTGGAGAGCATCGTCGTCTGGTTGGCGAGTCCGACCCGTTCCAGGTCGCGCGCGAAGTCGAATCCCGGCGATGCCGCTCCCGCAAAGCGGGTCGTGATCGGCGCAGGATCGCCCCCCTGCTCGATCCACTCGCATACGGCTCGCGCCTCGGCCATGTCCAGCACCACCAGGTAGCGGCCTTCCGGATACTTCATCACCTGACTCGCCGTCGATTTGGTCTCCTCGTGCCACTGCTTCCCGTGGATCAGCGCCGTGAAGCCGTCGCGCGCGTAGCTCTCGACCCGCTTCCAGACGTTCAGCACCGAGCCGCAGGTGGTATCCACCATCACACAACCGATCTCGCGGAGCCGCGCGAAGTCCTGAATCGTTACGCCGAAGGCGGGCATGATCACCACGTCGTTCGCCGTCAGCCGGGTGAAATCGAACTCTCCGTCGGGGCCGCGATGAAGGAAGTTGACTCCCATCGCCTCGAGCTTCGCGTTGACGTGGGGATTGTGGATGATCTCACCCACCAGATGGAGCGGCCGGTCGGGAAACTTCATCCGGGTCTCGTAGGCGTAATCCACCGCGCGGTCCACGCCGTAGCAGAAACCGAATTCCCGGGCCAGTCGGAAGGTGAGGGGGCCGACTGCGAGGACGTGATCGCGGGCCCGGATCACCTCCACCAGGCGGGAGTGATAATCGGTGGAGAGGAGTCCCTCGATCGCCGTCTTGAGCCCGAATCCCTTCCGGAAATACGTCGCTTCTGCCATGGAGGAAATCTACCCGGCTCCCGGTCGATTGGCCCGGCCGCACCCGTCGATCGCCCGGCCCACCGGGACGCCGGAAAAGCTTCCGCTGAGCGCGAGGGTGTCGGGATTCTCGGCGCGACCGAGCCGCACCTCGAAGGTGCCGGACACTCCGGATGCTCCGGATTCCTGCAGCGTGACGACACCGGAGACCGCTTCGAAACCCTTGAGCTCGACATTATCGAGCCATCGGACCGCCGCATTGGCCTGGGGCCGGAACGCGATGAACACCTTGGAGGGAAAGATCGAGTAGACGCCGGAGCTTATCGTGTCCTTGGGAAGAAGGGCGAATCCCACCGCGGTGTCGTTGCGAACGGCGAGCAGCTCGAGCAGAGAATCGCGGGCGCACCAGCGAGCCGTGGCCGGAGCCCGGAAGGAGCCCTGCGCGCTGCCGGTCCAGCTCGCCGCGATCTCGCCCACCGCAGGAGTAGACGCGGCGCCGGAACGGCAGGCGAGAATCTGGAGTGTCAGGATGCAGATGACGCGATGCATGCAGGGAAGCTAGGCCGCCCGGCGCTTCGCGGCTACGGAGCGGCTAGCGGTTAGCAGTTAGCAGTTAGCGGTCCTACGACGCCTGGGCCCATTTACTCCGGCCGTCGCGGTGAAGGCCGTAGGCGCGAAGGCGGCGCCAGAGCGTGGTCCGGCTGATGCCCAGGCTCTTCGCGGTTTCGGCCAGCCGCCAGCCATGCTCGTCGAGCGAGCGCACGATGGCCTCTTTTTCACGGTCGGCCAGGGTGGTGGGTCCGACGCTTCCCTGAATGAACATCGCTTCGCCCAGGTCGAGGTTGGCAACACGGAGCGGTTTGAGCCGCCCCCCCAGCTCGGCAAGGGCCGGCATCAGGTCGGAAGCCGGCCGGGACAGGTCGAGACCCAGCTCCCGGGCCTGCTCATTGGCGTACAGGACCTTCCCCTGGGGGTCGAAGACGATCACCGCCTCGCTGAAGGCATCGAGCAACGCCTTCGCCAGGGGCGAAAACACTGAGGGGAGCGGAGTTGGGCTATGGGGCGCCGTCATATGACTGATCTACGTTTCATCCGTCATAATGGTTTCAAACGGGAACGGGGTCAACCCACGGCCAAACCACGTCAACGGTCAACGGTCAACGGTCAACGGTCAACGGGACAGGCCGCGCGGATTGGATCCGGCTTGAACCTGATTGGTTGCTGGTGAGTCCAGGATCGATCCCATCTTCCGGGATGCAACCCCATCATCGATCGCTTCTCGCATGGGTCGAAGCAAGGGAAGTCTCCCGGGCCGCCTACCGAGCATGCCGCGATCACGGGAAGCCGGCCGCGTCGGCGATTTTCGACCAATACCAGCGCGCCGCACTTTCAATCCGACTGAACATCGCAGAGGGATTCGCCCTCGCGGATTTCGGGCGTTTCGGCAATCACCTGGCCATCGCATATGGCTCAGCAGTGGAAACCGAAGAATGCCGGGAGCTCGCGATGGAGGAAGGAATCATCCCCGAGGACGTCGCAAGACGAACAATCGAGCGTTGCCAGCGGTGTGAGCGCTTGCTGCTTGGCCTGCTGAAAAAATACCGGCCGCTAGGCAGGTCCCGTTGACCGTTGACCGTTGACCGTTGACGCCGTTCTCCTCACACGCCACTCCGCCCAAATCACCACCCCCACCCCGACGAAAATCCCCGCCCCCGCCAGCGCGATTCGCGCCGTCAGCTGCTCTCCCTCGAGCACCAGTGGCGCCACCGCGGTGGTGAACAGCGGCTGCAGGTAGATGAAGCTGGTAACCAGGGTCGGCGACGCCCGGCGCAGCGACCACAAATTGAGGAAATAGGTGACGGTGGTCGGGAAGATCACCATGTACGCGAGCCACCAGTACAGCCGCGTGGTGAGCGCCTCCTGGTCCACCGCGCCCGCCGCGGCGAGCCCGAACGGCAGGATCCCGATCAGGCCCGCCGCCGAAAGACAGAAGGCCACCGTCACCGGGTGGTATCGCTGGAGCATCTCCTTGGAGAGCAGGAAAGCCAGCGCATTGAAGGCCATCCCCGTCAGAACCAGGACGTTGCCCAGCGCCACCCCAGGCTCCAGCGAGACCCGGTCCGGCCCGATCAGGTAGACCGTGCCGGCGCCAGCCACCGCCACTCCCAGCCATTTGAGCGCCGACGGCTGATCCTTCCGGAGCAGCCACCCGAAGATCACGGTAAAGATCGGAATCATGGGGATCAGGATCGCCGCGTTGATGGCGGTCGTCCGGGTCAATCCCAGGAGGATCAGGAACTGGTTCCCCGCCCCTCCGAGGATCCCGAGCAGGGCAAATCGGGCCCAGTCTCCAGCATTCCTGGGCACCGTGCCCTTGATGACCCGGTGCGCCACCAGGAACGCAGTGGTCGCCACGATCATCCGCATGGTTACGATCACCGGGGCAGGCACCACGGGAAGCATGAACTTCCCCACGATGACGCCACTGGCGTAGATGATCTGAACCACGAGCAGCGCCAGGATGACGGGCATTGTCCTTTTCTTTCAATGACTTATGATTGAATGGCTGTTCAGTCAGACATCCAAGTCCTGGAGAGATGTCCCATGAAAGACGCCATACTCGCCGCCGCCATCGAGGTCGTCGCTCTCCACGGACTGAACAACTGGACAGTCGAGGAGGTCGCCAATAGGGCGCGATGCGCCAAGGGCCTCGTCAACTACCACTATCGCTCCAAACAGGACCTGCTGGTCCAGGTCGCCGAGACGATCCGGGACGACCGCGCCGCCCGGCGACTGGCGGCGGTCCAATCATCCGGTGCGCAGGCATTGGATCGGTTATGGGAGACGCTCACCCTGGAAATGGAATCGGGCTGGTTTGCGGCCCGGATCAGTCTCCTCGCCACCGATGGACCGCTCCGCGCCGCGGTCGGCTCGACCACTCCCTCTTCCAAAGCTTTCGCGCTGGCTCTCGGCCGCGCCCTGGACCTCGGCGACAAGCTGCTTCCCCGTGTCCGCCTGATCGAAGCGACACTCGATGGACTCCAGCTCGGCATGCTGCAAGGTGCCACCCCGGCCGCGGCGGAGGAAGATTACCACCGCTTCTGGCTGACCGTGCTACCATAAAGACGCCACTGTCTTCGCGGCCTGATCCGGAGAAGCTCCATGAGGGACCGATCGCTGCCCTTGGTTCTCGCCGTGATTGTCGGCGGTTGGGGCACGCTCGCGGGCCAGGCCCGGCTCCCCGAGGTCAGGATTTCAGCCCGAACCTCGTGCCAGATCCACCCGGAATCGGCGGCGGCCACCGCCGAGATATGGATCGATGCCAAGACCGCCCTCGAGAGCGTCGCGGTTGGCGACTCCTCGGTTCCGACTTTCCTGATCCAGAACTGGCGCCGCACTCTGGGACCCAACCTCCGCCTCCGCTGGGAGGACCGGGATACCGCCCGGGTCACCACCCGACAGCCCTTCTCCAAGAAGGCCCCCGACAACCTCGAGCGGGCCGGATACATCCAGGGGCGATGGAACGTTCTGACCTATTACGGTCCGGATGCGGAGCTGCTCCTCTCCGAGCGCTTCCTCCGGCAGCACTGTTTTCGCCCTGAGACCGGCGGAGGAGCTCGAGCCGGACTCGTCGGACTGGCCTTCGAGCCGTTGCCCTCCCAGCGACTCCCCGACGTCGCGGGCGTCCTCTGGATCGACCCGGTACTCCGCCTGCTTCGTTACGTCGAGTACACCTGGACCAATGCTCCGCTCGAGGCGAGCGCGCCAGCGCTCGGCGGGCGAGTGGACTTCATTCGCATGGCCGATGGTGGCTGGATCATCCAGCGGTGGAACATGCGGATGCCCCGCGCCTCGGACATTCCGGGTACCGGGTTCGGCGGGTACACCGATCAGGGAGGTGAAGTGCTGGCGGTCGGCGCGCGGCGACCCGGGCGCCAGTGAGGCTCCCATCGCTCGACACCGCCGTCCGAACCGCCCGGCAGACCCTGGCGCGGTTCCCGATGGCGATGCTGTCCGGCTTCATCGCCGCGATAGCCGCCTTCCGGATGATCGACGGACCTTCCCACGATTCCCAGCCCAGACTGCTGGCGACCGGGGTGCTGGGTCTGGCACTGTTCACCGCATCGGTCACCAGTGCCGAGCGCCGCGGAGTGGCGCCCCGGCATCGCTGGATCGTGGATCTCGCGGTGGCAGCGGGGCTGGTCCTGCTCTACTCCGCCTCGCTGGACTGGACCGAGGACCACGCGGCACTTCGCTTCATCCAGCTGCTGGTGGCGGGGCACCTGCTGGTGGCGATCGCACCCTACCTGACCAGCCAGCGGTTGGACGGCTTCTGGCAGTTCAACCGGATTCTCTTTCTCCGTTACCTGACCGGCGCCTTCTACGTGACAGTGCTGTGGGCGGGGCTTTCGGTCGCGCTGGCCGCGGTGGACAAGTTGTTCGGGGTGGATATCGACAGCGAGATGTACGCCCACCTCTTCGCCTTCCTGGCCTTCGTCTTCCACCCCTGGTTCTTCCTCGCCGGAGTGCCCCGCGACTACGCCGAGCTGGAATCCCGGGACGATTACCCCGCCGGTCTCAAGGTCTTCACCCAGTTCGTGCTGATGCCCCTGGTGGTGATCTACCTCGCGATCCTCACCGCGTACCTGGGCAAGGTCATCATAACCCGCACCTGGCCTACCGGCTGGATCGGATACCTGGTCTCCAGCGTCTCGGCGACCGGAGTGCTGGCGCTGCTGCTGGTGCATCCCCTCCGGGAGCGAGAGGACAGCCGCTGGGTCAACGGCTACGGGCGCTGGTGGTTCGTGGCGCTGCTTCCTTCGCTCGGGATGCTCCTGGCCGCGATCGCCAAGCGGGTGGGACAATACGGAATCACCGAGCAACGCTACTTCCTCCTGGTCCTGGCGCTCTGGCTGCTGGGGCTCGCGCTGTACTACGGCATCACCGCGTCGCGCAACATCAAGCTGATTCCCATGACCCTCTGCGCGGTGGCGCTGCTCACCACCATGGGGCCATGGAGCGCGTACGCAGTGTCCCGGCGGAGCCAGATGAACCGGCTCGATGGCCTGCTGGAAAAGAACGGGATGGGGCGGGCCGGTGCTCCCACCACCGCCCGGGGCACCGTTCCGGTGGAAGACCGCCGGGAGATGAGCGCGGTGTTTCACTATCTGGCCGCGACCCACGGTCCGGAGGCCGTCGGCAGAGTGTTTGACCTGCCTGGCGATTCGGTGCTGGCGTGGAGCGACACCCTCCAGAATGTCCGGGACGACGATGTTGCCTCGCGAGCCATGAACCGGCTGGGTCTCCGCTACATGAACCGGTGGGAGCGACCGGAGGGAACCGGGACTCATGTCTGGGCCCAGCGACAGCTGCCCCGCTCGACGCCGGTCGCGGGCTTCGAAGTCGCGCTGACGATCAGCCTCCCCGCCACCGGCTGGATCGGCACCGCAACCGACTCGCTGGAGTACCGTCGGGTGGAGGGAACGGTGGTGATGCGGCGAGACAGCACCGACCTGATCACCCTGGACGTGGCCGGCGCAGTGGGCGTCCTGCTCAACGCCGACTCGCTCCAAGGGGGAGCCGGCGTCATGCTCACCGAGCCCATAGTGGTCGAGGGCGAAGGGGGCGGATACCGGGTCCGGCTCCTGCTCGACGCGGTGTATGGCGAGCTCAAGGACCTCCGGTTCATCTGGCAGTCGGGGTCGGGGATGTTGCTGGCGGCGGGATTTCGATAAGGCGTCAACGGTCAACGGTCAACGGGAAAAGCAATTGCAGTGGCTCGCGTCGCTTCCGGATCCCCGCGCATCCTTCCGGTATGCCCCTGACATCCCTGTTCGTCCTCGCCGCGCTGTTGCAGGCCGCGCCCGCCGTCCGCGAAATCCGACTGTCTGCGCCCGACGCAAAGCTCACTCACGACTTCACCCAGATCCGGGGACTCCGCGAGCTGGCCGACGGGCGCCTGCTGGTGAGCGACCGGCTCGAGCCCGCGGTCTATGTGGTGGATCTCCGCGCCGGCCGGGTGACGCGGGTCGGCCGGGAGGGGTCGGGCCCCGAGGAATACCGCATGCCGAGCACCCTGCTTCCGCTGCCGGGGGACTCGACCCTCCTCGCGGACGAGGGGAACTCGCGGTTCATGATCCTCGGCCCCGATCTCAAGGTGCATCGCTCGCTGTCCACCCAGCGGCCGGGAATGGTTTATACGCCATGGCCGAGGGCCGTCGACACGCAGGGACGGCTCTACTTCCAGGTCCCCGCCTGGGCGGCGGGGCCGGCGGGATTCGCGGACGAGTCGGTGCACGTCGCGCGCATGGAACTCAAAAGCGGAAAGGTGGATACCCTCGCTCGAGTGCGACGTCCCACCGAGCCAAGAGTGAAGTATGGTCTTCCCTACGTTGCCTTCGACGCGCAGGACATCTGGCAGGCCGCGGCCGACGGACGCATCGCCCTGGTGCGCTCGAAGGACTATCACATCGAGTGGCGGGAGCCGGATGGCCGGGTCACTCGGGGCCCCGCGGTCGCTTGGACCGCAGTGCCGGTCACCGAGAGGGACCGGGTGGATTACATGCGCACCTTTCTGGAGAACTCCGGCGTGGGTGGCCGTGGCAGTGGAAGCAGCAATCCTACCGGGATCTCCCCGACCCCCGACGAGATGCTCGCGCCCGAGAGGGTGAAGGAAATGGCGGCTCGAAATCCCTTCGCGAAGACCAAGCCACCGTTCACCGATGTCATGCCCAGGATGGGTCCCGACCAGTCGCTCTGGGTAGAGCGCTCCCTTCCGGCGGGTGCTCCCAGGATGTTCGACGTCTTCGACGCCTCCGGCCGCCCAAGCCTCCGCGTTCATTTGCCCCCCGGGAGGCGCCTGATTTCCGTTGGGCGCGGAGGGATCTACCTCGCCGCGGTGAGCGTTGACGGCTTGGAGACGCTGGAGCGTTATCAACTATCTCGATAGTTGACAGATTGACCGTCGGGCGCCACCTTCTACTAAACCACTAGTAGGAGGGGGGATGAGCCTGCGCCTGAGCGACCGCGAGCTGGATGTCATGGCGGTGTTGTGGACCCGGGGCTCCGGCACCGTGACCGAGGTCCGCGAAGCGCTGGCCGATCCCCTTGCCTACACCACCGTGCTGACGGTGCTCCGGACCCTCGAGGAGAAGGGCTTCGTCGGCCACGAGGAAGAAGGCAAGGCGCATCGATATGTCCCATTGGTTGCGCGGGAGCGGGCGGGACGCAGCGCGCTTTCCCGGATGGTCGAGAAGCTGTTTGACGGGTCTCCCGAGCTCCTGCTCACCCAGCTGGTGAGCGACCGCAAGCTTTCCCCCCTGGAAATCCGCAGACTCAAGAAGATCCTCGACGAGAGGCTGAAGGGAGGCGCCCGATGATCGGCACCTGGATGGTGTATACCGTGGTGGTCGGCATGCTGGTGTCTCTCGCGGCGCTGGCGGCGGAGCGGGCGCTGCTTCTGGCGCGAAAACCGGTCCGCGGCATTTGGGCAGCGGCGCTGGTCCTTTCGATTCTGATACCGGCCGTGAGTCCTCGCCTCCCCTGGCACTTCACCCTGCCCTCGGTCCCGGCGCTCTCACCGATTCAGTCGGTCCCTGGGTCCGCGGCGAGCACCAGGCTACCCGACGTCGCCGGCACAGAGGTCGTCGTGCAGGGATGGAGTGTGGATGGGACCCTGCTCGTCGTATGGGGATCCTGTGCCGTGCTACTTGCGCTCTATCTCATGTACTCCCTCGGCGTCCTCCAGGGACGCCGCCGGGAGTGGCGCCGGGAAACGCTGGACGGAATTCCCGTTCTCGTAAGCCGGGATATCGGACCCGCGGTGATCGGCTGGCGCCGGCTCGACATCGTCGTGCCGGAATGGCTGCGCCATCTCGAGGACTCGGCCCGCGCCTTGGTCCTTCGCCACGAAATGGAGCATGTGGTCCGTCGGGACCCGAGGCTGTTGATGCGCACCTGGTTCGGGCTGGTCGCGATGCCCTGGAATCCGGCGCTCTGGTGGCAGCTCCGCCGGCTCCGCCGCGCGATCGAGCTCGATTGCGACGCGCGGGTGGTGGCTTCGGGCGTCGACGTGTCCCGCTATGGGAGTGTGCTGCTCGACGCCGTCGGCCGCTGCAACCGGGGCGGACTCCCGGCGTTTGCCGCGTTTGCCGAGCGTTCGGCGGATCTCGAAGCCAGGATTCGGGTTCTCACCGCGTCGCAGTCGAGATTCTGGCGGGGACGTGCGTTCGCCGCAGCGACGATTGCGACGGTTCTGGCCGCCGCGGCGTGCCTGATGCCTGACTCGCTGGCGCCGGCACTTGCCCGTCAGCCGAGCCTCCCTGCCAACGCCCCCACGGCTACCATCGAATGGGCGCGGGAGATCCTCAAGGGTCACCCACCCGCGGAAGTCGTGATACTCTATCGCAGTTTCGACGGGCAGCTACTCGGCTCACGGACGCGGATGCGCCCCGACCCGGGTGCCCAGCCGGAATGGCGCGGATCCCAAGTCCCGCACAAGGATATCCAGTCCATTCAGGTGCTGAATGGACCGAAGTACGCGCCCCCGGGAATTGACGGGGTAATCGTGATCACGCTCAAGGCCGTGACAGTCCAGGCTCAGGCGTTTGAAGGCCATTACACGCATGAAAAGATGCAGGCCCAAAGGGCCTTGGTCGAGCTGGCCGCCGTGATGGCCGGACCCAGGCCGGACAGTTTGAAGGGCTCCACGACGTTCATCTGGTACGAAGCGAATGCGGCAGGGGCGGTTCGCGGAGCCGGTTATGCCAAGGACAAAGCCTCGCTGATCCGGCGCAATGGAAATCGACCGGCGGAATCGGGGGCGTGGTACCTCTATGCGCCTGGCGGGAAGGTCGCCGACACCCAATGGGCGCGCTACGAGGTGCCATGATGCCTTATTCCCTCCTATTACTGTTCGCAATCGTTCTCTCGCACCCAAGCACTGGTTTCGCGCAATCCACGAAACAACTCGAGCTGGTTCGCGAGTTGTCGATCGGCGCCGCTGACGGACCTCCGGAGTACGCATTTGGTTCCCTGGGATCAATGGCCATAAGTCCGACCGGGGCCTTCTTCCTATTTGACCAATCTGATACCCAGCTCCGCCGCTATGACGCTTCCGGCCGCTTTCAAGGTCTGGTTGGACGGGCCGGCTCCGGTCCCGGCGAGTACCGTCAGGTGCTGGGGCTGGCCATGCACGGAGACAGCCTCTTGCTGGTATTCGATCCGGCTAATGGTCGGATTGCCCTCTTCGACACCACGGGGGCGTACCGACGGTCGATTCCCTTCGCCCGCGGCACTTTCTTCGGGGAGAAGGCGTTCACGGTGGATCGAAAGGGCTTGATATACGTGAGGGCCAGTCTCAACAGTGGACCGACGGAGGGCTCTGGGTTACGCTCACAGTTCGTGCGCCTGCGCCTCGATGGTACCTTCGTCGACTCGCTCCCGCTCCCCGTCGAGGGGATGGAGGGGTCTTTCGTCCTTCTCACGGCGGACGGTGCCCGGTGGAGTTTTCCAACCCGCACGATATTCAACACCCTGCCCACTGGAGGCCTGGTCACGGCGAACAGCGCCGCCTATCGGATTACACTCGCCCCAATTGGAGCGAGCCCGCTGGTCATCGAGCGGTCGTTCACACCAGTCAAACTCACTGGACCGGAGCGCGACGAGTGGGAAGCATTCGCACGCTATTTCGCGAGTAGGCCGGGCGCCTCGCGCACCAGCACAATTCCGCGAGTAAAACCGGCCATCCGAGACCTTTTCGCAGACCCAACTGGTCGCATTTGGGTGAACGTGTATACGAATGCCGTCAAGCGCGCGATCCCGCCACGCAATCCCGGCGACCTGCGGCCCTTGCTCACGATTCGCGAAGTGAACATCTACGACATCTTCAATCCGCAAGGTGCCTACCTTGGAAGGGTCGAACTGCCCCCTCAGTCCCGCCTCCTAGGAATTCACGAAGCTCGGCTCTGGGTACGTACAGAAGCTGAGGGAGGTGAGTACATCCTGACGCGATATCGCGTGCCCGGCTTGGTCGGCCGGTAAGCGCCTTTGATACGGAGGCCCTGACGCAACCATTCCAGGACAGGCATCTTCCAACCCGATACACCTTCCAGTCTCTCGGAGCACTCCGATGTGGGCAATCCGTCACCCGCCAGCCCTGCTCGTGTTCCTTCTCGCCGCCTGCGGCGGCGCCGAGGCATCCAGTCTCGCCCAAGCGGTCACCGATACCCTTCCCGGCGGCATTCCCCGGGTCACCAGTCCCGCCCCCACCGCGTGGACCGATTCCACTGGGGCGCAACTCGTCGAAGAGGCGCGCTGGAGCGGTGAAGACGGCAGCCCCGGCGAGCTCGGTCAGCCCCAGAGCCTCGCGGTGGACGAAGCGGGCCGGGTCTATGTCGTGGATACCAAGCCGGCGATCATCAAGGTCTTTGCGCCGGATGGCGAGCTGATCCGGACCATCGGCCGAGAGGGCGAGGGTCCCGGCGAGTTCCGGGTCGGATTCATCGCCGCGCGCGAGGGCCTGCTGGTGCTGCACGACCCCAACCTGGCCCGCACGTCGGTCTGGGATACTGCGGGAACATTCCGGAAGAGCTGGCATTCCTCCTGTTGCTACTGGAGCGACATCCAGATCGACAGCCGGCAGCGGATCTACGTGCCGAGCATGGTGCCGGGGAAGCAAGGCGAGACGCCGCGCGGGACACCGTATGTCCGCTGGTCCCCAGACGGCGTGGCGCTCGATACCGTCTGGGTGCCGTACCGGAGCTCGGGGGAATACTGGACTGTGTCGGTCAAGGGACCCGATGGGAAGATGCGGGGCTCGATGAGCACCGGGATACCGTTCATGCCCGACCTCGAGCACACCCTTCATCCCGACAGCGGGATCGTCTACGGATGGAGCGGTGCCTATGCCCTGGTCCGGAGCGCCACCGGGCCGGACAGCGTGCTGGTGTTCGGTCGAGCCTGGACTGCGGAGTCGATCGACGACGCACGACGGAAGGCCGAGCTGGAGGACCGGATCAGGGAGCCTGCGAAGACTTACGGCGAAGCAAACGTCCGGTCGGCGTTCAAGCTCGAGGACGTTCCTTCCACCCTCCCCGCGTTCATGAACCTGCAGGTGGACCGGAGCGGCAGAATCTGGGTCCGCCGCCACCTGGTTGCCGACACGACCCGCGCCGCGTTCGATGTCTTCGATTCGACCGGCGCCTATCTCGGCCCAGTCTCGGTGCCGTTTCCGATGCGCGAATGGGGTCTCAAGGCCTGGACCCGGGACGGCCTGGTGACCATCATCGAAGACGAGAACGGCCGGCCCACAGTGGTGCGTCTCCGTCTCGAGACACCTACGGGGAAGCGATAGTCCTGGGTGACGGGCGAACCCGTGTCTTGACAGACCCTCGAAACCTTTGCATCTTTTCATCCGTGCCCGACAGAATGAAAATCGGGCCGCCTTATCGGATGGAGC
>Ga0075429_100002581_pt1 | contig 15273 bp, 13 predicted proteins | sample RhiMetdeltSRZDD3_FD_75295 | JGI IMG/M metagenome (GOLD analysis project Ga0075429, IMG submission 75295) | Populus rhizosphere microbial communities from Tennessee, USA - Rhizosphere MetaG P. deltoides SRZDD3 | ecosystem: Host-associated > Plants > Roots > Rhizosphere > Soil | place: USA... | reverse complement strand
GGTGGGGGGCCGCGCTCAGAAGGCCGAGCGACGGCGCCATCATCACGGTCACGTCTTCGATCCAGTAGTGCGGCGGCGGACCCGGCGCGACCAGCGTCTCGAAGTTGAGCCCGTGCAGCGGACCGTCCGGGACGACGATGACCCGCGTCCCCGGCGGAACCTTGTGGACGGCCGGGGCCACCAGCGTCTGCCAGAGCGCGGCGCCTTCCGGCATCCCGTCGCCGACCGGATCGCGTGAGCGGAGGATCGCCGACTGGTGGCTCTCGACGTCCCGTCGCAACGTCTTCTCGTCCGGCAGGACGTGCATGTCGATGCTCCGCGGAGTGACCACCCAGAGGAGCGACCGGCCAGGGGCCGTCCAATACGCGAGGAGAACGGAGTCGAGCTCGCGCGCGAGCCGGCGGAACCCGTCGGCGTTCACCGCGTGGCCGCCGCCTCGCCCCAGGCGCTCGCGAAGCAGGCGCGCGCGGCCGCGGTCGGCGACCTCCAGGGCCTCGAGGCCGCGCCCCGCGCCGGCGAGGAGCAGGACGTAGTCTTCGTGGAAGCGGCGCAGGCTGGAGAAGAACGCCATGTTGTGCTGGGGCTCGTGCAGCGAGGACCGCATCGTCTCCATGAGCGCGAAGGCCCGGCGGAACTCGGCCTCGGCGGCCGGACGGTCTCCGGACTGGGCGTGAAGCGCCGCCAGCGCGGCCCGCGTTTCCCACTGCAAGGGTGTCGAGGTATCGGCGGACGTGATGACCCCGCGGTAGAGCGCCTCCGCCTCGGCCCGCCGTCCACGGGCGGCGCGGATGTCGCCCAGCGTCCGGAGGGAGTGCTGGCGTCCCGCGCGGTCGTCCACTGCGGACTTGAGGTCGAGGGCCTCGCGCGTGCGGGCCTCGGCTTGGTCGTATTGTTCTCGCTCGACCGCCACCCGGGCCAGGTTGGCGAGGAGCTGCGCGGCGCTCCCGTCGTCCTTCAACTCGCGGGCGAGGCGGAGCGCGCGCTCGTAATAATCGGTGGACCGACCGAGCTCACCCTGCTTGTAGAGGCTCTGCCCGATGGTGTTGAGGGCGGTGAGCCGGTCTCCGCGGAGGTCGAGTTGGCGGGCGAGCTCTTCGGCCCGCGACAGCAAGGGGAGGGCGCGCTCGTGGTCGCCGAGGCGGAAGTAGCACCAGCCGAGGTTGACCAGCGTCTTGGCCTTCGAAGTCTCGGCGCCGATCGCCGAGCTGAGCGAAAGAGAACGTCCCAGCCATTCGGCCGCTTCGTCGTAGCGCCCGGTCAGGACGCGGATGAGGCCCAGGCTGCCGGCGGCGTTGGCTTCCAGGAACGGGAGGTTTGCGCGGCGGCCTGTCTCCAGGGCATCGCGGAAGGGTTGCTCGGCATCGGCGTACTGCTGGTGATGCACGTGGCAGGTGCCGCGCCGGAGGGATACCTCTCCGAGAAGCTCGGAAGAACCCAAGAGGCGAGCGAGGCGATCGGCCGCGTCGAGATCTTCCGCCGATCGCCCGAAGTCCCCCGAGCGGCACCGCGCCAAGCCGCGAGCCATGAGGGCTCGGGCGCGCACGACGTCGTCGATTCCGTCCCGATGGAGCCACACTTCGAGCAGCGGAAGGGCTTCAGCGTGGCGTCGCTGGCTGACGAGCACCTCGGCGTCCAGGACGGCGAACGCCGCCTCCCATGCCGGTCGTCCTTCGGCACCCGCGCGCCGGCGTCCCTGCTCCGCTCGAGACCGCGCGGACGCCAGGTCGCCCCTCTGGAGGTCGGCGTACCCGGCTTGCCGTAGCTCCTCATAGGACGTGCCGTTGCAGGCGAACACGCCAAGGAGCAAGGCGGCGAGACCACGTCTCACGGATACGTCGAACCGTTGCCCTCCGTATCTGCGAAGGCCAGAAAGCCCCTCACCGGCGAGCCCATCTCGATCCGGAGCATCGTCAGCCGCCGCGTCGAGCGGCCCAGCAGGTACTCGCCGAGATAGATGTCACCGAAGCCGGGGAGGTGGATCCCCCAGCCGTCCTTCGTCGCGCAGCCACTGGGCAGGGCGGGGCGATCGAAGAGCGACGTCAGCACGCTCTTGGAGGACGCGGGATCGACCTTGAGCGGAGTGCCGTCCAGGGCGACCGGGCCTCCCTTGCCGCAGGCCTTCGCCACGTCGGCCAGTGTTCGGCATTCGAAGAGGCCGTCGTGTGGCCGCAGGTCTACTCGAACGCCTGCGATCCGCAGGTTGACGAAATAGCTTCCGACGGGATGGAGAGGCAGCTCGTCCTCGTCCTCGTGCTGCGACACGAGTCGAGCCACGACCGCGTCCGCGGTGACGACGTTCATCACATTCAGTCCCTCGATCGTCACCGTGGCGAGACTGTTGTAGATGGGCTTGGCCTCCGTGCCGCTCGGGCTCCCGGAGACCGTGGTGTAGGCGGTGCGGAAGGAGACGAGGTCACGGTATCGGAACCCGTCGACACGGGCATTGCCGTGGCCTCCCGCGATCGGCAACACCGTTGCCGCCTGGGACTCGATCACCTCGCAGAACGGACGCGTGATGCGTCCACCCAGGGCCACCGCGCTCGAGCGGTACAAGAATCTCTTCTCCATCTCTATCTCCTCAGCTCCTCATTCCTCTGCGGCCCGGAGCGCGAAGCGATAGCGCGCGAGATCCGGGACGGCCACGGGACCGCCGGGCGAATCGAGCCCGGCGAGCACGATCTCGTAAACCCCCGGCCGCAGGCGGGCGGTGGGCAGCAGGATCTGCAGCTCCTCACCCTCCGGCGGTCCGGGCACGACGGCGGACTGAACGGTGCGGCCCTCGACCTCTCGCAGCTCGCAGCGGTAGTGCGCGAACGACAGTTCCGAGCTGCGGCTGAGGGTGAGCCCGAGCGTCCGGTATCGCTTCGACAGCGGGAACACCGGCGCATCGGCGCGGGAGACGGAGAGAAAATGGGACGGCGCGGCCTGTGGCTTCTCCGCCTCCGCCAGCTCCCCGCGCAGCCGCGGCACCACGATCAGCGCCTGATGCGCGGCCAGCCCGATGAGCAGCACGAGGGAGGCGGCGACGCCCACCGGCACCGGCCAGAAGAGCCGCCCGAGCCGTGTCCGCGGGCGTCTCTCGGTCGAGGGAGTCGCCGGCGGCGCGGCCGGTGGGAGCAGGCGCTCGGCGTTGGCCAGGAACGTCGCAGCGGCCTCCACATCTTCGGCGCACTCGCGGCACTCGAGAGCGTGGCGCTCGAAACGCTCACGCTCCGTCGCGCTGAGCTCTCCCAGCAGGTACCGCTCCGTCGCGTAGGCTCGAACGGCCTCGTCGTGGTCCATGACCCGTCCCTCAGCCGTCACCGCGGCCGGCGGCCGCCTTCTCGTAGCGTTCCCGGAAGGCGCGCTTGGCGCGGTGGAGGAGCACGCGCAAGGCATCCCGGTTGGTTCCCAGCTCCGAACAGACGGCGTCGCGGTCCCTCTCCTGCAGGAAGACCGCGCTCAGGAGCCGCCGCTCCTTGTCGCTCATCTGCTCGATGACGGCGCGGACCGCGGCCTGGCTCTCCTCGGTGATGAGGTCCTCCTCGGCATCGCGTCCGGCGCCGGACGGCTCGCTGTTCAACTCGTCGAGCCGCTGATGGCGGCGGTTCTTGCGAAAGTGCTCGATGAGCGCGTAGTGGCAGGTGGTGCTGACGAGCGCGCCCAAGGCTCCGGGCGTGCGAACGCCCTGCGCGGAATGGACGATGGAGAGCACGCGCGCGAGGGTCTCCTGACGGACATCTTCGGCGTCCTCCCGGCCCAGTCCGCGCAGCTTCCCGCGGAGATGAATGCTGAAGTACTCGGAGAAATGCCTTTCCGTCGCCGCATCCCTGGCGCGGAGGGCGTCGACGTACGCCTGGTCGAATTCTTGGAAAGGCATGGGCCGTCGCCTGGGATCGGGCGGGAGTATAGCTGCTCGTCTAAAAGCGAGCAATTGGGGACCAGTGTTGAACAGTCGCGAGGTGAGGGCTGGATTCTCCATGGCGGCGGGCCATCGAGATAGTGCAGCCCAGAGGGCGAGCGTTTCATGTAACGGCGGCGTCCCCGCCTGCACCATCTCGACGAGCGACGAGGAGCGATGCGATGTCTCCGAATCGCCGATGGGCTTGATCAGGAGGTAGAGAATGAAGGTCACCACGTACAACACGGCCGAGCAGGCGCTCAGCCACTCGTCCTTGCACACGCTGGCCGAGATGAAGGTGGACGATTTCGTCGGCCAGTTGAAGCAGCGGGGCATCACGTCGCTCGAGGACCTGGCGAAGCTGAGCATCAGCGCCGCGCAGTCGGGGATTTCCGGTGGCATCGCCGCCATCGACCCCGAGGATTTTCCGGTCTGCTACAAGTTCACGGTGCGCCCGCACGGCCCCCGTGCGTCGGACCTCGCCGCGGTGCTCGACCGCGTGAGGAACTCCTCGTTCGGACGCTAGAGCCATCCCTGGAGGGGTGACATCGTCGCGCGACGCGGCGATGTCGCCCTTCATCAGACCGAAATGAGATTGCGATGAGCGACACTCTCTTTGACCGCGCCCTCGACTGGATCGACCGCCACCTCGAAGAGTTCGATCCGCTTTGGAAGCCGGACCAGTTCGACTTCAACCGGGGGCAGCGCCTCGGCGAGCTGGCGATCCTGGTCCGCACGTTGGCCGGGACCGGCCTCGCGGGTGATCCGAGGCTGCGGAGGATGACGGACCTCCTGAAGCGAACCCAGGCCTCGCCCGTCTACCGGGATCGCGTGCTCAGGTCGCCGATCGAGTTCATGCTCTTCGTGGAGACGTACGCCGCGCTTCGCTCCGTGGGCCTGGACGACGAGCCGATGAGAGCGCGGATCCAGAAGGCGATCCGGGCCGGCTGGCTCGATCAGACCGAGCGCTTCCCGCATCGGGAGATGGACATCCGCTCGTGCCTGGATTCGTGTGGCATCGAGTGCGATTCTCCACCGCTCGACGAGCTGTATCGGCGCTCGATCCTGGGAGCATCGCCCAACCCGATCCTTCTCGGCGAGCACGACCTCTACGCCCTGACGCACGTCGTGATGTTCGTCTGCGATTTCGGCGCGCGTCCCCCGCAGGCGATGCCGGCCTCGCACAGGGAGGGTGCCGAAGGTCTTCTCAGCGCCCTCTCCGTCGTCGCCGCCCAGGACGGGCACTGGGACCTTCTCGCGGAGTTCCTGCTCTGCTGGAGCTGCCTCGAGCTTCCGGAGAGCGGCCTCGTGCGGAAGGCGTGGGAGGCCCTCGCGCACGCCCAGCTCGACGACGGCGCGGTGCCCGGCCCGGAGGCCAAGGGCAGCGTGCTGCTGTTCGATCACGTGTATCACACGACGCTGGTCAGTGCGCTCGCCGCCGGCGTCCGCCGCCACAAGGCCGCCGCTGGACATGGACACCTCCGCGGCGTCGCGCAGGGCGGCGACCCGCTCGACGTCCGGCTCGAGACGGAATCGAAGGAGGTCGCGCAGCGGGCTGCGGGCTGGCTGACGCGGGCCGCCGACGCGGAGCTCGGACAGAACGTGCCGTCCGTGCTCCGGCTGGGGCAGATCCTCGTCGGCCTCTGGGCCTGCGCCGGGTTGGCGGAGGACGCGCCGCCGATCGCTCTCCTGTCCCGGATCGCCCGGCGGTTGAGCGACGCCGCTTCGTCGGCGGAGTGGCGGGCCTTGCCGCCGCTTCTGAGGTGCGTGTCCGCGGCGTGGTCGGCGAGGTCCGGCCTCGTCGTGCCGGCGCTCCATGGTGAGGACGGATTCCTTCGTCGGGCGAGCGCCGTCTTCGAGGTCGCGTCGGCGGAGGCGGGGCGGCCGGTGCTCGAGCTGAGCGAGGTCTGGACCACCTTGCACCAGCTCGGTATGGCGCCGCCGGTACCCGCCATCTCGGAATCCGACGTCGTGTCGCAGGCGACGATGGAGATCGACGGCGACGGCGGCCGGCTGGACGACCTGCTCCTGCTCATCGAGGCCTCGACCGCGAGCGGAACACGGGACCCCGGGTGGACGGGCGAGGGAGCCTGGCTCCCGCAGCTCATCGCCGGGCTCTGCGTCGACGCGTGCCGCCGCTACGACCTGCTCAAGGCGTCGAACCTCCTGCGCGCCGGTCTCTGGATCTCCGCCGAGGACCCGTGCGCGCGTCGGATCCTCCGGCTGTGCGCGCGGTATCTCATGTTCAACCAGCGCGAAGACGGCGCGTTCGGGCTCCTCGGCCCGGAGCTCGCGACCCGCCACGAAAAGCTCGGATCCGCCGCCGACGATGACGACTGCGTGCTGCCCCTGACGGTGAGCGGCGTGCTGGCGCTCGCCGAGTGTTTCACGGAGTGGCGGCTGCTCGGCCAGCTCGGAACGTTGGCGCCCGCGGTGAACGCCGCCGTCGCGCGCGGCAGCCGCGCCCGCGCCGCGCCGGTGCACCCGTCGCTCGCCGGGTAATGGATATCGACAATAACGTCGATTCGGAGAGTCAAAGGAGAGGGCAATGCCCAGAACAGTCGTCAAACGGCTGCTTTCGAGCTCCACTTGCCCAAGGATGTCGACGCGGGATCACGCTCCGTGCTCGCCTTCATGGTCCACACGACCGATGCCGACGATCTTCATTTCACCGTGGAGGTCAACGGCAAGCAGGCGCAAACGTACACCGTCAATTCCGAAGTACTGCGCGGCATTCACGAGATCATCGGACCCGACGTCCTGAGGGACGGCGATCAGGCGCGGAGTGGAAACCACGTCGACTTCAAGCTGACGAGTGGAGATGGGACGCTGCGCATCGGGGACGTCGTTCTCTGGTTTCAGCGTCGCGACTAGCGTGGCCCAGCCGATGGCCCTTGAAGGACATCCACGGGGAGCGGCGGTGCGGCTACGGCGTCTCCCCACGATACGGCCACTCGTCGCTGCGGAACGGCGCGGCGGGTAGTCCTTCGCGGTTGTAGAGGGTGGCGGCGGGGTTGTCCGCCCACGCGTAGCGCACGGCGACGGGGTCGGCCACGCTCGGGCTCGACACGATGACGCTGTCGCCGTCGAGGCGCGCGTCGGCCCACACGAACTTGCGGTCTCGTCCCGCCACCGCGAACTCCCGCAGTCGATCGCCCTTGACCACCAGGCCGCTGCCCACGTGGCGGAAGCGCACCCGCAGCCGCGCGCCCTCGGGGATCACGGCGTCGAAGAGGGGGCCGGACGCGACGACGCGGTCACCATACGCCATGGAGCGCGCGGCGAGGGCCAGGCGCAGGCCCACGTCCTGCTTGTTCTTCGGATGGATGTCGTCGGCCTCGCCGATGTCGATCGTCACCGCCATCCCCGTGTTCGGCAGGGCGAGGGCGGCGGCCTGCGCCTCGCGCAGCTCGGCCCACGCGCTCTCCGACGGCGTCTCTTGCACGGCCTTGTAGTTCGCGAGCTGCACGAAGAGGAACGGGAACGCGCCCTGATTCCATTGCTCGCGCCAGGACTCGATGAGGGTGGCAAAGAGCCGGCGGTATTCGGTGCCGCTGCGCTGCGGCTGCGCGTTCGATTCGCCTTGATACCAGAGGACGCCGCGGATCGTGAACGGCGTCAAGGGCGCGATCATCCCCCCGTAGAGGCCGCCGGGTGTCCAGTGGCTCCCCATGCCGCGCGGGCTGGTGGGCGGATTGCTCGGCTCCTTCTTGCCCTGCGCCTTCGCCAGGGCCGCCAGCTCGTCCCACTCCGCCTTCTGCTTGTCGTAGCGGCTCTTCGCGCCCGGGTAGTCGGACAGCGTGCGCGACCACTGCCAGAGCAGCGGTGTGAAGGCGGCGTCGCTCCGCATGGCGGCGGCGGGCACCCAGCCCTCCGCGGGGGATCCGCCCCAGCTCGCGTGGACGAGGCCGATGGGCACGTCGCGCTCGCGGCGCAACGTGCGCGCGAAGAAGTACGACACGGCGGAAAAATTCTTGATCGTCTCCGGCGTCGTCGCCGCCCATTGCGCATCGCGGCCCATATCGTCGACGGGCGTCTCGGACACCAGGCGCGGCACGGTGAACAGGCGGATGCGCGGATCGTTCGCGCGGGCGATCTCCTGCTCGGCGTCGGTCACGAGGGTCATGACCCGCCCCATGTTGCTCTGGCCCGAGCCCACCCACACGTCGCCGACGAGGACATCGGTGACGACGGTGACGTTTGTCGGGCCGGCGACGGTGAGGTCGAACGGGCCGCCCGCCGCCGAGGCCGGCAGCCACACCTCCCAGCGGCCGTCGGCGCCGGTTTCCGTTTTCGCCTCGTGGTCGCGGAAGCGCACCTGCACCGCCTCGCCGGCGGCGGCGGTGCCCCAGATGCGGACGGGGCGATCGCGCTGCAGGATCATGTGATCGGAGACGAGGCGCGGCAGTTTCACGTCGGCGGCGGCGGGGAGGGCGGCGGCGCCGAGTGCGCCCATCACGAGTCTGCCCACGATCATCCGTGCTCTGGGGAATCGCATGAAACGTATTCTCCTATGCGGGAACGGCCGTCTTTGCAAAATCCTTGGGATTTCCTGAGGACGAAGCAGCGACGGCTCACGGATGGTGTGGTGTCCTACGGAGGATCCGCATGAAAGCAACGATCGCCGCCGCCGGTCTGGTCGCCGGATCGATGGTTTGGATGGCGCCGGGTGTCGCCTGGAGCGGCCCGCTCCGAACCGGTACGCGAGTCCGCGTCACCGTGGCGGAATCGACGATGCTCTTCGGGACGCTGGCCTCCGCCGACGAGACGACGATCAGCCTCCTTCGCCCTGACGGCAAGGGCCCCCTCGTCATTCCACGGGCCACGATACGGCACCTGCACTTCCACCAGGAGGCGACGCCGAACCGCACCGGCGTCGGCATCGCGCTGGGCTTTCTGGGCGGCCTGGCGCTGGGAACGGCGTACGGGATGTTCGGGCACCCGCCTTTCGAGCACGCCTACGAGATGGCTCCGCTTCACGAAGGGCTGGCCTACGGTGTGCTGTTCAGCGTTCCCGGAGCGGTGATCGGAGGCATCAAAGGCGCTGGCCGTGAAGGCGGCTGGCGCGAGGTCCCCGTCGACAGCCGCGTTCGCGTCGGGCTCAGTTCCACCGGGCGCTCGGCGGGGGTGCGGGTGGCCGTGAGCTGGTGAACGTGTTCAGCGCACCCGCCGCCATGCGAACGCCGCCAGACGCTCGCGCAGGGACAGATACGGTGTGTGAAGATCGCGGAGGCGTTCTTCGTCGGCCGGCATCGACCACATCCACGTCACCGTGTACGGATGCAGCCAGCCGCGCTCCTGCAACACCCAGAACAAGCCTTCATCGAACGTGAGCGGGTCGCTGCCGAGGACGGGGCCGATCCGTAGGAGGGCTGACCTCGGATACGCGATGGCGGCGCGGGCTCGGAGGTCCATCCACCACGTGCGGTTCCGCCGCTCTGCGACGCCGCTCAAGACGAGGGGCGAGTTGAGCGCGAGGGCGACGCGGAGGGAATCGCTTGCCGTGGAATACTCCGTCCACGCGACAGTCCTCGTCGGTAGCGTATGCCGCGCGCCGTCCCTCGCCTCACGCGGGAGATCTCGAGCCATCTCGACGACGGCCTGCCGCACCTTGGGCGAGCGCAACGCGAACGCAGATTCCCATACCCGCTCGCGCGGACCGGCGCGGGTCAGCGCGAGGGTCTCGCGCGCCACCTCGTCGAAACCCACGACGAAACCGCCCGCCGCCAGCGTGAGGTTCCAGCCGTAGAGGGCCGCCAATGCCGGCGGCGAGAATCCCGTCGGGCCCGTCGTGTTCTTGATCTCGGCCAGGTGATGCCAGCGCGCGGCCAGCTCCGATGCGATCAGGCGGGCGCAGAGCGGCAGAGTCAGAAGGCCGGCAACAATCCACCACTTGCGGCGCGAGCGCCAGCGTCCGGCCCAGGGCACGGCGGCCACGGCGGCGGCGACGGACACGAAGACGCCAGCCCACACCGGCCACAGCGCCCACCACACGCCTGCGACCAGGCAGGCCCCGATCCAGAGCGCGCGCGCCAGGGCCCTGCTGATCGCCAACACGGGGGGCGATCCTACTTGTCGTAAGAGTGGCGCTTCGTTACCTTGTGGGCCCGCCGCGCTTTCGACCCTGATGCTCGCTTGGCGACGCGTACGCGTTTCTGCGCAGCCTTTGCGAGGCCCCGCAAGGCTTGATTGACGGCTTCCGCAGTAGGGAACACTTCGGACACATCGGGCTCGAGGACGACCGCGACAAGATTGCCCTTGAGCTGTGTGGCAAAGCGATTCGGACTCGACTTGCTGTAATCGAATCGGTACTCGGGCAGGAGGTCCGCCGAAACGACGCGCTTAGTGCGGCTAGCGGCCTTCTTCATAGTCTCGCTTCTCGTGTTTGGTTGCAGGGCGCGCGCTGATGATCCGGATGCGCTCGCCGCGTTCGGTGAACGAGACAAGCAGAAGGCGACCAGACAACGAGGTCCCTACAATGATCTCACGGACCTCACCGATCGAGCTGCCCGGATCGCGATGAATGCGCGCGAGCGGGTCTCTAAAAATATCGATCGCCTCTTCGAACGACACGCCGTGGGCGCGCCGGTTGGCGGCACGCCTTCGTGCTCGCGTCGCAGATCGCGCAGTTCTTCCAGCTCGGGTCCGCGCTCATTCGCTCGAGCATCGCCATCCCTTCCTTGCGGCGCGCCTCCATCGCCTCCTCCCACTCCCGCCGTTCGTCCGCGGTCAGGCGCAGGCTGTCCATTCGCCGCGCGACCCACGTCTCGATGAGCCCTTGCAGCGCATCGAGACGCGGCTGTTTCTCGGGACTCCGGAGCTGCTCGACGACGGCGGCGGGAATGCCCGCGCCGAGGGTGTCCTTCGGCATCTTCAGGCCGTCGAAGCGCGGGCGCCGCTGGTAGAGCCGGAAGGCCTCGCGGGCCGGCGTGCACAGCGGACACGCGTATACGAAGTGATCCGACTGGCGTGTGGTGGGGTCTCCGGCGAGCACGAGGCCGACCACTTCCGACGACACGCCGTCGCGATACAGGCCTTCGAGAACGGCGAAGAAGACGGCCTGGCTGTAGGTGTCCTCGGTCCACACCGTCGCATGCCGCGCGCCAGGCTCGGCGGCGTGTGACATCGATCCGGCGATCAGGCTGCTCGTCAGCACGGCGAGGATGGTGCGCATCTTCGGCCTCCTCGTAACAGGCTACGCGGCGGCCTCTGCGAGGAAGGTAAACGGCTTGTAACGGCACAACCTCAAGCCGCGAGCACTCGCTCGCAGGTCTCGAGGAGATCCCGCGGCTCGAAGGGCTTCGCCAGCACGCACTCCACGTACGCCTTCAGGTGATCGGGCGCGCGCACGCCGTGCGCACCGGTGACGACGATGACGAGGGGGGTGGGTGCCATCCCGACGATGTGCTCGAGGACGTCCCACCCATCGATCCCGGGCAGCTTCAGATCCAGCAGTACGAGATCCGGGGTCTTCTTCTCGAGCTCCTCGATCGCGGCCTCGCCGGTTCGCGCCTGCGACACCACATATCCGGCCCCTCGCAAGACCACGACTTCGAGGAGGCGGGTGGGCGCGTCATCGTCGACGATCAGGACGTTCTTGGGGACTGTCATCGCGACGACCTCGCATCCCCATGCTACCGCGAACGCTCGGGCTAGCGCAGGCCGCGGTCCGGAACGGCCACGGTCGAGATGCGGGCGGGCGTGAACCCGTCGCGAAACGCGACCGCCCGGATGACGGCCGAGCCCGGAAGCTCGAAGGGGCCGGTGTAGCGGGCCGTCTCGCGGCTGGGGCCCGTGCCGTCGATCGTGAAGTGGATGACGGCCAGCGGATCAGCGTGAGTGATCTCGATCCGCGCGGGCTGGCCGCGGTCGGCGCGGGACCACGTGATCACCACGGGCGGGAGGGCGGATGGTCCCTCCAGGCTCAGGATCCACGTCCGGAGCAGGTCGGCGGCCTCCGCGTGCGCGAGCGCGCTGCCGACGGGGGGCATCTGGTGGTCGGCCACTATTGTGAAGAGGCGCGAGCGGGCCGGGTCCCGGGGTGTGACGACCGCCTCGTCCTGCCGCGGGATGGGCGGCCAACGGAGCCTCTGCCCGATGAGCCCTTGCTTCTCGAGGGGGGTGTCGTAGCGTGCGTCGAGACCCGCCTGCACGACACCGCCGGGCCGGTGGCACTGTGCGCAGTTGGCGTCGAGGTACGAGCGTACACGCTCGGCCAGCGGCGCCCTGCGGTCCTCGAGCGCGACCAGCTTCTGCCACCCCGCGGGCTGGGTGGCGCGGATCTCCGTATCGAAGAGCCCGCGCTCGTGGGCGAGGAGGAGTTGGTTCCGGCCCGCGACGTCGAGGTTCCACTGACGGGTGCGTCCGCCCAGGATGAAGCCGGCCGAGCGGGTGTGGCAGACCAGGCACTCGTCGTTGCTGGGATAGTAGTGGTCGCGGGCGTCACAGCGTACGTGTGACGCCACCCGCGCGCGGGCGACGCCTCGTGGGGAGCGGACGGCCAGGCCGAGATGCGTGCCGGCGAGCCCGTCCATGGGAGTGGGCACCGCGAGCGGGCTCCAGAGGTGCCCGTCCGCACCGGTGAAGATCTCCACCGTCGTTTCCGTGCGCCGGAGGCGGATCCATGGCCCACCGCCAACAACAGCATGGGTCACCGTCGGCGCGCTGGCGCCTTTCTCGAGCCGCTCCACACGCAATGAGCGCCCACCCTCTGCACGCGCGTCGGCCTCCCACGCCACGAACAGGTACGGTGCCGCCTCGTCCAGCGCGTCCTTCAACAAGAGACCGCCCGCTCCGTCCGCCACCTCGTCCCACGACGCGGCCACGTCGAAATCGCCCCGGGCGAGGGCGTGCGCGAACAGCGTGCCGCCCGCCGGGCTGTGGAGGACCAGGCCGGCGGTGGTGGTCTCGATGCCGCCCGCGCCCTGCCCGCCCAGCGCCACGGGCTGAAGCGGCCCGAAGGCCTGTCCCGAGGTCCGCGTGAGGCGCTCCGTCACCGCGCGCGTCATGAGGTCGGCGTCGCGCTGATCGGCCCGCCATTTGTAGATCCTCCCGTAGGCGCCGCCCTCGTCGTCGAGGACCACGACGCGCGTCTCGAGGCGCCGCTTGCGGTTCGGATCGTTCTCGTCGAGCTCGATGTCGAAGTGTTTGACGGCGACAGTCCCGCGGGGGAAGACCCATTCGCCTTCCGCACGGAAACCGATGCGCGTCTCCGGCGGGACATAGAGCCACCGACTCTTCGTGGCGTGATCGGACCAGAAGGGAGTGTTGAGGACGTAGGGGAACAACTCTCGGGCCGCCACCAGGGCCGCCGTGTCCGGGAAGAGGCCGGTGGCGGAGAGCGTCGCCGGCACCTCGTGCGGCGAAGGCGGAACCCGCACGAGCTTCTGCAGACTGCCCGTCGCCGCCTCGTTGTTCCCCAGGATGCAGAGGTGGATCTCACCGTCCTCGTCCACCGCGAAGGACGACAGGCCTCCGTAGACCGTCATCTCTTGCGGAAGGCGAAGGAGCGGAGTCGGCACCGCCGGTGCGCTCGCCGCCGCGTCGATCCCCCAGATCCAACCGCTGCCGGTGTCACCGAAGACGTAGCGGCCTGAGAGCTCGGCGTATGCGCGTCCGCGATAGACGAAGCCGCCGATCACCGAGTTGAACCCCGGGTGCCGATACGCCACCAGGGGACCGCGCTCGACTCCCAGGACCTGCGCCGGCCGCGGCGCGTACGGCTCGGCCCCCTCGAGGAACTTCCACTGGTAGTTGCCCCCGCGCTCGATGACGTCGATCTCTTCCGCGCGGCCCTCGCCGACGTCGCCCGCGAAGATCCGCTGCGTGACGGGGTCATACGTCATGCGATGGGGACTGCGAATGCCGATGGCGAAGAACTCCTCGAGCACGCCGCCGCGCGGATCGAGCCAGGGGTTGTCGCTCGGGATGCAGTAGCCCTGGGTGCGGCCGTGCCGAGGCTGGCGCCGGATGGGGTGGCTCGCCGCGCCCCCTCGACAGTCGACGTCGATCCGGAGGACGCCGGACAGGAGGTCGCGATCGATGCGCTGTGGGTCGTCGGTCCCATCGAACACGAAGGAGCCCCGGCTCTCGGCATAGGGGTGCCCGCCGTCGCCGACACCTATATAAAGGAAGCCGTCGCCGGGATGGAAGAAGAGGCCGCCACCCTGGTGGTCCGTGTTGGTCCGATGCTGCTCGATGAGCACCCGCTCGGAGCGCGGGTCGGCGGTGCCTGACCCGTCCGGGATCGTGAACCGCGAGAGCCGATTCGAGCTGGGATGCCCGAGGAACGGCGGGTCCGGCCCCGGGTGCGGCGTCTGTGTGTGGTTGTACCAGACGTAGAAGTGCCCACGATTCGACGACCCCGCCTTTCCGAACTCCGGATGGAACGCCAGGTTCAGGAGGCCGGCATCCTGCCACCCGAGGGTCTGCGCGCGGAGGTCGAGAACGACGCGCGCCGTCGCACCCTCTCTTCGGGGCACGGCGAGAACACGGCCTTCCCGTTCACCCACGAACCACACGCTCGGATCGCCGGGCGGGATCACCGCGAAGAGCGGGTTCTGGAGCCGCACCCCGGGCAACGCGTCGCGGATGGCCCACTGCCGGCCCGGCTCCTGCGCGGGCAGGAAGGCCGGCGACGCATGGGCGGCGCCGGCGAGGACGATGGCGGCTGCCGCCAACAGGCGCTTCATCGGCGGCCTTCCTTGTCGTCTTCCTTCTGCAGCTCCTTCTCCGCCTCCTCCACGTAGTCGGGATACAGGCGCCCGAGGCAGTCCGGACAGATGCCGTGGCTGAAGTCTGCCTGCGAGTGCTGGCCGATGTACGTCTCCACGTGGCTCCAGTAGCCCTGATCATCCCGGATTTTCTTGCAGGATGCGCAGATCGGCAGAAGGCCGCGGAGGACCTTGACGCGATTCAGCTCCTCCTCGACGCGCGCGGCGAGGAAGCGCTGCCGAGCGGTGAGAGCGCGGACCCGCAGCGCGTAGGCCGAGACGGCGGACCCGATGAGCGTCGCGAGACAGGCGCCGAGGAACCACCGCGTCTGGTAGAAGAACGGATGCAGGGTGGCCTCGAGCGAGTCGTTCTCGCTCCACCCCGTGCCGTCCAGGCTCGCTCCCACCGCGAAGCGATAGCGGCCCGGCTTCAGGTTGTTGTAGTAGGCGGTGCGCCGCGAGCCGGCGGCCAGCCAGTCGTCGTCGAACGGCTCGAGGCGATAACGGAAGCGCACGGTCTCCGGTGCCCGCAGGCTGAGGGCCGTGTAATGGACCTCGACGTCGCGAGTCCCGGCCGCGAGCTCGATGCTCGAGGCCGGCGCCAGGTGCCGGCGATCGGCGATCACCTCCTCGACGACCACCGTTGGAAGTACCGTTCCCAGCGGCCGGCCCGGATCCACG
>Ga0075429_100002578_pt1 | contig 15280 bp, 15 predicted proteins | sample RhiMetdeltSRZDD3_FD_75295 | JGI IMG/M metagenome (GOLD analysis project Ga0075429, IMG submission 75295) | Populus rhizosphere microbial communities from Tennessee, USA - Rhizosphere MetaG P. deltoides SRZDD3 | ecosystem: Host-associated > Plants > Roots > Rhizosphere > Soil | place: USA... | reverse complement strand
CATTTATAGGCCCGTTTTCCTCAGGCCCCCTCTTGTCGTGAAAAGAGATGTTGATGAAGCATGATCATACCCATCCGCCGGAGGCTACTGCCGTCCACGGCTTTTCTCCCGGTTTTGCGGCGCTCGGACTCGAAGCGAGATTGCTCGCGACGCTTGAGGCGTTAGGCTACGAGGAGCCGACGCCGATTCAACGGGAAGCCATTCCGCCTTTGCTTGCGGGCAAAGACGTTTTGGGACAGGCAGCCACCGGGACGGGCAAGACAGCCGCCTTTACACTGCCGTTGCTACAGCGTATTGCTCATGGTCCGAAAGCAAAGCCTTCGGCTATCATTCTGGTGCCCACCCGGGAACTGGCGATTCAGGTGGGGGAAGCCGTCGGGCGATATGGCAAAGAACTGCGGACCAGTGTCCTCCCTCTTTACGGGGGGCAAGCGATCGGCCCTCAAATGCATACGCTAAAACGCGGCGTCGATGTGATCGTTGCCACACCCGGCCGCGCGCTCGATCATATCCGACGCCACACGTTAAAGCTGGAAGGTGTGCAGATCGTCGTGCTGGATGAAGCGGACGAGATGCTCGACATGGGATTTGCGGAGGATCTCGACGCGATCCTCGAGCACACGCCTGCGGCGAAACAGACCGCATTGTTTTCAGCCACAATGCCGCCGCGAATTCAATCGATCGCCCATCGGCACCTGCAGCGGCCGGTAGAAATTACGATCGCAAAGGAACCGGTCAAGGCCGGTTCGGCACCGCGGGTGCAGCAGGCCGCCTACATCGTCACACGACCGTACCGGGGAGCGACGCTCGCTCGAATCATTGAGACGGCAGCGCCCAAGTCGGCGCTGGTGTTTTGCCGCACCCGTTTAGAAGTCGACGAAGTCACGCTCATGCTGAGCGCCCGCGGACACCGGGTGGAAGCAATCCATGGGGGAATGAGTCAGGTCCAACGGGATCGGGTGATGCAGGCTTTCCGGACCGGGCAGACCGAGCTGCTGGTGGCGACGGATGTCGCCGCCCGCGGACTCGACATCCCGCAGGTCTCACACGTGATCAACTATGATCTGCCCTCATCAGCCGAAGTCTATGTGCACCGCATCGGACGAACGGGACGGGCAGGACGTGAAGGAACCGCGATTACGATTCTCGATCCGCGTGAACAGCGGCTGTTGCGAAGCATCGAGCAACACACGAAGGGAAAAGTGGTCGTGACGCCGGTGCCGTCGGTGGCCGATGTGGTGGCGAAGCGATTGGAGCGGATGCGAGGCGCCGTTCAGGAGGCGATCCAGGCGGGCGATCTCGACGATTTCCGCGGAGTCGTCAAGGCCATGGCCGAGGCGACGGATTTGGCCACGATTGGAGCGGCCGCATTGAAAGTGCTGTTCCGCGCCGAGGGAGGAGAGCGTCCTGAGCAGGACATTCCAGCCCTCCCCATGCGACAGGCGGAGTGGCATCCCTCAGCACATCGTGAGGGCCTCCATCGGGATGGCTCTTCCAGGAATCTGCATGGCCGACAGGCGGTGCCTCCGGGCAAGAGCCGCACCACTCGAGGCCGCGAAGCCGGCATGACCCGCCTTTACGTGGGAGCCGGGCGGGAAGCCGGCATCAGAGCCGGTGATCTGGTCGGGGCCATCGCGAACGAAGCGCATATCAATTCGAACCTCATCGGTACGATTCAGATCGAAGAGCGATTCTCGCTCGTCGATGTGCCTGAATCCCTGGCGAAGGGTATTGCCGAGGTGCTGGGGCGATCGAGAATCAAAGGGCGCAAGGTCGGGGTGCGGTTGTTTCGGGATTGAAAGCGGGCCTTCCGCCCATCGGCCTCCACTGCCTTCCCACCTAGGAGGTGTTCGTTCGACGCGCGCACGATTGAGACCAATCGAGCCACCCTTTAGAATATGGGAAAGTAGAAAGATAAGACGGAAGCGGTTCGATAACCTCAGCGGCATGGATCTACGAGCGAGCTTGGAAGGATCATTGTAGGGTAGGTGGAGGCGTTGCCTTGCGTATTGGTGTCGGACCTGTGCTAACTCTGTGTCTGTTGTTCTCCGGATGCGGGATTATCATGGTCGGCGAACCGGTTCAGAAACTGGATCTCTCGTCTCAGGACGATGGTGAGGAGAATCTTAAGGCCATTCGCGCAATCCTGGCCGATCAGGAAACCCGCAAAGTTCCCTCTATCGCGAAGCCGTCCCATCCTTCGTCCCGGGCGGCGCCTGCGTCTGAGCACGAACCCGTAAGCGAGCCATTGTTCAATCCGACTCCTGCTCCGTCTTCGTCCTCAATCGTGACGGGGCATCTCGATGCACCAGCTAAACTTCCTTGGTCTCCGTCGCCTTCTCAGAGGCCGGATTTTCCGGACCGTCCTGTGCCAGCCTATACCGTTCCGGCGCCGGCGGCACCGGATTACTCCGGCTCCATCCGCTGTGCGCCTGACGGTCTTGGAGGTCAGCGGTGTGCTGGCCGATAGGCAACCGATGAATTCACGGCTTGCCTCCGCTGAGCGGGTACAGGTAAGATTCGCTTCCTCGCCCCAAATCGATGGGAGGTGCCATGGCGTCGACTCGCATCGCTTCCAAGAAACCGCGACCGTCCCTCGACCGTAGCATTGAGCGCATGCGCAGACATCTCGCGGAGCTGGCCGTTTATGTCAAGAAGGGCAAGACCAGCCGCACGCTTGAAGAATTCGATTCGGATTCGGAACGCTTGATCGCCGAATTACTCGGTGAAACATCTGCGCTCCTCGATGCCTACCAGTATGCGCAGTTGGGCGAGGCCGCAGGGCTCGTCAATATGACTGAGGAAGCCCCGGAAAGCATCGGCCTCGATAGCGAGCGCCAAAGTCTTCTCCAGCGCACTCGCGTCCTGGAAAGCTGCGTCTCGGAATTGGAGGCTCGCCGCGCCGACGAACCCAAGAAGCTCCAATCCGGCAGGCACATGCTGACGGGCCCTCAGGTTGCCGAGCACATGTCATCTGATTTGCGCAGCGTGCCGCAAACCGCCACCTTGCGGGAAGCCGGCCGTCTGATGCAGAAGTGGAAAACCGGCTCGCTCCTCGTGACAGACAGTCAGACCTATGTCGGGTTCATCACCGACTCCGCTCTGGCCCGTGACGTCGTCGCGAATGGTCTAGACGCCAATACCACGCCGGTACAATCCTGTGTGAGGAAGCCGCTCGTGGCGATTCATGGAGACCGGCCGCTCATCGAGGCGGTGCGGCTGATGAAGGAGCAGGCTACAAGGCATCTCGCTGTCGCCCAAGACGGGGAGATCATCGGCGTGATTTCCGTGTCCAACATTCTGCGGTATTACTCCGGCGTCGTTTGAGTTCGTGCCCTCGTGGGAACGAGGCCCGAGCGTTCGGCACCGCGAGAAATGGACGCAGAAGAGCAAGAACTCTCTAAAGCAGGAGGAAAGCTCATGGGACCCACCAAAGCAGTTATCAAGGATCAGGCTTTATATGAAGCCGCGACGGGAAAATGTATTAAGGAGGGATTCGCCAGCCGCCGGGACATCGAAGACTACGTCAACCATCATTACCTGGCGCTACCCGTCGTCGATAACGCCGGTAACGCGTGGCTTTTGGACGGTAAACCAATCTATTGTTTCCGCGGTAGTCAGTACGAAACACTCGACGATCAACGCGTGCATCTGGCCCGCTGTCCTGACTGCGGAGGCATGGGCATCCGGTCGGACGAGTTTACGGTAGAATCCGATTGCATTCGTTGCATCTCGTGCGGACATGAGTTCGATGCACGGTTGGAGATGATGGAAACGTGAGACGGGCGGTCTAGTCTATCCCTCTTGCTCGCCGACCGCGGCACACCGGGACCAATCAGATTTCAGGAAGGCGGTGCTCGGTCAAGCGCGCAGTGAGGGATAGATCCAGACCGCCCTTAAGAGGAATAACGAGCGAGCTTGGAGGGAGCAGTGTGATAGAGCCGAGCCCGCGGGCGTAGTCTGACCAGCATCGGGCCCTCACGCCTTCATAGTCCTGATTACTCGTTGGTTGCCTGAGGGAGCCTCTTCTTCCCAGCCCGCTTGTCAATGATCATGAGCCGGCCGACGGATCAATGGAATGGCCGAAAAGCTCCAAATCAAGACTGGGAGTGTGAAAGAGGTCGTCGATCTCACTGATCGGCTCCAAGCGCTGATCGACCGTGCAAAAATGCGGGACGGCTTGTGCGCGCTTTGTGTCACCCATACCACCGCCGCATTGACGACAGGGGAGATTGGGGAGGGGACCGAGCAGGATCTGCTTGAGGTCGTGCAGCAAGTCATCCCTGCTATCCGTTTCCGTCATGCGCATGATCCGTCGCATGCCTGGTCCCACATGGCCGCGTCGATTCTGGGTCCCTCGCTTGCGATCCCTGTATCGGACGGACAATTGACTTTAGGCACATGGCAATCCGTGCTGTTGGTCGAATTGGACGGCCCACGTGAACGCACCGTCTATGTGACATTACTCGCATCTTGATTGTGTTTGGCGTCACCCTGTTGGTGTTTTTTCTCCGCCACATAAGCACTTCATTCCCTCCATTAGGCGGTTCGTCGGGAGAAGATCCACCCTGGACGCTCAGGGGTTTGGTGGGTTGACCTGATCAGTCACTAAATCGTACGGTCGGAGAGACCTGTAGATGAGAAAGGGAGACGATGGCGGAACCCTCGCTTGAACCGCATCTGTTTATCATTCTCGGCGCGACTGGCGATCTGACGAGGCGCAAGCTGTTGCCGGCCTTATTTCATCTTCGCACCTACGGGGAATTGGAAAAACAAAACACGGTGATTGTCGGGGCCGCGCAGCCCGAAATGAGCGAAGAGGCGTTTCGCCTCTGGGCCTACGAAGGCCTCAACAATTCCGTTGCTCGGCACGCGCCGGATCTGCGCAAATGGTGCAACGAATATCTTCACTATCAGACCGTCTGCCGCGGAGGACCTGAAGACTACCAGCAACTCGCCCAATACATTCGACAATTGGAAGTAGCCCGCAATCTCCCGGAGAACCGGGTCTTCTACCTGGCGCTGCCTCCCACGGCGGTCCCGCCGACGGTCGAATTGCTCGATCAGGCGGGTCTGTTGAAAAGTCGGGGGTGGGTGCGGGTGGTCTTCGAGAAGCCGTTCGGTCACGACTTCCACTCTGCACGCGGATTGAATACGCTCCTGCATCGTTATCTGGATGAATCTCAGATCTATCGGATCGATCACTATTTGGGCAAAGAGACAGTCCAAAATCTGTTGGCATTTCGTTTCGCGAATCCCATTTTCGAGTCGCTGTGGAACCGGGACTCGGTGGAGAATGTGCAGGTGACGGTCGCCGAGGATATCGGAGTCGAGCATCGCGGCGCGTACTATCAAGAGGCGGGAGCCTTACGCGACATGGTGCAAAATCATCTCACGCAGTTGGTCACCGTGGTCGCCATGGAAGTGCCAGTGTCGTTTGAGGCCGGGGCGATTCAAGCGGAGAAACTTAAAGTGTTGCATTCTATTTCTCCCATTCCATCGAGTGAAGTCGTCTTCGGGCAATACCAGGCTTGGCAGATGGCCGGTCAGAGGATTTCCGGCTATCGAGAAGAAAAAGGAGTGTCGCCGGACTCGATGACTGAAACGTTTGTGGCATTGCGAATGGAAATCCACAACTGGCGGTGGCGAGGCGTGCCGTTTTACCTGCGAACTGGGAAGCGGTTGCCACGCAAAATCACGCAGATCGGTGTCACGTTTCGACCGGCGCCCATCCAGGTCTTCCGCTCACTGGAGCCGGGCAGCCTGGATTCCAATAAGCTGGTGATCACGCTTCAACCCAGTGAAGGATTCGCACTCGGATTTTCCGTTAAGACACCTGGCCGTCCCTTCACCTTCACGAGCCGCGCCCTGCAGTTCGATTACAAACAGGCGTTCGGGGGAGAATTGCCGGAGGCGTACGAGACGTTGCTTCGGGACATTATGATCGGCGATCAAACATTATTCGTAACAGCCGATTTCACGGAAACAGCCTGGCGGTTGTACGACCCGCTGTTGGCCGGCAAGCGCGAGGTGCATCCGTACACGGCTGCCACGTGGGGGCCGGTCGAGGCGGACCAACTGCTGGAGCGATACGGACATCGCTGGCAATTGGGATGGTGATTCATGGCCGAACCGCCCCCCTTCATCGTGACCGATATTCCACAGCGGATGGATCGCCTGCCTTGGTCGAACTGGCACTGGCTTGTCGTGTCGGCTCTTGGGATTACCTGGCTGCTCGATGGACTCGAGGTCTCGATCGTGGCGGCGCTCGGCCCGATACTGACGCATGACACCACATTAGGGCTGACAGAGTCACAGGTGGGATTGTCAGCCTCCGCCTACCTAAGCGGTTCGGTCGTCGGTGCCCTGGTCTTCTCTTATTTAACGGACCGCCAAGGCCGTAAGAAGTGGTTCATGATTACGCTGCTTCTGTACCTCGCGGCGACAATCTTGACCGCCCTCGCGTGGGACCTGCAGAGCCTGATGTTCTTTCGATTCTTGACCGGGGCAGGAATCGGTGGCGAGTATGCTGCGATCAATTCCGCGATTGACGAGTTAATCCCGGCCCGCCGTCGAGGCCACACCGATCTGGCGATTAACGGGAGCTGGTGGCTGGGGTCCGCGACAGGGGCTTTGCTCTCCGTCGTGCTGCTGAATCCCAGCATCATTCCCGAGTCAGTTGGATGGCGGCTGTGCTTTATCTTCGGAGCAGTCCTCGGCATTGCCATCCTGCTTGTCCGACGTTTCGTTCCTGAGAGCCCTCGCTGGTTGATGACCCATAGCCGCATTGCTGAAGCCGAGGAGGTAGTTGCCCGCATCGAACGGCAGGTGACCCAAGATGAGCGCTTCAAAGTGCTGCCGCCGCCGAGAGGGTCGATAACAGTCCGGACGCGGCCGCACGGGACGACCATCAGCACGGTTGCCCGCGAACTGTTCCGCTCCTACCCGCGTCGGACGGCGCTTGGGCTGGCCCTCATGGTGACGCAATCCTTCATGTACAATGCGGTGTCCTTCACATTCCCCTTTGTTCTGACAAAGTATTATGACGCGCCGACCACCACCATCGGCCTCTATCTTCTGCCGTTCGCTCTCGGCAATTTTCTTGGACCCCTGCTACTCGGCCGCTTCTTCGATACGATCGGTCGCAAGCCCATGATCACCTTCACGTATGCCGTTGCCGGAGTGCTTCTCGCCGTCACGGGCTATTTATTTTGGACGCAGGCATTTACGATCACGACTCATCTATTGGCCTGGTCGTCAATTTTCTTTTTCGCCTCGGCTGGCGCCAGCGCCGCGTATCTGACGGTGAGTGAAGTGTTCCCCATGGAGATTAGAGCCATGGCGATCGCCTTTTTCTTTATGGTGGCCCAAGGGGCAGGTATTGTCGCGCCGTGGCTCTATGGCAGGATGATCGAAACGTCAGTGACGAGCGTCTATCATGGCTATCTCCTCGGAGCGGGCCTGATGCTGTTGGGCGCGCTCGCTGAGCTGGTATTAGGCGTCAAAGCCGAGGGACGTTCGTTGGAACAGATCGCCGCTCCCTTGTCTGCACAGCAGATCACCGAAGATACGTCCTCCGCCGCCTGAGCCAGTACTTCCAGCGCAAAAGATATTCCGGGACATCGCCCTCCAACTTCGCGACGATCTTCTGCTGCGGACGTCTAGGCGCCCCCTCGTTCAGCGCTCAACCTATGCGAGGATGTCATCCCCCGCTCTAGGAGGGGCTTGACGCGTTCGTCGCGACCTGCTAATAGAAAGGAATCCTAATTAATGGAGGAACTATGCAGACAGTGCATGTATTCGACACCTGGGTCACCACCCCTGAGCACACTCTGCACTTCGATGTCATGACCGCCGATCTAGCCACGGCCCTCAAACTCGCCACTGCCTATGTTGCGGCCAAAGGCCACACGTCGGTTTCCATTACGGCAGAGGAGTGCCGGTTCTGCCATGCGGAACCGTTGGTTGTGTTTAGTGAACAGCAGCAGCGGGAATTTCGCGAAGCCGGGGGATTTATTGTGCCGCTATCCGCGTGAAGGGGGACAGGTGAGGGGGGAACGTCAGGATCATCAACACAAGGAGGGCAGCCATGGGCAAGGGCATCGTCGGTTCATTATTCCTGTGTCTAATCGTCTCAACAGGTACCATTGCATTGGCTGAGGTTGGCTCGAAGGGGAAGTCCCTCTATGAAAGGCTGGGAGGGAAGGGAGCGATTACGGCGGTCGTCGATACCTTCGTTGGCAAGGTCGGTGCCGATACGCGTATCAACGGGTATTTTACGAGCACTGATCTGGGGAAGCTAAAAATACACCTTGTTAATCAAATATGCGAAGCCAGCGGAGGGCCATGCCAGTATACGGGACGCACGATGAAGCAGACCCACGCCGGTATGGGCGTGACCGACGCCGCGTTCGGGGCCCTCGTGGAAGATCTCGTCGCCGCCCTCGATCACCACAAGGTCGGCAAGGCCGAGAAGGATGAATTGCTCGGCGTGCTCGGGCCTATGAAAAAGGACATCGTCGAAACGCCTTAGACCATCAAGCGACCGGGAGGCCGACCCCTCCCGGGTCTTGTCTCGTCTAGGATCGACGATCTTCTCGCTTTTCTCTTCAGATGTCTTGCTCTCCTGCCTGTTGACACCCAGCCGGGCGGTGCGTAGCCTGTCTCTATTTTTGCAGAAAAGGGACGCCCTATGGCCACACGCCTCTCTCCCGCAAAGATCATGCAACTCGGCATCGGATTTTGGGGGTCGAAGGCGTTGCTGAGCGCCATCGAGCTGGGGCTGTTCACCGAATTGGCCAAGGGACCACGTGATGCGGAGACGTTGAGACAACAGCTGGGACTGCACCCGAGAAGCTCGCGCGACTTCTTTGATGCGCTCGTCGCCTTGGGCATGCTCCAGCGGTCTGGGCAGCGGTATGCGAACACACCGGAGACGGCCTGGTTCCTCGATCGCAACAAGGCCTCCTATGTCGGTGGCATGCTGGAAATGGCCAACGCGCGGCTCTATCGTTTTTGGGGTTCGCTGACCGAGGGCTTACAAACCGGTAAGGCGCAAAATGAAGTGAAGACCGGTGAGGACTTTTTCGGCACCTTGTATTCCGATCCGCAACGGCTTGAGGGATTCCTGAAGGCCATGACGGGGCTGAGCATTGGTTCCGCGCGGGTTATCGCAAAAAAGTTTCCGTGGAAACAGTATCGGACGTTTGTCGATGTGGGGTGTGCGCAAGGCGGTGTGGCTGTCGAGATTGCACTGGCGCACAAGCATCTCACCGGCTTCGGCATGGATCTGCCCGTGGTGCAACCGGTGTTCGAGGCGTATGCCAAGGCGAGAGGTGTCGCCTCACGGCTGCGTTTCACCGCCGGAGATTTCTTCAAAGACCCGCTTCCGCATGCCGATGTCATCGTCATGGGTCACATCCTGCATGATTGGGACCTTCGCGACAAAATGATGCTGCTGCGTAAAGCGTATGAGGCCCTCCCTCCAAAGGGCGCTCTGATCGTGCACGAAGCGTTGATCGACGACGAGCGAAAAACCAATGCCTTTGGCCTGCTCATGAGTCTGAACATGCTCATTGAGACGCATGGCGGTTTCGACTTTACAGGGGCGGACTGTCGGAAGTGGATGAAGGAAGCCGGTTTCAGCCGGACTCGCGTCGCGTCATTGGCGGGACCGGACGGCATGGTGATCGGATTCAAGTGAACACAGACCGCCCGGACGAGGCCGGTGGACGCGACTCCTGACGAGGTTCGTGCGTGGAACATTGATACCATCCCCCGCGGGCAGGGGCTGCCTCTATGTCTCGAAATGCGCGCGGTTTCATGGGCCACCGGCGTCAAATGACTGATGGACCCGCTGGTTGATGGTCGGCAGACGTGAGTCATTGGCACAGAGGAAACAGTCAACAACTATTGGCTTTCTGCAGCAATCTTCTAGGATTACTTTTACCTTCCAGGCCCTTAGTGCTCCGCAGTCCTTGACGGCGGATGAGGTATATGCGGTCATTGATTGGCTGCTGCATCTGATGTGGATTACCCGAGTCGGACACTGCCATCGAGGCACAGCCAGCCGCAAATACACCCGGCACGGGTTTGTCCCAGACCCGCGACCGGATGGGCGTGGTCCATAATACGACCCGCAGCACGATACACGCGATCGCTCCGGATGAGCGGTTGCCCCCACAAAGGAGGCCCTAATGAAGCGTTCAGGATCGGCCATTTGGGAAGGTGATTTAAAGAACGGAAAGGGTACGGTGTCGACTGACAGCGGTGTCTTGACGAACCAGCAATACTCCTTCGGGACGCGGTTTGAAAACGGCAAAGGCACCAATCCTGAGGAGTTGATTGCTGCAGCCCACGCCGGCTGCTTCACCATGGCACTGTCGGCCCAGTTGGGAAATGCAGGGTTGACTCCCGACAAGTTGCAAACGACTGCGACGGTGACGTTCGACAAACTTGAGGCTGGATGGACGATCACGAACATTGTGCTCGATGTCCAGGGTCGCGTGCCCAAGGCAGACCAGGCTGCGTGGGACAAAGCCACACAGGCGGCCAAAACCGGTTGCCCCATCTCCCGATTGTTCAACACGACGATCACGATGAACGCCAAATTGGAAGCCTAGCGCCGCCATGAGCGCACCGGCGTCCGCTGCAGTGGCGTTCCTGTTTGATCTGGACGGCACGTTGATCGATAGCGTCTATCAGCATGTGCTGGCGTGGCGTGAAGCCACTCAAGCGGCGGGGATCGAGCTGCCCGTCTGGCGTATTCACCGCCAGATCGGCATGAGCGGGGGACTGATGCTCAACGCGCTCTTGCGCGAAACAGGCCGTCCTGTCTCCAAAAAGGAAGCGGAACATATTCAAGCGGTGCATGCGAAAGCGTTCGCAGAACAAGCCTCCTCTCTCCGTGTCCTGCCCGGCGCACAAGAACTGCTCGATACCCTGGCCAAGGAGGGCGTCCCTCACGCCATCGCGACGAGTGGGCGTCTGCAGAATGCCCGTCATGCGTTGCAGTTGCTCAAGCTCCACGACCATGTTCCGGTCGTTACTCGCGACGACGTCCGTTTTGCGAAGCCGGATCCCGATCTGTTCCTGGCTGCCGGTCAACGGCTCCACGTGCCAATGAGCCGGTGCGTGATCGTCGGAGACAGCGTCTGGGATCTGCTGGCGGCCCGCCGGGCGTTTGGCCTTGGAGTCGGTCTACTCTCGGGCGGGTATGGACGCGAAGAATTGGAACGGGCAGGTGCGTACAGGGTGTACCAGGATCCGGCGGAATTGTTGAAGCATTTGGACGAAGTAGGGGTGAGATTGAGTACGTGAGATCCGCCGTTTCCGGTGCCACGACTTGACCGCGTAATGGCTCGTAGAGGCCAGTTGCGGCACATCGCAATATAGCGGCGCGCGCACAACGCAGATGGCGAAAAAGCTGAGCGCTGGCATTGTGCTCTATCGCAGGCGTGGGCAAGGGATCGAAGTGTTGCTGGTCCATCCCGGCGGACCGTTCTGGGCTAAAAAAGATGAGGGGGCCTGGTCGATCCCGAAAGGTGAGTATCTGGAAGGAGAGGACCCGCTAACCGTTGCGAAACTTGAATTTTATGAGGAGACGGGAACAGAAGTGAGCGGACCCTGTGTCGCGTTGACCCCGGCAAAGCAGCCGAGCGGGAAAATCATAACGGCCTGGGCGGTTGAGGGAGATCTCGATCCGACCGCGTTTCGAAGCAACACTTTCTCAATGGAGTGGCCGCCAAAGTCGGGTCAAGTCCAGAGCTTCCCGGAAGTGGATCGCGTACTTTGGTGCGACCTTGCATTGGCCAGGAAGAAGCTTCTCATCGGGCAACGCGTCCTGTTGGACGAGCTGGATCAGCTGGTGAAATCATCGGGGTGAACCATCAGCGAGAAACCGACGAATCGCACTTGTGCTTGTCGCACAAAGGATGCGTTGTGTCGTGCAATTCTTTCGCGTAATACGAAATGATATCGCACTCTTCCGCCGACAGCTCGCCGCTCTGCAGAGCTAGGCCGATGAGTCGTTCACACATCCGCATAAAATCCTTAATTTCGGTGCGCATCGCCGCGAAAATGTACTCATCCAGGGTTCGCTCCAGTACTGGGAATAGCCCTAGTTCTCGCTTTGCCGGTATGGGGTATTGATACTTTCATGCCTGCCACTCCTGCGTTTCTTATGGGCAAGGCAGCATAGTTAGGGAAGAGACACGTTTGGAGACACACCGGGCAGCTTGCGTGCGAGTGAGTCTAGGTGGCTTGTAAACGCCGGATAGTGACTGCCAGGTCGTCGACCTTCGCGAGAAAGTGCTGGCGCTGGGCCGGCGTGGCCGAGCGATCGAGACTCAAGATCAGGTATGTAATGTGCCGACGCAGCTGTTTCGTCATCTCAGCGAAGTGCGGATCCGAGTCGTTGTCCTGGTTCACTAACCAGTCTTCCAGACGCGCCGGGGTCTGGTCACTGCTGCGGGATTCGATCAGCGCGAGCAATTGGTCATGGCGGCGCTGTTGATGGGCATACCACGCGGGGAAGCTATCGGGAAAGTGCATCGTGAGGTGGGTAATCTCCTGTTCCTGCTGTGTGGAAAGCGGGCCCAGCCATTCTCTCGCCAAACCGAGAATCCGCTCGGTCCGCTTGGCGAGACGTTTGCTGGGATCGTCCTGAAGCAAGGCTTCCTGTCGTGCAAGCCGGCTCTGTAATGCCTTCTTCAGCCGGCTGATCTGCGAGTCGTTGACCTGACGGACAAATTCTGTTCCGTCCGAGACGAAGCGACCGAAGAGATCCGCCCGTAGCTGATCGTATTGCACGAAGGCCCAATCCAGGTCATCCGTCGACACCCCGTCCTGTACGCGTGCCGTGGCTTGGCGCAGCACGGATTCATAGCGGGGCAGAGCTTCATGTCGATGGTGCGTCAAAATGCCGGTGAGCCTCGATGATACGAACGTTTTCTGTGGGCGGGTGAGATCGAAGTATCCGTCGATTTGACGTGCGATCAACCAATCGGCATGGTTATAGAGCAGTGTCGTGGCGGCGCAGCCGGCCAACGTCAGGGATGCCAACAAGAGGGGAATGAGCAGGACATGTCCTGCACGAAGGATCTTCATCGGTTGCGATTGCCTTACGATCGAAAGCGGTGAGTGTACTGTTACGGTAACACACGAGCTGGCCCCGCTGCTAGTCTGGCAGTGAGCGGGAATTTCTCCTTCCTCCGCATGTATTTACAGAACAAGCATCACTTCCACGTTGCGGTTTGTGAATGTGCAGCGAGGCGAGCGAATGCCTGTTTGGCAGCAGTGATTTTCCGAAGGTAAGTTCGTATCTCGTGCTCTCCGCACTGCTGCCTTTGGAGAAGCCGAAATCCGCGTGAGACGTAAGCTTGTCCGACCCCGGCTCCGCACAAGTGAATGATGGCGGCAAGATCTTGTTTCCGCTGTAACGAGACGCCTGATCGTGACCCGATCGCTTGCGCGACCTGACGATCCAGCAGGGCCGCCGTCAACTCGATGGCATGGCTGGGCAGCACACGGGTGTACAGTTCATTGAACCAGCAGGAGCGCATGTCGTGCCATGGCCCGTCTTCCACCACCACATGATCGTGAATGCAGTAATGCTTAGCGGCTTGAAACGTACCGGAGGTGATCTGGTACATGCCGACGGCACTTGAGGCTGGTCGGTACCAGTGCAGGGGGTTCCACGAGGAGTGCCACCGCCAGTACGTACGGGCAAGGGGATTGCCGCTGCCTTCAACCTGGGCCAGCGCGGCAAGCAATTCGGGTGTGATGACGGCCGTGGCATGTTCCCGAAACAGGGGACCGTATTCGTGCCACGTTGCAGTGAGATTTTTGTCGAAGACACTGTCCAATGGAAACAATATTTCGCTGGGTTTCTTGGTCGCCTGATACGCCCAGTTGATGCCAAACCAGATCACACCAATGAGCAGGGCGGTGACGGGAATCGCGACCGCCGGATGAGCGGCCCAGACGGCGCCTACGAAGGCTCGCATTTCACGCCAGCGCCAACGGATGAAACGCCACAACTTCTTACTCGTCACGCGGCGGCGTGACTGACGGCGGCGAGGGGCGCGACGATTGGAGCGGGGAGACATGGAAACATATCATAGCCGAATCTCGGAAAAATGGATCAAGGATTGACAGATCAATCATGAGGATGAAAAACGGTAAGTGCTGCCTTGCATGTATGGCTGACCGGCAAGGGATTGCAACGGCGAGGACGGCCAGTCAGCGTTTCTTTACCACTAAGGACGGCAGAGGTAGGCAGCGCAATCGAGTAATCGTCGTCTGGCTGGTAGTTCCGAAAATGGGAGCGTGTAGCCCCGGACGCTTCGGTTCGCCGCTGGGTCGGCCAACCGGACAGTTAGGAGCCCGAAGACCGCTTGGCAGCTTCACCAGCACTGACATCGCTCCCGCTTGATGCTTGCAGTGTCTCCTCTTTCATGAACAACCTGTGAGAGGGAATGAAAGGTCCACCGCACTGTCGCCCAGCGGCAGGACGAGCGTCGCCGTTGTGCCGTTCCCTGTTGAAGACGCCAGCTCAAAACGGCCGCCTAACGACAACATCCGCTCGCGGATACTCAAGAGGCCAAACCCGGAGGTGGGAGAGCGGTGTTTGTTTGTTGCGGATGCGAGATCAAACCCCAGGCCCCGGTCCGAAATGTGAATGAATAGCAATTCGTCAATCTGTTCGAGTGTGATAGTCGCCTCATGCGACTCGGCATGTTTGACGCAGTTGAACAGCAGCTCACGGACGGATTGAAACAGCAGCAGCGCTTGATCCTCGGGGATTGTCGGAATTTTCGTCTTAACCTGTAACAAGACGGAGAGATCGTGCTGCTGCATTTGCTCCGCGAGCCATTGCAGTGCCATGGGCAGGCCGGATGCGGAGACAGCCGGTGGACTAAGCTGCGAAATCAACGTTCGCGTGTAGACAATCGCCTTATTGGTGACTTCTTCCACATCAGTAATGATCTTCGCGAGGGGCGGCGGCATAGGCTGCTGTTTGGCCAGCCCGAGTTTGATCCGGGTCAAGGCCAGGAGCTGTCCCAGATAGTCATGGAGATCGATGGCCAGCCGCTGGCGCTCACGCTGTTCAGTCACGTTCAGTGCCGCGGCCAAGACGCGCAGCCGCTCTTGCGATTCGGTCAATGCCTCTGTCCGCTCGGTCACCCGCGCCTCCAAACTGTCATTTAATTGACGCAGCTGCATCTCCACGCGTTTGCGCTCCGTAATGTCATTGAACAGGATACCGAGCTTTCGCTCA
>Ga0075429_100002577_pt1 | contig 15285 bp, 14 predicted proteins | sample RhiMetdeltSRZDD3_FD_75295 | JGI IMG/M metagenome (GOLD analysis project Ga0075429, IMG submission 75295) | Populus rhizosphere microbial communities from Tennessee, USA - Rhizosphere MetaG P. deltoides SRZDD3 | ecosystem: Host-associated > Plants > Roots > Rhizosphere > Soil | place: USA... | reverse complement strand
GGCGTCGGAGCGCCCGGTCCGGAGGTCGAGGACGAGGTCGAGCAGGCCGCGAGCGTGAGCAGCCCGGCAGCAAGGACAGGCGGGTACCTGAGCGACATCATGGCTTCCTTTCTTGAGGCCGGCTGCGAAGCGCGGCGAGCATCTTTTCCATTCGGTCGATCTCGGTGCTTTGGTCGACGTTGACGTCGGACGCGAATTTGAACACCGTCTCGTCCTGCCCCGCGCCGTAGGTGCCGAACAGGGTACTCACCATGGTGACGGCGCCCTTGTGGTGCTGAATCATGAAAGTCAGAAACAGGCGATCGAACTCCGCGCCTCGTGCCTGGTCCAGCTGCGCCAGCTGCGCTTCGGTGAGCATGCCGGGCATCAGCATCACATGCTCCCCCCCGTCCATCATCATCTTCAGGCCCTTCGGCGTCACCTCGGGAACCGGCTGCCGGCGGTCGCTCAGCCACCGCTGCATCGTGGCGATCTCGTCCTCCTGGGCATTGATGATTCGCGCGGCCAGGATCCGGACCGAAGGGCCGGCATCATGCGACGGTGCCCACCCGGCCATCTGGATGGCCTGGGCATGATGGCCGATCATCCCCGACATGAAGCGGATATCCGCTTCGGTGTAGGGATACCGGAGGCTGTCGGCCCTGGCCCTGGCGATGGCCGCCGAGTCCCCCTGGGCGCTCGGCGTCGGCCGGGGGGCCGGCGACACCGCGACCGGAGCGCTGCCGCCGCAGGCCGCCGCGACGAGGACAGCCATGAGGAACCCGGGTATCCGGCGGATTCGAGGGAACGGCGTTTCCAAGCGTGGTCTCATGATCTTACTCGTCGGCGAGCACGATCGCGGGTTCGTCGGTGGGCAGCTCGTCCGGCATTTCGAGCCACGGCCGGTCCACTGTGGATGCGGCCCAGTGGCCCAGCTCCATCGCGCGGACGGCGAAGCTTTCCTCCGCCAGCTCCAGCAACCGGCTCGGCGATCCGAGTGACCCGTGCTCCAGCTCGCGGCGGCGCAGCCGCTTCGCGGCGCGAAGCGCCTGGGCGCCGTTCGGATCGAGCGAGCGGACCTCGGCGGCGGGATTGCTGCTGTCCGCCGCGGCGAGCATGTCCACCGTCACGTCGTAGGCGATCCCGAGGTGGCGTTCCACGTCGCGGTTGGTCAGCAGCCAGCGGCTCCGGTCACGCGCGGCCTGCATGGCGCGATGCCAGCTCCTGGTGTGGGTCAGATGGACCATGCCCCGGAAGATCCTGCGGTTGGTTCGGACGCTGAAGATGGTGGGGGAGATGATTCGCTCGAGATGGACGTCGGCCGCCGACTGATCCATCTGAATGATCTCCCGGGCCCGGCGCGCGAATCGCCCGCCGAGGTGGGTTTCGATCCGGGTTTCCCAGTAGGTATGACCCATCGAGCGAGTGCTGGTGGTGAGCACCAGCTGCCGCGGGATGAAATAATTGTGGGCGATGGTGTCCGCGGCGAGGTGCGACAGGTAGCCCAGGCCGAACGAGCGGAGGGCATCGCTGGGCGCGTGGTCGAAGGTCTCCTGGCCCACATTCCAGAAATGCGAATGCCGCCCGGTCGGCACGTATTTCTTGGCGATCGACGTATCGGGAGCGATGGTGCCGTAGAGGAAGTCGTAGGGAAAGGCCTGGAGCAGATTGGCGATCGTGGGAGGCAGGAGGTGCAGATTCGCCAGGATCGTCTCGCCCAGAAAGATATGGGTGCCCGGCGTCCAGGCATGGGCGGCGATCGGATCGCAGATGGCCCAGAGCGCGATCAGCAGCAGTGCGGCAGCGACCCTCGCAGGCGTCATCGGCGTCCGCGAACCAGCCAGCGGCGAATCCGGGAGACCATCCCGGCGCCGTTGCGCACCGACCGGACCCGGGCTGCGACGTCGAGCGCGGTTTCCTCCACCTCTTCGTGCACCACCTCATAGAGCGCGTCGAGGTCCGCGAGACGCGACTTCACCTGAAAGACGCCCCGTTCCAGGTCTTCGCGCACCGCCCGGCTGGTGGCCAGGTATTCCTCGATTTCCTCTTTGATGTCCCCGGAGAGCTCGGCCCCGGCTTCGGTCATCCGGCGCACCGCGGCGATCGTAGGCGTGACGTCGCTCCGGAGCTCGCGGATCTCGCGCTTGGCGGAGCGCGCCATGAGAACCACGGCGATCCCGATCGCCGCGAAGGCGAGCGCGATCACCACCAGCGAGAGGGCCATCGTCGGCCCGACCCAGGACGGCATAGTGCTCCCCATTGGATCAAACATATCCAATCCGCTTGACGCGCGCCCGCGCGCCGGGCGAGGTTTGCGCCATGCCACTTCGCTTCCAGGTCCAGGGCGGGCGCCCCCTTTCCGGCACGATCCGCCCCGCGGGGAACAAGAACGCGGCCCTCCCCATTCTCGCGGCGACCCTCCTGGCTGATGGCCCCGTCCACCTCACCAACGTGCCCCGCATCCGGGACGTCGAGTTCATGGCGGCGCTGCTCGCGGATCTGGGCGCGATGGTGGAGTGGACCGGCCCGAACGCACTCACCATCGATGCCCGCCGAGCGGTGAGCAAGCCGCTCGACCCGGCGCTCTGCGCCCGGATCCGCGCTTCGATTCTCTTTGCCGCGCCGCTGGTCGCCCGGTTCGGCAAGGTGGTGCTGCCTCCACCCGGGGGTGACGTCATCGGGCGGCGCCGGGTGGACACCCACTTCCTGGTCCTCGAGGCCCTGGGCGCGCAAATCCTGGTCGGTGACCGCTACGAGATCGAAGCCCGCCAGCTGATCGGGGCGGACATCTTCCTCGATGAGCCCAGTGTCACCGGCACCGAGAACGCCCTCATGGCGGCGGTGGCGGCCTCTGGGCGCACGGTGCTGCGCAACGCCGCCACCGAGCCGCACGTGCAGGACCTGGCCAGGTGCCTGGTCGCCATGGGGGCGAGGATCGAGGGGATCGGGACCAGCCAGTACCTCATCGAGGGCGGCCATCCCCTGAAAGGCTGCAGCTTCGAGATCGGCCCCGACCACATCGAAATCGGAAGCTTCATCGGCCTTGCGGCCGTCACCAACAGCAGTCTGATCATCGATCCGGTCCGGCCCGACGAGCTGCGCAGCCTGCTCTTCGGTTTCGACCGGCTGGGAATCCGGCCGCGCATCGACGGGACTAGGCTGATCGTGGAGAAAGGTCAGGAACGCCGGATCCGTCCCGATCTCGGCGGGCATATCCCGAAGCTCGAAGACGGGCCCTGGCCGGCGTTTCCTGCCGACGTCATGTCGATCGCAATCGTGACCGCAACCCAGTGTGCCGGTCTGCTCCTGATCTTCGAGAAGATGTTCGAATCCCGGCTCTTCTTCGTGGACAAGCTGATCGGCATGGGGGCGCGGATCGTCCTCTGCGACCCCCACCGCGCGGTCATCTCGGGGCCGTCACCGCTCCGGGGTGGAACCGTGGATTCACCGGATATCCGGGCAGGGATGGCGATGCTGCTGGCAGCCCTTGGGGCCGAAGGCGGGAGCGTCATCCACAATGTCGGCCAGATCGAGCGGGGCTACGAGCACATCCATGTCAGGCTCAACGCCCTGGGGGCCGCAATCGAGCGAATCGAGGAGTGACCGAGACACCGGTCGACGGTCCGGTACCACGCTACGAGCTCGCCACCTGGCGCGATGAGCTGGGCGTCGTCGCCGGAATCACCGGCACTGGCGACTCCGGCACCCCATTCGATCTCGGCCTGGCCCAGACCGGGCCCGCAGAAGCGATGCTCGACCGCTGGGGAGCGCTCCGTCGGGCTGTGCCGGGATTCCGGGGAATCGTCGTCTCCCGGCAGGTTCACGATATCCGGGTGCTCTGGCACGACGAGACAAGCGGCCTCGGCATCCATGAAGGGTTCGACGGACACGCCACCACCGCCACCGGCCTTCTGCTCGCCGTTACAGCGGCGGACTGCATTCCGATTTATCTGGTGGATCCGGTGCGACGGGCAGTTGCACTGCTGCATGCCGGGTGGCGCGGAACCGCCGCGGGGATTCTTGAGGCCGGGTTGAACCAGCTGGTGCGTCGTGGAAGCAATGTGGAAAATGTGTTAGTACATTGTGGAGTTGGAATTTGCGGGTCGTGCTATCAAGTAGGTAGTGAAGTCTTCGCGGGCTGCGGACTTCCGGCTCCGGAAACGGGACGAGGGAACCTGGATCTCCGGAACGTGCTGGTCCAGCAGGCGCGTGGACACGGTGTGGACAGCGTTTCCACATCACCCTTCTGCTCGAAACACGACCCCGGCTTTTTCTCCCACCGCGGGGGCCATCAGGGGCGGATGGTGGCGTATCTGGGACTTCTCCGGTAGTCGGAGGCAAGTGGCAAGGAAGCCAAGTGACCGCCTCCTCGCCTCGCCACTTTGCCTCTTTGCCTCTTTAGCCAGGGAACCTTGATTATGGCTAGATCTCTGATTTCACATGTGGCGCTCGCCTTGCTGACGCTCTCCGCCTGCAGCCTCGGCAGCGATGCCAGCGACGGGTCCTCGCCCCTAGTCAGCATCGACTTCCCAGCGTCCAACTCCGTGGTCTCGGGCCAGGTGGCCATCGCGGTCACGGCGATCGATGATTTCGGCGTGGACCAGGTTCGGATCCTCATCGACGACGTCGAGCGAATCAAGCAATTCACGGCGCCGTTCGGCTATCTCTGGAATACCGCGCAGCTGCCCGACAATTCCACCCACGTGATCAGGGTCGAGGCCAGGGACCTGGCCGGGAACACCGGTATCAAGTCGATCACGGTTACGGTCCAAAACGGGCCTCAATAAGGCAGGGAATGGGCAGTAGGCATTGGGCAGTAGGCAGGTGCATTTCCCCCATTGCCAACTGCCTATTGCCTATTGCCTAAACGAGTTGACTCCGCCGTACTCCGGAACTATGTTTTCATGGCTGGAGCGGGTGGGGACTGGGAGCGGTCCGCAGGACTTCGATGTGGGGTGCTCCCCCACATTTTTGTTTTTGGTCTGTCCGCCTGTCTCGACTCCATCGGTCCCCCTTCTCCTTCCCGGCTCATCCGGAGTCTCCGGAGCGACCCTGGCACCTCACGTGTAGGGAGTGCATGGCATGGCTGGTTCCGCCGAGATGTTGGCCGCGTTCCGCGAGCTGACGACGACCAAACAGCTCGATCGCTCCGATTTGCTGGAGCTGCTGCGCGACGGCATTCACGCCGCCCTGGCCCGCAAGTTCGGCCCCAACGTCCGGTTCGAGCTGGACGTGGACGAGCTCCAGGGCAGCGTTCGCGTCATGCGGCTGCGCACCGTGGTCGAGGCCGTCGAGGATCCCAGCGCTCAGGTTTCGGTCGACGAGGCGCGCTTCGAGGATCCCGAGTTTCAGGTGGGCGACGTGCTCGAGGAAGAAATCCCCTTCACCGACTTCGGCCGCCTTGCGGTCCAGGCCGCCAAGCAGCGGATCATCCAGCGGGTCCGCGAAGGCGAACGGACCAAGATCCGGGAGGAGTTCGGCGACAAGGTGGGCGAGCTGCTCTCCGGGGAAGTCCAGCAGATCGAGCGCGGCAAGCTGGTGCTCATGCTCAACAAGTTCCGCGAAGCCGAAGCGATCATCCCGTACCGGGAGCAGAATCACCGGGAGCATTTTCATCAGGGCGACACCATTCGCGCGGTGCTCAAGCGTCTGGAGGAGACCCCCAAGGGCCCCCGGCTGGTGCTTTCCCGGGGCGACCCGACATTCGTCTCCGCCCTCTTCAAACTCGAAGTGCCCGAGATCGCTCAGGGCACCGTGGAGATCCGCGCGATTGCGCGGGAAGTGGGCAGCCGGACCAAGGTGGCGGTGATCAGCAAAGACGACGCGATCGATCCGGTCGGCGCCTGCGTGGGGCTCAAGGGCTCCCGGGTGCAGGCCGTGGTGAATGAGCTGGGCGGGGAGCGCATCGACATCGTGCCCTGGTCGCCCGATCCCGAGCGCTTTGCGCGGCTCGCGCTGGCGCCCGCCCGGGTGGCGAAGGTCTTCTCCGAGCCGGAGAGCAAGACCATCCAGGCGGTGGTGGACGAGGACCAGCTCTCTCTCGCGATCGGCCGCAACGGGCAGAACGTGCGTCTGGCGTCGGAGCTGACCGGCTGGAAAATCGATCTCTATTCCAGCCGGGAATGGCTGGAGCGGGGTGGCGAAGGGCCGCTGTTTACCCTTGCCCCGCTGGAAGAAGAGGAAGCCGCCGTCACCCAGGTCGCACTCTCGGAGCTCAAAGGCCTTTCGCCGGAGGTGCTCGGAATTCTCGATACCGCCGGGTATCGCACCCTGAGCGACATTCTCGACCTCGAGCGTGAGGACATCGAGAAGGTGCCCGGCATGACGCCGGAAGCCGCCAATGAGCTGCTGGCGTTCCTGGCCGATCTGGTCGCCGACGAGCCCGGAGAGAACGCCCCGGCCTCATGAGCGGCGTGCTGGGGTACCTCGGCCTGGGTGTCCGGGCCGGGACCGTGGTAGTGGGGGTGGACGCGGTGCGCCGTGCGCTTCAGGCGCGCGAGCTCCGCTGCATCGTGGTGGCGCGGGATGCAAGTCAGCGCGCCCGTGAAAAAGTGTTGCGCCTCGCGACCGCGCTGGGTGTGCCACAGGTGGAAGGTCCCCGCGCCTCGGAACTGGGTGCGGGACTGGGGAAGCCGCCGGTGATGATTGCCGGGGTACGGGATGCCGCGCTTGCGGACGGAATCGTTCGCGCCGGTGCGGCGGGGCAGGGCTGACGGAGGATTGAGTGGTCAAGACGAAAGTGCAGGATCTCGCAAGCGAGCTCGGCGTGCCCTCGGAGCAGTTGGTGACACTGCTCAAGGAAATGCACGTCCTGGCGCGCGGCCCCCAGTCCTCCCTCGAGGACGATCAGGTCGCCGCACTTCGGGTCCGCTGGGAGCGCGAAAAGCGCAAACAGAAGACCGACGAGCCCGCCAAGAAGCCCAAGCGGCGCACCACGAAAGCCGCTGCTGCGGCTGAGCCCGTCGCGCCCCCCGCCGACTCCGCCGCCAAACCCTCGAAGCGGCGCCGGACCGCCGCGGAAGTGGCCGAGGTCGAAGCGCTGGCGGAGGCGGAGCGCGCCGCCGAGGCCGCGGCGACCGCGGCCTTCGAGCTCGAGCGCCCCACGCTCGAGAAGCTCGAGCTCCCCGAGCCGACCGGCCAGCCGATGCCGACGATCGAAGAACGGGCCCGGGCTCTCTTTCGCGACCTGCCGCCGATGCCGGCGGAGGCCGAAGCTCCGGCGGAGCCCGAGATCGAGACGACCGCCGAAACGCCGCCTCGCCCCGACCGGATCACGCCGCCGCCGTCTCATGCACCCGCCGCGACCGGTCCCTCGGTCGTCCATCGCGCCCCGTTCATTCCGCCCCGGATTTCCCGGCCGGCCCCCGGTGCCGATCAGGGTCGGACCCCCGGGCGAGGTCCCCGGCCGGTCTTCAGCAGCAGCCCCGGAGCCCAGGCGCCTTCGGGCGGCGCGTCCCGTCCCGGCAGCCGTCCCGGTGGTCGCACCGACGGCCCAGGCGGCCGTCCCGGTGGCCCGGGCCGGTCCAGCGGTCCTCCCAATCGTACCGGAGCGCCTCCAGGACGCTTCGGCGCGCCGTCGACCGGCGCACCGCCCGCGCGCACCTTCGGCCCCGACGCCAAGCCCGCGGGCAGCGGTGATCGCAAGAAGGGGAAGAAGAGCCGCAAGAACTACGTCGATCAGGATCAGGTGCAGGCCAACATCCTGAAGACGCTTCAGGGCATGAAGGGCGGTGTCCGGGGCAAACGGCGCAGCGATGAGCCGAGCTATCGCGATCTCATCGCCAGCCGGACCGCCGAGGAGAAGGAGCGCGAGAAGACCCGCATCCGGGTCAACGAGTTCATCTCGGTGGCCGAGCTCGCCGAGCAAATGAAGATCCCCGCGACCCAGATCGTGCAGTTCGCGTTCAAGGAGCTGGGGCTGATGGTCACCGTCAACCAGCGGCTGGACTTCGACCAGATCGAGCTGATCGCGTCCGAGTTCGGGTTCCAGGCGGTCCGCGAGGACGAGTATGCCGCCGAGCTGACCGCCGCCCCGGTGGTCGACAAGGACGAGGATCTGACCTGGCGCCCGCCGATCGTGACGATCATGGGCCACGTCGATCACGGGAAGACGTCGCTGCTCGATTACATCCGCAAGGCAAATGTCGTGGCGGGCGAGGCCGGCGGCATCACCCAGCACATCGGTGCCTACCACGTCACCCTGCCGGGCGACAAAGTCATCACCTTCCTCGACACCCCGGGCCACGAGGCGTTCACGGCCATGCGGGCCCGCGGCGCCCAGGTGACCGACATCGTCGTCCTCGTCATCGCAGCCGACGACCAGGTCATGCCGCAGACGGTCGAGGCCATCAGCCATGCCAGAAACGCCGGCGTGCCGCTGGTGGTCGCGATCAACAAGATCGACCTCCCGACGGCCAACGTGCCGAAGGTCAAGCAGGACCTCCTGCAGCACAACGTGGTGCTGGAAGAGTTCGGCGGAGCCATCCTCTCGACCCAGATCTCAGCCAAGAAGGGTACCGGCGTCGACGAGCTGCTGGAAAAGGTGCTGCTCCAGGCCGAGCTGCTCGACCTCAAGGCCAACGCCGGCGGACCGGCGCATGGGACGGTGCTGGAGGCGACGCTCGACCCGGGCAAGGGTCCCCTCGCGACGGTGCTGGTGCAGCGCGGCACGCTGCATCAGGGCGACAACTTCATTTGCGGCAAGTTCTCCGGCCGGGTCCGCGCGATGAGCGACGAGCGCGGCAAACCGGTCAAGGAAACCGGCCCCTCGATGCCGGTCCAGATCCTCGGGTTCGAGGGTGTGCCGGCGGCGGGCGACACCTTCCTCGTCGTGGCCGATGCCAACGAGGCGCGGGACATTGCGCAGAAGCGGCAGCGGCTCGAGCGCGAAGCGCAGAACCGCCGCGGGGCCCGGGGCGGCACCCTGGAGGACTTCAGCCGGGCCCTCAAGGAAGGCCAGGTCACCCAGCTCAAGATCATCATCAAGGCCGACCAGGGCGGACCGGCGGAAGCGCTGGCCGACGCGCTGGCTCAGCTCAGCACCGCCGAGGTACGGGTCGAGGTCGTGCATCGCGGCGTCGGCGCAATCACCGAGAGCGACGTGCTCCTTGCCAAGGCGTCGGGCGCCATCATTCTCGGCTTTCACGTCCGTCCCGATGCCAATGCCCGCACCACCGCGGAGCGGGAAAATGTCGACGTGCGCACCTACCGGATCATTTACGAAGCGGTGGAAGACGTGCGCGCGGCGCTCGAGGGGCTGCTCAAGCCGGAGCAGCGCGAGTCGGTGCTCGGCGAAGCCGAAGTGCTGCAGGTCTTCAAGGTGAGCAAGGTGGGCACCATCGCCGGCTGCATGGTCCGCTCCGGGGTCATCGCCCGGACCGCGAAGGTGCGGGTAGTCCGCGATGGCACGCTGGTCTACACCGGCGCCATTTCCAGCCTCAAGCGGTTCAAGGACGACGCCAAGGAAGTGCGTGAGGGCCTGGAATGCGGTATCGGGGTGGAGAACTTCAATGATCTCAAGGTCGGCGATCGGATCGAGGCGTTCCGCATCGAGGAGATCAAGCGGACGCTCGCGCCCGCTGCCGGCGCCACGGCCTGAGCCGGTCCCGTGGGCAAGAGCTCGAAGCGACGGCCGGGACAGGTGGGGGAGATCGTTCGCCAGGTGCTGGCGGAAGCCCTCGCCCGCGAGATTCGTGATCCCCGTGTCGGGCTGGTGACGATCACCCGGGTCGATGTCAGCGGAGACCTGTCGCATGCGAAGGTGTTCGTGATGGTGAATGACCTGGGAAAGACTGGGGAGGACGCGGGGAAGACCGGGGAAGGAGAGCTCGCACTCGAAGGGCTCAAGAGCGCCGCCGGGTTCCTCCGATCCAGGATCGCGAAGACCTTGTCGACCCGCACCATTCCCGAGCTGCACTTCGAGCTCGATCGCGGGCTCGAGCATGCGGCGCGGATCAATGCCGTGCTGGCGGATCTGAAGCGGGAGGGCGAGGACTGATCGGGGCCCTGCTGGTGGACAAGCCGGAGGGCCCGACCTCTCATGATGTCGTGGCGCGCGCCCGGCGGCTCTTCGGCACCCGCGCGGTGGGTCACACCGGAACGCTCGATCCGTTCGCGACCGGCCTCCTGATCCTGGTTTTTGGCGGGGCGACCCGCCTGGCGCGGTGGGCGGAGCGACATCGGAAGACCTATCGCGCGGTGATCCGGCTGGGACGGACCACCGACACCGATGACCTGACCGGAGCCACGCTGGTCGAGTGTACGCCGGCGGAGTGGCCGCCGGAATCCGCCGTCGCCGCGGCCCTCGAGCAGCTTCGCGGTACCCGGCTCCAGCGTCCTCCCGCCTACTCGGCCCGGCGTGTCGACGGCGAGAGGAGCCACCGGCTGGCGCGACGGGGCGCCACGCCGGAGCCCGCGCCGACCGAAGTGACCGTGTCGCAGCTCACGCTGGTGGAGTGGGAAGCGGCGCGGATCACGATCGAGGCCGAGGTGAGCGCGGGAACCTACATCCGGTCGATTGCGCGCGATCTGGGCGAGCTGCTCGGGACCGGCGCCCACACCGAGAGCTTGCGGCGGGAGCGGATCGGTCCCTGGAAGGTGGGAGACGCGGTGCCGCTGGCGAGCCTTACCGGACGGGAAGCGCTGCTTCCTCCTCTCGCGCTGCTGGCCGGGCTGCCCGAGATCGCGCTCAGCCCCGATGAGCTCCCGCTGGTCCGGCTGGGCCGGGATGTGAGTCGGCCGGGCCCGACCGCGGGGGAGGCGGCATTGGTCGAGCTGGGGAGGCTGGTGGCCGTGGGGCGCGCGGTCCCCAACGGATGGCACCCCGCAGTGGTGCTCCCGACTCCCGAGGACGCGTGATCGACCTTCCGCCGCTTCCGGGTGGCAGTGCGGTCACCGTCGGCTCGTTCGATGGGCTGCATCTGGGACACCGGGCGGTCGTCGAGGAGTTGCTGCGCCGTGCCCGGGCCGGCGGACGGGCGGCGGTGCTGGTGACGTTCGAGCCCCACCCGGGATGGGTGCTCGACGGCGAGGGCGCTCCGCCGAGGCTCACGGTGGGCCCGGAGCGTCTCGAGCTGCTGGCCGAGCTCGGAGTCGATTACGCGATGATGCTGCGCTTCGATCGCGGCTTGGCCGCGCTGAGCGCCGAAGAGTTCGTCCGCATCCTCCGGGCCCGCTGCGACATGCAGGAGCTGGTGCTCGGGCAGGATCACGGGTTCGGCCATGGTCGCGCCGGAGACCGGCTGAGCCTCCCGGCACTGGGGGCCCGGCTCGGATTCGGGGTGACGGTCGTCCCGCCGCTCGCTGATAGCGAGGGTGAGGCCATCTCCAGCACCAGGATCCGGAGCGCCCTTGCCGCCGGGGACCTCGCCCGGGTCGAAGGCTGGCTGGGCCGTCCGTACCGGATCACCGCGAAGGTGGTTCCGGGAGCGGGACGAGGGAAGACGATCGGCGTCCCCACGATCAACCTCGAGGGCACGCTCGAAGGCAAGGCGCTGCCGCCCGACGGGGTTTGGGCGGCGCGGGTCGAATGGGGCGGAGGGACCGCCGGCGCCATGCTCAACCAGGGGCCTCGGCCCACGGTGGGCGACGCGAGCCGCTCGCTCGAGGCGCATCTCTTTGGCGTCGACGAGAATCTGTACGGCCGCATAGTCCGAATCGAGTGGGTCAAGCGGTTGCGGGACATTCAAAAGTTTCCTTCCCTGGATGCGCTCCGCGCGCAGCTCGGGCAGGACCGGGAACAGGCCCTGGCGATTGTCGCCCAGGACCCGTGGACCTCAACGGCGCGTCCGACCGGGACGCGATGAACCAGCATGTTTGGAACGATACGTAACCGGCTGATCCTGATCGCGGTGCTGGTCGCCGTCTCGATCTTCTATCTCTTCCCTCGCGACGTCACCGTCCGCGAGCGTCGCGCCGACGGCGTGATGCGGGACACCGTGATGACCCGGGTGCCGCTCAAGCTGGGCCTCGACCTCCGGGGCGGGATGCATCTTGCCCTCGAGCTCGACCAGTCGAGCAAGGTCTCCGCGAACCCCAAGGCCGATATCGAGCGCGCGCTCCAGGTGCTGCGCAAGCGGATCGACGAGTTCGGCGTCACCGAGCCGCTGGTACAGCAGGAGGGCGATGAACGGATCGTCGTCGAGCTCGCCGGCATCGCCGATCCGGCCCGGGCGAAGTCCATCGTGCAGAAGAGCGCCTTCCTCGAGTTCCGGATCACCGACAAGAGCGGGGCGCTGGAGCGAGCGATGCCGTCCATGGAGCGGGCGCTTCGCACCCTCGGTCTCAACGCCCCGGCCGGAGCCCCGAAGGCGCCCTCAGCGGTCGAGCAGCTTCTGGGCGGTGATTCCGCCAAGGCCGCCTCCGATACCGCCAGCATCACCGGCGGCGTGCTCAGCACGCTGATTCAGCCGGCCGAGGCCGCGGGCATCCAGGCCTCTCCCGGAGAGTACGCTGTCTCGGAGGCCGCCTTTCCCCGCGTGGACAGCCTCCTGAACATTCCGCAGGTCAAGTCGCTCTGGCCCCGCAACGTCGAGTTCCTCTGGTCCGGCGCCCCGCTCAGTGCCGGCGTCAACCAGTACCGGCTGTTCTACGTGGTAGACGAGCAGCCGATCATCACCGGGGAAAACCTGATCGATGCCACCGCGGCGATCGATCCGCTCACCAACGGGCCGATCGTCCGGTTCGAGCTGGACCGCGCCGGGGGGCGGAAGTTCGGGACCGAGACCGGGCGCCACATCGGCGATTTCATGGCGATCGTGCTCGACCGCCGGGTCCAGGGCCGCCCCCCGGTCATCCAGGGGCGGATCGACCGAAGCGGACAGATCACTCTGGGCAACCGCTCCCTGCAGGAAGCCCAGGACCTGGCGCTGACCCTGCGCGCCGGCGCGCTCCCGGTGCCGCTCAAGGTGGTCGAGGAGCGCGAGGTCGGCGCCAGTCTGGGCGAGGATTCCATTCGCGGCGGCATCGTGGCGGGGATTGTGGGCACCGCGTTGGTGATTCTCATCATGGTCGGCTATTACGCACTGAGCGGCGTCTTGGCCATCGCGGCGCTGGTGTTCTACGTCCTCTTCACCCTGGCCGGCCTCTCGGTGATCGAGGCCACCCTCACCCTGCCGGGCCTCGCCGGACTGATCCTCTCGATCGGAATCGCGGTGGATGCCAACGTGCTGATCTTCGAGCGGATCCGGGAGGAGCTGGATCGGGGCAAGACCGTGCGGCTCGCGATCGATGAGGGATTCAAGCACGCCCTGCCGGCGATCGTCGATTCCAGCCTGGCGACGATTCTGACCGCCCTGTTTCTCTTCCAGTTCGGCACCGGGCCGGTCAAGGGCTTCGCGATCACCCTCATCATGGGCATTTTCGCCTCCCTCTTTACCGCCATTTTCGTCACCAAGACGTTCTATCTGCTCTGGCTCAAGCGCCGCCCCGACATGACGACGCTCAGCGTCGGGAAGCTCCGGCTCTTCCATGACGCGAAATACAACTTCATCGACCTCCGCAAGTATGCCTACGGCGTCACCGCCGTGATCCTCGCCATCGGGCTCGGCTTTCTGCTCCTGAGGGGCCTGCAGTACAGCGTGGAGTTCACCGGCGGTACTCTCATGCAGGTGGAGGCATCCGCCCCGGTGAACGATGCCGGGGTCCGTTCGGCGCTCGACGCCGCGGGGATCCGCGGCGCCGAGATCCAGCCCTTCGGCTCCGATCGGGAGTTCCTGGTCCGGGCCCGGGCCGAGGCGACCGCGGAGGCTCCGGATGTGAACAACACCGAGCTGACGGCCAGCAGGGTCCGCCAGGCGCTCGACAGCGAGCTCGGCGCGGGGCGCTACAAGGTGGTGCGCACCGAGGCGGTCGGTCCCAAGGTGGGCGGTGAGCTCCGGCAGCAGGCTCTGCTCGCCATCCTGCTGTCCTTCGTCGCGGTCCTCGCCTACCTGGCCTACCGGTTCGAGTGGCGCTTCGGACTGGCGGCCATCGCCGCGACGGCGCACGACATCCTGGCCACCATCGGATTCATCGCCGTGGCCAACCTCGAGGTGAGCCTGGTGGTGGTGGCGGGTCTGCTGACGATGGTCGGCTATTCGCTCAACGACACCATCATCATTTTCGACCGGGCCCGGGAAAACCTGAAGAAACATCCCAAGGAGTCGTTCCACGACATCCTCAACCGGTCGGTGAACGAGACGCTGCCCCGCAGCATCCTGACTCACGGGACCACGCTGTCGACCCTCTTCGCGCTCGCGGTCTTCGGCGGCGAGGTGATCCGGCCCTTCGCGCTGGTCATGTTCTTCGGAGTCTTTACCGGCACCTTCTCGTCGATCTACATCGCCTCGCCGGTGCTGCTCTACATCGAGCAGCGCTGGCCCGGCGCGCATGCCCGGGGACTCCGGCACCTGGCTCAGCCGACCCCACCGGCCCCCGGAGGGCGGAAGCCCCACCCGGCCCGCTGACGCGGTGCTGGTCGACTCCCACTGCCACCTCGGTGACGCCGCCTTCGTTGCGGATGTCGCCGAGGTGGTTGCGCGAGCGGCCGCGGCGGGGGTCGGTCATCTGGTCGTGATCGGCGAATCGCGCGAAGCGGCCGATCGCGCCCTCGCGCTCGCCGCCGGCGATGCCCGACTGTCCGCGACCGCGGGGGTGCATCCCCATGTCGCCTCGCAATGGAATGCCGAGACGTCGCGGTGGCTCGCCGGCGCCCTGGAAGATTCCCGGGTCGTCGCCGCCGGGGAAATGGGACTCGACTATCACTACGACCACTCGCCCCGTGAGCTGCAGCGGAGCGCCTTCGACGCCCAGCTCGACCTCGCCCGGCTGCGGGGAAAGCCGGCGGTGATCCACGCGCGGGAAGCCGACGAGGATGTCGCCGCCATCCTCGGCAACCATCCCGGCACGATCGCCATTCTGCATTCCTGGAGCAGCGGACCGGCGCTCCTCACGGCCGGACTCGCGCTGAATCACTATTTCTCGTTCAGCGGCATGGTCACCTTCAGGAGCTGGACCGACGATGCGGCGATCCGGCGCGTTCCGGCCGACCGGCTGCTGGTGGAGACCGATGCGCCCTACCTGGCGCCGGTGCCGCACCGGGGGAAGCGCAATGAGCCGTCCTTTGTGAGCGAGGTGGCGAGACGTATCGCGGCGGTGAGGGGCGTGTCGTTCGAAGAGATCTGTGCAACCACAACCGCCAATGCGGTGAGGGTGTTTGGAAACAGGGTAGGCAATAGGGTAGCGAAGAGCGAGTAGCGAAGAGCGAAGAGGACCCTTTGCCTCTTCGCGCTTCGCTCTTCGCGACTCCCTCAGCAAGGAGTGTGGCTG
>Ga0075429_100002576_pt1 | contig 15290 bp, 11 predicted proteins | sample RhiMetdeltSRZDD3_FD_75295 | JGI IMG/M metagenome (GOLD analysis project Ga0075429, IMG submission 75295) | Populus rhizosphere microbial communities from Tennessee, USA - Rhizosphere MetaG P. deltoides SRZDD3 | ecosystem: Host-associated > Plants > Roots > Rhizosphere > Soil | place: USA... | reverse complement strand
GCTGATGTAGTGATCGGCGCCCACCGCGCGCAGCAACGAGATCAAGCGGTCGGTCTTGGTGCCGGTGATGGCCAGGGTGGAGGAGCGCACGAAGCGCGTATGCGTGATCCCCAGCTCGCGGGCGATGAGGAGCGTCATCTCCATCGTGAGCTCGGCGAGCCGATCCGCGCGCTTCGTGTAGAACGCCTCCAGCATCGGCGCGTACCGGGAGAAGTAGGGCGCGTGCGAATAGGACTGCTGGAGGGAGGTCCAGTGCTTGTGCTGCCATCGGCTGTTCTCGGCGATGCGCACGTCCAGGATCGGCGTCTCGATGAGGTGCCGGGGCGCGGCCGTCACCGGGATCGTCAGCCAGATGCTCCCCCGCTCTGTCTTGATGCGGTTGCGATTCCGCCAGCCGTGCTTGTCGTACTGGACGTCGTCGTAAAAGATGAAGATGTCCGTCTTCTGGATCTGGTGGAAGTAGCCGCGCCAGGGGATGTAGGAGGGCTGCAGGATGACGCACTTCAGGGGCGGGTCTCCATGGCCGCGAGTCTATCCGAGCGGACGGCGTCCGCGAAGGCGTGCGGTTCAGCGTTCCTCGAGCACCGCAACCACCTGGCCGGCCTGAACCGGTGTGCCCGGCGATACGCGGATCTCACGTACGATGCCCGCGGCGGCCGCCGTCACCGCGATCTCCGTCTTCATGGCTTCCACGATGGCGATGGCGTCACCCGCCTCGACAGCCTCACCCGACGCGCGTAGCACGCGCCACAAGCTTCCGGCCACCGGGCTCGTGACGCCGACGCACCCCGCCGGGATCGCGGCCGGCGCCTCCTCCGGAGCGGCGTCCAGCTCCGTGGACGAGACGAGGTCCTGGCCGGCGGCCTTCCAGCGCTCGCGCTCGGCGCGGAAGGCGGCCTGCTGCTGCGTCCGGAAGGCGGCGATGGCCGCCGTGTCCGCCTCGAGCTGCTTCCGGTACGCGCGGAAGTCGAAGACGCCGTCCTCGATTCGTATCGGCACGCGGCCGTGCAGGAACCCGGCGCGCATGCGCAGGAGCTCGTCGCCGTCCACGGGGTAGAAGCGGATCTGGTCGAAGAACCGCAGCAGCCACGGCCGGCCGTCGCGGAAGGGTGGCGTGCGGCGGTGCGTGTTCCAGACCTGGACGGTGCGGCCGACGAACTGGTAGCCGCCGGGGCCTTCCATTCCGTATATACAAAGGTAGGCGCCGCCGATCCCCACCGCGTTCTCCGGGGTCCAGGTGCGGGCGGGGTTGTACTTGGTGGTGACGAGGCGATGGCGCGGGTCGACCGGCGTGGCCACCGGCGCCCCCAGGTACACATCGCCCAGGCCGAGCACGAGATACGCCGCACTGTAGACGATGCGCCGCACGTCCTCGACGGAACCCAGGCCGTTGATGCGCCGGATGAACTCGATGTTGCTCGGACACCAGGGCGCATCGGGGCGCACCACGCGCATGTACTTCTCGATGGCCTCGAGAGTTGCTTTGTCTTCCCACGACAGCGGCAGATGGACGATGCGGCTCGGGACCTCGATGTCCCGCTCGGAGGGCAGCGTGTCCTCGACCTCGCGGAGCACCGCCAGCAGGCGGGACGTGGAGAGGACCGCCGGGTCGTAGTGCACCTGCAGTGAGCGGATGCCGGGGGTCAGGTCGACGATGCCGCGGAGCGCGCGCGTCTCGACGGCCGCCATCAAGGAATGGACGCGGAATCGCAGCGCGAGGTCCAGCGTGGGCGGGCCGTACTCGATCAGCAGGTAGTCGTCGCCGTCGCGGCGATAGACGACGCCCGTGCGATCACGGCCGCCCGCGATCTCGTCGAGGATGGGCGAGTCGCCGCGCGTTCCCGCCGCCGGCGCCTCTTGGACGATGCGGCGGAAGCGCACGCGGTCGCCGGCTTTCAACTGTCCCATCTTCCAGCGCTCCGCCTGCACGATGGTGGCGGGGCAGACGAAGCCGCCCAGGCTGGGGCCGTCGGGGCCGAGGAGGATCGGCATGTCGCCGGTGTAGTCGACGGTGCCGACGGCGTAGGCATTGTCGTGGATGTTCGACGGGTGCAGGCCCGCGTCTCCACCGTCGGGCCGCGCCCATTTCGGCTTGGGGCCCACGAGACGCACCCCCGTGCGGTCGGAGTTGTAGTGCACGCGCCATTCGGTCTCGAAGAAGGTGTCGATGTCCTCCGGCATGAAGAAGTCCGGGGCGCCGTGCGGTCCATAGAGGACGCCGATGTTCCAGACGTCCGGAAACGAAGACTCGTGGGGTGGCGCAGATGGCGCCGAGGCGGGTTGGCCGGCCAGGCGCAACACGTCGCCGGCGCGCAACGCGCGGCCGCCGTGGCCGCCGAAGCCGCCGAGCATGAAGGTGGCGCGGCTGCCCAGGTACTCGGGCACGTCGACGCCGCCCCGCACGGCGAGATAGGTGCGCGCGCCGCGGCCCTGGATCGCCCCGAGCTTCAGAGTGCTGCCGCCGGCGACGTCGACGGCGTGCCCGAATGCGATGGGCTTGCCGTCGAGGGTGGCGGGGAGGGTCGCACCGGCGAGAGCGACCACGGCGTCGACGCCGAAACGCAGGGTGGGGCCGGTGAGGGTGATCTCGAGGCCGGCGGTGCCGGGCGCGTTGCCGACGAGGCCGTTGGCGGCGCGGAACGAGAGGTCGTCCATGGGGCCGGACGGGGGCACACCGACCGCCCAGTAGCCGGTGCGGCCGGGCCAGTCCTGCACCGTCGTCTGCGTGCCGCCCTCGAGCACGTCGACAGCCGCCGGCTGGTACGTGAAGCCGTCGAGCAGGCGGGTGTGGACCTCGCCGCGAGCGAACGGCGGGTGCGCGGCCAGGGCACGCAGATAGCCGAGATTGGTTTCGAGGCCGTGGATCGCGGTCTCGTCGAGGGCCGTGCGAAGGCGGGCCAGCGCGGCGTCGCGGGTGTCGCCGTGGGCGACGAGCTTCGCGAGGAGGGGATCGTAGTGCGGCGTGACCTCGAGGCCGGGCTCGATCCAGTGATCGCAGCGCACGTGCTCGGGGAGCTGGGCCGCGGTGATGCGGCCGGTGCTCGGGCGGAAGGCGTGCTGCGGGTCCTCGGCGTAGAGGCGCACCTCGATGGCGGCGCCGCGCGAGGGAGGGGCCGTCGCCGGGAGCTCGAAACCGCCGGCCGCCTGCCGGATCATCCACTCCACGAGGTCGATACCGGTCACCAGCTCGGTGACGCCGTGCTCGACCTGCAGGCGAGTGTTCACCTCCAGGAAGAAGATCTCGTGCGTGCGTGCATCGAGCACGAACTCCACGGTGCCCGCGGAGGCGTAGCGGACGGCACGCCCCATCCGCACGGCGTACTCCAGGAGCTTCGTGCGCGTCGCCTCCCCGATACCCGGTGCCGGCGCCTCTTCGATCACCTTCTGGTTCCGCCGCTGGGTGGAGCAGTCGCGCTCGCCCAAGGCGAGGACGTGGCCGCGGCCGTCGCCGAAGATCTGCACCTCGACGTGGCGTGCCGTGTCGAGATAACGCTCGAGGTAGGCCCCGCCGTCAGCGAAGTTCCGCTGGGACAGACGGCGCACGGTCTCGAAGGCCTCGTCGAGGGCGGCCGCGTCGCGGCACACGCGGAGGCCGATGCCGCCGCCGCCCGCGGTGCTCTTGAGCATCACGGGATAGCCGATGCGAGTGGCGGCCTCGCGGGCGGAGGCCGCATCGGGCAGCAGGTCGGTACCCGGCAGCAGGGGCACGCCTTCACCGAGCGCGACTTCGCGGGCCAGGTGCTTCAGGCCAAAGCGCCGGATCTGCTCCGGCGTCGGTCCGATGAAACTCACGCCGGCTGCTTCGCACGCCGCGGCGAAGTCGGCGTTTTCGGACAAGAAGCCGTAGCCCGGATGCACCGCCTCCGCGCCGGTCTGCTTCGCGGCGGCGAGGATGCGCTCGCCGAGCAGGTAGCTCGCCGCGGCCGGCGGCGGTCCCAGGAGGACGGCCTCGTTTGCCTCCCGCACGTGACGTGCGTTGGCATCGGCCTCGGAGTACACCGCCACCGAGCCGATGCCCATCTTCTTCAAGGTGTGCAGCACGCGGCAGGCGATCTCGCCGCGGTTGGCGACCAGGACCTTGCCGAACACGGCGGGGATCAGGCCGCGCCCGCGGCCCAGACGAGCAGGCGCACCGGCGTCGGGTTGTAGGCGTTGCAGGGGTTGTTGAGCTGCGGGCAGTTCGAGATGAGGCAGAGCACGTCACGCTCCGCGCGCATCTCGACGTACTTGCCGCCGGCGGACACACCGTCTTCGAACGTGAGCTTGCCCTCGGGGGTGACGGGGACGTTCATGAAGAAGTTGATGTTGCAGTTGATCTCGCGCTTGCCGAGGGGGAGCCCGGCATGGGCCACCGCCTTCAAGAAGCTGTCGCGGCAGGCGTGCATGTCCTTCGTGTGCTGGCCGTAGCGCACGGTGTTGCTCTCGCGCGAGCAGGCGCCGCCGAGCGTATCGTGACGGCCGCAGGTGTCCGCCACGATCGTGAGCAGCACGCGGTTCTCGGTAGAGCGCAAGGCGGTGCCGGTGGTGAGGTACACGTTGCCTTGGCCACGGATCGTGAGGGCGGCGTCGTAACGCTCGGTCGGATCCTCGGCGTCGAAGAAGAGGGTATCGACGGCCTGGTTGCCTTCGAGGTCGACGATGCGAAAGAACTGCCCCTTGGCGATCCGTCCCAGCCACGGCTCTCCCGCCGGCACCACGACGTCCTGCAGCGCGCGGGCGGGATCGAGGGGGCTTTCCTTCAGCGGCATGAGCGGGCGTCTCCCTGGGTTCAGACGAAATAGCGCTCGGTGTTCAAGAAGCCGCGGGCGTTCTCGGGGCGCGACGTACGGCACACGTCGTCGGCCGCGGGGGGATCCGAGCGCCAGAGGACCAGCCGCACCGGCTTGGGTGCGTATCGCGGCGAAGGATCGAGCGGGTGTGGGCACGTATTCAAGACAACCAGGACGTTCATCTCCGCGCGCAGATCCACGAAGCTGCCCGCCCGGGAGGCCCCCTCGTGAAAGCGCAGCGTGCCGTCGAGGTCGGCGGTGACCTTGCTGAAGAGGTTCACGTTGGGCACGAGGTCCTGCTTGCCGAGGCCCCATTTGCCGAGCTCGATGAGGAAGTCGTCGTGGGCGTTCCTCTGGAGCTCGTTGCGATGCTGCTGATAGGTTTTCTCGCCGTAGCGCGCGGTGGTGGCGGCGGCGTCGCCGTGGCCGCAGATCGTGTCGTGCCAGCCGCAGGTATCCTCGGGAATGGAGCAGAGGATGCGGCCCATGTCGGAGTAGAGCGCCCGGCCCTTCGTCAGGAACGCGGTGTGCTGCGCCTTGAGGGTGTCCGGCATGTTGTAGCGCTCGAGGAGCAGGTCGCGGTTGTAGAGCAGCAGCCCCACGTTGGCGCCGCCTTCGAGGTCGACGACGCGGAGCGTCTGGTGCCGCCGTATCGCCCGAGACCACATGCCGCCGCCGGGAATGAGCTCCTCGAAGAGGGCGCGATCGGCGGGGATGGAGGTGGCGGTCACGATCACTCCACGTCGTCGCCCACCTGCGTCATGCGCACGATGGGCAGGCGGTCCGCGTCCTTCGGCCGCTCGTGATGGATGAGCTTCTCGAGGTGCTTCTTCGTGGCCACGAACAGCGGGCTCTCGAAGTGCGCCACCTCGCGCGGGCGCGGCACCGGGACCTCGACGATCTCCAGCACGCGGCCGGGGTGGGCACCCATCACCACGATGCGGTCGGCGAGGAAGACGGCCTCGTCGAGGTCGTGGGTGACGAACAGGATCGTGACGTCGACCTGGCGCCAGATCTGGAGGAGGTAGTCCTGCATCTGGGCCCGGGTCTGGGCGTCGAGAGCGGCGAACGGCTCGTCCATGATGAGCAGGCGCGGGTTTGTGGCCAGCGCACGGGCGATGGCCACGCGCTGCTTCATCCCGCCCGAGAGCTGGTAGGGATACGAGGTCGCGAAGCGTGCGAGGCCGACCATCTCGACCCACGGCATGGCCTGCTGTTCGGCGGCGGTGTCCGAGAGCCCGCTGACCTCGAGGCCGAACATGACGTTGCCGAGCACGGTGCGCCACGGGAACAGCGTGTAACCCTGGAAGACCATCCCGCGATTCGGGCAGGGCCCGTCGACCTCCTCGCCGTCGACGCGCACGCGGCCACCCGACGGCTCGTCGAGGCCGGCCACGATGCGTCCGAGGGTGCTCTTCCCGCAGCCGGACGGCCCGATCACGCAGATGAGCTCGCGCCGGTGCGCGCGGAAGGAGATGTCTTGCAGCGCAGTGACGACGCCTCCCCCCGCCTCGAAGCTCTTCGTCAGGCCGGCGATCTCGAGGGTCACCGGCCGCTCGTACAGCCGGGCGAACCGCTCGCGCACCGCCGCCGGCTGCCGGCGGTGCTCCGGCACGAAGGCGGGGTCGGTCTCGGGGGCGGTCGCCATGGATGCCAATTCTAGCGTCGCGTTCATGCCGAGGCAGGCGCCGTCGCCTCGCCGGCCGGCAGTACCGCCCTCACCCTCTCGCCCATGGACAGCCTTCCCGCGCGCGGCTGCCAGGGGAAGAGACGCCGGCCGAGCCACGCGAGGAGGATGTCCGAGCCGAGGCCGATGAGGCCGATGAGCATGATCCCCGCGTAGACGTTCGCGTAGTTGCGATAACGCGCCTGCTGGTTGATGAAGTACGTGATTCCGGTGGTGGTGCCCACGAGCTCGGCGACCATCAAGTACGTCCACGCCCAGCCGAGGAGGATGCGGGTGTCGGTGTAGAGATCGACGATCACACCCGGGACCACGACCTTCGTGAGGAGCTGCTTGCGTGAGGCCCCCAGGGTCTGTGCGGCCTCGATGAGGCCGAGGTCGAGGCGGCGCGTCGTGTTGGCGACGATCAGGACCTGCTGGAAGAAGGTGCCGATGAAGATGATGGCGATCTTGGGGGCATCGTAGATCCCCATCACCGCCACGCAGAGGGCGCCGAAGGCGGGCGCGGGCAGGTAGCGGAAGAACTCGACGAACGGCTCGCTCAGCTTCGAGAAGAACGTGAACGTGCCGCACAGCAGACCCAGCGGGATGCCGATGGCGGAGGAGATGAGGAAGCCGTAGAGGATGACGCGCAGGCTGCGGCCCAGGCTCTGGTGGAGCCACGGCTCGTTCGCCAGCCGCGGCGGCGTGCGGAACGCGGTGTAGAAGGCCTGCGCCACCTGGTGGGGCGCCGGGAGGTAGACGGGATTGGCTCGTTCACCCCGCGGTGGGCGGCGGCCTTCGGCGGCGGCGCGTTGCTCGAGCTCGGCGAATGCCGCGCGATTGACCAGCGTTCCCGCCGTGAACTCGGCGGCATCGCCCGGATCGGTGATGCGCACGAACGGGTGCCACAGGAACGGCAGGTAGCTCACGGCGGCCCAGAGCAGGAGCGGCAGCGCGAACGACGCTACCGCCAGGGCGGTCTCCCGGCGCGACGACAGCGGCTTGCGGACCGGGAGCCAGCCCCGGCGGGGCGTTGCGGAGGTCACATCGAGGAGAGGATGTCGGTATAGATGTACTCGTCGATGTTCTGCGTTTCCTTGTACACCTTGTTCGCGAGGTTGAACTCGTTGGCCGTCTTGCTGGAGCCGTAGATCGAGTCGAGACCGTCGCCCTTCTGGAAGACCTTCTTGGCCTCCTCCAGGGACAGAAACTTCGTGCCCGGCATGTGCACCACGTACTCCTCGGCCTTGACGCCGACCTTGGCCGCCATGATCGCGACCGCCTCCGGCTGCGTCTTCGGATCGCGGACGAAGTCGGAGATGCGATACCAGACCTTCGCCACCTTGGCCCAATCGTCCTTGCGCGAGGAGAGGCTGGCCGGATTGACGGCCAGCGTGTCGTAGATGAGACCGGGCACGTTGGCGCTGGTGAAGAGCGTCTTGGCGCCGGCGACCGCCTTGTGCGCCTGGGCCGACACCGGATACCACGCGGCGATGGCGCTCACCTGGCCCGAGGCCAGGGCCTGCGGCGTCTCGTTGGTGGGGAAGTTCACGAGCTCGACGTCGCCGGGCTTCATCCCGTTCTTCTCGAGGGCCTTCATGAACATGAGATGCTCGACGAGGGTGAGCTCGAGGCCCAGCTTCTTGCCTTTGAGCGCCTTGAAGCTCTCGATGCCCGGCACGCCGATGATCTGGTCGTTCCCGTCGCTGTAGTCCATGACGAGGATCGCCTTGCTCTTCGCGCCGTTGGCGCCGGTCACGAGGGCGTCGCCGTTCGTGATGGTCACGGCGTCGACCTTGCCGGCGGTGTAGGCATCCATCGAGGGAAGGTAGTCGAACCAGGAGAACTCGACGTCGACCCCGGCCTCCTTGAACCAACCCTTCTGGATGCCGATCTCGAGAGCGGTCCAGCCCGGCCAGTCGCTGTAGGCGATGCGGAGCGGCGGTTTGGCGGCAGCGGGGGCCGCCTCCTTCTTCACCTCCGGTGCCCCGCAGGCGGCGGCGGTGGCGATCGCGGCGGCCGCCACCCACGTCGTCCAGCGGCGAGCCGGCCCGGCATGCGGCGTGAGCTTCTCCAAGGCCATATCCTCCCTTTATGAATTCAGGATAAGAATATCCTGGAGGCAAAGAGTGCGTCAAGATCAAAACGCTCCTGAAAACTAATAACGATGTAGGTGCCGCGGCCATCATCCACGCACGTCCCCCGTCCGCCGGGTGCGGCTCGGTGCGCCGCATTCGCAAATGTCGTGAGAGAGCATGTCAGGCAACAAAAATGTAGCCTATGCGCCCTCGCCGCCGCGGCGGCAATATCTCAAAACTTGCTTGTTATTAATGTGTTGAATGGCAGCCGCGTCGGTTCGGGGTTCGCTGGTGTGGAGGTTGCACCTGGAGTGGCTGGCACCGCATGAAGCCGGCACCGGGCGGCAGGGGGAGACCTCGACGGGAGGCCGTCGTCGCGCCGTGGTGTGCCGGCAATTGAGAGTTCTGGACGTGTGCATCGCGATGGGCGATCCTCGATGAGTCTGCGCGCACTTCGTGAGTCCTATCTCAGTGGCCGGATCTCCCCGAGGCAGGAGGTGGAGCGCTTCCTTGCCGCCGCCGACGAGGCGGCGTGGTCGGCGGCCTGGATCCATCGTGTTCCCGCCGACGACCTGCGGGCGCGGGCGCGGGACCTGGAAGCGCGGGCCCGGGCCGATCCCGACGCCATCCGCTGGCGTCCGCTGTACGGCGCGCTCTTTGCCGTCAAGGACAACATCGACGTGGCGGGGATGCCGACGACGGCCGGGTGTCCGGCCTTCGCCTATACGCCCGCCCGATCCGCGGCGGCGGTGGATCGCCTCGAAGCGGCCGGCGCCATCCTCACCGGCAAGACGAACCTCGATCAGTTCGCGAGCGGCCTGGTGGGCACACGCTCGCCCTACGGCGTCGTTCCGAACGCTGTCGATCCCTCCTACATCGCCGGCGGCTCCAGCTCCGGGTCGGCGGTGGCCGTCGCCCGCGGCTGGGTCCACTTCTCCCTCGGCACCGACACCGCCGGCTCCGGCCGCGTGCCCGCCGCCTTCAACGGGATCGTGGGCCTCAAGCCGTCCCGCGGGCTCGTCAGCGCGCGCGGGGTAGTGCCGGCGTGCCGGTCGCTCGACTGCGTCTCCGTGTTCGCCCGCGACGTCGACGATGCCGTCGCCGTCCTCGAGACGCTGCGCGGGTACGATCGCGAGGATCCCTGGTCGCGGGAGCTGGCGCTCGCCCCCGACCGCGCCCCCGCGGTGTTCCGCTTCGGCGTACCCGAGCCCCTCGAGCTCTTCGGCGACGAGGCGTCTCGCCTCGCGTTCGGCCGCGCGGTGAGCCTCCTCGAATCGATCGGCGGGCGGCCGGTGCCGGTAGACTTCGGCCCGTTCCGCGAGACGGCGGCGCTCCTGTACGAAGGCCCCTGGGTCGCCGAGCGTCTGTCCGCCATCGCCCCGTTCTTCGCGGCCCACGCCGCGGAGATGCACGAGGTCGTTCGCACGATCATCGGCGGCGGTGCCCGCTACGACGCCGCGCAGCTCTTCACCGACCTCACGCGCCGCGAGGCGCTGCGCAAGAAGGTCGAGCCGCTGTGGGACGACATCGCCGCTCTGGTCGTCCCCACCGCCCCGACGATCTATACGATCGAGGAGGTGCTGGCGGAGCCGATCGACACGAACCGCCGCCTCGGCTACTACATGAACTTCGTCAACCTCCTCGACCTCGCCGCCCTCGCCGTGCCGTGCGGCACGCGCGGGGCGCTGCCTTTCGGCGTCACGTTCATCCATCGCGCCGGACGCGACCTGATGCTCGCCGACCTCGGCCGGAGGCTCGAAGCGGCCATGCAGGGACGCACCGCCTCGGCCATGCCGTTCCGTGGCGACACCATCGACATCGCGGTGGTGGGCGCCCATCTCGAAGGGCAGCCGCTCAACCTCCAGCTCACGGATCGTGGCGGACGTCTCGTGCGCCGCTGTCAGACGGCGCGCCACTATCGTCTTTATGTGCTCCCGCGGGCCACGCCACCCAAGCCGGGGCTCGTTCGGGATGCCGACGGCCGCGGGCACGCGATCGAGGTCGAGGTGTGGCGTCTGCCGGCATCGGAATTCGGCGGGTTCGTGGCCGCGATCCCTTCGCCGCTGGGGATCGGACGCGTCGAGCTCGAGGACGGCGAGTGGGTATCGGGATTCCTGTGCGAGTCCTGGGCCCTGTCCGGCGCCCGCGAGATCTCGTCGCTCGGCGGATGGCGCGGCTGGCTGGCGGCGTCTCGCGGTTAACGCTCTCCGAGGAATTCGATGGCGCCGTAGTAGACGACGTAGCAGACGCAGTCCTCGTCGCCGACCACCGTCTCGCCGTGATGCGTGTAGCCCGCACGGCTGTGGCAGACGTCACCCGCGCGATACGTCCCGCGCTCGTCGCGGAATGCGCCCTGGAGGACGAGGACGTTCTCGTCCCCGTGATGGAGATGGCCCGGCGGCGCGGCGCCCGGGCGGGCCCAGACGAGGCAGGTGCGGCGTCCCCCGGCCGGGTCGTCTTCGAGGACGTGGACCCTGAACCCAGGGGCGCGCTCGAGCCAGGCGTAGCGGGAAAAGTCGATCGGGCCCCGCGGCGCGCGGGCGAGATCGAGCACGCGGTCGCGCACGTGGCCGGCGGGTGAAATCCTCCTCATCAATAGCAGTACGGCGGAAAGGGAGCCGCGGTTTGCGCGAGGGATCACAACCGCGCCGTTTGCGTGTACCCTGACCGGAGCTTGATCACGCGGGCCAAGCTCCTGGTGGGCGTCGTGCTGCTGGCGGCCGCGTACTACGCGGGCGCGCGGCTCGGCCTGTCGCTGGCCTTCTTTCACGCGAGCGCCTCGCCGGTGTGGCCGCCGGCGGGCATCGCCATCGCCGCGCTGCTGCTGGGCGGCCTCCCCCTGGCGCCGGGCGTTTTCCTCGGCGCCTTCATGGCGAACCTGGACGGAAACGACGCCGCCCTCAAGGCGGCGGGCATCGCGGCCGGCAATACGCTGGAGGCGGTGGTCGCGGTGGTGCTCGCCCGGCGGTTCGCGGCGGGTGCCGCTGCGTTCGATCGCCCTCAGGACGTCTTCCGATACGCGGCCGTCGTCGCCACGGCGGCGACCGGACTGGGTGCGGTCGTGGGTGTGATCTGCCTGGTGGCGACGGGAAACGCACCGGCCGCGGCCGCCGGCGGCATCGCCTTCACGTGGTGGCTCGGAGACACCGTCGCCGCCCTCGTTCTGACGCCGGTCCTCGTGCTGGCCGTGCGGCCGGCGCGTTTGCCGGCGGCGGGAGGCCCCATGGAGATCGTGGCCGCCACCGCCGCCACCGTGATCATGGCCGCCCTGCTGTGGGGCGGGCTCTCACCGGCGGCGGCGCGCGGCTATCCACTGGAGTTCCTCGCCGTGCCGCCGCTGCTGTGGGCGGCCTTCCGCCTCGGTCCGCGCCCGACGGCGGGCTGCGTCCTGCTGCTGTCGAGCGCCGCCATCGCGGGCACGCGGCAGGGTCTCGGCCCGTTCATCCGCGGGACGCCGAACGAGTCACTGCTCCTCCTGCAGATCTTCACCGGCGTCATCTCCGTCACGGCGCTGGCGGTGGCGGCCCTCGTGGCCGAGCAGCGGCGGGCGGAAGCGCGCGTGCGCGCCCTGAATGCGGACCTCGAGCGCCGAGTGGCCGCGCGCACCGCCGCTCTGCGGACGGCGGCGGCGGACTTGTCCGCCGCCCGCGACGCGGCGCTCGAATCGGCCAAGGCGAAGGCGCGGTTTCTCGCCAACATGAGCCACGAGATCCGCACGCCGATGAACGGCATCATCGGCATGGTCGATCTCTTGATGAAGACGCCGCTGGCCGCGGAGCAGAAGGAGCTCGCCAAGACTGTCGAGGCCTGCGCGTCGTCACTGCTCGGCCTGCTGAACGACGTGCTCGACCTGTCGAAGGTCGAGTCCGGGCGGCTGACCCTCGAAGAAGCGGAGGTCGACCTGCCGGCGCTCGTGGAGGACACCGTCTCCCTGCTCGCCCCGCGGGCCCACGGCAAAGGCCTCGAGATCGTCCTGCACATCGACCCGACGCTGGGCGTCGTGCGCGGCGATCCGCTGCGGCTGCGCCAGGTGCTGAGCAACCTCGTGAGCAACGCCGCCAAGTTCACCGAAGCGGGGGAGGTGGTGGTGCGGGTGAGCCGGCGGCGTGGCGCCCAGGGAGAGCCGCTCGTCGTCTTCGAGGTCGAGGACACCGGCATCGGCATCGCCCCCGAGGTGCTGGAGAGGCTCGGCGAGGCGTTCACCCAGGCCGACGCGTCGACCACACGCAAGTACGGCGGTACCGGCCTCGGCCTGGCCATCTCGCGCCAGATCGCCGAGCACATGAAAGGCCGCCTCACCGCCCGCAGCACGCCGGGCAGCGGCTCGTGTTTCACCTTCGCCGTGCCCCTCGAGGACGGACCGGCCACACCGCCCGAGCGGTTCGCCGGCCGCGTCCTCGTCATCGACCGAAGCACCTCCGCCCGCGACGCTGTCGCCTCGCGCATCGCCGCGTGGGGCTGCGAGGTCACGACCGCGGGGGAGGCGGAGGACGGGCGCGTGATTCTCGAAGCCTCCGGGCCGTTCGATACGATCGTCGCCGGCGTGGGGACGGAGGCACCGAGCGCCGCCGAGATCGTGGCGAAGCTCCGGGCGAAGGCGCGACTGGCCGGCACGCGCCTGATCCTCCTGGTGCCGCTGGGCCGCGAGGCGGAGGCGGCCGGGCTCGACGTCGACGCCGTGGTGCCGAAGCCGTTGCGGCGGTCGCGCCTGCTCGCCGCTTTTGCCGGACGCGGTGTCGAGCCGCACGCGGACGATGCGGCCCCCGCGCTGGTCCCCGAGCCGGCGGGCGCCCCCACGCTGCGCATCCTCCTGGCCGACGACAACGAGGTGAATCGCCGCGTGGCCCTCCTGCAACTCGACGGCCTCGCGGCGGAGGTCGATGTCGCCACGGACGGGAGCCAGGCGGTGGCCAAGGCCCTCGAGCGCTCGTACGACCTCGTCCTCATGGACTGCCAGATGCCGGGGATGGACGGCTACCAGGCGGCCCAGGCCATCCGCCGCGGGGAAGGCGACGTCCGGCGCACGCCGATCGTGGCCTTGACGGCCGCGGCGACGGAAGAGGAGCGCACGGCGTGCCTCGAGGCGGGCATGGACGACTGTCTCTGCAAGCCGGTGACGGCGGAGGCCCTGCACGCGATGATCGTGCGCTGGGCGGGGCACGACGTGCCGACCGACGGCGACGGCGCGGTGGACATGGACCGCATGCGCCTCGTGACCAAGGACGAGAAGGGCCTGCGCGACCTTCTGCACGTCTTCCTCGACGACGCCGAGCGTCAGCTCGCCGGCCTGCGCGACGCCGTGGCCGGTTCTCGCGCCCGCGACCTGCAGCGCTTTGCCCACACCCTGGCCGGCGCTTCCGGCAACGTGGGGATGCCACGCCTGCTCCCGCCTCTGCGCGAGCTCGAGCGCATGGGGCGCGAAGGCCACTTCGGCGGCGCCCACACGCAGGTCGAGGTGGTGGCCGCCGAGCTCCTGCGGATCCGCACCACGTTGGCACGCCTGGGCTACGCCTAGTAGACTTGACGTTTCATGCCACTGAAACTGGCCCTGCCCAAGGGCAGCCTGCAGAGCTCGACGCTGCGCCTGTTCCAACGGGCAGGCTATAACGTCGCCGTCTCCGAGCGCTCGTATTATCCCGTCATCGACGACCCCGAGATCGAGGCGATGCTGATCCGTGCGCAGGAGGTGTCGCGCTACGTGGAGCAGCGCGTCCTCGATGCCGGCATCACCGGCAGCGACTGGCTGGCGGACAGCGGCGCCGACCTCGTGACGGTGGCCGAGCTCGTCTACTCGAAGCAGACGTTGCAGCCGTGCCGCTGGGTCCTGGCCGTCCCGCAGGACTCGCCGTTCCAGAAGCCGGAGGACCTCGCCGGCAAACGCATCGCCACCGAGCTCGTGAACGTGACGCGTGACTACTTCGGCAAACGCGGCGTGTCCGTCCAGGTGCAGTTCTCGTGGGGGGCGACCGAGGTGAAACCCCCCGTCCTCGCCGATGCCATCGTCGAGATCACGGAGACGGGCAGCTCGCTGCGCGCGAACCGGCTGCGGGTGATCGACACCCTGCTCGAGGTGAGGAACTGTTTCGTGGCCAACCGGCAGGCCTGGGAAGATCCCTGGAAGCGGGAGAAGCTCGACAATCTCGCGCTGCTGCTGAAGGGCGCGCTCGCCGCCGAGGACAAGGTCGGCCTCAAGATGAACGTGCCGCGCGCCGGGGTCGACGCCGTGCTCGGCATCCTCACCTCGCTGCGGCGCCCCACATTGTCGCCGTTGGCCGATCCCGAATGGGTGGCCCTCGAGACCATCATCGACGAGCGCACCGTGCGCGACATCATCCCGAAGCTGAAGCGCGCGGGGGCCGAAGGCATCGTCGAGTACAGCCTCAACAAGCTGGTTTATTGAGAAGTCGGTTTCTTGCTAGGATCCCCGGTCATGCGCTCGAAGGTCGGCTCCACCGGTCGCCGCGGCCGCCGCAAGGTCCAGCTCAATAGCACGAGCGACTCCGGCCGCATCCACCTGCTCGAGGTGATCGGCGATCTCGGCAATGCCGAGGAGGCCACGCAGCAGGCGCTGCGCCTCGCCGAGGACCTCAAGCGCGAGCGTCCGGTCATTGCCGTGAAGCCGCGCAACATCCGCGAACAGTAAGCCGCGCCGGCTTCGCATCGCTCGCGTACGCCGACACGCCGACTCTCCGACACGGCGCCACAGAGACACAGAGTACAGGGCACAGGGCACCGAGGGAGGAACCGTCGAATCGAATCCCCATCTCAGGGCGGGGA
>Ga0075429_100002570_pt1 | contig 15300 bp, 11 predicted proteins | sample RhiMetdeltSRZDD3_FD_75295 | JGI IMG/M metagenome (GOLD analysis project Ga0075429, IMG submission 75295) | Populus rhizosphere microbial communities from Tennessee, USA - Rhizosphere MetaG P. deltoides SRZDD3 | ecosystem: Host-associated > Plants > Roots > Rhizosphere > Soil | place: USA... | reverse complement strand
AACGAAAGTGCCTCCCGCGGCTTCGGGGGCCACGCGGAGGGCAGGCACTTGATCGTCGGATTCGCAGAGGAGGGGACTCATAGCGGCTTCCGAACCGAGGCGATCGTTCCCGGGCAACATATTCAAGGTAGGACCGGGTTTGTGAGGATGTCAACGAAATCTTAAGCGTCAGAACTCGAGTCCCCGGCACCTCAGGGTGCAAAGACCAGACCGGCGTATCCCCCTCCTGACCACGTACACCGGGGCACGCTCAACTTCTCGCGGCACAATGGATTTCGCGGTGCGGTTTCCCGCGATTCGTTTCCGGAGTGGGAGGTATTCCCCACCCCTCTTTCGCTCCTCCCGGGGTTCGGGAGTGCCTTCATCACGTGCACCGCGCGCACTCAGTGGCTGGCCGGCCCGCCACCTCTAGAGGGGGACCCTGCTCGCGGCAGGATCCGCCCCGCATGAGCTTGTTGGTGCGCGCTGCACACCGCGGGCAGAATGTTTCCCTCCACCACGCTGCGGTCAGCAGTTGCATCGTGATGCCGATCTCTTCCCGTGAGGACCCGCTTGAGACTTCTGGCCGTCGCCACGAGACGATCGCGCTTCGCGTTGCGCCTGCTGCTCGTTGCGCTCCTGGTGACGGCGGCGATGCCGCTGGCACGCTGCTTCGCCGCGACACCGGCAAAGGCGCTGTCCTTCCTCGTTCTCGGCGACTGGGGACGTGGAGGCACCAACCTGCAGCGTGAGGTCGCCGCACAGATGGCCAAGGCCGCCGCGGCATACGGTGCCAAGTTCGTGATCACCACCGGCGACAACTTCTACCAGAGCGGCGTGTCATCGGTGGACGCTCCCGCGTGGCGCAAGTCATTCGAGGACGTCTATGTGCAGCCCGAGCTCCAGGTGCCGTGGTACCCGACGGTCGGCAATCACGACCATCGCGGTAACCCGCAGGTTCAGGTCGACTACTCCCGCAAGAGCAAGCGCTGGCGCATGCCCGCCCTCTACTACAGCTTCACGCGGGAGCTTCCTGGCGGCGGCGTGGCTGAGTTCTTCCTCTTGGACACCGAGTCGCTCGTGAACCGCTCCCGCAACGAGGCCAACCCGCAATGGCGATGGCTGGAAGACGGCCTCGCTCGCTCGAAAGCGGACTGGCGTGTGGTCGTGGGGCACCACCCCGTCTACTCCGAAGGCTCGATGCACGGCAACACGCCGGACCTGGTGCGAAAGCTCAAACCTCTGCTCGATCGCTATCGCGTGCAGCTCTACCTCAACGGACACGACCACGACCTGCAGCACATCGTGGTGGACGGCGTGAACTACGTGACGTCGGGTGCAGGCTCGAAGACGCGCACCACCCGCTCCGGCCCCCACTCCCGGTTCAGCCTCGGTGGCACCTCGGGGTTCGTGTGGCTGGGCATGACGCGCGATTCCCTCACCGCGCGCTTCATCGATTGGCGGGGCCAGCAGCGCTACGCGTTCGCGCAGGCGCGATAGACGAATCCGGGAAGAAGTCCAGACGCTCGCCGCGAGTGGCCCACTCTCGCCGCGTGCCCTAACGTGGCGCGTCATGACCACTCGTGACCCGCACACCTCAGGCGAGCAGGACTCCGCAGACACCAATCCGGTGGCCGAGCGGCGCGCCGCCGTGCGCAAGTCGCTCGACCGGCACGCCAAGAAGCTGGCCCGCAAGGTGGACGCGTTGGAGGGCGACCTCGCGGACGCTCGAAAGGGGCCGGAATGGCGCCGCTTCGGCGAGGCGCTGCTGGCGTACGCGCACCAGGTCCCGGCTCGTTCGGCCAACGTGACGCTCTCGGATCCCGCCGACCCGGAGCAGACGCTCACCATCGAGCTGGACCCCGCCGTGGCCGCCCCGGCCAATGCCGCGCGCTACTTCAAGCGTGCCGCCAAGGCCGAGCGCGCACTGCGCGAGATCCCGCCACGCATCGAGGCTGTACGCCGCGAGCATGCCGAACTCAAGGCCAAGCTGACGCGCGCTGCCAAGACCGAGCATGCTGCGGCGCGTAGCGCAGCATCCCCTGACGCAGGAGAAGTAGCCGAGGCCGCCCACCTCGAGCTGGAACGCGTGCTCGCCACGCTCACCACGAGCACCCGCGAGTCGCTACGCGCGCCCGAGCCACTTCCGCGCCGCAAGCTGGGCATCGTGGCCGACGACCCGGCCAAGGTCGCCGGTCCAAAGTCTCCAACCACCGCCGCACCCAAGCGTGCGCAGCAGGACGTTCCCGGCAAGCTCGTGCCGTGGCGGTTCAAGAGCAAAGACGGCTGGGACGTGCTGATCGGCCGCAGCAGTGACGGTAACGACCACCTCACGCTGCACATGGCGCGGCCCGAGGACTACTGGTTCCACGCGCACGGCTGCCCGGGCTCACACGTGGTGTTGCGCCGCGGCAAGGGCGTGAACGAACCCAGCAAGGCCACGCTGGAAGAGATCGCGAGCTGGGCGGCGTTTCACAGCAAGGCGCGCACGGCAGGCAAAGTGCCGGTGATCTTCACGCAGAAGAAGTACGTTCGAAAGCCCCGTGGCGCCAAAGCCGGAACGGTGTACGTGGAGCGCGAGAAGATGCTCATGGTGCGGCCGGTCGAGCCCCCGCGCGAGCAGATGGCCGACGCGCCAACGGAATAGCGACGAACAGAGGAGGTCGCGAGGATGTCCCAGCCGAGCAGTCGTCCGTTCCTGACCGTCGTCGGCCTGTGGCTCGTGGCCGCGTGCTTGGCGGGGCTGACGGGTCGCGTCGCCGCCATGGTGCCGCCGCTGCCGCAGGTCATGATCGGTGCGTTGACGCTGGCGCTGATCCTCTCCGGCGCGTTCCACCCTGGCCTGCGTGCGTGGCTCATGCAGGTGAACCTGCGCGGGTTCGTGGCGTTCCACCTGACGCGCTACGTGGGCATCGCGTTCCTCGTCCTGTACGGGCGCGGGCAGATGTCCGGCGAGTTCGCCGTGACCGCCGGCTGGGGCGACATCGTCGCCGCGACGGGGGCATTGGCGATCGTGCTGTTCCTGCGCGACCCCATGTCCAAGCCGTCGCTGTTCGCGCTGTGGAACGCACTCGGGCTTGCGGACATCCTGCTCGTGGTGATCACCGCCACACGTATCGCGCTGCACTCACCCGAGGGTGTCCAAGCGTTGCTCGTGTTCCCCATGAGCCTGGTGCCGACGTTTGTCGTGCCGCTGTTGATCGCGAGCCATGTGCTCATCATCTGGCGCCTGCGCCGTCTGCGGGTGAAGCCCGCGTGAGGATTCGCCTTGCCAGAGCCAGCGCGCTCGTCGCGGCGCCGCTGTTGGGGCTCCTGCTTGTCGCGGGCTGCTCCAAGCCCGTCTCGGAATGGGACCGACTGGAACGCGACATCGCCCGCGCTCGCGAGAATCAGAACCATCCGCGTGCCGTCGAGCTGAGCCGGCAGTTGGTCGTCTTGGCGCGCGAGTTCCCGCCCGTGGACAGCACGCGACTCGTGCACAGCTATGACGTGCTCCAGCAGACGCTCATGGCCGCCGGCAATTTCCCCTTTGCGCTGGAGTACCAGAACCACGTGATCGGGCTGATCGATGGTATGCAACGGCCAGACTCTGTGCTGTTGCGCCGACTCCTGGTCGAGACGGCCGACTGCCTGCGCCGCTTGGGTAAGTCCGAGGAGGCGGAGCGTTTTCTCACGCGTGCCGTCGAGCTGCACCGTGCGGCTAGCCATACCGACGTGCCGGCCGCCCGGCAGGCACTCGCCGCGCTGGCGCGCACGAACGCTGTCAGCGGCCGGTACGCCGCGGCCGAGGCACTTCAGCGCGAGGCGATCGAAGTTCGAGCCGCGGACGCAGACACGGTCGGGCTGGACCGGGCGCTGCTCTTGGCATCGCTCGCCGAGTACGTGGACCAGCTCGGGCGCCCGATCGAAGCGGAGTCCCTCTACACGCAGGCGCTGCGAATGGGTGAGCGGCGCACAAGTGCGGATCACCCCATGACCGCGCCGCTCGAGCTGGCCTACGGCTCGTATCTGTACGCGCACGCCCGGCACGCAGAGGCCGTGCCACACCTGGAACGGGGAATCCGGCTCTCGGCAGCGAGCCCCGCCTACGATGGCGCCGAACAAGCCGAACAGCTGCACCGGCTGTCCGGGAGTGCCGCGCGTGTTGGCGACTGGGAGGCAGCGCGCGAGGCAGCCGAGCGTGCGATCGCGCTGCGAGAGAATGCCGACCCTCCGGTGGGGCCGCTGCCGCACACGTGGGTGAACGAGCTCGGCATCATCTACGTGCAGCTTGGGCGCTCCCACGCGGCCGAATCGCTGCAGACGCGCTACCCCGGGACGAAGCCGGACCCGGAACGCTGAGGCGCTCCGGGTCCGGCTTCGGCTTGGGCGAGTCGCGAAGCCTACTTTGGCAGCTTCGTGAGCAGCTTCGCTTTCTCCATCTCGCCCAGGATGTTCTTCTCGACCAACTGCCGGATCACGTTGTCGGTGATCGCATCGGTCGTCTGCACCGTGCCCGACCACACCATGCGCGCGGGCTCCGCCGTGGTCCAGACATGGGTCTTGTAGTTCAAGACCGTCGTCGGTTCCATCCGATCCGGAACCTCGACATCTGTCCAATACGTGTAGTAAGCGCCCGACCAACTCTGCGTGGTCACCGATTCGCGCTTGGTGTAGCCCGGCACCCACTCCTCGGTCTTGACGTCCTCGCGGTGCGAGACCAACACGCCGTCGTAGCCGTCACGCCGCACGGCCTCGATGACCGCCGCCGTATCGGGCAGCGACGTGGGCCACACTCGGTAGGACATCTGCACCTTCACGCCGTAGTTGGCGAGCCCCAACGCGAAGTTGTCCTCCCACATGCGCCGTCGCGTCGCGTCCTTGCGCATCGCGATCACGAGCATGTTCTTGAAGCCCGGCGACTGGAACGTCGAATCGCGCCACATGTTGCCCGTCTGGGTCGCGGCGCAGCCCGACAGCGCCGCGGCCAGGACCGTCGCCATCAGGGTGCCGCGCCAAAGCGGGCTGTGGAACACGCGCATGGGTGTCTCCTTGCAGGACTTCATTCGGACGGCTGAAGACATGAGTGGAATCTCCGCGACTCTAGCGCGCAGTGTGAGGCGCGGGCAATCTGAGGCGGTGCCTTACAGATTGCGCGCCTCGAAGCGAGCCACCACGGCGCCGCCGGCATCGAGCAGCTCCAGGTGCGGGCCCGTGATTCGATAGCCCTGCACGCGCCCCAGCGCTTCGAGGAACGGCGTCTCGAGATCCGGGCCTGCGCACGCCATGCGCGTGCCCGCCACGCTGCTCATGAGGAGCTTGCCGCTGCCGTCGGGACCACGCTCGTAGGAACTCGAGAACTGATTGCAGCCCGAGTAGCCCGACACGCGGTGTGCGGTGCGATCGAAAGCGACCATCGGCTCGCGCTGTTTGGGCGCCAGGCGCGCCGGATTGCCGTTAAGGCGCGTGAGCACCCAGCGTGTGCCTTCGAGTGCGTGCGTGACGCCACGGGCACCACAGGATTCGCCCGGGAAAGTCTCGACCAGTCGCTCGACGAACAGCATCGGCTTGTTGCCTTCGATCCCGACCGGCGGTCGCAGCAACATGCGCGCATACACGGAGACCATGAGGGGTGGCGGCTCACTCGTGCGCGCTGACGCGTTCTTGGTCGCTGGCGTGCCTTTCGCCGTGCTCTTGGGCTGCGGCGGGCCGGCGATGGAGTCGCGCACGGACTTATCGGCGAGGAAGGCCTGTTCGAGCGCGTGTGCCGCGCCGCCCGGCGCCACTGGAAACCGGAGCCCCGACCGACAATCTGTGAGCATGGCCGCGTCCGCCATGTAGGTGTAGTTGCCCGTGAGCTTGAGCCGCGGCTCGAGCGGCAACACGATGGATTCACGTTGGAGCTCGTACTCCAGTTCGGACTCGATCAGCCGACCTTCGTTGTCGAGCTTGCGAAGTGAGCCCGATCTGGTGAACGCGAACTGCATCGCGTTGGGCTCGCGGTAGTCGAGCACCAGTTGACTGGAGTCCCTGCTGAGCGAGTAGAAGCCCATGTCGTAGAACGTCTCGTCGCGGTTGTCGCGTAGGTACGTGAGCGCCAGGATATAGGCGCCGCCCGCGTACAGGTTGAGCTGGTAGCGCACACCCGTGCAGTCCGCGCAGGGCAGGACGCCGGAATACGAGGCTGGCAACGCCCACAGGCCGCTGGCCGAGGCGACAGGCGAGTGCGCGGACGCGAGCAGGACGACCAACAATGCGGCCAGAGCGACTCCGCGAACGGACGGTGCGTGCATGAGACCCTCCCGCCGCGGAGGATAGCAGGGAGCTCGGGCCGCTTGCCCGGCCGCGTCGCGCTGACCTAGCCTTGCGGCAATGCTCATGAATCATGCTCGCACGACCTACCGGAGGTTCACCGTGAAGCATGCATTGTTGGTCTGCGCGTTGTTCTTGTCAGTCGTTGGCTCGGCGCAGGCGCAGGCGCCCGGCTCGCCCGCTGCCGCTCCCGCCGCGACCGGGACGCACTTCGTGTACCTGGTGCGCCACGGCATCTACGACCGCGACACCAGTGCCACGGATGACCGCGTGGCGAACCCGCTCAACAAGCTAGGCCACGAGCAAGCGACGCTGGTGGGCGAGCGACTGGCCAAGCTTCCCGTGAAGTTCGACCGTCTCATCAGCAGCGAGCTACTGCGTGCCGCCCAGACCGCCGACGACATGGCCAAGGCCATGAAGATGACGCCCACGCGAGACGCCGTGCTGAACGAGTGCACGCCCACGACGACCAACGCGCGCATCATGGCCGGCGAGAGGCCGCAGGACGTCGCCGAGTGCGACTCCGCGCGTTCTGTGAACTGGACGCGCTACTTCGCCCCCACCCCCGACCGCGACACCTACGACGTGCTGGTCTGCCACGGCAACGTCATCCGCTGGACCTGGGCGCGCGCGATGGGCGCCGACACGAAGGAGTGGGCCAACCTCGACTGCGGCAACGCGTCCCTGACGATCATCGCGGTCCGCCCCAACGGCACGCTCCGCCCCGTCATGTACAGCGATGTGGGACACATACCGGTGGAGAAGCAGACGTGGAGCGGACGAGGTGGTGGGTGGGTGAAGGCGAGGTAAGAACTATTCTCTCTAAGCGTTGTGCCCGCCTCGGTATTATCCCGCCCTATGTCTTCTGAGATGAAGCCTGGGATCTACGAGCAGGTCCTTTCTGAGGGACTGAGGGACCGAATCCAAGCGCTTTCCGAGCAACTCACGCCGAGCTGTAGCACGCTCGATGCGGACGTCGCCGCTGGTCGTTTTTCGCAGTACTTCAGAGACCTGCTTCGATCCGGACTCGCAGGCATTGGTACGCCTGAAACTCGAGTCGAACTGCAGCGGCAAGTTGTGAACAGGCTGATTCTGTTCCTTCAGCAGCAGCTCGCATCACTTGACCGATCGGACGAGACCGATCGGGCGTCGCTGGTTACGGACCAGATGCTGCTCGCGTTGCTCCGCAACGATCCCGTAACTGGGCCCACGCCAATTCCCAGGCCTTCGCTTCCGCTGGCAGAGACCCATCTCCTGATCAACGCCCGAGATGAACATCAGCTCGGGCATGAGCTCGCGCTCGAACTCGGCTCAGCTGATCGCGTGGATCTGCTCTGCTCTTTCATGCTCTGGAGCGGATACATCCGGCTAAAGCCTGCGTTGAAGGCGTTCCTCAACCGACATCGCACTCACCTTCGCGTGCTCACGACGGTCTACATGGGCGCAACCGAGAAGCGAGTGCTCGATGAGCTTCACGACCTTGGGAGCGAGATCCGCATCAGCTACGACGCCCGCCGCACCCGTCTTCATGCGAAGGCGTGGCTCCTCCATCGAGACACGGGACATCACACCGCTTACGTTGGCTCCTCAAACCTATCAGCAGCAGCACTCACGGACGGGTTGGAGTGGAATGTTCGCGTTGGGGACGATTCTCCGCGAGTCATAGAGAAGTTCGCCTCGGCATACGAGACCTATTGGAATGATCCTGCGTTTGAGCCCTATGAACCGGCACGTGACGGCGAACGCCTCCAACTTGCACTTCAGGGCCAGCGCGACCCGTCAAGCTCATCTTGGAGCTTCGACATTCGCGCGCTGCCCTTCCAGGAAGCGATCCTTGAGACTCTCGAGACAGAACGCTTTGTGCATGGTCGCTTCCGCAACCTTGTGGTCGCGGCAACCGGCACCGGGAAGACGGTTATCGCGGCGCTCGACTACAAGAACCTTCGCGCGCGCTTCTTTGCCACGCACGGAAGGCATCCCACACTCTTGTTCATGGCGCACCGCAGGGAACTTCTGGACCAGGCGCGCACGACGTTCCGTGCCGTCCTAAGAGATTCGGCCTTCGGGCAGCGCCTAGTAGATGGGGAGCGTCCCGCCAACTCTGACTATCTCTTCGCGAGCGTTCAGAGTCTCAGGAGACAGGGGCTTGAAGGCATCCCGCCCGAGCGGTGGGACATTGTCGTTGTCGACGAGTTCCACCACGCCGAGGCGGAGTCATACGACCGGTGGCTTAAACATCTCACCCCCTGGGTGCTGATCGGGCTTACGGCCACGCCCGAGCGTGGGGACGGGCGAGACGTCACCCACTGGTTCGGGGGGACGAAGGCCGTTGAACTCAGGCTCTGGGATGCCATCGAGCAAGGGCTTCTTGCGCCCTTCCAATACTTCGGCCTCAAGGATCCCATTGACTTAGGCGCCTACTGGAAGCGAGGCCAACTCGACATTGGTGCCCTGGACTCGGTCCTCACAGGTCACCATGTAAGAGCTGCCGAGGTCCTTCGCGCGCTCTCCGAGAACGTTGCAGACCCGCGGCGCATGCGAGCAATAGGATTCTGCGTAGGTCAGGGCCATGCTCGGTTCATGGCGGACTACTTCAACGCAAACGGATTGAAGGCAGACACGGCACTTGGAAACGACTACGAACGCGAGACCAAGATTCGGGCCCTGCGCAATGGGGAACTTCAGGCCATCTTTACAGTAGACGCCCTCAGTGAAGGAGTAGATGTGCCCGAGATTGATACGGCCCTCCTCCTTAGGCCCACCGATAGTCCCACTGTCTTCCTGCAACAGCTGGGTCGGGGACTCAGGCTGTCTCCTGGTAAGCGTTGTTTGACTGTGCTGGACTTCATCGCCACTCCTGATCGCGAGTTCAGACTGGATCGCAGGTTCACCGCGTTGATAGGTGGAACTCGGAAGATGTTGGCTCTGCAAGTGGAGAGGGCTTTTCCGCTCCTCCCCGCAGGCTGCAGCATTCAGCTCACCGACGACGCTCGCGATCTGGTCATCCAGAGCGTAAAAGCCGCACTGTCTCCGAAGCGCAGCAACCTTCTGGACTCCATTCGGCGCCTTGGACCCAGCGCTACGATCAGCCAGCTGCTCGATGAAACCGGACTCGACCTCAGCGACATCTACCGTGGACGCACTCTCACGGAGTTGCGGCGAGCCGCAGGTCTAATTCCCGATCCACCCGGAGAAAAGGAAGAGTTGTTAGGCCGAGGCATCGCAAGGCTCTGGTCTCTGGACGACCCTGCACTTCTGCGAGTGATTGCTTCGCAATGCGCACTTGCGACGCCGCCCGAACCCAGCCTCGACTGGAAGCTCATTCTTTCCACTCTTGTGGATGACGCGGCACTAAGTGACACCTCGGGCTCGCTTCGGCTGCTCTGGGAGCACCCTGCGTTGCTGCGCGAAATCAAGGAACTGGCGGAGTACCTCGAGCTGCGAGGACCTTTCTCTCCAGTGCCATTCCTCGACCGAAAGCACGCACTTCAGATTCACTGTCACTACAAGCAGGAACAAATCATTTGTGCGCTGACTGGCGATGTGAGGATGGGTTTTGTGCGCCCGCGCGAGGGAGTCACTTACATCAAGGAACACAGGTTTGATCTCTTCTTTGTGACGATCAACAAGTCTCTTGAACACTATTCTGAATCCACCATGTACAAGGACTTCCCGATTTCACGAGACCTGTTTCACTGGCAGTCAATGTCGAATACCACTCAGAGCTCCGAGCGCGGACGCCGGAACCTTCAGCACAAGGAGCTAGGGATCACACCACTTCTGTTTGTGAGAACGGACAAACATGACGAGAACGGTGAGACTGCGCCCTATCTGTTTCTGGGTCCGCTCGAACTTGTCAGCGCCGAAGGCGAACGGCCGATAAGCATCACCTGGAAACTAGAGACGCCAATGCCTGTTGGTTTCTTTGAACGCGCGCGAGTAGTGGCATAGTCGGAACCTCGTCTTACACTGCGAGGGGTGAGTCATGAGCGATGCGGTCGACCTCGAGCTTGTCGACCTGCACTGTCGCTCCCGCGCAACTTGCGAGGAGGCTGTTGCGCGGATCAGAGCTGACTCTTGGATGCGAATGCACCTCAAGATGCCGCCCGAGCGTCGCTCATTCTCTGAACGCGATGACGCGTGGCGTCTCTCGGTGGTCGAGTTCGACGGATGCGATTTGAGCGAACCAGCTGCACAAGCGGTAGCCAGAGCCCCCTACCCCCGCCTTCTCTCATCCCCCACCCGCACCGTCCACCCGACGCGATCGCAGTGCTCCAGCAGCGGCACCGCGAACTTGCGGGACGCGCCGGTGAATCCGCGGAAGTCGGCAACCGTCATCGCCGAGTGACCCGCGTCGAACCAGGCAACGACGAGCGCCTGCAGCCGCTCCATCTGCCGAGCCGTGTACGTGAACTCCGCGTTCACGCGCACCAGCCGGCCGAGGAAGAACCCAAGTCCCGCGGCTTCCGGCGCGCCACTGCCCAGAGCCTTCTGCCACGTGTCGTTGTCGGGCACGAGGAACGCCTCCGCCTCGAGCATGCTCTCCAGCTTCTCGAGCAGCGCCAGCGTCGCTGCTGGTGGCTCCCACGGTGAATCGCCAGGCCGAACGCGTTCGCCGGTCTGCTCCAGCTCGCCGTCGGCCAACAGCCCCGCGAACGCCAGATCGAACAGCCCCGCATCCAGCGCCGTCTTGAGACCGCTCTTCAACTCGCCCTTCATCACGCCGTAGCGCGACGGGTGTGCCTCGGCGTAGTCGCGCACGGCGCGCTCGATCGCGTCACGGGCCTCGTGCCAGCGCACATCACTCAGCCAGCGACCGGGCGCGGGCGCCACGGCACTGCCGCGGCGGACGAGCGATTCCATCGCCGACGCAACGGAAGCCACCGGCTCGCCCACGTCCTGCGCCAACTGCTCGCTCGACAACGGGCGCGAAGCAGCGCCCAGCTTCTCCATCAGCCGCGACTCCAGCGAGCCGCTCTCGTGCACCTCGAGCGCGTCCAGGCCCTCGACCTCCGACCGCCGCCGGCGCTCCGCGACGGGCTCGATCACAGATCCACCGCCGACCGTGCGACTCGGCGAGTACGAGCGGATCACGAACCGGTCGCCACGCGCAGCCACCGCGGGGCGCTCCAGTCGCAACTGCGCCAGCGCGGTCTCGCCTGGCGCCAGCGGCCGGCGCGCAGCGTCGCCCAGCAGCAACAGCCGCCCGATGATCTCCGATGCCCCGAGGTGGAACCGCACACGCGTGTCGGGCTTCCAGTCGCGAGGGTGATCGGCCAGCAGCTCGAAACGCACATCCAGCACACGCGACGCCCGCAGGCTCGCGGGCTCCACCAGCCAATCGCCGCGTGTGACCTGCTCGCGAGTCACGCCGTGAAGCGCGAGCGCGGTGCGCTGGCCTGCGACCGCCTGCTCCACCGTGGCGCCGTGCACCTGCACCCGCCGCACGCGCACCTCGTGACCTGCGGGCAGCAGCTCCAACACGTCGCCGGTGCGCACGGTGCCGCGCCAGAGCGTGCCGGTCACAACCGTGCCGAAACCCTCGACCGTGAACACGCGGTCCACGGGCAGCCTCGCCGCACCCGAAGCACCGCGGTCGGCCAGCAGCGCCAGCTCGGCATCCATCGCGGCCAATAGCTCAGGCGTCCCCGCTCCGGTCACCGCCGAGAACGGCACGATGGGGGATTCCGCGAGGAACGTGCCTTCCACCAGCGCTCGCACGTCGCGCGTCACAAGCGCGAGCCAGTCGTCGTCCACGAGGTCTCGCTTGGTCAGCACGATCACGCCGCGTTGCACGTCCAGCAGCTTGACGATGGCCATGTGCTCGCGCGTCTGCGGCATCACGCCTTCGTCGGCGGCGATCACCAGCAACACCAGGTCCACGCCGCCCACTCCGGCGAGCATGTTCTTCACGAACCGCTCATGGCCGGGCACGTCCACCAACCCGACGCGCACACCGGCAGGGGTCACGAGTGGCGCAAAGCCGAGGTCGATGCTGATGCCGCGCTTCTTCTCTTCGGGCAACCGGTCGGTGTCCACACCGGTGAGCCGCCGCACGAGTGCAGTCTTGCCGTGGTCGATGTGGCCGGCGGTGCCCACGACGGCGAGCCGGCGGGCGACGGCAGCCGGCGCGGCCGGGGCGGCGGGAGTGGCGGCGGGTGGCGAGCCGGGCTTCTCGGAGCGGGGGGCCATGGGGTGCACATTCTACCGGGCAACGCTCGCGGCGCGTGAACCGGGGGGGTCGCGAGCGCGATGCTGGCGTCCCCGGCGCCGGTTGCCGATACGGGCGGCGTGGGCGAGCATCCCGGCCGTCCACCCCTCAGCGGAGGCCGCATGCGACTCACCCGACTGTGCTTCCCCCTGTTCCTGTTCGCCACAGTGCTGATGCCGTCGCTCGCCCGCGCACAGGACCCCGCGCCGCCGACGCCCGCACCCGCACCCGCCGCGGCGAAGGCCCCGGCAGCCGCCAAGCCGGCGCTTGCGAACAACTACTGGTTCACGCTGAGCGCAGCGGCCTCGCAGCCCAACGACTCGTTCAGCGACAAGGCGGAGATGGGTTCGCAGTTCCTGGGCGGGGTGCACTTCCGTCTCGCGGACCGCTTGACGCTGGGCCTGGACATGGGTGCGTCCAACTGGTCGGGAGCGGACATCGAGTTCTATCACTCCATCCAGGTCACGTTGGACGCGAGGTACTACCTCACCCGATGGACGAGCCGGTTCGTCCCGTACGTGCAGCTGGGCGGCGGCAGCTACCAGATCGTGAGCGAGGCGGAGCCCGTCGGACTCGAGCCGGAGCGCGCGAGCGAGAACGCGTGGGGCTTGAACTACGGCGGGGGCTTACTGTTCTCCGTGGGCAAGTCGGCCAAGCTGGGCCCGGTGGTGACCTACCACACGGCGGGCAGCATCCCCGAGATCGGGACGTTGGTGGGCAAGGGGGACTGCAAGTTCATCTCGTTCGGCGTCGAGCTGGTGATGCCGATGGGCCGCTAGGGCCCGGGCGGGCTCCAGGCCCGCCTTGCTGACTGCTCAGGCAGATCACCGAACGCCCCGGGTCCACGATCCGGGGCGTTCGCGCGCCCGAGGGGGCCCGGCACGGGCCCCGGCCGCGCCTGGCGCGGGTGATTCCGCGCTGAATCGGTCCGCCGATCCGGCCGATAACGGGGACGAGCCCGAGCCACGGCTGGGCCGCGACTCCTATTGCGCCAACCCTTACCGATCGCGACCACGTGAACGCAGCGGAAGCCTTCTTCGATCCCAAGGACCGGAACGTGTTCATCCCGACGGCGCAAGCTGAGGCCGCGTTGGATGCGCTCGACCAGGGTCTGTCGCACGCTCTGCCGTTGGTGTTGCTCACCGGCGATGCCGGCATGGGCAAGTCCGCGGTGGTGCGCGAGGCAGTCGCGCGCTGGACGGGCCGTGTGCACGCCGCGTGGCTGGACGTGACGGCCGCACCCGCGGCCGCCTACTTCCCCAACACGATCCGGCTGTTCGGCGGCCATGTGCGCGCCGAGGACAAGCGCCCCGAGTTCGTGGGCCGCCTGGCACACGCGCTCACGGCGATCGGCGAGTCGGCGCGCATGCCGCTGCTGATCGTCGAGGATGCGCACCTGCTGGATGACGGCGCGCTCGCCGAGTTGGGCCGCATCGAGAGCGCGGCCGCGGCGGCGGACCTGCCGTTCAAGCTGGTCCTGGTGGGCCGCAGCGAACTGCTCACGCGCATCGACGCGCCCTCGCTGGCGGCGTTCTCTGCACGCATCGGCGTGCGTGCCACGGTCGGGCCGTTCACGCTGGCCGAGACACGCGACTACCTGGCGCGCCGCTTCGGGCCGCTCGCCGACGGCTCGGCGGCATTCACGACCAAGGCCGTGCGCGCGATCCATGACGCGACCCGTGGCAAGGCCGCCGCGGTCGGCGTGCTCGCCGACGAGTCGCTGCGGTGCGCTCACGCGGCGGGTGCGCCGCGGATCTCGTCCGATCTCGTGCGCGCGACGATCGCGGCCGAGGCGGGTACGGGTGTGCTGCCCGACGACCTGGCGCCGCTGACGGATGATGAACCCGACGACGAGGTGAAACCCAAGCCGAAGAAGACGGTGAAGCCCGCGGCAAAGGCCGAGGCGACCGACACGCCGCCGGCGAAGACGACGCCCTCGGGCGCGATCCCGGTGGATCCCAGCTCGGTGATCCCCGAGAAGCCCGCGGTGATCGCCGCTCACAAGCCGCCGGTCACACCGCCCAAGGCCGTCGCCCACAAGCCGCCGCCCGCGGCGCGCCAACCGTCGTCCCCTGCGCTCCCGGCGCCCGACCTGGATTCGGCGCACCCGCGCGTGCGCGACTGGGTGTCGCGCTTCACCGAAGGCCAGCCGCCCATGCGCTTCGGTGGACGCGGCTCGCTGCCGGCCAACGAGCCCTCGGAGATGTTCCCGCTGGACTCGCCCCCGCCGAGCGCGAGCGCGCGCGACGCAAGTGCGAAGGCCGCCGCCGACGCGAAGGCCGCGGCCGAAGCCGCGCAGCGTGCGGCCGAGGTGAAGGCCGTCGAGGAGGCGCAGCGCGTGGCCGATGCGAAGGCCGCGGCGGAAGCGAAGGCCGTCGCGGCGGCAAAGGCTGCTGCCGAAGCGAAGGCTAGCGAGGAAGCGATGGCCGCCGCGGAAGCCGCCAAGCTCGCCGCGCAGGCCAAGGCTGCGGCAGTCGCGAAGGCTGCTGCGGAGGCAAGGGCCGCAGAAGAAGCAAAGGTTGCCGCGGAAGCCGCCAGGCGCGCTGCAGAGGCGAAGGCCGCTGCCGAGGCCAAGGCTGCTGAGGTCGCGCAGGCTCTCGCCGAAGCGAAGGCTGCTGTCGAAGCCGCCAAGCTCGCCGCGGACGCTAAGGCGGCCGCCGAAGCGAAGGCCGCCGCCGATGCGAAGGCCGCTGCCGAGGCGAAGGCCGCTGCCGATGCGAAGGCTGCTGCCGATGCGAAGGCCGCCGCCGAAGCAGCAGCGGCTGCCGAGGCCGCAGCAAAGGCCGAGGCCGTCGCTCGCGAAGTCGAGGCGATCGTGG
>Ga0075429_100002567_pt1 | contig 15309 bp, 14 predicted proteins | sample RhiMetdeltSRZDD3_FD_75295 | JGI IMG/M metagenome (GOLD analysis project Ga0075429, IMG submission 75295) | Populus rhizosphere microbial communities from Tennessee, USA - Rhizosphere MetaG P. deltoides SRZDD3 | ecosystem: Host-associated > Plants > Roots > Rhizosphere > Soil | place: USA... | reverse complement strand
CGCTCCAGATGGCGCCGAGCCGATGCGCGGCGCGCCCTTGCGCGTGTGGCATCACGCGGCCTCGAGACGCCGCAGATATCGCAGCTGCACCCACACCACGATGAAGAGCACGGGGAGCATGAAGAGCGAGATGGCGGCGCCCTCGCCGAGGAGGCCGGTGGCCACGCCGACCTGGTAGGCATAGGTCGCCAGCAGGTGGGTGGAATTCGCGGGGCCGCCGCCGGTGAGGACGTAGATCAGCTGGAAGTCGGAGAACGTCTGGATGATCGAGAACACGACGACCACCAGTGTGACCGGCTTCAGCAGCGGCCAGGTGACGCGCCAGAAGCGCTGCCAGCCGTTGGCGCCGTCGAGGGAGGCGGCCTCCTGGAGATCGGTGCTGATCGTCTGCAGCCCGGCCAGCAGCGTGATGGCGAAGAACGGCATCCCGCGCCAGGTGTTCACCACGATGGCGCACCACATGCCGTAGTCGCCGTCGGAGAGGAACGGGATCTTGGTGGTGATGAAGCCCACTCGGTAGAGCAGCCAGTTCAGCACACTGAACGTCGGATCGAACATCCAGCGCCAGGCGAACGTCGACAGCACAGTCGGAATGATGAACGGCAGCAGCATGGATGCGCGCACGATGCGCTTGCCGCGGAAGTGTCGGTTCAGCAGCAGCGCCAGCCACATGCCGAGCGCCAGTTTCAAGATGGTTGCGAAGAACGTGTAGTAGACGGTGTTCCAGAAGGCGGTCTGGAAGATCGAGTCGTTCCACGCCTTGACGAAGTTCCGCAGACCGACGAACTCGCCCGGGTTGCCCACGCTGGTGTTGGACAGCGAGAGCCACACGCCCATGACGAACGGATAGGCGATGAAGATGCCGAGCAGCACCACCGTCGGGGTCAGCAGCAGGCCAGCCAGGAGCCCCTCGCTCTCGAGGAGGCGCGTGCTCCGGCGCGGTTGCAGGTGGGTGCGCGGCAACGCCACCTGAAGCCCGGTGGCGTTGCTCGAGCCGCCCGCGATGATCTTCTTCACGACTTACCCGTAGATCCTCTGTAACTCGGAGGCCGCCCACTTCACGGCGTCCTCGGCCTTCATGCCCTGGGCGCCCTTGGCGAACATGTCGACGACGACGTACTTACTGTATACCTCGGTGGCCTTGGCCGACGGCGGGCCCGCGAAACCCATCGTCCGCGAGTTGTCGGGCGCGGTGCGGAAGCCCTTCATGGGCTCGTCGATCGTGTTCCACAGCGGATGGCGCTCCCAGTGCTTGGTGGCGCCGACCGAGAAGCCTTCCGCCACTTCGAACCAGCGTCCGTACGGTCCCTGGCCGTGGAACCACTTCAAGAAGTCCTTGGCCAGCTTCTGGTTCTTCGTGTACTTCATCACCGCGTGCGCGAAGGCGGTATGGTAGCTCGTCGAGCCGGCGGGGCCGGCGGGCAGACGCGCGTGCTGGATGTCGCGCACCATGGGCTCGCCCTTGTCGTCCTTGATCTTCTCCTGTCCACGCTTGGCCGCGATGTAGATGGAAGCGCCGTTGAGGGTGGCGCAGATCTCGCCGCCGAGGAACGCGCGGTTGTTGTTGGTATCGTCCCAGGCGAGGCCGCCCTCGTCACAAGCCTCCTTCCAGAACGCGCTCATGAACTTCACGGCTTCGACGGAGCCCTTGCTGTCGATCACGGTCTTGCCGTTCTTGTCGGTCTCCATGCCGCCGAAGTTCCACAGCAGTGGGTACGCCCACGCCGGTGCATCGCCGAAGGTGTGCCCGAGCGTCTGGCCGTAGGGATGGCCCTTCTTCTTCAGCCGACCGCCCACCTGGCGAAGGTCGTCGTAGGTCTTGGGGAACGAGGTCGCTCCGACCTCGTCGAACCATGATTTGCGGTACGCGATCAGGCCCGGCACGATGCTGTGGGGCAGTGCCAAAAAGCGGCCGCTCACCTTCGAGTAGGCCTCGGACTGTGCATAGAACCCGCCCTGGTCCTTCGCCTGCCACTCGGCGACGTCACTGACGTCGGTGAGGCCGGTGGCGTACAGATGGGGCCAGTTGTGGAGCATGTGGATGATGTCAGGGCCGTTCTGCGACTGGATGGCGGCCGTGATGCGGGGCTGCAGGTCGTTGGCGTTGACGAATTCGAACTGGACCTCCGCGCCGAGCGCCTTGGAGGCCTCGACGGCCTGTTTCTTCAGCTCCACGTCGCAGGCCGGAATGAAGTCATTCCAGCGGAGGATGTGCAGCTTGGTGCCCTGCGCGAGGGCGGGGGCGCGACGGGCCTCGAGGATTCCCTCGAGGCCCACCGCGGCCACACCCACGGCAGCGCCGGTGGTGGTCAGAAACGATCGGCGATTCACACCATGCGGAGTCGTCATCGACTCCTCCATCACGTCCGGCTCGGGTGCGCTGCCCTAGGCTTCGTAGATTTTCTTCAGCTCGGTGTCCGCCCACTTCACGGCATCCTCGGCCGACATGCCCTGCACGGCCTTGGCGTACATGTCGGTGATGATGTACTTCGTGAAGACCTCGGTGGCCTTCGCCGTGGACGGGCCTGCGAAGCCGAAGAGCCGCGTGTTGCGGGCCGCGGTGCGGAACATCTTCAGCGGCTCATCGAGCTTGCCCCACATGGGATCGTTCTCCCACTTCTTCGTCCCGCCCACCGAGTAGCCTTCCTGGGTGGTGAACCACTTGCCGTAGTTCTCGGGCTTGTGCAGCCAGCGCAGGAACTCCTTCGCGACCTTCTGGTTCTTGCTGTACTTCATGATGGAGTGGGAGTGGTTCAGGAACAGCAGGTAGGCGCCGGCGGGGCCGGCCGGCAGTGGCGCGTGATCGATGTCCGTCCACATCGGCTCGCCCTTGTCGTCCTTGATCTTCTCCTTCTGCCGCTTGGCCACGATGTAGATCGACGCGCCGTTCAGCGTGGCCGAGAGCTCGCCTGCATGGAATGCGCGGTTATTATTGGTGTCGTCCCAGGCGAGCCCGCCCTCGTCGCAGCATTCCTTCCAGAACGCCTGCATGAACTTCACGGACTCCACCGCGCCCTTGCCGCTGAGGACCACCTTCTTGCCGCTCTTGTCCGTCTCGGCGCCGCCGAAGGCCCACAGCATGGTGTAGGTGAAGACGGGCGCGTCACCGAAGGTGTGGCCGAGCGTCTGCCCGTAGGGCTTGCCCTTCTTCTTCAGCGCGCTGAAGAGCTTACGCGCCTCGTCCCACGTCTTGGGATACTGACTGGCTCCCGCTTCCTTCAGCCACGACTTGCGGTAGGCGACGGCGTTGCCGACGATCGAGTGTGGCAGGGCCAGCCACCGGCCGTTGATGACGTCGGCGGGCGGGTAGATGTCGTAGAAGCCGCCCTCCGCCTTCGACAGCTCCGTCGCCAGGTCGCTCACGTCGACGAGCGCGTTCTGGTAGAGCTGCGCCCAGTTGTACTGCATCAGGAAGATGTCGGCGCCCGACCCCGACTGGATGGCCGCCGTGATCCGCGGCTGCAGGTCGTTGGCGTTGATCGTCTCCAGCGTGACCTCGGCGCCGAGCGCCTTGGACGCCTCCGGCATCTGTCGCTTCAGCTCGACATCCGACTCGGGGATGAAGTCGTTCCAGCGCACCAGGTGCAGCTTGGTGCCCTGCGCCCACGCCGGCGCCTGCCGGGCGGCGAGAATTCCTTCGATGCCGCCGCCGGCCACGGCCGCGGCCGCGCCCGAAACCTTGAGGAAATGCCGCCTGTGCATCCCGTCCGAAGCCATTCGTTGATCCTCCTTGATCGTGTCAACGGGCCTGACGCCCCGTGCGGTTCCGGCTGTCACGAGCGCGCGGTCAGTCCGTGGCTGGAAGTGGGCTAAACCGCCGAGAAATGTGACGAAGTGATACCACCGCGGGTGCGGCGTGTCAACGTCGAGGTCGCTGCGCGGCGGGATTATCGAGCGCCGACGGCCGCCGGAAAGCGGCGGCCGAGGCCGGCCGGCCGGCGGAACGTGAATGCCAGCACCACGGCCATGAAGGCCACCAGCGCCGAGCCGAGATAGAGCCAGGCATAGGCGCCCAGACGGTCGTAGATGACGCCGCCGGCGAGCGACCCGAGCCCCATGCCGAGCGAGGAGATCAGGAACACGGCGCCGTACGCGGTCCCCATCACCTTCTCGCCGAAGTACTCGCGCGTGACGAGGGCGTAGAGCGGCATGACGCCGCCGTAGGCGGTGCCAAAGACCACGGCGAGCGCGTAGAAGGACCAGGCTTCCCGCGCGAGCAGATAGGCGGCAATGATGACGGCCTGCAGCACGAGTCCACCGATCAGCGTCCGCTTGACGCCGAGGCGGTCGGCGATGAGGCCGCCGCCGATGCGTCCGGCGATCGAGGACAGCCCCGAGACGCCGAGCGCGGTGGCGGCGGCCATGGCCGGGACGCCCTGATCGGTCGCGTGCGTCACCATGTGGAAGATCGGTCCGGAGTGCGCGGCGCAGCAGGCGAAGTGCGTCAGCGCGATGGCCCAGAACTGTGGCGCGGTCAGGACCTGCGCGCTCGAGTAGTCGCGATCCGGCGCGGCGACGGCGGCAATCGCCGGCGGATCGTCGCGGATCAACAGCGCCGTCGGAATGATGACGAGCCAGGCGATGTCCCCGATCACGAGCATGGCGATCCGCCAGTCCCACGCACTCGTGAGCGCGCGTGCCAGCGGAGAGATCACCAGGATGCCGACGCCGATTCCCGAGGAGACGAGGGCCACCGCGAGGCCACGCCGCGCCGTGAACCACTTCGTCGCCGAGGAGGTCAGCGGCGCGTAGAAGGCGCCGACCGAGAAGCCCACCAGGAAGCCGAAGGTCAGGTAGAACTGCCACAGCGTCTGGGCCTGGCTCGCCAGCACCAGGCCGAGACCCAGCAGGAAGCCGCCCGCCAGCGCCACGCCGCGGCCGCCGATGCGATCCGACAGCGCGCCCCAGCAGAACGAGCCGAGGCCCATCGCGATCCAGTTCAAGAGCGCGACGGTGGAGATGGCGCCGCGGCTCCAGCCCATCGACCGCTCGATGGGCACCAGGAACACGCCGAGCGAGAACAGGGCGCCGATGCCGACGCAGATGATGGTGGCGGCCGCGGCCACGACGACCCAGCCGTACGAGACGGAACGGTGCTCCATGACGCGCGACCTACGATAGCATGCGGCCCATGTCGCCCCTGTTCTGGCCGGCCGTCGTCTCGACGGCGGTGGTCATCGCGGCGCTGATCTTCCGGCATGCGCTCTTGGTCGGCTTTCGCCGGTGGACCGGCCACACCGACGACAACAGCCTGTTCCTCCAGGCCGTGCGCGTCCCGTCGATCCTCTGGTGCATCGTCTTCGGCCTGTTCGTGATGCTCGAGATGGTCGACGTGCCGGCACGGCTCGCCCTCCAGATGAAGCGCGTGCTCGAGGCGGCCGTGATCATGTCGGTCACCATCACCGTTGCCGGCGTGCTGGGCTCGCTGGTGGCCGCCGCGAGCGAGCGGCACGCCATCGGCGTCGGCGTCACCGGGCTCGCGCGCACGTCGGTGCGGATGACGGTCCTCATCGTCGGCCTCCTCGTGCTGCTCTCGTCACTCGGGATCGCCATCACGCCGCTCCTCACCGCGCTCGGCGTCGGCGGCCTGGCGGTGGCGCTGGCGATGCAGGACACGCTGTCGAATCTCTTCGCGGGGATGCACCTGCTGGCCGACCGGCCGATCCGCGTCGGCGACTACGTGCGGCTCTCCCTCGAGAATGTCGAGGGCTACGTCGTCGACGTCGGCTGGCGGTCCACGCGCATCCGCATGCTGCAGAACAATGTCGTGATCGTCCCCAACTCGAAGGTCGCCCAGTCAGTCATCACCAACTACGACCTTGGCGAGACGCGCGTGGCGCTGCCGATCGCGATCGGCGTCGCCTACGACGCCGACCCGGATCACGTGGAGCGCGTCCTGGTCGACGAGGCGACGCGGGCGGTGGGCGAGGTCGACGGTCTGCTCGGCGACCCGCCGCCCACCGCGCGGCTCATCCCAGGCTTTGGCGCCTACTCGCTCGACTTCACGCTGTCGTGCTGGATCGCGCGCTTCACCGATCAGTTCGCCGTCCAGCACGAGCTGCGCAAGCGCGTCCTCAAGCGCCTGCGCGCCGAGGGCGTCGAGATCCCGTTCCCCACCGCCGTCCGCCTGGGCCGAGGCGAGTAGCCGGATCATGTCATTCGCTCGCGGACGAGCGCGAGGAGGGTCAGGCCGGCGACCATCGTCAGCGCGAGGCCGAGCCAGGGGCCGCGAAAGCCGCCGGTAGCGGTGACGCACCAGCCGAAGATCGGCGGGCCGATGGTGACGCCGAGCGACGAGATCGCGAGGCCCAGACCGACGGCGGTCCCGGCGGTGCGCGGGCCGGCCAGCTCGGCCATCAGCGTGTGCTGCACGCCGTTCCAGCCGATGCCGACGACGCCGAACACGAGGGCGAGCGCCCCGAGCCAGGCGCCGCTCGTGCCGGGACCCGTGGAGGCGAGCACCACCGAGCACAGCGCCGAGCCGCAGCCGGCGATGGCCAGCGGCATGCGTCGCCGGCCGCCGAGCACACGGTCTGACAGCACGCCGAAGGCGATGCGGCCGAGCACGCCGCCGGCCTGCGCGATGGCGAGATAGCGACTGGCGCCGAGCAGGCTCAGCCCGACCACGCCTTGCAGGTAGAGCGTGAGGAACGCCATCCAGACGGTCTGCATGCCCGCGAAGATCAGCGTCGCCACCGCCACGAGCCACAGGTCGCGGTTCCGCAGCACCACGGCGAGCGCGCCCCGCTCGCCAGGGCGGCGCGCCGGCATGGGCTCGCCGGGCGGGTCGCGATAGACGAGCGCGCACAGGACGGCGCAGGCGGCGATGAGCAGCGCGGCCACGATGACGGCGCGCCGCCAGCCCAGCGCGACCGCGAGCGCGGGCAGGCTGGCCGCGCCCAGCATGCCGCCGAATGGGAGTCCGACCTGCTTGACGCCCACCACGGTGGCGCGCTGCCGCGGCGGAAACCACGACATCGCCGCCGTCGTCGACGCCGGATTGAGGGTGCCGTACCCGACGCCGGCCAGGGCCATCAGCGTGATCAGCGTCGCGTACGAGCCCGCAGCGGCCACGGCCAGCAGGCCGGCCGCGATGATGGCCTGTCCGAGCACGAGCGTCCGGGCCGTGCCCCAGCGGTCGGCGAGGAGGCCGGCGAAGAGCGACATGACGATTGGCCCGATGTAGTAGGCGGACAGGAACGAGCCGGCCTGGGTGAGCGTGAGGTCGAGATCGGCGCGGACGAGGGAGGCGATGGCCGGGATGCCGAGCGGGCCGATGTTGGCCACCGTCTGCGCGACGACGATCACGGCGAGGATGACCCAGCGCTGGCGCGCCGGGTCGCCGGCGGCGCTGGCGCTCACGACGCGGGCGCGCCGAGCTGCGCGGCGGCGGCGCGCAGATCCTCCTCGGTGTCGACACCGATCGTCGCCTCCGTCGTCTCCACCACCGTGATCGCGATGCCGTTCTCGAGAAATCGCAGCTGCTCGAGTCGCTCCGTGCGCTCGAGAAACGACGGCGGCAGGCGGTGAAAGGCCTCCAGCGCCGCGCGCCGGTACGCGTACAGGCCGATGTGCTTGTACACGGGCGCGCCGCGGCCGTCGCGGTCGTAGGGAATCGGGTACTTCGAGAAATACAGCGCGTGGTGATCCGCGTCGACGACGACCTTGTTCACAGCCGGATTTGGCTTCTCGGCCTCGGTGGCGAGGATCTTCAGCGTGCTCACCTGCGTGTCCGGGTGGGTCAGGAACGGCTGTACGAGCCGCTCGATGTGGCCCCGGGTGATCAGCGGCTCGTCACCCTGGACGTTGACGTAGACGTCGGCGGCGCGCCCCTGCGCGACTTCCCAGACCCGGTCCGTCCCGGACGGGTGCTCGGGCGAGGTGAGGACGGCGGGAATCCCGTGGACGCGACAGACGTCGGCCACCTCGCCGGCGTCGGTGGCCACCAGCACGTCCCCGAGGAGCGGCGAGCGGCGCGCGGCCTCGTAGACCCACGCGATCAGCGGCCGCCCGCCGATGTCGCGGAGCACCTTGCGCGGCAGCCGCGTCGAGGCCAGGCGGGCCGGGATGACGCCGAGGACGGCCAGGCTCATGCGAAGGCGCGGAGCGTTCGCAGCAGCGACGTGCGCGGGTCGCCGCCGGTGGCCGTGAACGGCAGGACGACCGGCATCGTGAGCCCCGCGCGCGCGAACGCATCGATGCGGTCACGACACGACGCCTCGTCGCCCACCACGCCCAGGCCCTCGAGGACCCGCGGCGAGACGTGTTGCACGGCGCCCGCGCGGTCACCCGCCTTCCATGCCGCAGTCACCGCGTCGACCTCGGCGGCAAAGCCCGCGCTCCGGAAGAAGCTCGCGTAGACGTCGACGATCGTGTAGCCGGTGATGTCGCGCGCCAGCGTCGCCCGGGCGGCGGCGACGTCGTCGGTGACGCACGTGCGGATGAAGGCGGCGATCTCGAAGCCGGCGAGCGTCCGGCCCGCGCGCCGGGCGCCGGCCTCGAGATGCCGGATGGAGGCCGGCACGCTCTCGGGCGGGATCCAGTTGAGCACCACGCCGTCGGCGATTTCCCCGGCCAGCTCCAGCATCTCGGGTCCGAGGGCGGCCAGCACGATGCGCGGCGGCGGCGACGGTGGTGGCGTGGTCAGTCGGAAATTCTTGAGCCGGTAGAACTTGCCCTCGAAGTTGACGCGCTCGCCGGCGACGACAAGGCGGATGATCTGGACCGCCTCGCGAATCTGCGCCAGCGACGGCGAGAACGCCTGGCCGTGCCACTCCTCGACGATGATGCGGCTCGAGAGACCGAGTCCCAGCGCCACCCGGCCGGGGGCGAAGTGCGCCAGCGCGGCCGCGCCCATGCCGAGCACGACCGGCGTGCGCGTCTGCACCGGCACCACCGCGGAGGCCACGTGCAGGCGTGCCGTGCGGCTGGCGATCATCGTCATCACCGTGAAGGCGTCCCAGCCGGAGACCTCGCCCGTCCACGCGGTGTGATAGCCGCGCGCCTCCGTCTCCTGGGCGATGGCGATGAAGTCGTCGGGCGGCAGCGCGGCCGCGCTGGCGAGCACGAAGCCGAGTCGCGCCGTCATGGCTCGGCAGTATAGCGCGTGGCCTCCGGTAGAATGCCCGCCGTGCGCCTCGTGCCCGAGCTCGTTCTCACGCCGGTCGGCTGGCAACGCGATCTGGCCGTCGCCATCGCCGACGGCCGGATCGAGTCCGTCCGCGCGGCCGCGTCGCCGCGGCCCGGCGACGTCCCGCTGCCGGGCCGCGCGCTCCTGCCCGGCACCGTGAACACGCACTGCCATGCGTTCCAGTCATTGCTGCGCGGCCTCGGTGACGATCTCGATTTCATGGGCTGGCGCGATCGCGTTCTCTATCCGTTCTCGGCGCGCCTGGATCGCGCCGCCCTCCGGACCGGCGCCGCCTTCGCCTTCGCGGAGATGCTCTTGCAGGGCGTGACCACGTGCGTCGACTTCTTCTACATCCACGACGGCGGCAACGAGAACGCGGAGGCCGTGATCGAGGCGGCGCGCGCGGTCGGCATCCGGCTCGTGCTCGCGCGCGGGATGTACGACTGGGAGGGTGCGCCCGGCCGCTTCCGCGAGACGCCGGCGGAGGCGGCGCGCCGGACGCGCGAGCTGGTCGCCCGCCATCGCGCAGACGCGACGGTGACCGTGCAGCCGGCGCCGCACAGCCCGCACGGCGCCTCACCGGCCATGCTGCGGGCGGGCTTCGAGGTGGCCGAGGCGGAGAACACCGTCTTTCACGTCCACGTGGCGGAGGGCCGCTACGAGGGCGAGCGGACACTGCGCGAGCACGGCGCCACGCCCGTGCGCCATCTCGACCGCCTCGGTGTACTCGGGCCGCGCACGGTGGCCGTGCACTGCGTATGGCTCGATGACGCTGAGATCCGCCTCATGGGCGAGCGCCGCGCCGCCGTCGCCTACTGCCCGAGCAGCAACATGTTCCTCGGCGACGGCATCACACGGCTGCCGGAGCTGCTCCGGGCCGGCGTGCGAGTGGGCCTCGGCAGCGACGGCGGCTGCACCAACAACCGCCTGTCCGTCTTCGAGGAGATGCGGATGGCCTCACTGCTGGCGCGAGTCCGTCTCCTCGACGGCGCCGCCCTCGACGCCGCGACCGCCTTCTCCCTCGGCACCGCCTCGGGCGCATCCATCCTCGGCCTCGATGCCGGCCACATCGCCGCCGGCGCGCTGGCCGATCTCGTCGCGGTCGACCTGGGACACCCGTCGCTCCATCCGCCGACCGATCTGCTTCGCAGCGTGGTCTATGCGATGTCGCCGCAGGCCGTGACCGACGTGTGGGTCCACGGCGGGCGGGTGGTCGAGCGCGGCCGCCTTGCGCGCACCTCGCTCGACGACATCCTGGCCGCGGTGCGCGCCGCCACGCGGGACTTCGCGCACGAGGCGCCGGGTGGGTCGATCGCTAGCCGGTTCGAGACGCGGGGCGGTGCCACAGCCCTGGAATGAGAGCTCCGCACTCGGGACACCGGCCGTCCGGGCACCGGACGGTGACCGCGCGGTAGTCGTGACGCTCCACGACGATCGCATGGCAGCCCGGGCAGCGCGTGTGCGCCAGCTGTGGGACGCGGTCGGCGAGATTGCCGACGTACACGTGCCGGAGGCCGCGCGCATAGGCTGCTCCCGCCGCGCTGACGAGCAGCCCTCCGCCCTGCGGTGGTCGGTCTCGCCAGTGATAGCGGGGGTAAAACGCATTGAGGTGCCACGGAAGATCGCGGTCGATGTCGGCGAGGAGACGGGCCAGGCCGCGCAGGCCGGTGAGGTCGTCGTTGAAGCCGGGCACGACCAGGGTCACCGCCTCGACCCAGTAGCCGAGAGACCGCGCGCGCTCGATCATCTGCAGCACGGTGTCCAGGCGGCCCCCGAGAGCAGCGTACTGCTGAGCGGTGAACCCCTTGACGTCGACGCGGTAGAAGTCGGTCACCGGTCGCATGTACGTGAGGACCTCGGGCGTGGTGTTGCCGTCGGAGACGACACCCGTCACGAGGCCGGCGCGGTGCGCCTGCGTGAACACGGCATGCAGCCACTCGGCGGCGATGAGCGGCTCGTTGTAGGCGGCGCAGAGCACCTCGCAGCGATTCGCGACGGCCTCGTCCACGAGCGCCGCCGGCGTGACCGCGACGGGCATCGAGGCGCCGGTGTCCTCCCGCAGCGCCTGCGAGATGCGCCAGTTCTGGCAGTAGGGGCAGCGCAGGTCACAGCCATACATCCCGACGATGAGCGCCTGCGCGCCCGGCCGCACGTGGAAGACGGTATTCGTCTCGACCGCGCGGATGCGACGCGCGGCGACGTAGCCGAAGGGGACCCGAAGGACATCGCCACGGCGCCACCGCACGCCGCACCGGCCGCGGTCACCGTCGCGAAGCGCGCAGCGGTGCGCGCAGGCCTGGCATTCGACCCGGCCGTCGCCGCGAGGCTCCACGAGCACCGCGGGCGCACTGAGCTCGTCGAGGCACGCCTGCAGTGCCCGCTGCGCCATTCCCCTCAGCGTAACGTGTAGAGAAAGGCCGCGATGTCCCGGGTGTCGCGCTCGGTGACCCCCATCTCGGGCATCGGCGTGCCCAGCCGCGGGTGCTGCAGCCAGCGCACCAGATGCTCCGGGGCGTTCGGCGAGCCGGCCAGGAGGAACACCAGCGTTGCCGCCGTCATGCGCATGGCGCCAGCAGCAGCAGCGGCAGCATCCCCGCCACGACGACGAGCACGACCAGCGCGCTGGTGCCGATGCCGGTGAGGGCCATGAATCGCGCACGCGCCGTCACCGTCGCGGTTGCCGCGCCGGTCCGGTCCAGGCGGCGCCACGCCTGCCAGGCCGTCGCCAGTCCGGCCGTGCTCAGCGCGAGCGCGAGCACGCCGGCGGCGAGCAGCGCGATCATGCCGCCCATGGGCCGCCTGCATGCCCATGGCACCAGCGCATAGGCGGTCTGGAGATAGATGAGCCAGGCGACCGGTCCGATGATGATGGCGAGCCAGAGGCGCCTGGAGCTCATAACCAGCGCGGCGCCAGGTACACGCGGGCGTGGACGCCGCTATGACGGGTGGACGCAGAATCCCGGGCCGGGCGGTGCCACTGACCGTCGTCGCCGTCGGCGGCGCCGACGCCCTCCCGGTCGGCGGAGCCGGCCGTGAGCGCCGACATACCGATCAGTATCACGAGGGAAGCGGCCACTCCCCGGCCGCGCGTGCTGCGTGGGGCTCTCCGCCAGTTCACGGGTGTGCGGTCTCCGGCTGGAGAGAAAGCAATTCGTGCGCCGTCGCCCGCGGTCGCTCCGTTGCACGGGCGGTGAGCGCGGAGCGCGACGAGGAGGGGCGGGGGTGAGGAGCGCTACCTCAGCGCTTGAGGGCGACCACGGCGTGCTCCCGACCGGCGTCGGCGTCGGCGCGGGTCATCCGGCAGTGGCCGTCGAACATCACCCCCTCGTCGACGACGACGATGGGCGCCTCGATGTCGCCGGTGACGCGGGCGCTACCGCGCAGCTCGACGCGCTCGACGCCCACCACGTTGCCGACGACTTCACCGCTGATCAGCACGACGCCGGCGCGGATCGAGGCGTTGATGACGCCCTTCTCGCCGACGATCAGGGTGTCGTTGGAGTGGATCTCACCGCGCAGGCGGCCGTTGATCATGACGGTGCCGCTGAAGCTGAACGTGCCGTCGATCTCGGAGGCATCGTCGAGGAACGCCGTGAGCTCGCCCCCCTCCTTGCCCCGCGTCTTGCCGTTGCGTTTCCACATCATGGGCGCCGCAAGCCTCCTCCGCGGTGAACGGTGACCGTGGGAACGATGCCGCGCGTGGCCGCGCGGGGCGCATGAGCGATGCGAGCACGATGTATCGGCATCAGATGTAGCATCCGCGGCTTGGCCCGGTCAAATTTTGGGAAGCGCGGGCACCGCCGAGGCGTCCCGCGCCGCCGGCGTCGCCGCCCCCGTGGAACGGCGAAGCGCCCGTGGGCGCGCATACTCGAGCGCGAGCCACACGGCGAAGTAGACGGCCAGGAGCGTCGAGGCGCGATGCATGAGCGGCAGGGCGTCGTGGGAGGCGATCTCGAGCGCATACGCGGCCACCCCCAGGAGGGACAGGAGCGCCATCTGGAGCAGACGCACACGATCCGCCGCCCCCTCGCGCCACGGAAGCAGGATCAGGAGCACCAGGAAGGAGTAGTAGTAGCCGGCGGGCGAGACGGCACACCACACGAGCGGCACCGCGTACATCATCGATTCGACCACCCGCGCCCTCAGGATCAAGGGCAGCGCCGCCGTCAGGTAGACCGCGGAGACGAGGGGGACGACCCACCAGGCCGGGCGGGAAGCCGCGAGCGCCACCGGATCGACGGAGCGCATCCCGTCGATGTAGACATCCCACGGTGCGGCCTGGAAGACCAGCCACGTGCCGAGGCCGATGTGGTTGGTGAAGGCGCTGTCACCGTGGAGCCGGATCTTGGCGATGAACTCGCCGACCGACAGAAACGGCACGGCCGCGGCGACGACGATTATGCCGAGCGCCACCGCCGCCACCGCCGTGCCCAGGCAGCGACCGAGCGCGCGGTCAGGCGCCCGGTCGCGGTGCTTCTGGAGCCACTTGATGGCGAGAGGCACCAAAAGCAGGGCGGGGAAGATCCGCGCGGCGGCCGCGTACGCGAAGAGCAGCCCGGCGGCGGTGCCGGCGCCACGGAACAAGGCGGCGACCCCGGCGATGAGGGCGGCGATCCAGTCCCAGCGCAGCACGGAGCCGCCGATGAAATCGAAGCGCCCGAAGAAGCTGAGCAGCAGCGAGGCGGCCGCGAGGGCGCCGGCCAGCGGGCCGAACGCGCGCGCAGCCAGCGCGAGCGCCCCCGCGATCACGATGTAGTCGACGGAGGTCACGGCGGCCAGCGTGAGCGGCGTCGCCGGCACCCAGCGCACGAGCGTGTGCAGGAGCAGCGCACGCGGGGGCGGGTCGTTGTAGCCGTGATCCATGAACAGTCGCCGCCAGTCTGGAATCTTCGGGCCGAAGAAGAGCAGGTCCTCCTTGAACGCCCGCCAGCGTGCCTCCGTGAAGCGCGCGCGCACGGCGCCCGCGTCGATCGAGCGCGTGTCACGGGCCTGATAGCTCGAGAGATCGCGGATCCGATCGATCCCGGCGAAGGCGCCCAGCTCGCGGCCGGCCACGTAGGTGGCCTCGTAGAGGCGCGTGTAGCCGAGCTCGGGCAGGTACCTGGCGCCGACAAAATAATGGAACGCGTCCCAGTAATGAATCTGCTGACGCTGAACGACGTGGAAGAAGCCGAAGTTCACGAAGCCGGCGGCGGCGAGCACGACCAGCGCGCCGATGGCCATCCGGAGGCGGCGCGACACGGGGCGGCCGGTGGCGAGGACGAGGAAGACGACGGCGAGCGCGAGGAGGAGAACGAGCCTGGCGACGCGAAAGGCCAGGTAAGGGTTCAGAACGATCGGATCAGGCGCTCGACCCTCTCGTCGTGGGACTGGAACGGGTCCTTGCAGAGGATCGTCTCGCGCTCGGGGTCGTTGAGCTTCAGGTACACCCAGTCGACGCGATAGTCCTTGCCCTTCAGATTGGCCTGCCGGATGAACTCGCCGCGCAGCCGCGCCCGTGTGGTCTGCGGCGGCGTGTGCTTGGCCGCCTCGATCGTCTCGTCATCGGTGATGCGATCGACCATGTCCTTGCCGACGAGCTTGTAGTACAGCCCGCGATCGGGGCGGATGTCGTGATACTGGAGGTCCATCAGCGAGATCTTCGGATCCCGCCACGAGAGGCGGTTGCGGGACATGTAGCTCTCGATCCACTGACGCTTGATGACCCAGTCGAGCTCACGATCGAGCTGCATCGGATCGGTCTCGAGCTTCTCGATGATATCGGTCCAGCGCGCCAGCACGTCCTTGGAGGCAGGGTCGGCGTCGATGGAGGCGACGTAGCGCGTGGCGTACTCGAGATACTCCTGCTGCATTTGCAGCGCGGAGATCGAGCGGCCGTCCTTCAGCTTGATCGTCTCCTTCAGCGTCGGATCGTGCGAGATATCGCGGATGGCCTGCACGGGCGACTGCAGGGAGTAATCCTTGTCGAAGAAGCCGTCCTCGATCATGTCGAGGACGAGCGCCGTCGTCCCGATCTTCAGATAGGTGGCGACCTCGGACATGTTCGAGTCGCCGACGATGACGTGGAGCCGGCGGTAGCGCTCGGCGTCAGCGTGCGGCTCGTCGCGGGTGTTGATGATCGAGCGCGACGAGGTGGTGGCGCCCGAGATCTCCTGGCAGATGTGCTGGGCCCGCTGGCT
>Ga0075429_100002565_pt1 | contig 15314 bp, 16 predicted proteins | sample RhiMetdeltSRZDD3_FD_75295 | JGI IMG/M metagenome (GOLD analysis project Ga0075429, IMG submission 75295) | Populus rhizosphere microbial communities from Tennessee, USA - Rhizosphere MetaG P. deltoides SRZDD3 | ecosystem: Host-associated > Plants > Roots > Rhizosphere > Soil | place: USA... | reverse complement strand
GGCGGTAGGCGTGGCGGCCGGGTGCATGAGCTCGAACGACGGCCGCTTCCGCAACAACTATCCGCACCCGGAGAAGACCGGCTTCTGGAAGTGGAAGTGGGAGCAATGGCGCGATGGGCTGCCGCACCGGCCCGAGGGCGGTTACCGCTTCGAGGTCGTGAAGAGCGATTTTTCGCCGGCGCTGAACCCGTCGGTGACCTGGATCGGGCATGCGACGGTGCTGCTGCGCGTCGGCGGTCTCAGCGTCCTCACCGACCCGCAGTTCTCGGAGCGCGCCTCGCCCTTGAGCTTCGCCGGGCCGAAGCGCGTCGTGCCTCCCGCCCCGGGCCTGGACGCCCTGCCGCACATCGACGCGGTGGTGATCTCGCATAACCACTACGACCACCTCGACCTCGACAGCGTGACCAGGCTCGCGGCACAGCCCGGCGGCTCGCCGCGCTTCTTCGTGCCGCTCGGCCTCAAGGACTGGTTCTCCCGCCAGGGCATCGAAGACGTGGTCGAGCTCGGCTGGTGGCAGAGCCGCAGCTTCAAGGGCCTCGAGCTGCATTTCGTTCCCGTGCAGCACTGGTCCAAGCGCACGCTGGCGGACGAGAACCGGACGCTCTGGGGCGGCTGGGTGCTCCGGCATCCCGAGCTTTCGTTCTTCTTTTCCGGCGATGCCGGCTACTCGAAGGATTTCGCCGACATCGGCGCGCGCTTCGGCGGCTTCGACCTGGCCGCGCTCCCGATCGGCGCCTACGAGCCGCGCTGGTTCATGCAGATCATGCACATGAACCCGGCCGAGGCGGTCCAGGCGCACAGGGACCTGCACGCGCTCCAGTCGCTCGCGATCCATTGGGGCACGTTCGACGGGCTGACCGACGAAAGCCTCTACGAGCCGCCGCAGCGTCTCGCCGAGGAGCGGCGCAAGGCCGGCTTGAGCGAAGGCGAGTTTTTCGTCTTGAAGCACGGCGAGACCCGCTCGCTTTCTCGAAAATGAAAAGCAACAAACACTGGATGCGGCGGCATGTGACGGATCCCTACGTGCGGCAAGCGAAGGCGCAGGGTTACCGCTCGCGCTCCGCCTTCAAGCTGCTGCAGATCGACGCCAAGGAGAAGATCCTGAAGCCGGGCCAGCTGGTCGTGGATCTGGGCGCCGCCCCAGGCGGCTGGTCGCAGGTCGCGGCCGACAAGGTGAAGCCCTCGGGCCGCGTCATTGCGATTGATCTTCTGCCGATCGCCCCCATCTCCGGGGTTACCACGTTGAAAGGCGACTTCCGCGGAGCGGCGCTCCTCGACGCGTTGGCAGGCGCGAAGGCCGGCGTAGTACTTTCGGACCTGTCGCCCAACTTGTCGGGCATCGGCAACGTCGACCAGGCGAGGGCGCTCGAACTCATCACGGCCGCGATCGATTTTTGCTGCAAGGTGCTCAAACCTGAGGGCGTTTTTGTCCTCAAAGCGTTTCATGGCGAGGCGTTCAAGGAAGTGTTGCAGCTGCTTGGAAGGACCTTTGAGAAGGTAAAAGTCGTAAAACCCCTCGCATCCCGGGGTGAATCCGCGGAAACTTATGTGGTGGCGCGCGGGGTAGGCGCCCTGTAAGATCAGTGGCTTGTCGTAGTGCAGTGCAGTTGCTCGACTAACGACACGGAGTTAGCACTTTGAACAACATGCTCAAGAACCTGGTCATCTGGCTCGTCATCGGGCTCGTGCTGATGACCGTGTTCAACCAGTTCAACACCCGCCAGTCGGCGCAGGCGCCGATGGAGTATTCCCAGTTCCTGGAGGAGGTGAAGGCGGGCCGCATCGCCAAGGTGACGATCGAGGGCCGCCAGCTCAAGGCGACCACCGCCGAGGGCAAGCGAGTCACGAGCTATTCGCCTGGCGACATCTGGCTGGTCTCGGACCTCCTGAAGTACGGCGTCAAGATCGAGGCCAAGCCCGAGGAGGAGCCTTCGCTCCTCATGAACATCTTCGTGTCCTGGTTCCCGATGCTGCTGCTCATCGGCGTGTGGATCTTCTTCATGCGCCAGATGCAGGGCGGCGGGCGCGGCGGCGCATTCTCGTTCGGCAAGTCGCGCGCCCGCATGCTGGACGAGTCGACCAACACCGTGACCTTCGCCGACGTCGCCGGCTGCGAGGAAGCGAAGGAGGAAGTGGCCGAGCTGGTCGACTTCCTGCGCGACCCATCGAAATTCCAGAAGCTCGGCGGGCGCATCCCGCGCGGCGTGCTGATGGTCGGCTCGCCCGGCACCGGCAAGACGCTGCTCGCCCGCGCCATCGCCGGCGAGGCGAAGGTCCCGTTCTTCTCCATTTCCGGTTCGGATTTTGTCGAGATGTTTGTCGGTGTAGGTGCAGCCCGCGTGCGCGACATGTTCGAGCAGGCGAAGAAGCACGCGCCCTGCATCGTGTTCATCGACGAGATCGACGCGGTCGGCCGCCAGCGCGGCGCCGGCCTCGGCGGCGGCAACGACGAGCGCGAGCAGACGCTGAACCAGCTGCTGGTCGAAATGGACGGCTTCGAGGCGACGATGGGGGTGATCGTCATCGCCGCCACCAACCGCCCCGACGTGCTCGACCCGGCGCTCCTGCGCCCGGGCCGCTTCGACCGCCAGGTCGTCGTTCCTCTTCCCGATATAAGAGGGAGAGAGGAGATACTCAAAGTCCATATGCGCAAGGTGCCGCTTGCGCCGGACGTCAAGCCCGACATCATCGCGCGCGGCACGCCCGGCTTCTCGGGCGCGGATCTCGCCAACCTGGTGAACGAGGCGGCGCTGTTCGCGGCGCGGCAGAACAAGCGCCTCGTGGACATGGACGACTTCGAGCGCGCCAAGGACAAGATCATCATGGGCGCCGAGCGCCGCTCGATGGTGATGCCCGAGGAGGAGCGCAGGAACACGGCCTACCACGAGTCCGGCCACGCGATCGTCGCGCGGCTGCTGCCGAAGACCGATCCGGTGCACAAGGTGACGATCATTCCGCGCGGCCGCGCGCTCGGCGTGACGATGCAGCTGCCGACCGAGGACCGCTACAGCCAGGACCGCACGCGGCTTCTCAGCATGGTCGCGGTGCTCTTCGGCGGGCGCATCGCCGAAGAGCTGTTCATGAACCAGATGACCACCGGGGCCTCGAACGATTTCGAGCGCGCGACCGAGATCGCGCGCCGCATGGTGACGCAGTGGGGCATGTCCGACGAGCTCGGCACCATGGTCTACGGCGAGAACGAAGGCGAGATCTTCCTCGGCCGCTCGATCCAGACGCATAAGAACGTGTCGGAAGCGACCATGCAGAAGGTCGACGCCGAGATCCGCAGCATCATCGACCAGCAGTACCGCGTCGCGCGCAAGCTCCTGGAAGACAACCGCGACAAGGTGGAGGCGATGACCAAGGCGCTGCTCGAGTGGGAGACGATCGACGCCGACCAGATTTCCGACATCATGGAAGGCAAGCCGCCGCGGCCGCCCAAGCCCTCCGGCTCGCAGAAACCCTCCAAGCCCGCGAGCGACGGTGGCGCGCAAGGCGAGACCGCGCCCGCCCCGACCGCATAGAGAAGAACCCACCAGGTAACCTGAGCGGCTTCCTGCGGTGCGGGCACTTCCGGCTCGCGCTGGACAGGCCCGTCATCATGGGCGTGGTCAACGTCACGCCCGATTCCTTCTCCGACGGCGGCCGGTTTCTTGAACCCGCCGCCGCCATCGATCAGGCGCGCCGCCTCGCCGCGGAGGGCGCCGGCATCATCGACATCGGCGGCGAGTCGAGCCGCCCCGGCGCGGCCCCGGTGTCCGAGCAGCAGGAGCTCGACCGCATTCTTCCCGTGCTGGAGCGGATCGGGGATCTCTGCGTCTCGGTGGACACGCGCAGGCCGGCGGTGATGAAGGCGGCGCTCGCCGCCGGCGCGTCGATGATCAACGATATCCAGGCGCTCTCCGAGCCGTACGCGCTCGAAGCGGTGGCGGGCACCGGCTGCGCGGTGTGCCTGATGCACATGAAGGGCCAGCCGGCGACCATGCAGCGCGAGCCGCGCTACGAGGACGTCGTCGCCGAGGTGAAGGCGTTCCTGAGCGACGCCGTGAGGAAGGCGAGGTTCGCGGGCATCGGCGCCGACCGCATCGTCATCGATCCCGGATTCGGGTTCGGCAAGACCGTCGCTCACAACCTGGAAATTCTCAGAAAACTGGGAGAATTCCGCTCGCTGGGGGTGCCGGTCGTCGCAGGCCTGTCGCGCAAGTCGACGATCGGCCACCTGACGGGCAGGCCGGTCGAGGAGCGCCTCGCCGGGAGCCTCGCCATGGCTTTGCTTGCGCTCGAGCGTGGGGCGAAAATACTGCGGGTGCACGACGTGAGGGAGACCAGGGACGTGATCGCCGTGTGGCAGGCCTATAGGAATGAGCCCTAGACGGAATGAGCCTTAGACATGAGTCGTAAATATTTCGGTACCGACGGCGTGCGAGGCACGGTCGGCTCGAGCCCGATGACGCCGGATTTCGTGCTGCGGCTGGGCTATGCCGGCGGCAAGGTGCTCTCCGGCCGGGTCAAGAATCCGGCCGTGCTGATCGGCAAGGACACGCGCATCTCGGGCTACATGCTGGAATCGGCGCTCGAGGCGGGCTTCTCCGCGGCGGGGGTCGACGTGCACATGTGCGGCCCGATTCCGACGCCGGCCGTGGCGTATCTGACGCGCGCGCTGCGGCTCTCGGCGGGCGTGGTGATCAGCGCCTCGCACAATCCCTACCCCGACAACGGCATCAAGATCTTCTCCGGCGACGGCTTCAAGCTTCCGGACGAGGCGGAGGCGCTGATCGAGGCCGAGATGGAGCAGCCGATGAGCTGCAACCACGCGGCCAAGCTCGGCAAGGTCTGGCGCGTCGACGACGCCGGCGGCCGCTACATCGAGTTCTGCAAGTCGACTTTCCCGACACAGCTCGATCTCAGGGGACTGCGGCTGGTGGTCGATTGCGCGCACGGCGCGGCGTACAACGTCGCGCCGCACGTGTTCCACGAGCTCGGCGCCGACGTCACCAGCATCGGCGTCAAGCCCGACGGCCTCAACATCAACGATCAGACCGGCGCCACCGCGCCCGCGGCGCTCAGGCAGCAGGTGCTCGACCGGCAGGCCGATCTCGGCATCGGCCTGGACGGCGACGCCGATCGCGTGGTGATCATCGATGCGAGCGGCCGCCTCTACGACGGCGACCAGCTTCTGTACGCCGTCGCGAGGCACCGCGCGGGCAAGGCCAGGGTGAGCGGGGTGGCCGGCACGCTGATGACCAATCTCGCCTTCGAAAACGCCATGCGGCGCCTGGGAATTGCGTTCGGCCGCGCGGCGGTGGGTGATCGCTACGTGCTCGAGATGATGCGCGAGAAAGGCTGGGAGCTCGGCGGCGAGAATTCGGGGCACATCATCTGCCTCGACAAGCACACCACGGGCGACGGCATCGTCTCGGCACTCCAGGTGCTCCACGCCATGCGCGAGACGCGCGCCTCGCTCGCCGAGCTCACCGCGGACCTGGTGATGTTCCCGCAGGTGCTCGTGAACGTGAAAGTGCCGCGCGGTTTTCGCTGGGACAAACACCAGGAAATACTGACCGCGCAAGCGGATGCCGAACGCTCGCTGAACGGCCGCGGCCGCGTGCTGCTGCGCCCTTCCGGCACCGAGCCGGTGCTGCGGGTGATGGTCGAGGGCGAGCCCAAGGAGGCCATCGAATCGGCTGCGCAGAGCATCGCCGCCGCGGTGCGCTCGGCCGCGGGAGCGTAAGGCAGCGGTCGAGTTGACCGGTCGATGTCAACTTCTGTAGGTATCGACGCCGGGCGTGACCTAGTGCCAGTGCGTTTTTACCGCTCGCGGCTAATCTGCCGCCTATGCAAAAGGTGCATACCGTCTCGGGACTGAAGAACAGCGGCGAGGCCTACCGCCAGTTCCGCCCGACGGGCTTCGTCGCCGGCGCCCACGGCCTGGTGCTCGAGCTGATGCGCCACAAGCTCTCCGGGGCGATCATCGCCCTGATCGGCGTCGCCGGCATCGCCGGCACCTTCATCACGTTCTGGCCGCGCTAGCCTAGTAGCGCAGCAGCGGCCGGGCGTCCGACTCGGGCTGCAGGGTGACGTGGTCGATCCCGAATTTCTCGTGCAGGCAGCGCTGCAGCGCCGCGAGGGTACGGTCCCATTCGCGCATGCCGCCGACGACCACGTGCGCCGAGAGCGCGGTGCGGCTGCCCGAGAGTGTCCACACGTGCAAGTCGTGCACCGAGATCACGCCTTCGACGCGCGCCATCTCGAGGCCGATGGCATCGACCGAGACGCCGTGCGGAACGCCTTCCATCAGCGCGTGGATGCTTTCCCGCGTCAATCTCAGCGCCGAGGCGGCAATCAGCAGGCCGATGGCGAGCGAAGCGATGGCGTCGATGAGCAGCCATCCGGAGAGCGCGATCACGAGGCCCGCGGCGAGCGCAGCGGCCGAACCCAGGGCATCGCCCACCACGTGAAGCATCGCGGCTCGCGTGTTGAGGTCGTGCGAGTGCGGCGAAAGGCGCCGCAGGATGACGAGGTTCATGACGAGGCCTACGGCCGCGATCAGCGCCGCCGCGCCGCCCTTCACCGGCGGAGGCGACTGCCACCGCGCCAGCGCCTCGTAGCCGATGGCGCCCGCGATCGCCAGCATCGTCACGGCGTTCACCAGCGCGGCGAGCACCTCGGCGCGGCCGAGGCCGTAGGAGTGCCGCGCCGAAGGCGGCCGCCGCGCCATCCACGCGGCCAGCGCGGCCAGTCCGAGCGCGGCGCCGTCCGTGAGCATGTGGCCGGCGTCCGACAAGAGCGCGAGCGAGCCGGTCCACCATCCCCCCACGGCCTCGACGAGCGCGAAGCCGAGGGTCAGGAGCGCGGCGCCGTGCAGCGCCGGCGCGTGGCTGGCCGCGTGGTGGTGGTGGGGATGATGTTCGTGGTGATGGTGATGATGCTCAGCCACGGCCGGTGAGCCTCGCAAGCACGCTTTCTGCGGCGCGGTCGTCGCCGCCGCGCCAGGCGACGACCTGGTCGGGGCGGATGAGCGCGAGCTCGGCGCCGTAGAGCTCGCGTGCTTCGTCGGTCTGGAGATCGAACACGGTGAGATCCACTCCAAGGCGCCGGGCGGCGCGCTCGAAGCCGGCGCCGGCGCCCTTTCCGAGCCGCAGCAGGGTCCACTCGAAGCCGAAAGCGTCGAACAGCGAGCGCCCGTCGGCGAGCCACAGGTGCGGCGGCCGGCCGCCCGGGCACGCGCTCGGCAGGTAGACGTTCGGCCGGTCGGGCGGCGGCGCGCTGCCGTCGGGGACGATCGCGGGCGAATCGCCGTAGCGCCCGCCGAACGTGATGCCGGGGATGTTGAACTCGGCTGCGCCGTGGCGCGCGAGGTAGTCCCCGGCCTGCTTTCGCGCGAGCTCGCCCGCCGGGCCCTCGTCCTCGATCTCGCGCGGCGGCTCGATGCCGAGCGAGTCGGCGAAGCCCTTGGCGTACGCGGTGTTGCGGACCGCGAGCGGCCGGCGCTCGGCGTCGTAGCTTTCGAGAAGCCTCGGCGCCGCCTGGCCCTTCAGCACGGCGGCGAGCTTCCAGCCGAGGTTGACCGCGTCCTCGACGGCGGTGTTGTAGCCCAGGCCCCCGGTCGGGGTGAAAAGGTGCGCCGCGTCGCCGCCGATGAAGACGCGGCCGGCGCCGAAGCGCTCGGCCACCAGCGAATGGCCCGCCGTCCACGTGTCGCGCGCCAGCACCTCGACCGCAAGCGGCGCGCCGATCGCCTGGCGCACCATCTCGGCCGCCGACTCGTCGGTGACCCGCGCCTCGTCCTCGTGCGGCTTCAGCTGGGTGTGAAAGGCGAACTCCTGCCTGCCGTCGACCGCGGGCATGAAGCAGCGGCGCTCGCGGTTGAAATTCACGTTCATCCAGGCGGGCGGATGCGCGATCTCGCGGTAGAAGGCGGGGATGCGGCAATAAACGGCGTACATGCGCCCGCCTACAAAGTCGCGCGTGACGCCGGTCTCCCCGCTGTAGCGGAGGCCGAGCGCCTGACGCGTGGGACTTCTCGGCCCGTCGCCGCCCACGAGATAGCTCGCCCTCACGGTGCGCGCAGGCCCCCCGGACGCGGGCTCGACCTGGACCTGAACCTCGTTCTCAAGCGTCTCGAACCGCGTCATCCGCCATCCGTAGCACACCCATACGCCGGGGAGGCGTTCGGCGTGGCGCCGCAGCACAGGCTCGATGAACTTCTGGTTGCAGCGATGCGGCAGCTCGGCCGCGCTCCAGGACCCCGACAGGGTCTTCACGAGCTGGCGCGCGTCCCGCGACGAGGGCAGCGAGAAGCGCGCGAGCTCGTGCCGGGCGAAGCGCGTGAAGTAGGCGACATCGGTCGGGAAGTCCGCCGGCATGCCGAGCGCGCGCACCTCGTCGGCGAACCCCAGGCGCCGGTAGTGCTCCATGGTGCGGGCCTGGGTCGCGTTCGCCTGGACGTTGCGCGTGGTGCCGTCCTTGGGATCGACCAGCAGCGTAGCCACGCCGCGGCGGCCGAGCTCGTTGGCGAGCATCAGCCCGAAGGGGCCGCCGCCGGCGATGAATACCGGGACCTCGGTGGGGAGCACGGCGGGATTCTAGGCCCATCCGCGCAGGAGGCCGTCCGATCGGAACGCCGACCCCGGCGCGCTATCCGCGCGCGCTCGGCGATCGGGCATTCCGCCGGATGGTCAGAGGAGTGTAACCTCCCGTTGTGACAGCGAGGTTGCGCCGCCTGCGCCGTCATGGCTACTGCGAGGAGAAAGTCGCGGCGTGATGCGTTCGAACGACTTGGCGACGAACAGGAGATCGAGGCAGCTCGAGATGGTGCGCGGGTCCTCGACCATGTAGCTGATCCAGGCTGCGCAGCACGCCACGGAGCGAAGCATCGAACTGCTCCTCGCGCGCCGCGGCGTCGCGCATTGTGCAGAACAGTTATGACTGCGCTATTTCACTCTCGGGCGGCTCGCGCTCGTCGCGGGGCGCCGCTCGTCGGTCCTGCGCCGCGCGCGCGATGTCGTCGCGCACCACTAGGTCGACTGCGAGCATGAAGACCCATTCGGGTACCGTGGCGCGCCCGGCGAGCCAGAGTTCTAGAGCGTGCGGCTCCACGTTTAGACGCTGTTGCAGCGCGGAGGAGCCGCCCGTGATATCCACCGCCCGGCGCAGCACCGTGATGCGCAGCTCGCGGTCCATAGCGTGCGCCGTGCCGCAAGGAACATGCCTATCATGGTGCCTGCCGCGAGCGGATCCCTGGATAGTCCTGAGACATCGGCCCGTCATCGCGCCGAGTTAGCTTTGCGACGGAGTAGCACGGTCATCGTCGGCGATTGAGGTGTGACCTGATGCATTAGGCGCCTCGGGCGGAGGACAGGGGCGGCGCCCGGGGCGCGCCGGCGGACGGATCGCGCAGGCGTTACAAAGGGAAAACAAACCGCTACTCAACGGCAATCCGTCGGCATTCGCCACGAGGCAACATTGCGATCTCTTGCTTTGTCTGGGAACGCGATGACCGCCGAGCTTGCAATCGACTCGCCCGACGGCGTCCGGCACACGGCAAAGGTCTTCCAGGCGCACCGCGATGACGCGCCGGTTGTCCTTTGCCTGCCGGCAATGGGCGTTGCCGCGGACTACTACGAGCCTTTCGGCGAAGGCATCGCGCGCATGGGCGCCGGCACCGCGGTGCTGCTCGACCTGCGCGGGCAGGGGCGCAGCAGTGCTTCCGCTCGCCGTGGAGACGACTTCGGCTACCGCGAGATCCTGGAACTTGACCTGCCGGCCGCCGTTGCCGCGCTGCGCGACACGTTCCCCGGAAGCGCGCTCTATCTGGCCGGCCACAGCCTGGGCGGGCAGCTCGGCCTGCTCTACGCCGCGCGCAATCCGTCAACCCTCGAGGGCCTGGCGCTGATCGCGGCCGGCACGGCCCACTACCGCGCCTGGCCGAGAGGCGCTCGCGCGAGCGCTTGGCTGTATCTGTCGGCGATCCGGCTCGCCGCGGCACTCTTGCCGTGGTACCCCGGTACTCGCCTGGGATTCGGCGGCGACCAGCCGCGGCGGCTGATGCGTGACTGGGGCCGAGTCGTGCAGCACGGACGCTACCAGCCGGAGGGCTCGCAATTCGATTACGAGAGCGCGCTGCGCACGCTCTGGGTGCCCATCCTTTCGTTGGGCGTGCACGGCGACCCGGTCGCTCCGCTCGGAGCGCGCGAGCAGCTGCTCGCCAAGGCGCCGTGCGTGCCGGTTACGCGCATCGAAGTTACCGGCGTGGTGGGGCACGGGCCCTGGAAGCGTCACTTCTCCTGGGCGCGCGAGCCCGCGGATATGGTCCGCGAGTTCAGCACGTGGATCGGCTACCGCGTGCCGAAGTAAACGCCGCCCACCGTGATGGCGAATCCCACCAGCGCGGCCGCGCTCAGGGTTTCGTGAAACGCCCCGAAGCCCATCAACGCCGTGACCGGTACGGTGAGATAGAAGAGCGCCGACACGCGGCTCGCTTCGCCATTGCGGAGCATCACGTACAGGAGGCTGAACGCGGCGATCGAATTGACGAGCGAGAGCCACGAGGAGGCGAAGATCAGCGTCCAGCTCCATTCGACCTCTAGGCCCTCGAGCCGCAATGCCGGCACGAGCACCACCGCCCCCGCGGCCGCGAGCTGGATGAGGGCGCCGGTGCGCAGATCCATCGTGCTGCAGTACTTCTTCTGGTAGAGCGTGCCGCAGACCAACGCCGCGAGCGCGGCGAAGGTCGCCGCGTAGGCGTGCCACGTCGCCGCGCCGAGCGAGATCCGGTCGATGACGACGAATGCGACGCCGACCAGTCCGGCGGCGAGTCCCAGCCACTGGCGCGGGCGGACGCGCTCGCCGAGGAGCGGGACCGCGCCGAGCGCCGTGAACAGCGGCGCGAGGGCGTTCACGAGCGCGGACATGCCGGCGCTTACGCCGTGCTGCAAGCCGAAGTAGGCGAAGCCGAGCGCCAAGCCCTGGATCAGCACGCCCGTAACGGCGAGGTGGCCGTAGGCGGCGAGGTTGGCGGGCCACGGCGCGCCGGTGGCGAGCGCGATCGCCAGCATCACTGCCCCCGCGGCGGCGAATCGGATCAGGAGCAGCGTGAACGGGCCGGCGTAGGGCAGTCCGATCTTTCCGGCGATCCACGCGCTGCTCCAGAGCACGACGAACAGCGCGCCGAGCGACGAAAGGGCGGGCGATGGGCGGGCGGCGGAGATGGCGGGCGATGGGCGGGCGGCGGAGATGGCGTTCATGGAGTTGGCGTTCCGGCAAGCGATCGAACGCGCATTCTGGCCGCCGCCGCGCACGCGCTCAAACGACCTTTCGGCATTGTTAGCATGCGCATGGTGCATGCATGCTAGTGAACGGCTTATGAGCGCCAGCATGCGTCGGGCTCCTGCAAGCCGCTCGCCGGGCCGCTCGAGCGATCCTTCCTTACGCCGTGTGCTCGCGCAGGCGCGGCACCGCCCAGTCGACGAAGGCGCGCAAGTTGGCGGAGAGAAGCCGCGAGTGCGGGTAGATGACGTGGATCGGCAATGGCGGCGGCTCGAACTCGGCGAGCACGCGCTTGAGCCTGCCAGCATCGAGGTGGCGCTGAACCTGGTAGCTCAGAAACCGCCCTAGGCCGAGGCCCGCCACGCAGGCATCGAGCGCGGCGTCGATCTGGTTGGAGGCGAGCACGGCGCTGACCGCCACCCGTTCGCGCTCGAAATGCCATTCATGGTCCGGGCCGAGACCACCGAAGCTCACGCAGCGATGCCTGGCAAGCTCGGCCGGCGAGCGCGGCGTTCCCGCGCGGCGCAGGTAGGCCGGACTCGCGCAGACCACGCGGCGCGTCTGTCCTACGCCAATCGCCACCAGCGACGAGTCGGGCAGGTGCGCGATGCGCACGGCGACGTCGATACCCTCCTCGAGCAGGTCGACCACGCGGTCGAGCAGGACCAGCTCCAGCTGCACGGCCGTGTGCTTGGCGACGAAGGCATTCGCGACCGGCGCGACGTGCAGCCGCCCGAACATCACCGGAGCGGTGACACGCAGACGCCCGCGCGGCGCCGTGCGGCGCGCCCGGAGCGCGGCCTCGGCGTCTTCGACCTCGGCGAGCAGGCGGCGGCAGCGCTCGTAGTACTCGCGGCCTTCGTCGGTGAGCGCGATGCGGCGCGTGGTGCGGTTGAGCAGGCGCACGTCGAGCTGCGCTTCCAGCGCGGCGAGCGCGCGCACCACGGCGGGCAGCGAGGCGTTCGCATCGCGGGCCGCGGCGGTCAGGCTGCCGCGCTCGACGATGCGCACGAAGGTCTGCATCGCGCGCAGCTTGTCCATGGGCGATATTACTCCGCTGGGCGGAGGAATTTATTGCTGTTCTGGCCATTTATTCCAAGCGGCGGATGAATCATGCTGCGCGCATGGATACTGCCCACCCCCCGAGGTCACCCTTTCACGCCGGCGAGCAGGCGCTGCAGGCGCGCGCCGGCGTGCGGGAACGGATCGAGCGCACGGGTCGCGCGATGATCCGCGATTTCATGCCGGATCAGCACCGCGAGTTCTTCGCGGCGCAGCCGCTGGTCTTCGTCGGCAGCGTGGACGCGCGCGGCCGTCCCTGGGCTTCGATGCTGACTGGCAATCCAGGTTTCATGGCCTCGCCCGATGCACGCACACTGCGGGTGAACGCCTTGCCGGTGCACGGCGACCCGCTGGCGTCGAATCTCCGCGCCGGCGCTCCGCTCGGCCTGCTCGGCATCGAGCTCGAAAGCCGCCGGCGAAACCGCGCCAACGGCACGGTAACGCGCTTGTACCAGGCGGGATTCGAGCTGCGGGTCGAGCAGAGCTTCGGCAACTGCCCGCAGTACATCCAGGCGCGCAGCCTGCTCTCTCGTGTTCCGGGGGCATCGCCGACGGTTCGGGCCGAATCGCAAGTCCTTTCCGAGCGGGCGCAAGCACTCGTTCGGCGCGCGGACACCTTCTTCATCGCCACGGCGGCGCCCGCCGCGGGCGCCGGCAATCCGGTGGAAGGCGTCGACGTGTCGCACCGCGGCGGCAAGCCCGGTTTCGTGCACGCCAGCCTGGAGGCCGGCCGCTCGGTGCTGACCGCGCCGGACTTCCGCGGCAATTTCCTCTTCAACACCTTCGGCAACCTGCTGCTCAATCCGCGCGCCGCGCTGCTGTTCGTCGACTTCGACTCCGGCGACTTGCTCTCGCTCACCGGCGAGGCCGAAGTGCTTTGGGACGCTCCGGAGCTTGTCGCCTTCGCCGGCGCGCAGCGGCTGCTCAGATTCAGGGTCGAGGAGGGCCGCTGGCTCGAGCGCGCTTCGTCCTGGCGCTGGTCTTCGCCGGTGCCGGCGCCGCAGCTCGCTGCCACGGGCTCCTGGGACGAGCCCGGCTAGCCGAGGTCGCGCGACGTCTCGATGATTTTGGACACCAGGCCGTACTCGATCGCCTCTTCGGCGCTCATCCAGAAGTCGCGCTCCATGTCGGAGAGCACTTTCTGCAGCGCCTGACCGGTCTGCCTGGAGATCACCTTGGCGATGCGCTCGCGCGTGCGCAGGATCTCCTTCGCCTGGATGGCGATGTCGGTCGCGGGCCCGCCGGCGCCGCCGCCCGGCTGGTGGATCATGAAGCGCGTGTTCGGCAGGCACACGCGCCGCTCCTTGGGCACGGCGAGGAACACGTGGGTGCCGGCGCTCGCCACCCACCCGGCGCCCACGGTGGTGACCGGCGCGCGCACGAAGCGGATGACGTCGTGGATCGCATCGCCCGATTCGACGTGGCCGCCCGGCGACGAGATCAGCACGGTGATCGGGGTGTCGGAATCCTCCGCCAGCGCGATGAGGCGTGTGCACGTAGCGCGTGCCACTGCGTGGTTGATCTCCCCGAACAGCATGACGAAGCGCGATTTGAATGCCAGGCGCTCGGCGATCGCCTCGATGCGTTCGGGGGTTTCGGGTTTTTCCTCGTTGATGTCCATCGCAGTGCTCCTGACAGGTTCGGCTGTAATGGTACAACGCGACCGCAGGCCCTACGCTCCGCGGCCGAACTCGGGCCCGTCCAGCGGGCGCAGCTCGCACTCGATGTCCCATTCGTCGCCGTGCACCCGCAGGAAGCGCTTGGTGAGCTCGATCGCCTCGGGCATCGAGCTCGCCTCGAGGATCGCAAAGCCGCCGATCACTTCCTTCGTCTCGGCAAACGGTCCGTCGGTGGTCGAGAGCCTGCCGCCGCGCAGGCGTATGCGCACGCCCTCCGCCGTCGGGCGCAGCCCGGCGGTGCTGACCAGCACGCCCGCGCGGGTCATCTCCTCGATGAGCTTGCCCATGTCGCGCATCAGCTGCTCGCTCGGCGCCTGCGCGCGCCGCTCGTCGACGCGGATCATCGACAGGAATCTCATGGTTCGTGTCCTCCTTCAGTGCGTTCTTCCGTGGGATACGGTCAAGACGTGCGCCGCGGCAGAGTATGGGTCAGAAGCGCTCGACCCAGGGGCGCAGCTCGACCTCCCAGCTCCACGCGCTGCGCTGCTGGCGGAACACGTTCAGGTACGTGCGGGCGATCTCGTCGGGGTCCAGCCGCGACTCGCTTTCGTCCCGGCCAATCGCACCGTCGATCACGAAATGCGCGACATGGATTCCCTTGGGAGCAAGCTCGCGCGCCATGCTCTGCGCGAGCCCGCGCAGGGCGAACTTGCCCATGGCGAAGGGCGCCGAATTGGCGTAGCCCTTCACGCTCGCGGAGGCACCGGTGAAGAAGATCGCACCCGAGCCTTGCGCGAGCATGCGCTTCGCTGCGGCCTGAGCGACCAAGAAAGCGCCATACGCCGTCACCTCGATGCTTCGCTTCACGTCGTCCGGATCAAGCTCGACGAGCGCGCCGCGCGTGCGGAAGCTCGCGTTGTACACGACGAGGTCGGGCACGCCCCATTGCGTCTCAACCGCCGCGAGGGCCGCTTCCACCTGGCCGCGGTCGGTCGCGTCGCATGCGAGCTTCATCGCATCGAATTGCCGCAGCTTGTCGACATTCCGCGCGGCGAGAGCGACCTGCATGCCTTCTTTGCGCAAAAGCCGCGCGAGCGAGCCGCTCAAGCCGCTGCCCGCGCCGACGATCAGCGCTGTCTTGCTCATCAGGCCTCCGTCAGTGATTGAACGTCATAAACTGCGGACCGCCGGTTCCTCGTTCGATCAGGCGACCGGCGGTTTTGCGCTAGCCCGCGAGGCGCGAGCGAAGAAACCTCAGTTGCTCGAAGTAACCTCGCACACCCAGCCGTCGCGCACCAGGTGGCCGTCCTGCCACTTGTAGTTTACGCTGGCCTCTGTGCCGGCGGGGCAGCTCTGCGGGTTGGC
>Ga0075429_100002564_pt1 | contig 15314 bp, 19 predicted proteins | sample RhiMetdeltSRZDD3_FD_75295 | JGI IMG/M metagenome (GOLD analysis project Ga0075429, IMG submission 75295) | Populus rhizosphere microbial communities from Tennessee, USA - Rhizosphere MetaG P. deltoides SRZDD3 | ecosystem: Host-associated > Plants > Roots > Rhizosphere > Soil | place: USA... | reverse complement strand
AAGGGGATAAACCTCTCGGGCTGCGAGCGAGTAGAGTTTTTGACGAGAAGGGAGGAAGCAAAGATGAAACCTGTTCTTGTCCTCACGATCGTCGCACTGGCCTTGACCTCAACCGTAGCCGAGGCCCAAGCGAAGCGCATCCATGTAACGGCCCAGGTGGTACAGACAATATTCACCGGCGATCTCGCCAACCCCCAGCTTGGCGATCAACTCATTACCAGCGTCGTGCTGCTCGACGAGCACCGTCGGCAAGTAGGCACTGGCGCAGGCACTTGTGAGGTCGTCAGCGTGCCACCGCTGGATACACGCCTGCAATGCCTTCTCGGCGCGGTCTTCGCCGGTGGGCAGATTACTTTCGGAGGCCTCGCCCCGTTGCCCGAAGTCGGCGTCGAGGCCAGCTTCGGCATTTTTGGTGGCACCGGCGATTTTCGCAAAGCGCGCGGCGAAGCGACGCTCGTCGTGATCTCGCCGGTGCTGCAGGAAGCCACGTTCGAGCTTCAATAATCACCGGCGGACGGCACGGGCCTGGGCAGAAGGTGAGAGATGCCTAACGAGTTCCGGCTCCACTAGGAACCTCAAAAGCTGTTTCTTGTAGCATCCGGCAAGTGCAGGCTACAAGATGAACGGCGCTAGAGCAGGCCGGCTGCCGGTTGTGGTGGCCGCACTGGTTCTTTCCGCTGTCGCGGTGCTGCTCTGGCTCGCCGCGGATCAGCGCAGGCAAGGTCGAGAGCGCGATTTCCTGACCGCCGCGAGTCAGGGCAATGTAGCCAAGCTGAATGAACTCGCCGACACGGTGAACGTCGATGCGCGCCTGAGCGACGATGGGGAGACTGCACTGCATCGAGCGGCTTCTAGGGGACACCTGAAGGCGGTCGCACTGCTGCTCGACCACGGCGCGAAGGTCGATGCGATGGACGGGGAGGGCGTGACGCCGCTGATCCTGGCGAGCTATCGAGGGCAGACCGAGGTGGTGAAGCTGCTGCTCGCGCGAGGCGCGGCCGTGAACGCGCAAGAGAAGCGGAACAGACTTAGCTCGCTGTCACACGCGGTGGGGCGGGGTGAGAAGGAGCTGGTGAGCGCGCTGATCGCTCATGGGGCGGATCCGTTGCTCAAGGATGCGGCCGGTCGCACGGCGCTTGAACGAGCGGAGGCGAACGGGGCGACGGAGATTGTGACGCTGCTGAAGAAGGCGAAGCCGGAGAGCAAGTAGAGCAAACGGGGTCCCCGCTTTCGCGGGGACGACGAGTCTGTGCTACTCGGCCTTGGCGCCGGTCTCGCGAACGATCTTGGCCCACTTCGCGACTTCGTCGCGCACGTAGCCGGCGGTCTCCTTGAGCGTGGCGGCGGTGGGCTCGAAGGCGAGGGCGTCGAGACGCTCCTTGATGTCGGGGCTTTTGACGGCGCGCAGGACTGCGTCGTTCAGCTTTTGCGCGATCTCCGGCGGCGTCGACGCGGGGACGAACATTCCGACCCAGGTGTAGTCCTCCATGCCGGAGTAGCCGAGCTCGTTAAGGGTCGGCACGTCCGGGAGCTGCGGCAGGCGCTTCGCCGAGGAGACGGCGAGGGCGCGGAGCTTGCCGGCCTTGATGTTCGACATGGGGCCCGAGCCGGCCATGCAGCCGATCGGCGGCTGGCCGCTCAGGAGGCCGGTGACCGCGGGGCCGGCGCCCTTGAAGGGAACGTGGGTAACGTCGGCTTTCCAGCGCACGTGGAACAGGTTCTCCGCGGTGAGGTGCGGCGTGGTGCCGGCGCCGGGCGAGGCGAAGGCGAGCTTGTCCTTCGCCATCGCGTTCTTCAGCTCGTCGAGGGTCTTGGCCGGGAACGAACTGTTGACAAGGATGATGTTCGCTTGCTGCGCGACCACCGCGATCGCCTGGAGGTCCTTGACCGGGTCGTAGCCCGGGTTCGAGAAGAGCGTGGGGTTCACCGCGTACGCAGACGAGTGCGCGAGTAGCGTGTAGCCGTCGGGCGCGGATTTCGCGACTTCGGCGGTCGCAACGTTGCCGCTCGCGCCGACCTTGTTCTCCACCACCACCGGCTGGCCGAGGCTTTCGCTCATCTTCGGGCCGATGAGCCGCGCGATGATGTCGACCGGGCCGCCCGGCGGGAAAGCGACCAGCATCTTGATCGGCTTGGAGGGATAGGGTTGCGCCCCAACCATCGAAGCGACGAGGGCCAGACCTATGCCCGCTACGAATCTTTTCACGGAAAACCTCATTTGATGGCCAGAGGGTTGGTCGGCGAGCCCACCGCGCCGGTGATCGGGATCGCGGGCGCGACGAACATGAACTCGTAGACGCCGTCCTCGGCGCAGTCCTTGGCGAGCTCCGCGACGTAGAAGATCTCGCCCATGGTCATGCCCATGATCGGGATGGTGATCCAGTGCCAGGGCTGGTTGATGCCGGGCTCGGTCTCGTTAGGCCGCACCTCGCAGCCCCAGGTGTCGGAGGCGAGCGCGGCGAGCTGGGTGCGCTGGATCCAGCCGAGCGTCTCGAAGGAGAAGCCGGGCGCGTCGCCGCCGGGGTAGCCGTCCCAGCTCCCGGCCTTGAGCTTCGCTTCCATCTGGCCGGTACGGACGACGATGAAATCGCCGCGCTTGAACTCGACCTTTTGCTTCTTGGCTGTGAGGTCGAGCTGCTCGGTCGTGATCGCGTGCCCGTCGGGCAGGACGTCCATGCCGAGGGCGCGCGGCACGTCGAGGAACACGCCGCGGCCGACCATCCGGCTCTTGGTCTTCTCGATGCCGCATTTCTGCGCGCCGGCGGTGGTGACCTCGCGGCAGTCGTAGCCGTTCCACATGTTGTTCTCGTAGAACACGTGGCCGAGGCCGTCCCACTGCGTGCCGCACTGGAGCGGCATGACCACCATGTCGTCGGCGGCGCGGATGCCGCGGTGGTCGAGCACGCCCGAGTAGGCGTCGGTGCCGGTGCGCAGCATGGTGTGCACCGGGTTGATCCGGCCCATGGCGGGGTACTTGCTTTTCGCGCCCTGCGGGCCGTTCTGGTCGAAGTTGAGCGCAAGCGAGATCACCTTGCCTTTGCGCACCAGGCGCGCGGCGGCGACGATGTCCTCGGGCTGGGTGAAGTTGAGCGTGCCGATCTCGTCCGCCGGGCCCCAGCGGCCCCAGTTCTTGAATTTCTCGGCGGCTTCGCGCAGGTCCTGGCGGGTAAGCTTGCGGGCGGGCGAATGGGTAGCCATCAGGGTCACCAACGGGAATGAAGGGGAAATGAGGCGGCTAGCGTATCAGGCTGCGGCCGTCGCCGTCGCGCTTCTCGTCGTCGGGTATCTCGCGCACAACGCCTCCATCAACCTGGAGGCGCGGCGCATCGCGAGCGGCTTCGCCTTCCTCGAGCGGGAGGCCGGGTTCGAGATCAGCGAGTCGCCCTTCCTGCGCTATGGCGCCTCGAATACCTACCTGAGCGCGCTGCTGGTGGGGATCGGCAACACCCTCAGGGTGGCGGTGATCGGGATCGTGGCGGCCACGCTGCTCGGCGCGGCGGTGGGGCTGTTTCGCCTGTCGAAAAATTTTTTGCTGCGCACACTTGCCGCCGGGTACGTCGAGTTCATCCGCAACTCGCCGCTCCTGGTGCAGCTCTTCTTCTGGTACGCGGTGATCACCGAGGCGCTGCCGATGCCGCGCGAGGCGCTCTCGCCGCTGCCCGGCGTGTTCCTCACCAACCGCGGCATCTACTTCCCCGCGCCCGGAAGCGTCCCGGTGCTCGAAAGCTTCAACTTCGCCGGCGGCTTCGTGCTCACGCCGGAATTCACGGCGCTGCTCCTCGGCCTCACGGTGTACACCGCGGCGTTCATCGCCGAGATCGTGCGCGCCGGCGTGCTCGCGGTCGGCCGCGGGCAATGGGACGCCGCGTTCGCCATCGGCCTCACGCGCGGCCAGGCGCTGCGCCGCGTGGTGGTGCCGCAGGCGCTGCGCGTCATGGTGCCGCCGATGGGGAGCCAGTACCTGAACATCACCAAGAACAGCTCGCTCGCGGTGGCGATCGGCTATCCCGACCTGGTCTCGATCGCCAACACCGCCATCAACCAGACCGGACAGGCGATCGAGGGCGTGGCGATCATCATGGCGGTGTACCTCGCCATCAGCCTTTCGATCTCGGCGTTCATGAACTGGTACAACGCGCGGATCGCCCGGCGATGAAGTGGCTGCGCGAGAACCTGTTTTCCGGTTGGGTGAGCACCCTGGCGACCGTGTTGCTGGTCGCCTTGTTGCTGAAACCTGTTCTTCAGGTCATCGACTGGGCGCTCATCGACGCGGTCTGGCGGCCCGATCCCGGGGCCTGCCAGGACGCGAGCGGCGCCTGCTGGGGCTTCATCGCCGAGAAGCACCGGTTCATTCTCTTCGGCACCTACCCGTTCGAGCAGCATTGGCGGCCAGCGGTTTCTACTCTCTTGTTGATCGGGCTTTGGGTTTTCAGTTCGGTAAGACACTTCTGGCGATGGTGGCTCGCGCTGGTCTGGCTCGCCGGCCTGACCGTCATCGGAGTGCTGATGTGGGGCGGGGTGTTTGGACTGCCGTACGTCGAGAACGGACGCTGGGGCGGGCTCATCCTGACGCTGCTACTCGCCACCTTCGGCATCGCGTTCGCCTTCCCGCTTTCGATCCTGCTCGCGCTCGGACGCCGCTCGGGCCTGCCGGTGATCCGCGCGCTGTGCGTGGGCTACATCGAGCTGATCCGCGGCGTGCCGCTCATCTCGGTGCTGTTCATGGCCTCGGTGATGCTGCCGCTCTTTCTTCCGTCCGGCGTCACCATGGACAAGCTGCTGCGCGCGCAGCTCGCGCTGATTCTGTTCGCCGCGGCCTACTTCGCCGAGGTGGTGCGCGGCGGGCTGCAGGCGATTGCGCAAACGCAGTACGAGATGGCCGATGCACTGGGACTGACCTATTGGCAGAAAACGACTTATGTCGTGCTTCCACAGGCGCTGCGCATCGCGGTGCCGCCGCTCGTGAACACCTGCATCGGCTTCTTCAAGGACACTTCGCTCGTCCTGATCATCGGGCTGTTCGATCTGCTCACGACGATCAAGGTTTCGCTCACCGATCCGCGCTGGGCCGGATTCGGCGTCGAGGCCTATCTCTTCGCCGCGGCGGTGTATTTCCTGTTCTGCTTCGCAATGTCGCTCTACAGCAAACGCCTGGAAACCAAGCAGGTCGGGTGAGGCCGCCCTTTTCCGTCACTTCTCAAAAATCAACATCAGATAAGCGACGAAGCCGTCGGCGTGGCGCACCGCGGCGAAGGACGCAAGCAGGATCACGGCGAAGAGCCAAAGCGACATCAGCGCGAACCAGCCCGGGTTGGAAAGTTCGCCGAGCCACCCGGCGCCGAAGGCCACGAACAGCGCTACGGTCGCCACGCAGACGACCAGCGGCCACTCGCGCGCCAGCGGGGAAAACGTGGTCCGTCCCTGTTCTTGAGGCGTCTTCAGGCGCGCTTGACGCCGGCGGCGGCCATCTCCGTCCAGGCGCGCGCGAGCGAACCGTCGAGATCGATCGCGCGGCAGGCGTCCTCGATGACGGTGGTGTCGAAGCCGGCCGCGCGCGCATCGAGCGCGGTCCAGGCGACGCAGAAGTCGGTCGCGAGCCCGCAGACGTAGAGCTTCCTGAACCCTCGTTCCTTCAGATAGCCGGCGAGGCCGGTGGTGGTCTCGCGGTCGGCCTCGAGGAAGGCCGAGTAGCTGTCGATGTCGCGGTGATGGCCTTTGCGAATGACCAGCTGTGCTTTCGCCAGGTTCAAGTCGGGATGAAAGGCGGCCCCGGCAGTGCCCTGCACGCAATGGTCCGGCCACAGCACCTGGCTGCCGTAGGGCAGCTCGATGGTCTCGAAAGGCTTTTTCCCGGGATGGGAGGAAGCGAACGAAGCATGTCCGCGCGGATGCCAGTCCTGGGTGAGGATGACATCGTCGAAGCGCGCCTCGAGCCGGTTGATCTCCGGCACCACCTCGTCGCCCTGCGGCACGGCGAGGGCGCCGCCGGGGATGAAGTCGTTCTGGACGTCGACGACGACCAGGCAGGCGTTGGACACGGCTACTTCTTCTTCTCCTGCGCGAGCTCGGCCGCGAGCCGCAGGGCGGCGAGGTACGAGCGCCAGCCGAAGCCCTGGACGGTGCCCTTCACCGCCGGCGAGATGATCGAGTGGGTGCGCCATTCCTCGCGCGCGTGCAGGTTCGACATGTGGACCTCGATCACCGGAAAGGGCATCGCCTTGATGCAGTCGTGCAGCGACACGCTGTGCTGCGTGAGGCCGCCCGGATTGAGGATCGCGCCGGCGGCGTCGTCCATGTGCTTGTGGAAGAGATCCACCAGCGCGCCTTCGTGGTTGGACTGCAGGACCACCAGCTCGACCTTCAGCTCGCGCGCGAGCGCCTGGAGCTTCTCGTTGATCTCGTCGAGCGTGGTGGTGCCGTAGATGTGGGGCTCGCGCCGGCCGAAGAGATTCAGGTTGGGGCCGTGCAGCACGAGGATCTTCATCTTGTTAGCTCCGGTTGGCGGCGTTCCAGTTTTTTTCCAGGTTGCTGATGAGCGCGGGGCTGAAATGGCATTGTGCCTGCTCGCGAGCGTACACCGCCATGTAGCGGCGGAACAGGTCGAGCGGCTCCTGCCCGGCGCGGATCGCTCGGCGGTTGCCCGCGGCGCTGACCACCCCGGAGCCTGTGAGCTTCTCTACTGTCTCTGAGATCGTGCGGTCCATATCGTTGCGGGAAACCACTGTGTCGCAAAGCATTCGCCCTACGTCGCTCGCGCACTCGATGCGCAGCTCGGCCAGGATCGCCTGGCGCGTGATGCGGTCGCCGACGAAGCGCGGCAGGCGCAGGTTCGCGGCGCCCGGGATGATGCCTTCCTTGCGCGCGGGCAGCGTGAGGTAGGCATCGTCGGCCGCGAGCGTGTGATCGATCGCAAGCAGGATCTGGCAGTGCCCGCCGATCGCGAAGCCCTCGACGGCGGCGATCCAGAGCTTCTCGGCCGAAGCCTTTTCCGGAGATTCGTTTTCGAGTGCGACACCGCGATAGAGCTTGTTGACCAGGCCGAGATCGCGGATCAGATACCAGAGGTAGCGGATCTTCCCCTGGTAGAGATGCGTGAGGTTGATGCCGGCGCCGAAGAGGCGCCGCCCGGCGTACTTCGGGTGCTCGACGAAATCGCCGCGCAGCACGCAGACCTCGGTCTTGCGGTCGAGCAGCGCGACGTCGACGGCGATCTCCATGCCCTCGAGCGTCGACTCGTCCTCGGCGTTGAGGTAGCGTGGGTTGCGCATCGTCAGCATTGCCGCCTTGCCCTGGCGCTCGAGCCGGGCGCCGGGCAGCTCGAGCCTGCCCGTGCGATCGAATTCGGCGAGCTTGTCCGCGGTCCTCGGATGCGGAAGAAGCATCGCGTGGCAGAGGTGCGTGCCGGCGGCGGGGTCGGCGAGGATGTCGGCGAGAAAGCCGCCCGCGGCTTTTTCCAGGCCCTTCTTCTCCTTGAGCGGCAGGCGCGCTTCGGCCGCCAGCGCGTCGGCGGGCGGCAGCGCGCCCTTTTCGGCGGCGAGGCGGCAGAGCTCGTCCACGCGCACGAAGCGCGTGCGCCGCGCCGTGAGCTCGTCGTATAGGGAGCGCGCGTCCATTCCCATAATGTAAGGATAATCGCACATGATCCGCGGCACGACCGAGCTGGTCGCCCACATCGGCTACCCGACCCCTACGTTCAAGTCGCCGATGATCTATAACCCCTACTTCGAGCAGGCCGGGATCGACGCCGTGGTCGTGCCGATGAGCTGCGAGGCCGAGCGCTACCCGGCATTCCTGAAGTCGATCTTCACGCTGACGAACATCCGCGGCGCCATCATCACGATGCCGCATAAGGTCGGAACCGTCGGGCTGCTCGACGAGGCGACGACCGCCGTGAAGATCGCGGGCTCGTGCAACGCGGTGCGGCGCGCGCCCGACGGGCGCCTGCAGGGCGATCTCTTCGACGGCGAGGGTTTCGTGCGCGGCGTGCGGCGGAAAGGTTGCAGGCTTGAAGGCGCGCGAGCGCTCGTCGTGGGCTGCGGCGGCGTCGGCTCGGCGATCGCGGCCGCGCTCGCCGCCGCTGGCGTGGGCGCGCTTACGCTCTTCGATTGCCGTCCCGATTCCGCCCGCAGCCTGGCGCAGCGGCTCGCCGCGCACTACCCGACCGTGGAAGTGAAAAGCGGATCGAAGGACCCGGCCGGCCATGACCTCGTGGTCAACGCCACGCCGCTCGGCATGAATGCCGGCGACCCGCTGCCGATGGACGTCGAGCGCATTTCATCCGGGACCTTCGTCGGCGAGGTGGTGCTGAAGGAGGAAATGACGCCTTTCCTCGAAGCGGTGCGGCGGCGCGGCTGCCGCTACCAGGTCGGCACCGACATGCTGTTCGAGCAGATCCCGGCGTACCTCGAGTTCTTCGGTTTTCCCGCGACCACGCCAGAGGCGTTGCGCTCGCTCGCGCGGATCACCTACTGAAATGAACCGGCCCATCGGGCTCGCGGCGCTCACGGTCCTCGAGCTGCCGCACGAGGAGCAGATTCGCGTTGCGGCGGAGGCGGGCTACTCGCACGCGGGGCTGCGCCTCGTCCCCGTGGCCGGGCAGCCCTACCAGCACGCCTTTCATCCGGCCCAGGTCGAGAGGACCCTTTTGGAGAATGGAATGCGCGTGCTCGACGTCGAGGTGTTCCGCCTCACGCCGGAGACGCAGGTTGCGGACTTCGAAGCGGTGCTCGAGGCGTCGGCACGCCTGAAGGCCACCGAGCTCCTGGTGCACGGCGCCGACCCCGTCGAAGCGCGCCTCGCTCAGAAGTTCGGCACGCTTTGCGATCTCGCCGCACGCTACGGGCTCGCCGCGAACCTCGAGCCGATGCCGTGGGTCGACGTCTCGAACGTAGCCAAGGCGATGCGCATCCTCGACCTGGCCGCGCGGCCGAACGGCAGCCTGCTGGTCGACGCCATCCATTTCTTCCGCGGCGGCGATACGCCGCAAGGTCTTGCGCGCGTGCCACGGAAGCGCTTGCGCTATGCGCAGCTTTGCGACGCGAAGCCGGAGAAGCCGGCACGGATGGAGGAGATCATCCGCCAGGCGCGCTCCGACCGCCTCTTCCCGGGCGAAGGCGGGCTCGACCTGCGCGGGCTGCTGCGCGCGCTTCCCGCGGACATCGCGCTCAGCCTGGAGGTCCCGGTTTCGCAAAAGCTCCCGCCGCTCGAGCGCGCGCGGCGCGCGCTCGACGCGACGAAAGCTATACTCGCGCTCGCGGAGGGGACATGATTTTCGATCTGCGCATCTACACGCTGCACAACAACAAGTTCGCCGCCTGGCTCAAGCTCTACGAGGAGTACGGCCATCCGGCGCAGGTGAAGCATTGCGGCGAGCCGGTGTTCTACGCCACGACCGAGGTCGGGCCGCTGAACCAGGTGGTGCACGTGTGGAAGTACGCGAGCCAGGCCGACCGCGAGAAGAAGCGCGAGGCGCTCATGGCCGATCCGGCATTCAAGGAGTACCTCGCCAAGAGCCGCGAGCTCGGCGCGCACCAGAGCCAGGAATGCCGCATCCTCAAGTCGACCTCGTTCTCGCCCCTGTAGCGGAAAAGAGGCAGATGAAAAAAGCCTGCGTAATGGGCCATCCGATCGCGCATTCGCGCTCGCCGATGATCCACGGCTACTGGCTGAAGACGCTCGGCATCGCGGGCGGCTACGAGATCCGCGACCTCAAGCCCGAGGAGTTCGTGCCGTTCATCAGCAACCTCGACGGAAACGGCTATGTCGGCGGCAACGTAAGCCTGCCGCACAAGGAGGCTGCCTATCGCACCGTCGCCGCGCGCGATGCCGCCGCCGAGGCGGTGGGCGCGGTGAACACGCTCTGGCTCGAGAACGGAAGACTGATGGGCGGCAACTCCGACGTCCACGGCTTCATCGCCAACCTCGACGATCGCGCGCCGGGCTGGAACGTGCCCGGCTGCAGGGTGGTGATCCTCGGGGCCGGCGGCGCCAGCCGCTCCGCCGTCTATGCGTTCCGGCAGCGCGGCGTCGAAGTGCACGTCGTGAACCGTACCGTCGCCCGCGCGCAGGAGCTGGCGCAGCGCTTTGGCGCGAGCGCCCATGGGTGGAATGAGCTGGCGAAACTGCTGTCCCAGGCCGACGTGCTCGTGAACTGCACCTCGCTCGGCATGCAGGGCAAGGACCCGCTCGAGATCGATCTCTCGCCGCTCAGGAAGAGCGCGGTCGTCTACGACATCATCTACGTGCCCCTCGAGACCGCGATCCTGGCGCAGGCGAGAAAGCGTGGCCACCGCACGGTCGACGGCCTGGGCATGCTGCTGCAGCAGGCAGGATTCGGCTTCCGGAAATGGTTCGGCGGCGACCCCACGGTGACGCCGGAATTGAGGCAGCTCGTCGAGGCCGACATCGTCGCGAAGACGCCAAAATGAATTTCTGTCGTGGAGGAGAGCAATGAAACCGTGGCTCGGAAGAATTTTCGGGGCAATGGTCACGCTTGGAATCGGGAGTGCCGCCGCCCAGCAAACGGTGAACATGCCGATCGTGATGGAGCTGTCCGGCGCCGGCGCGGTGTCGGGGACCAACTTCCGCGACGGCGCGGTGCTCGCGATCGAGGAGATCAACGCGAAGGGCGGCATCCTGAAGCGCAAGATCAACGCGCCGCAGTCCGATACGCAGAGCAACCCGGGCATCTCGCGCGCGCAGGTGCAGAAGGCGATCGACAGCGATCCGTACGTGATCCTCGGGCCGGTGTTCTCGGGCTCGGTGAAGGTCAACATGGTGCTCGCGCAGCAGGCCGAGGTGCCGCAGATCACCGGCGCCGAAGCCGCCGACATCACGCAGATGGGCAACGGCTACATCTTCCGCACCTCCTTCGGCCAGCAGGTGAGCATGCCGAAGATCGCGAATTACATCCGCGATGGCGTCAAGGCGAAGACGGTCTCCATCCTCTGGGTCAACAACGACTTCGGCAAGGGCGGGCGCGACACGTTCGTGAAGGAGATGGGCGCGCGCGGCATCAAGGTGGTGGCCGACATCTCCACCGAGTCGGGGCAGGTCGACTTCGCCGCCGACGTGGTCAAGCTGAAGGGCGCCAACGCCGACGTCATCTTCGTCTACACGAACGAGGAGGAGAGCGCGCGCTTCCTGCGCGAGGCGCGCAAGCAGGGCGTGACCAAGCCGCTGATCGGCGAGACCACCCTCCTCGGCCAGAAGGTCATCGACATGGCCGGCCCCGCCGCCAACGGCGCGCGTGGCCACGTCGGGCTGAGCGCGGACGCGCCGCTGCCGGCGATCGTGGCGTTCAAGGAGAAGTTCAACAAGCGCTTCGGCTACGTCCCGGACCACAACGGCATCAAGGGCTACACCGGCGTCTACGCGGTGAAGTACGCCACCGAGAAGCTCGGCCGGTTCGACCGCAAGGCGCTCGCGAAGACCCTGCACGGACTGACCATCCGGCCCGAGGACGAGCCCGGCATCCTGATGGAGACCACCTGGGACGACAAGGGCGACATCGACCGCATCAGCTTCCTCGCCGAGGTGGTCGACGGGAAGCAGAAGATCGTGCAGACGCTGCCCAAGCTGGGGAAATAGATAAGAACGCATGGAAACGTCGTCCCCGCGAAGGCGGGGACCCCGTTTTCTAAAAAGACATGGGCCCCCGCCTTCGCGGGGGCGACGGCTGCAGAGGTAAACAAAGCTGTCTGACGTCCTCCAGCTTCTACTAGCGGGCCTCGCGACGGGCGGGATCTACGCCCTGGTCGCGATCGGCTTCGTGCTGCTGTGGCAGACCTCGCAGACCATCAACTTCGCGCAGGGCGAGTTCGTCATGCTGCCGGCGTTCTTCGTGCTCGCCGCGATCAAGCTCGGCGGCCTGCCGTTCTGGGCGGCGCTGCTGGCGGGCCTCGCGCTCTCGCTCGTGATCCTCGGGATGCTCTTCAAGCGGCTGGTGGTCGAGCCGATCCTGCGCCACGGCGTGCTGCCCCTCGTCATCTCCACCATCGCGCTCTCGATCCTCCTGAAGGAGAGCGTCAAGGAGTTCTACGCCGCCGACGCGCAGCCTTTCCCCGCGGCCTGGGCGACGACGAACCTCGAGATCGCCTCGGCCGTGGTCTCGGTGCAGAACCTGGTGATCATCGCGGTCGCCGTGCTCGCCGTCGCCGTGCTTCACTGCTTTCTCAACGGAACGAGGGTCGGGCGGCGCATGCAGGCGACCGCGCAGAACCCGGCGCTCGCGCGCGTGCTCGGCATTCCGGTCGAACGCATGATCGTCTACACCTTCCTCATCAACGCCGCGCTGGTGGCGCTCGCCTCGTTCCTCATCAGCCCGATCTACCTCGCGAAGTTCACCAACGGCGAGACCCTCGGCCTCGCAGCCTTCGTCGCGGCGATCGTCGGCGGCTTCAACCAGGTGCGCGGGGCGATCGCCGGAGGGCTGCTCCTCGGCGTGATCGACAATTTCGTCGCCGCCTACCTCTCGGCGCAGTACCGCGCGGCGATTCCGCTCTTCCTGCTGATCGTGGTCATCCTGGTGCGGCCTCAGGGTCTGCTTGGCCGGGCGGAAGAGCGCACGGTATGAAAAATCAGGGTCCGTCCCTGATTCTGCTGCTTGCCGCGGCAGTGCTGGTCGCGGCCCCGTTCGGCCTCAAGCCGTACGGCATCTATCTGCTCAGCCTCTGGGCGGTGATGACGATTGCCGCGATCGGCCTCAACCTGACGCTCGGCTACGCGGGCCAGATTTCGCTGGCGCAGGCGTCGTTCGTGGGCATCGGCGCCTATGCCGCGGCGCTGCTCACCACCCATGGCTGGTCGCTCGGCAGCGCGCTGCTGGTGGCGATCGTGCTCTGCTTCGCAACCGGGTGGCTGCTGGGCTATCCCGCGCTGCGCGTCGCGCACCACTATCTCGCGTTCGTGACGCTTTCGTTCTCGACGCTCGTGTACCTCGTCCTGCGGAACGAAGAGTGGCTCACCAAGGGTGTCTACGGCATCAGCGGCATCCCGCGGCCGACGCTGCTCGGCTGGTCGACCAAGGCGCCGCTCGATTTCTACTTCTTCTGCCTCGGCGCGCTGGCGCTGACGGCGCTCGGCGCCTGGTGGCTCATCCGCTCACCCTGGGGGCGCGCGTTCACCGCGCTGCGCGAGAATCCGCTCCGCGCCTCTTCTCTCGGCATCGATACGCGCCGGTATACGCTGATGGCGTTCGCCGTCGGGTCGGCGCTCGGCGGCGTGGCGGGCACGCTGTACGCGCCGCTGGTGCAATTCATCGAGCCGAACGCGTTCGCGCTCGGGCTGTCGTTCAACCTGCTCCTGATGGTCATCGTCGGCGGCGCCGGCCGCTTCTTCGGCCCGTTCCTCGGTGCCGCGGTCTCGGTGCTGCTGCCGGAATGGCTGCGCTTCAGCGAGGGGTTGTATCTCATCTGCTACGCCGTGTTCGTGATGGTCCTGCTCGCTTTCTGCCCGGCCGGGCTGCTCGGCCTGGGTGAACGTCTCCGCAGATCATGGCCGCCGTCCTCGAAGTCCGCGACTTGAGCAAGGCGTTCGGCGGCATCCGCGCCGTCGACGGCGTTTCGTTCGCCGTCCACGAAGGCGAGATCCTCGGCCTCATCGGGCCCAACGGCTCGGGCAAGTCGACGCTGTTCAACTGCATCCTCGGCCAGCTCGCGCCGAGCTCCGGCGAGGTCCGGGTCGACGGCCGGCCGATCACCGGCACGCGGCCGTGCGACCTGAACCGCCTCGGCATCGGCCGCACCTTCCAGCTCCTGCAGGTGTTCCCCCAGCTTTCGCTGCGTGAGAACCTGCTGCTCGCCGGACAGGAGCACCAGGGAACGATGTGGTCGCGCCTGCTCGGTCCGGCGGACGCGGGCCTCTCGGCCGCAGCCGAGCGGATGCTCGAGTTCTTCCGCCTGCGGGCGCTAGCCGACGAGCCGGCCGGGGCGCTGAGCTACGGCCAGCAGAAGCTGCTCGACGTCGCGATGGCGTTCATGGCCGGGCCGCGCCTGGTGCTGCTCGACGAGCCCGCCGGGGGCGTGAACCTGACGATGCTCGCCGACCTGCGCGAGCGGCTGCGCGCGATCAACGCAGCGCAAAAGGCCACCTTCGTCGTAATCGAGCACAACATGGACTTCGTCATGTCGCTGTGCACGCGCATTCTCGTGCTTGCCGAGGGACGCATCATCGCCGAGGGCGCGCCCGCGGAAATCCGCAACGACCGCCGCGTCATCGACGCCTACCTTGGACACTGACATCCTCGCGCTCGAGGGCGTGGTCTGCGGCTACGGCAAGTTGACCGTGCTCAACGAGACGACCTTCAAGGTGGCGCGCGGGGCGATCACCACCATCATCGGCCCCAACGGCGCCGGCAAGTCGACCGTCTTCAAGGCGGTGTTCGGCCTGCTGCCGGTGCAGCGCGGCCGCATCGCCTTCGACGGGGTTGAAATCACCCATCACGAGCCCCGCCGCCTGCTCGAGCTCGGCATCACCTACGTGCCGCAGGGGCGCAACGTGTTCCCGGAGCTCTCCGTGCTGCACAACCTCGAGCTCGGCCTGACCGCGTCCCGGCGCGAGGCCGACGCCGCCGGGCGCGTCGAGGCGATGCTCGGGCGCTTTCCGATGCTGCGCGAGAAGGCTCGCGCCCAGGCCTCGACGCTTTCCGGCGGCCAGCAGAAGCTGCTCGAGATCGCCCGCGGCCTGCTGCTCGAGCCGAAGCTGATGCTGATCGACGAGCCCTCGATCGGCCTTTCGCCGCGGCTCGTGGGCGAGACCTTCGAGATCCTGCAGGGACTGCGCGCGCAGGGCGTCTCGGTCCTGATGGTGGAGCAGAACGCGAAGCGCGCGCTCGAGATCTCGGACTTCGGCGTGGTGCTCGAGCTCGGCCGCGTGCGCATGCAGGGGCGCTCGCGCGAGCTGCTCGCCGACCCGCGGGTCGGCCAGCTCTTCCTCGGCGGCGCCACGCTCTAGATCCGCCGCCCCGCCTTCTGCCAGTAGGGCGCGCGCAGGCGGCGCTTGAAGATCTTGCCGCTCTCCTCGCGCGGCAGCTCCTCGTGGAAGGCGATCACCTTCGGCACCTTGTAGTTCGCGATCTTTTCCTGAAGGAACCGCCTTATGTCTTCGGCGTGGAGAGACGAACCCGGCTCGGTCTGCACGGCGGCGGCGAGGGCTTCGCCGAACTCCTCATCCGGAATGCCGAACACCGCGCAGTCGCGCACCCCGGGCATCAAGGTGAGCACGGCCTCGATCTCGGCGGGGTAGATGTTCACGCCGCCGGAGATCACCATGTCGGCGGCCCGGTCGCAGACATAGAGGTAGCCGTCGTCGTCGAC
>Ga0075429_100002562_pt1 | contig 15324 bp, 10 predicted proteins | sample RhiMetdeltSRZDD3_FD_75295 | JGI IMG/M metagenome (GOLD analysis project Ga0075429, IMG submission 75295) | Populus rhizosphere microbial communities from Tennessee, USA - Rhizosphere MetaG P. deltoides SRZDD3 | ecosystem: Host-associated > Plants > Roots > Rhizosphere > Soil | place: USA... | reverse complement strand
TCGTGGACACGCCCGGCCACAGCGACTTCGGCGGCGAGGTCGAGCGCGCGCTCAAGATGGTCGACGGCGTCATGCTGCTCGTGGACGCGTCGGAGGGCCCACTCCCGCAGACACGCTACGTGCTGCGCAAGGCCCTGGAGCTGCGCCTGCCCGCGATCCTCGTCATCAACAAGATCGACAGGCAGGACGCGCGGCCGGGCGAGGTGCTGAACGAGGTCTACGACCTCTTCATCGACCTGGACGCCACCGAGGGGCAGCTCGAGTTCCCGATCCTCTACACGAACGCCAAGGAAGGCACCGCCACCGCCGACGTGAAGGTGCCGGGCCAGGACCTGCGCCCGCTGTTCGACGCCATCGTCAAGCACCTGCCCGCGCCGGGCGGCGAGCCCGAGGCCTCGCTCCAGCTGCTGATCGCGAACCTCGACCACAGCGACTACCTCGGCCGCCTCGGCATCGGCCGCATCTTCGGCGGACGGGTGAAGGTCGGCGATGCCGTCACCGTCGCCAAGCTGGACGGGACTCAGCAGACGACGAAGGTCACGAAGCTGTTCACGTTCGACGGCTTGAAGCGCGTGGACGCCGACCACGCGGACTGTGGCGAGATCGTGGCCCTGGCCGGCTTCGAAGGGATCACCATCGGCGAGACCATCACCTCCGCCGATCGGCCGGCACCGCTGCCCCCCCTGCGGATCGACGAGCCCACCCTGTCGATGATCTTCTCGATCAACACCTCGCCGTTCGCCGGCCGCGACGGCAAATGGGTCACCTCGCGCAACCTCAAGGACCGCCTGACCAAGGAGCTGCTCACCAACGTCAGCCTGCGCGTCGAGCCCACCGACTCCGCCGACTCGTTCAAGGTCCTGGGCCGCGGCGAGCTGCAGCTCGCCATCCTCATCGAGATGATGCGCCGCGAGGGCTACGAGCTCTCGGTGTCCAACCCCGAGGTGCTCACCCGCACCGAGGACGGCGTGCGGAAGGAGCCCCTCGAGCTCGTGGTGCTCGACATCCCCGAGGCGTACATGGGCGTCGTCCTCGAGAAGATGGCCATCCGCAAGGGCAAGATGGTGCGCATGGTGAACCACGGCTCCGGCCGCGTACGCCTCGACTTCCACGTGCCGACCCGCGGCCTGATCGGCGTGCGCACCGAGATCCTCACCGACACCCGCGGCACGGCGGTGATGAACCGGCTGTTCGAGGGCTACATCGAGTGGCAGGGCGACATCACGCGGCGTACGACGGGCGTGCTCGTGGCCGATCGTACCGGTGACACCACCGCGTACGCCCTCAGCCACATGGAGGACCGCGGCGAGCTGTTCGTGGGACCCGGCACCTCCGTCTACGAAGGGATGATCGTCGGCGAGAACGCGCGGCCGGTCGACATGGACGTCAACATCACGAAGACGAAGAAGCTGACGAACATGCGCGCCTCTACCGCCGACGAGGCCATCCGCCTGACCCCGCACCGTGCGCTGAACCTCGAGCAGGCCCTGGAATTCATCAACGACGACGAGCTGGTGGAGGTGACGCCCACCGCCATCCGCCTGCGCAAGCGCGTGCTCGCCGCCAACATGAGGCCGAAGCGCAAGACGGCCGAGACGGAACCGTAGCGAAAGCCCGCGTCTATGGCGACGCGTTCCGGGCGGCGGTGAAGACCACCGCCGCCGCCGAGCCGACGGCCAGCGCGACGAGCGACGCCTCCAGGAGGCCGGCGACGGCGATGTGGCGGCCGCGTATGAGCCAGGTCCCGCGCTCTCGGACGGCCTCCAGGCCGACGGCGGCGAAGACGACGAGAAACGGCACCTTCAGGTAGTAGTACATCACGTCCACGAACGTGACGGCATGGGCGAGCACCATACACGCGCAGACCAGTCCGGGCACCAGCAGGAAGTGGTCCCCGCGCGCGATCCCCAGGGCGAGGCCAGCCACGGCCAGTATCGTCAGCGCACCCACCAAGACCCCGAACGCGCTGCTGGCCAGCGTTTCACGCCGCTCCGCGCCTTGGCCGGCCCAGAACCACGACTGGCTGGGCGCCTCCCTGGTCCGCTGCACTCTCTGGTACACGCTCACCAGGGACGTGTTGATCTGAAAAGACAAGCTGACGAAGCCGCGGACGACGTTCCACGCGTAGATGCCGGGACGTGCCGCCAGGTTCTCCAGGGCCGCCTGCTTGAACGCCTCCTCGACGGCGACGTTGTTGCGCACGTACGCGCTATAGGCGTAGTCCGCGCCGGTAGCACGCCGGAATATGGGCTGCATTTGTGTCTCGGCCAATCCTGCCCACTGGAACTCATTCGGGTCGAGCCGCAGCGGCGCGACAGTAGAGCCCCAGATGGCGGCCCATCCCTGTAGGTTCACGGGGATCAGGCGGCCAGTGACGCGATAGTTCCGCGCGGTCCAAGGTGCGACGGTGACCGCCATGCCGGCGGCGAACGTCACCGCAGCGGCCAGCGCGCGCCGTCCCCGGTAGCCTCGCGCGACGATCATCCCCAGCACGAAGACCGGCAAGGGCAACGTCACCGAACGCACGAGCGTGGCCACGCCCCACAACGCGCCGGCACCGGCCAGGGGAATGAACGGGCGAGAGGCGCTGAGCGAGCGATCGAGGGCGATACAGCCGGCGACCGTGATGAAATGATGCAGCACGTCGTAGTGGAGCAACCCGGGCAGCAGGAGGCTGTAGGGATTGAGGCCGTAGAGCGCGGCCGCGACCAGCGCCCCGCGCACCCCCACCCGCGGCGTCAGCCAAGCGAAGATGAGTACCGCCGTGGCGGCGAGCAGCACGGCTTGAACGAGCAGCACCGGCCGGGCCGCCTCCTGCAGGTACTCCAGCCCGATCGCGGCAGGAACACGAGTCGTGACCGAGAGCACGATGGCGATGAAGGCCGGGTAACCCGGAGGCCGGAGCACGATCGGCTCCTTTCCGAGGCCCATCGTCTGATGAACGGCCAGGTTGCAGCCTATCGGGAACCACTCGTCCGTGAGGCCGCCCACGTACTCGAGGGGACGACCCACCCGCATCAGGTACGTCGACGCGCCCAGGACCAGCAGAGCCAGAAGGCCGCCGAAGACACGAGCCTTCACGCGCGCACCATCAGTCCTTGCGCAAGCGACGGCTCAGCGTCGACGCGCTGATTCCGAGCCTCTCGGCGGCGGCCACACGGTCGCCGGCAGTGGCCTCCAGGGCCAGGCGGATCGCCTCATCCTCGATCCTCTCCGTGGCGCGGCGCACCACCTCGGGCAACGGACCGGAGAGGTCGAACAGATCGGCCAGGGACGGGCCGCCGACGGGCGCGGTGAGGCGCAGGTGCGCGGGCAGGATCAGCACCCCGTCGCAGAGGATGGCCGCGCGCTCGATGCAGTTCTGCAGCTCGCGCACGTTGCCGGGCCACGGGTGTTCCTGCAGCGCGGCCCGCGCCTCGTCGGACAGGCGCAGGTCCTTGCGCCCCAGCTCGCGCGCGTACCGCTCGAGGAAAGCGGCGGCCAGCAGCAGGATGTCGCTACGCCGCCGACGGAGCGGCGGTATCGAGATCTCGAGGACGGACAGGCGGAAGTACAGGTCTTCGCGGAACTCCTTCCGCGCCACCGCCTCCTTGAGCGCGCGGTTCGTGGCGGCCACCAGCCGGACGTCGACGCTCAGGGTCTGCACGCCGCCCACGCGCTCGAACTGGCGCTCTTGCACCAGGCGCAGGATCTTGGCCTGCAGCGCGAGCGGCAGGTCGCCGATCTCGTCGAGGAAGAGCGTGCCGTGATGCGCGAGCTCGGCCTTGCCCGCCTTGCGCGCGGTGGCGCCGGTATAGGCCCCCTTCTCGTGGCCGAAGAGCTCGTTCTCGATGAGGTTCTCGGGAATGGCCGCGCAGTTGATGGCGACGAACGGGCCCTTCGCGCGCGGCGAGAGCTGATGCAGCGCCCGGCTCAGGAGCTCTTTCCCGGTGCCGCTCTCGCCCAGGAACAAGACGGTGGCGTCGGTGGCCGCCGCGCGTTGCACGGCCAGCAGCGTCTCCTTCCAGGCCGGATCCTCGCCGAGCACCCGCGAGATGCCGAGGCGGCGCTGGTAGTCTTCCTTCAATAGTAGATAGTCGGTGGCCAATCGCCGCCGCTCGGTGGCGCGGTCGAGGAGGAGCAGCAAGTGGTCGGTGTCGACGGGTTTGGTGAGGAAGTCGGCGGCGCCTTCCTTCATCGCCCGCACCGCCTCCTCGACGGTGCCGAAGGCGGTCATGACGATGACGGGAAGATCGGCGTCACTGTCGCGGGCGGCGGCCAGCACGTCGAAGCCGCTCCCGCCGGGCAGGCGCAGGTCGGTGAGCACGGCCATGAACTTCGCCTGGTGCAGCTGGCGGCGTGCCTCGTAGGCGTCACCCGCCTCGCGCACCCCCCAGCCCCGCGCCTCCAGCGTCTTGCGGAGCATCTCGCGGAGCGACTCCTTGTCTTCGACGACGAGGACGTCGCTCATGCTGGCGGTTACGGCTCTTGCAACCAGCGGGACGGAATGCGGCTTTCGGCCACCTCGCGGTCGAAGTCGGCGCGGGCCTTCTCCGCCTCGGCGAGACGCTGCTGTACCTGGGCGAGCTCCTGCTCCGCCACCGGCACCTCCGGGTTCCCGTGGCCGTAGGGATTCGTCGCGCGGAACGGCGACTTCAGCTGGTCGAGGCGAGCCTGGACCTTGGCCAGGGCGGCCTTGGCTTCGGCGAGCTCCTGCGCCGTGGCCTTCGCGCGCTGCTGCCACTCCCCCTTCTGCGGGTTCGCCTCGTCGGCGCGGTCCCCGACCGACGACGTTCCCGTTTCCCCGGACGAGGTCGCCTCGGGCGCGCCCGCCGCGTTCCCGCCCTCGGTGGCGGGCGGCTTATCCTTCTTGAGATCGTCGTCGGTGAAGACGCGCGGCGGCCTGGCGGCGTCCCTCTCCCTTTCCTTCCTCTGCTTCTCGCGGGCGGCGTACTCGCCGAGGCTCTCCGCGACGGCGGCTCCTGCCGCGAGGCTGGCCACGAGCGCGAGGGCGATGGCACGCATGGTCGTCAGGACGCGCCGAGGGAGGCGGCCAGGCGGCTGGCCCGCTCCTGCATCTTGGCCGAGTCGGGCGAGTTCGGCGCGAGCCGCGCGTATTCGCGATACGCCTCCACGGCCTGGGCGATCTGTCCCGTGCGCTCGAGCACGCTTCCCAGCGCGCGATGGAGGAGCGGGGAGTTCGGATTGTCCCGGACGCCGGTGCGCAGCAGGTCGACCGCCTCGCCGGACCGCCCCTGCTGGAGAAGCGCCTCCGACAGGAGGCCGCGGGTGATGGTTGCGCTGGGCACACGGTCGAGCGCTTTGGTGTATGCGTCGATCGCCGCCCCCCGGTCACCAGCCTTTTCGAAGGCGTAGCCGAGCTCGGTCAGGACGACGGCATCGCCGGGTCGCAGATCCGCGGCCCGACGGAGGGCGGAGACGGCGCCCTGACGGTTCCCCGCACGCGCGTAGAGCGCGGCCAGGGTCTGGAGGGACTCGCCGGTGGGCGGCACCAGGCCTACCGCCTCCTCGTACTCCCGAACCGCCCGCGCGAGGTTGCCCGACGCGGCGAGAACCCGCGCCAGCTCCGTCCGATAGGTGACCACCGTGGGCCCGATGCGGACCGCGGCCTCGAGCTCCTCGATCGCGCGCGTCAGGTCGCCAGAGGCCCACAAGACGCGGCCATAGATCTGCCGGTAGGAGGGATCGTTCGGATCGGCCGCCACCGCCTCCGCCAAGGCCCGCACGGCTCCCTCGAGATCGCCGCGATCGAACAGCAGCCGGCCGGTCTCGAAGCTCTCCTGGCCCGGCCGTCGGACGGGGGCCCGCGACGGCGGCGGCTCCGTGGGCCGCTCGGGCAGGGCGAAGAGGCCCGTGCTCCTGTTGCCGTCGCTGTCGCCGCTGAAACGGGAGACGAGGACGAAGAGCAGCACACACCCGGCGAGGACAGCCAGCGTCTGCAGAATGGCGCCGGCTCCGAAGCGTGAGGGCTCGCCCTCGATCTCGGTCCCGGTTTCCTCGACGTCATCCGGCTCGGGGGTCCGGTCGGGCGCGGCCTCGGCCACGTCTACGGCCGCAGTCGGGACGTCCTCGAGCGTCTCGCCGCAACGGACGCAGAACTCCCAGGCTGGTTTGTTGCGGCTCCCGCAGGCCGGGCAGATTCGAACGGGCTCCACCGCCATCAGAGGTTAGCCTACACCCGACCCGGGCAGAGGAAAAGCGCGCGGCAGGCGTACCGCCGCTTCCAGGCCGTGAGGCCGACGCTCGCCGAGCACGATCTCGCCGCCGTGCAGGCGCACGATCTTGAGGGCCGTGGCCAGGCCGAGGCCGAGGCCGCCCTTGGACGTCGTGAAGGGGCGGATCGCCACGCGCTGCTCGACCGGCATGCCCGGCCCGTCGTCGGCCACGCCCACGATCACGTCGTCGGCCGTCTCTGCGATGTCGATCCACACGTGCCCGCCTTCGCCGGCGGCGGCGCGTGCGTTGCGCACCAGGTTCTCGAAAGCCCGCTCGAGCATCTCCTCGTCGCCGACCAGTGAGAGGACGGGCTGCGGCTCGGGGAGCACGACCGTGCCTCCCACCCTCGCCCGCCCCTCGCGCGCCGCCACGCGCGCGAGCATGCGCCCGAGATCGAAGGGGGCGAGGTGCAGGTCCTCGGTACGCACGAAGTCGACGAAGCGCCGGACGACAGTCTCGAGGGTGGCGCACTCGTCGCGGATCTGCCGGGCCGACTCCGCCGCCTCTCCCACACCGCCGCGTTCGATGAGCTGGGCGTAGCCGACGATGGTGGCCAGCCCGTTCCGGACCTCGTGCACGATGCCGGAGGTCAGCTCGCCCGCCCGCGCCATGGCATCCTTGTCGTCGAGCTCGGACCGGAGACGCTGCCGCTCCTGCTCGTGCTGGAAGGACCGCGCCTGGCCCTGCGCCTGCAGCCGCCCCATCGCCTCCTCGTAGGCACGCAGCGCCCCTGCGCCCCCGGCGCCCTCGCCGGGGTGGCTGCCCGGCGGCAGGAGGGCCAGCAGGGCCACGACGAGCAGAAGGAGGAGGGCCGCCCCGTGGCGCAGCACGGGTACGCGGTCGGCGGGCTCGAGAATGGGGTCGACAGTCGGCGAGGCCAGGCGGAGGATCGCGGGACGGCCGAGCCACGGCACGACGAGATAGGTGACGACGCGCGCCGGGGGGCCGGCGACCGGCCGCGTCGTCACGGTCCCGCGCTGGATGCTGGCGACGTCGGCCGCCGTGGGCCAGTCGTTGAGGCCGGAAGGCGCGGGATAGGCCTGGAGGCGGACGCCGTTGGCGTCGAAGATCTCGAGCTCGGCGGCGACACCGGCGGGGAGCGCGGCGTAGACCTCCCGCAGCGACTCCGCGCGGCCGGCGGCGAGGATGGAGGTGATCACCTCACGGTGCGACGCGACCTCCTCGCGCACGCGGCTCCACATCTCGTCGTGCTCGCGGAGGACGCGCGCCAGCCCTTCGAGCTCGAGCGCCGCCAGCAGTGCGAGGCAGCCGGCGACGAGCAGACGGGCGCCGCGTCGGCCCACGTCACACCCCCAGGAACAACAGGCTGCGGTACCAGTCCACGAGCCGGTCGCCGACGAACAACACCACGATCGCGGCGAAGCAGAGGAACGTGCCGAGCGGCAGCTTGTGCTGCAGGCCGCGGCCCTTGAACGCCATCTCGCCCAGGCCGATGATCGATCCCGCGACCGTGGCCAGGAACACTGTCAACATCAGCTTGTCGGGGCCGAAGAACGCCCCCAGCATGGCCGCGAGCTTCCAATCGCCCTGCCCCAGCGCCTCGCGCCCCCTCAGCTTCTGCCAGGTCACGGCCAGCGCCATGAACGATAGATAACCTCCGGCGGCGGCGAACCCGGACGCCAGCGGCAGAGGCGGCCCGGGGAGGAGGGCGTAGGCGAGACCGGCCACGATGCCCGGCAGCGTGATCACATCGGGCAGGATCTGGTGGTCGAGGTCGATGAAGGCCAGCACGAGCAGCGCCGTCACGAACGCCATCATGGCGACCGCCTGCGATGTCGGTCCCCAAAAGACGGCGACGCCCCCGTACAACGCCCCGTTCGCCGCTTCCACCAGCGGATAGCGCACCGGGATCGGCCCGCGGCAGACGCGGCATCGGCCGAGCAGAACGAGCCAGCTCAGGAGGGGGACATTGTCGCGGGCGGCGATGACGGTCCGGCACCGCGGGCAGCGCGAGCGCGGGAAGACGATCGACTCCTCGAGGGGGAGACGATGGATACAGACGTTGGCGAAGCTGCCGATGATCAGGCCGAGCGCCACCGCCAGGGTGAGCCAGAGCGGCTCCGGCAGGCCGAGTTGAACCATTCGCGCGAGTATTCTCCACTGAAGGTCCGCCCGCCGCCAGGCTTCGCAGTATCATCCGCCGATGTCAGAGGCGGAGGCACCGGACGAGCACGGACGACATCGGCGGTGGCTGACCTATGGTGCGGTCGGCGTCGTCGCCCTCTTCCTCGGATCCATGCTGGCGGCGACCGAAGGCCACTTCGTGCCGCAGGTTGTCGATCTCTATCTCGTCTGCCAGTACGCCCGCGCGCTCGCCGAAGGGCACCCGTTCCAGTACAACGCCGGCGAGGCGGCGTCGACGGGCGCCACGAGCCTGCTGTTCACGGTCGTCCTCGGGGTCGCGGAGGCGGTCGGTATCCGCGGCGAGGGCCTCGTCGCGTTCGCGATCTTGACCGGCGCGGTGCTCTACGCCATTGCGGCGCGCCTGGCCTATCGTCTCGCCGCCCACCTCGCCGCCGACCGGGAGGCGCTTCTGGCGGGCGCGCTGGTGCTCCTCGGTGGGCCGGTGGTGTGGGGGTTCCTCTACGGCTCCGACATCGCCGCCTTCATGACGCTCTTCCTCTGGCTCACGGAGCGCCTGGTGGCGGGCTCCCCCAAGGGCGTGACCGCCGCCGCCACCGTGCTGGCCCTCACCCGGCCCGAAGGTTTTCCGATCGCGCTCCTCCTCGGCGCCGCCTCGTCCCGTTTGTGGCCCGGCGACCGCCGCGCGCGCTGGATGGCCCTGCCCGTGGCGGTGGGTGCGGCCGTGATCGTGCTCTACCGCGCGCTCACGGGCTCGTGGGTCAGCACCTCTGTCGTCGACAAGTCGCTGCTCGCCAACTACAGCCTGGCCGACACGATGGCCCTGGTCAGCGAGTACCTCGTCGACGTCGTACGCGGCCTGTTGCTCGGCCTCTATCCCTCCGGTGCTTCGATTGGCTTCGCCAAGGGCTGGGCGCCTTTCTTTTTCCCACCGCTGGCGCTGCTGCTCGTGGTCCTGGCCGTGGTGACGGTGGAGCCCGCGCGTCGGCGGGCCGTCCTCGCCTGGGCGGTCGCGACGGCGGCCACGATCGTGCTCGTGTCGCCGAATCTCTTCATGGGCGTCCACTTCAACCGGTATCTCCTGTGGTCGTTCCCGCCGCTCCACGCCTTCGTAGCCGTCGGCCTGGGCGTGCTGACGCGACGCCTTGCCCGCGACGACGCTGCCCTCGAGCGCCGGCTGTTCACCGCCGGCGCACTCCTGCTGGCCACCCTCGGCTTCCTCTCGACGGCTCGATTCGCCGCCCTGTACGGCGAGATGGCGGGCGAGGTGTACCGGCGCGACGTCGCCACCGCGCAGTGGATCACCCGCCATCTGCCGTCCGGCGTGCGTATTGCGAACCTCGCGACGAGCGTCGAGTATTTGACCCGACATCGCAACCTCAACTTGCACGGCGTGACGTCCCCTGCCTTCTTCGGCGGCCGCACGGCCGAGCGCGAGATGAGCACGTTCGAAGCGCTCGGGCGGCTCGAACCGACGGAGCGTCCGGAGTACCTGCTGACCACAGTCGCCACTCACGAGTCGTCGCCCACCATGGTGGAGCTCGTGATCGCGCCGCCCCTCTACCAGACGAGCAGCTTCGGCGACGATATCGTCCTGTATCGCATGCGGTACGACCTCGTCGGACAGAACCGCCGGCTCTACTCCCCCGGTGCCATCGAGCGCGTGCGCGGCTTGACCGCGGTCGACTCGCTCAATATCGGCGACGGGCGCGACGAGCGGGAGCACGACTACACGTTCACCTCGAGGGCCGGCGATCTGCGCCTGAACGGCACGCTGCTCGCGGCGATCTATCCGGGTCCCGGCCCGAAGGTCATCGACGGTGGCCGTGCGATCCTGGGCGGCGAGTCGTTCACAGTAAAGGCGGTCCGCGGGCGCGATCTGATCGTCGTCCTGAGGACCACGCGAGTGCCGGAGGTCAGGGTTCTCCGGCCGCGCGGCACCAGCGCCTTCCACCTCGACATCCCGGAGGCCGCGCTTTTCGTCAACGTGGAAGGGGCGCCGTATCAGCAGATCCGATTCCAGCCGAAGGCGGGCTGGGACGAGCAGGTCTTCCGCATCGATGGCTCTCTGCTGGGCGCCGAACGCACCCGTCTCGAGCTCAAGGGGCGCTACGCGGTTTTCTACTACTGGTTTTTCCAATGACTTGCGACTTGCGCAACTCGATCAATTGCAGTAAGTTGTGCGGGTTTGGCCATGGACCTCGCGGGCAGGAAGGTGATCGTCACAGGCGGCTCGGGGTTCCTGGGAAGTCACGTGGTCGAGGAGCTCTCCCGCGGCCGCGGCGCCGACGTCGTGGTTCCGAGGCGGCAGGACTACGACCTCGTCCAACCGGGAGCGGCCCAGCGGCTTCTCGCCGATCACCGCCCGGACGTCGTCATCCACCTCGCCGCCCGCGTGGGCGGGATCGGTGCGAACCGGGAGAACCCCGGTCTGTACTTCTATGACAACCTGATGATGGGCGTGCAACTCATCGAGGAGTGCCGCCGGCAGAAGGTCGGCAAGATCGTGTCGGTGGGCACCATCTGCTCGTACCCCAAACACACGCCCGTGCCGTTCCGCGAGGAGGACCTCTGGATCGGCTATCCCGAGGAGACGAACGCGCCGTACGGCCTCGCCAAGAAGATGCTGCTCGTACAGGGACAGGCGTATCGGCAGCAGTACGGGATGAACGCGGTGCACCTGCTGCCGGTGAATCTCTACGGCCCGGGGGACAACTTCGATCCGGCCTCGTCGCACGTGATCCCGGCCCTCATCCGCAAAGTCAAGGAAGCGCAAGATGCCGGCCGCGACGCGATCGAGGTATGGGGGACGGGCACGGCGTCGCGGGAGTTCCTGTACGTCGAGGATGCGGCGCGCGCCGTCGTTCTCGCCACGGAGCGCTACGATGGCCCGGATCCGGTGAACATCGGCGCTGGTTTCGAGATCAAGATCCGTGACCTCGCCCTGCTGATCGCGCGGCTCATGGGTTATGCCGGCACGATCCGTTGGGATGCCAGCAAACCCGACGGACAGCCCCGCCGCTGCCTCGACACCTCGCGGGCGGAGCGGCTCTTCGGATTCCGAGCGCAGACGCGTTTCGAAGAAGGCCTGCAGAGGACGATCGAGTGGTATCGGCAGCGCCCGTCCTGACCCCGCCGTCCGCCCGTGACCCTATCCTGGATGCGGTCCGCCAATTCTACGAAGAAAACCACGACGGGATCGAGCGGGCGCGCCAGGCGCGGGGTTACTACTACTCTTACTTGACGCGGCTGCTCCAGGCGCGCATCCCCATCGGCCAGCGGGTCCTCGACATCGGCTGCGGCACCGGGCACCTCCTGAGCGCGCTCCGACCGGCGTACGGCGTCGGCATCGACGTGTCGTCGCGGGCGATCGCCGTGGCCCGCGAACGGCACAAGGGGCCACTGCATTTCTTCGAGGGCGACGGCGGCGACCTGCGCCTGCTCGCGCAGGTGGGCGGCCCCTTCGACGCCATCGTCCTCGTCAACGTCGTCACGCACTTCACCGACGTCCAGCGGACGCTGCAGGCGCTGCGGTCCGTGTGCCACGCGCGGACGCGCATCTTCATCTATAGCTACAGCCGCCTCTGGCAGCCCCTGCTCAAGCTGGCCGAGTGGACCGGCCTCAAGTATCAGCCACCCCCCGACGCCTGGCTCCCACCGGAAGAGGTGCGGAACATGCTGTCGCTGGCCGACTACGAGGTCGTACGGGACGACTACCAGATCGTCTGCCCCGGCTACCTGCCGCTCGTGTCGGATCTGCTGAACCGCTACGTCGGGCATCTGCCCGGGTTCGAATGGCTGTCGCTCATGTACGGCATCGTCGCGCGGCCGGCCCCGCACATCTTCGCCGGGTCGCGGCCGTCGCAGCCGAGCACCAGCGTCATCATCCCGTGCCGCAACGAGGCGGGCCACGTGCGCTCGCTCGTCAACCGGCTGCCCCCGCTCGGCCCCAACAGCGAGTTCCTCTTCGTCGAAGGCAATTCCAACGACGATACGGAGGCGGTGCTGCGGCAGGTCATCGCGGAGAACCCGGACAAGCCGTGGCGGTTCTTCAAGCAGCCGGGGAAGGGCAAAGGCGACGCCGTGCGCGTGGGGTTCGAGAAGGCCCGGGGCGAGGTCGTGCTCATCCTCGACTCCGACATGGGGGTGGCCCCGGAGGACGTACCGAAGTTCGTCGACGCCCTGGTGCAAGGCAAGGGCGAGATGGTGAACGGGTCACGCCTGGTCTATCCGATGGAAGGCCGCGCCATGCGCTTCCTCAATCTGATCGCCAACAAGTTCTTCGCCTTCTTGTTCTCCTGGCTCCTCGGCCAGCAGGTACGCGATACCCTGTGCGGCACCAAGGCGCTCTATCGCGAAGACTACGAGCGCATCGCCGCCAACCGGGCATTCTTCGGCGACTTCGATCCGTTCGGCGATTTCGATCTGCTCTTCGGCGCCTCTCGGCTCAACCTTCGGATCGTCGACATGGCCATCCGGTATCACGAGCGCACGTATGGCGAGACAAACATCTCTCGCTGGCGCCATGGCCTGCTGCTGCTCCGCATGAGCGCCTTCGCCGCGCGGAAGCTGAAGTTCCTCTGAGATGAGCGCCGATCGCCTGCAGCGGGAGATCGCCTTCCATCGCTCGATCGCCGACCGGGCGGAGGTGGTGTGGAACTGGGACAGCCCGGCCGGCCGCGTACGCGCTCGACGGCGTGCCGAGCTGTTCGTGGAGCACTGCCGCCTCGCGCCGGGAAAACGCGCGCTCGAGCTCGGCTGCGGGACGGGAGTATTCCTGTCGCAGGTGGCGCCGTGCGGCGCGCGGATCCACGGCCTCGACCTCTCGCAGGAACTGCTCGCGAAGGCCCGCGCGCGCCTCGCCGCCGCCGCCAACGTCGGCCTCGACTGTGGCAACGCCGAGCTGACGCCGTACCGTGGGGGCAGCTTCGACGCGGTCTACGGCAGCTCCGTGCTGCATCATCTCGACCTCGAGCGCTCGCTGGTCGAGACGTTCCGCGTGTTGCGCGCCGGGGGCCTCATCACGTTCGCCGAGCCGAACGCCCTCAATCCCCAGGTCGCCGTCATGTTCCACGTGAACGCGCTGAAGCCGTATTTCGCGGTGTCACCCGATGAGATGGCGTTCTCGCGCTTCGCCGCCCGCCGCGCGCTCCGACGCGCCGGCTTCGTGGATGTCGCGGTGCGCCCGTTCGACTTCGTGCACCCGTCGGTCCCCGCCGTCGCCATCGGTGCCGTCGCCGCCTTCGGCCGTTTCCTGGAATCCGTTCCCGTGGTCTCCGAGATCGCCGGCTCCCTGCTGATCACCGCCCGCAAGCCATGAGGGGCGCCCTCGCCCGCTGGCGCGGCATCCCGTTCGGTGTCTGGATGCCCACCGCGCTGGCCGCCATCGTCGTGTTCTTGCTGCGGGACTTCCTGTTCCACGGGGCGTACTTCTACAAGCGCGACGTGCATCTCGTCTGGCACCCGCAGATCGAGGCCTTCGTGCGCGCGGTCGGCGCCGGCTCCTGGCCGGTGTGGGACCCCTCGCCCGGCTTCGGCCAGCCGCTCCTCGCCGATCCGAGCTCGCAGGTCCTCTACCCGTTCACCTGGCTGAACCTGGTTCTCATGCCCTGGACCTACTACACCGTGTTCGTGGCGTGTCACGCCTGGTTCTCGGGTTGCGGCATGGCGCTTCTCGCTCGCGCTCATGGGCTCTCCCCCCTGGCCGGCTTCACGGCAGGCGCGCTCTGGATCACCTCGGGGCCGTTCATCTCTCTCTTCGACTTGTGGCATCACTTCGCCAGCGCCTGCTGGATGCCGTGGGTCGCGCTGGCTGCGTATCAAGCGTTCGATCGGCCCTCGCTCCGGCATGGCATCCTGCTGGGGGGAGCCGCCGGCCTGCAGCTTCTCGCCGGCTCCGCCGATGTGGCCGCGATGACGGGGCTGCTCCTCGCCGCCCAGTTCCTCGTCGTCCACACCTCGTGGCGGCGAGAGGCCATCCGCGACGACCTGCGTCGCCTGGCCTGCGGCGTGGCGGCCGCCGCCCTCGGCGTCGGGATTGGTGCCGCGGTATGGCTGAGCGCGGCGGAGGCGGCGAGTGACGCGCAGCGCTGGGACCTTCCGGAGGCGACGCGGACGTACTGGTCGATGCATCCGCTCGGGCTGCTGGACACGCTCACACCGTCGCGGCTCAGCTCGCTTCCGCTCAGCACCTCCTGGCGCGCCGTCCTCAGCGAGGGACGCGAGCCCTTCCTCGTCTTCTTGTACCTGGGCATCGCCACCTGGACGCTGATGCTGCTCGCCCTTCACGGCCCCGTCCGCTCACGACAGGCGCTCGTCCTCGCCGCGGTGGTGTTGGCCGCGCTGCTGTTCGCCCTCGGCCGGTACGCACCGTTCTACCGGGCGGCGGTGACGGTCCTGCCGCTGCTCGGCGTATTCCGCTACCCGATCAAGGCGATGGTGCTGGCGGCCTTCGCCGCGTGCCTTCTCGCCGCCCACGGCCTGGACCGCTGGCGGCGTGGCGAAGGCGAGCCCGCGCCGCGGTGGGTCCTGGCCTGGCTCGTGGTCTTCGTCCTCGCCATGGCGGGTGCCGTGGCCGCCATGCGTGTGGCCCCGAGCCGGATCGCGGAGGGACTCCTCGATCCAAAGGCGAGCGATCCCGGCGCCGTGCTGGCGCGCTGCTCGCAGCGGCTCGGCGCCACCGCTGCCGTCGCCGCCGGCCTCGGCGCCCTGCTCGCCGCACGCCGCCGGCGGCCAGGCCACACCGCACTGCTCGCGTCCCTGCTGGCGGTGGGAGATCTGGCCGCACGCCATCACAATCCCAATCCGGTCGTGTCCCGCAACCTCTACGAAATGCGTCCGGAGGTGGTCGACATCATCCGCCGCACGCCGGACGCCCGCGTCTTCGTATACGACTACACGCGGAAGGCCGGGGACGCCCCTGCTACGGGCCCGCGGCGATCCAAGCCAGAGGCGCCGCCCCTTCGGCGCGAGCTCGGGGGGCCTTCCGCTGCGCAGAGCCTGGCG
>Ga0075429_100002561_pt1 | contig 15324 bp, 13 predicted proteins | sample RhiMetdeltSRZDD3_FD_75295 | JGI IMG/M metagenome (GOLD analysis project Ga0075429, IMG submission 75295) | Populus rhizosphere microbial communities from Tennessee, USA - Rhizosphere MetaG P. deltoides SRZDD3 | ecosystem: Host-associated > Plants > Roots > Rhizosphere > Soil | place: USA... | reverse complement strand
GTCGACGAACTCGACGCTCATGCCCTCCGCTTGCTTCGAGCCCCAGCGCGCGAGCAGCGCGAGCACGACGTCCTTGCCGCTCACCCAGGGCTGCAGCTGTCCTTTGAACACGACGCGCCGCTGACCCGCGACCGTGAAGTACACATAACCCGTCGCCCACCCGAAGCCAAGAGTCGTCGAGCCGACGCCGTACCCGAGCGCGCCGTATGCGCCGTAGGCGCGGCTGTGCGAATCGGCGCCCGGCACCAGCGCGCCGGGAACGACCAGACCCTGCTCGGGAAAGTAGAAGTGGAAGATCCCGTCGCCCGGTGTCGCGTAATGCGGGCGCGTGATGCCGTGGAGCCCGGCGAACTGCTTGCCGATCGCGGTTTGCTTGTCATCGGCCTCGCGGTGGTTGAACACGAAGTGGTCGTTCGCGATCGCGATCTGGCGTGGCCGGATCGTGTCCCCGCCGGTGATCTGGTTGAAGGTGTGGATCGAGAACGGCGCGGTGCCGTCGGACGCGGGCAGCAGGTCGGCGTAGACGCGCAGCGTCGCGCCCGCCCGCACGTCCGCGTCCTTGTCGACGCGGTGCGCCCAGAGGATCTGCTCGGTCGACGTCAGCGAGCGCGCCGTGCCGGCGTCCGGCCACTCGATCTCCGGCGTGCGCAGGACGGAATCGCGGAACTCGCGTCGGCCGATCTTGATGATCCCGCCCGAACGGCGGATGTCGTCCTCGGCCGGCGACAGCGCCGCCGGCTCGTAGCTCTTGCCCTGCGTCTCGTTCGTCAGCGTGCGCGTCTCGGGGTCGAACGACAGCGTGTCGCCCTCCTGCGCATCCTCGACCGCGGCGCGGCTCTGCACCACGTGCAGGCCGAGGTTGAGCGCGTTGCGCCGGAAGATGTCGCCCATCCCCGCGCCGCAGACGATCACGATCTCGTGTCCGGCCTCCTCGCCGACGCCTTTCAGTCCGGCCGGGCTCATCTCGCGTGACGACCCGATCGCGAAGCGGTCGCCCGCGATGACGAAGTTCTCGCCGCGCCGCACGCGCTCGCGGAAGTCGGGCATCAGGAAACGGAACGAGCCCGCTTTCCAGCGATGATCGAGCGTCTCGAGGCTCTCCGACACGCAGTCGGTCGCCGGTGTGATCTGGTCGGTGTCGATCGCGTTCAGCTTCTTCCCCGGCACCTTGGGATCCCAGAAGATGAGCGCCTTCCCGCGGATCCGCGCGCCGCCGGGTCGAACGCCATCGCCGCGCTCGGTTCCCGCGATGCGTTTCGCGTCGATGCCGGGCAGTAGAACGGCTGGTCGGATGATCTGAGCCATCGCTTCGATTGTGGCACTCTGCCGCGCGTGTGCTGCCTGCTCGTGCTCCTGGCGTTCTTCACGCCACGCATCGTGTTGTTCCTGCTCTGGCTCTTCTCGAACTATCTGACGCGCGCCTTCGACACGTGGCTCTGGCCGACCCTCGGGTTCTTCTTCCTGCCGGCCACGACCATCGGCTACGCGATCGCGCAGAACGAGTTCGGTGGATTGAACGGGCTTGGCATCGTCGCCGTCCTCATCGGTCTCGCCGTCGACATCGGTCTGCTTGGCGGCGGCGCACGGCAGCGACAGAGCGCAGGCTAGTCGCGGGCCAAACGCTCCAGCTCGGCGTCCGTCAAGAGCCGATCCGACGCCTTCGCGGCCTCGAAGACACGCGCGATGCGCTCGGGCGATGACTCGTACCCGTGCGACTCGAGCCAGTAGATGACGTTGGACTCGCCGCTCATCGGCCCGACCTCGATCCGCTGCTCGCGGCCCAGCACCGATGCGGGCACGCCGCTGTAGACGCGGTCCGCGAGATCGCGGTCTCCCTTGCGCAGCGCCTTGATGACCGCCGCAGCATGCACGCCGGTGCCGGTGCGGAACGCGTCTGAGCCCATCGCCGGGTAGTTGGGCGGGACCGGGATGCCGCAGTGCTCCGAAACCAGCGCGACGTACTCGGCGAGCGGCGTGAGGTCTCGCTGGATCAGACCCGAGATCTGCATGTTGACCAGGAGCTGGTCCATCGACGTGTTGCCGACGCGTTCGCCGATCCCCAGCGCGCAGCCGTGCACGCGGTCCGCGACCGCCGTCGCGGTGAGCGCGTTGATGGTCCCGAGGCCCCGGTCGTTGTGCCCGTGGTAATCCAGCTTCACGTCGCGGCCCTTGATGACGTCATTGCGGAGGAACGTCAACAGGTTCCGCACGCCTTCGGGCGTCGCGTGCCCGACCGTGTCGGAGGCACAGATCCGTTTCGCGCCGCAGCCGATCGCGACCTCGTAGAGCTTCACCAGCGTCTCGGGGTCCGCTCGCGTCGTGTCTTCGGTCACGAACATCACCGGCAGGTCGTTCTTCACCAGTGTCGTGACCGAGTCCTCGACGTTCTTCAGCATCGTGTCGAGCGACCACTGCTCCGCGAGCCGGCGGATCGGCGACGAGCCGATGAACGCGCAGCTCTCGATCTTCACGCCCGACTCGATCGACGTCTCCACCGCGCCCTGCACGTCGAGCGGGTGCGTCCGGATGGCCTGGTTCGGCCGCAGCTTCTTCAGCTTTGTCGTTTCCCGCGCGAGCTCGACGATCTCGGCCCGCGCACGCGGCGATGCGCCGGGGAGGCCGATGTCCGCGCTGTCGATCCCGAGCTGGTCCATCAGCTGGAGCAGGCGCCTCTTCACTTCGAGCGGCGGGTTGCGCACCGAAGGACCCTGCAGACCGTCGCGGAGCGTCTCGTCGTCCAGCTCGACGGCGCGGTAGTCCGCCTTCACCGCGCGGCCATCGCGGTTCCAGTCGTAGATGAGGCGATCGAGCTCGCTCATGGGGCGGCCTTCGGAGTCGCCACCGCCGCGCGCCCGCTGCTCCACCGCAGATAGACGAGATCGGCGGTGTCGAATCCGGCGTGGCGTATCGCGCTGAAGGCGTAGCGGGTCGTGATGCCGGCGAACGTAGTTGCCTCCAGTCGCTCCCGCAACCGCGTGCGATCCGGTGTACCGCCCGCGCTCTCGACCGCGGCGTCGATGAGGGCGAACGCGTCGTAAGCGGTCGCGGCGATGGTGCTCGGCGTCCCGTGCCGTGCGGCGTAGCCCTGAACGAAGTTGGCCCGCTCCGCGCTCGTCGGCGAGGTCGCCGTCAGGTTCCGAGAGCCGGGCCACGTGGCGAGGTCGGCGCCCTCCCGCAGGGCGGCCGCATCGCTGGCCTCCATTAGATAGGAGAGATAGACGCGCGGGGTGAGGCCGGCCGCCGCGACCGCGCGCGTCGCGTCGACATAGGTGGCGGCCGGACCCGTGAAGAGGAGGCTGCTCGCGAAAGCGGCGCCCGCCCTGACGCGCGCCGCCGCCTCCTGGGCCGTGACCACCACGACCGTCGGAGAGATGAATCCACGCCGCTCCAGCTCTCCGGCCAGCGCCAGGCGCTCGGCGATCGCCGGTGGAGATTCGTCGCTCGCGAGCAGCGTCGGCAGGAGCGAGCCGCGCGCGATCGCGTCGACGACCGCCGCGCGGGCGAGCTCCGTGTACGTCGGCGCGAGGGCGAAGGCCCAGCCGCCACCGGGCGTCGAGGTCGGCTCGGGGGCGGGGAGAGTGAGCACGACCGGGAGGCGCGCGACCGTGAGCGCGCGGGCGAACGTCTCGTCGTATGCGAACGGCACGCCGATGACCACGGCGTCCGCTCGGCCCTGCTCGGCCGCGCGGCGCAGCTCGATGAGCACGCGCGCGTCGCTACCGGCGAGGTCGACGAACGTCGCGCGCAGTCGCCGACCGCCCCGCGCCTGCTGCTGGTCGAGCCACAGCTGCATCGCGTTGCGCTGCGGGACCCCGCTGGGAGTCCGCGGACCCGAAAGGTCGAGGAGCACGGTGACCAGCGTCGTGCCCGGTTCGCGTGTGGGTGCCGGTGTCGGCGAGATCTCCACCGGTTGGGCCGAACAGGCCGCGATGAGGAGCGCGAGCAGAGCGCCGAGGCCGCGCATGATCCTAGGAGCGGGTGCCGTCGGGGCGCGGGGCCTCCTCGGCGTACACGTGCTTGATCGCGTCCTCGGGCCGTGGGTCCGGCTCGCTATCGGCCTGCGCGATCGCGGCCTCGATCTCGGTGTCGAGCTCGCGACGGATCGCGTCGAGCTCCTCAGCCTTCACACCGTGCTCGCCCAGGTACTTGCGCGCGCGATCGAGCGGATCCTTGGCCATCCATTCGCGGACCTCGTCCTTCGAGCGATAGCGGCTGTCGTCGTCATCGGACGTATGCGGCTGGTACCGGTAGCACTTGAGCTCCACCAGCGCGGGACCCGCGCCCGAGCGCGTGTGCTGCACGGCCTGCCTCGTCTTGTCAAAGGAGTCGAGCACGTCCATGCCGTCGGCGATGAATCCGCGGATCCCGTACCCCGCGGCCTTATCCGCGACGTTCGGGACGGCCATCTGCTGTTCGAAGCGCGTCGAGATCGCCAGCAGATTGTTCTCGATGACGAAGACCACCGGCAGCTTGTGGATCGCCGCGAAGTTGACCGCCTCGTGGAAGTCTCCGGGGCTCGTCGAGGCGTCGCCGCCGAACGCGAAGACGATGTTCTCTTCCTTTCGGTTGCGGATCGCCAGCGCCAGGCCGACGGCATGCGGGAACTCGGTGCCGACGCAGACCGAGCGGCTCACGATCCGGTCCTTCGGGCTCGAGAACTGGTTCAGGATCTGCCGTCCCGCCGAGTGCGTGTCCGTCGCTTTCGCGAGGACCATGCGGAATTCCTCGAGCGGCGACATCCCCAGGACGAACGCAACGCCCATGTCCCGGTAATAGGGGACCGTCCAGTCTTTGCCGCGGCGGATGTTCCACGCTGCGCCGATCTGCGCCGCCTCGTGGCCGTCGGTCCCCGCGCCGAACGGAGTTCGGCCCATGCGATTCAGCTGAAGGATGCGCTCGCTGACCATGCGGGTCTGAAGCATCCGTCGATACATGCCCTTCACGTCGTCGAGGCTCAGTCCAATGGCCTCGTGACGAGGCTCGCCGGTCTTCACGTCACTTCCTTCTCGTGTGGGTACGGCCATGAGTGTGATGGTATTAGGAGAGTGGTGACGCGGTATCGGCTGCTGATGGTCGGCGCCGCACTGACGCTGCTATCAGTCGCGTGCCTCTCGCCAGAGCCATCGCGTCAGAAACCCACCGCGACGGCGGCGCAGGCGACCTTCGCGCCCTCGCAGTTCGACGCGCAGCTCGCCGCGGCCGAGAGCGCGATCACGCTCTTCCATGTGCGCCTCGATCAGCGCAACTACCGCGGGATCTACGCGATGACGGACGAGACGTTCCGGGCGGTGACCAATGAGGTCCAGATGACGGCGATGCTCAGCTCGCTGCGGGATCGGCTCGGGAGATCGGCGTCGGTCGCCGAACTGAGCTTCGAGGTCCTCGACCGCTCGCCGGACGTGCAGATCACGTTCACGATGGAGACGATCTATGAGAACGGAACGCTGATCGAGACGTTCGTCTGGCGCGTCACGCCCAGCGAGATGGTCTACCTCGTGAGCTATCACACCCGCTGATGGGATCCAAGAGCGTCAATGCTCGAGCGCGCGGCGCAGGGAGTCCGCGGTCGCGTTGCCGCCGCTGACCCAGCACGCGACGCGCTTGCCCGCCAGGCGTTCGGTCATGCGGCGCGCGGCGGCGATGGGTGCGGCGCCCGCGCCCTCCGCCACGACATGCCCCTCCACGAGTAGGAGCCGCATCGCGTCGTAGAGCTCGTCGTCGGTCACGAGTACGAAGTCGTCGAGAAGGACGGCGAGCATCGCCTGCGGCAGATCGAACGACGTTCTCGTCGCGAGGCCCTCGGCGAACGTCGCCGCGCGCTCGGTCGTGCGCGGCGCACGGTCGCGCCACGCCCGGTACGCGGCTGACGCGCCTTCGGCCTGAACGCCGATGACCGTGACCTCGGGCCGAAGCGACTTCGCCACGAGCGCCGCGCCCGATGCGCCGCTCCCGCCGCCGACCGGCACGATGAGGACCTGGATGTCGGGCCGCTCCGTCAGGACCTCGAGCGCAGCGGTCCCGACGCCGGCGATGAGATACGGCTCGTTCCCCGAATGCACGTAGCGCGTGCCATCTGCGGCCGCGCGACGCTCGCACTCGACGCGCGCGTCGTCGTAGTCGTCCCCGTGCTCGACGATGACCGCGCCGTTCGCGCGCATCGCCGCGAGCTTGAGCGGGTTCGCATTCTTCGGCACGACGATCGTCACCGGGACGCCGAACACCCCACCGGCGTACGCCAGCGACTGGCCGTGGTTGCCGGTCGAGGCCCCGATGACGCCCGCCCTGGCGGTCGGATCGCGCCCGATCAGGTTGAGACCGCCGCGCACCTTGAACGCCGCGGTCGGCAGGAGGTTCTCGCACTTCAGCCACACCTCGAGGCCGAGCGCGGCGTTGACGGCGTCACGGCGGATCAGCGGCGTCGGCTTCAGATACGCCGCGAGGAAGTCCCGCGCCGCGAGCACGTCGTCGAAGGAAGGCTCGGAGGTCCACGCGGACGCCCGGGCTGTTACGCCGCCTTGCGAATTCGCCACAGCGCCGCGGCCAGGGCGAGCATCCAGAGACCAAGTGTGAGGCGGAGTGGCAGCGCCAAGATCGTCATGTCGGCACCGACCGGACCGAAGAGGATCACCAGCGCGAACTGGCCCACGGCGAGACCGAGCGTGACCGCCCCAAGACCTCGGCTGACCACGTCCGTCTCCCACCACAGCTTGCCAAGAGTCCACCACCACATGGCGCGGACGAAGAGCGTCGCGAGTGTGAGCTCGGGCGATGCGGTCACGCCGATGCCGATCGCGACGACGACCGTGCCGATGATCGTTCCGAGCATGGCGCCGCTGTCGCGGACCTTGGAATGGAGCGAGTGCAGGACCGCGATGACGGGCAGCGTGAGGCCATACGCCACCGCGGTCAGGAAGAAGTACCAGTCGGGGTAAAGGCCGGGGCCGATGGCGGTGCGGGCGATGTGGATGACGCCCGCGACCGCCGCCCAGACGGCCGCCTTCCACAGCGCCTCGTCCTCGTGACTCTCTACGCCAGGCGTCTCCAGCTCGCGTCCTTCGATGACCGGCGCTTCTACCTCGTGGGCGCTCACGGCTTTCGCTTCCCGTTCTCGTCGTATTCGTAGAAGCCCTTGCCCGTCTTCACTCCCAGATGACCGGCCAGGACCATCCGCTTCAGGAGCGGCGGCGGCGCCCACGCGGGATCGCGGAACTCGTCGAAGAAGGTGTTCGCGACATGGAGGTTGATGTCGAGCCCGGTGTAGTCGATGAGCTCGAACGGGCCCATCGGGTGACGCAGGCCGAGCTTCACGGCCTTGTCGATGTCCTCGGGAGTGGCGACGCCTTGCTCCAGCGCGCGGATCGCCTCGAGCATGATCGGGATCATCAGGCGGTTGACGATGAATCCGGGCGTGTCCTTGCAGACCACGGGCGTATGACCGAGGCGCGTCACGAAGGCGCGCAGCGTCTCGACGGTCGCGTCGCTGGTCGTGATGGCCTTCACGACCTCGACCAGCTGCATCACGACGGGCGGGTTGAAGAAGTGCAGGCCCGCGAAACGGTCGGGCCGCTTTGTCGCCGCCGCGATCTCGATGATCGTGAGGCTCGAGGTGTTCGAGGCGAAGATCGTCGTCGGCGGGCACACCCGGTCGAGCTCCTCGAAGACCTCCTTCTTGGCGTCCATGACCTCGACGACCGCTTCGATGACGAGGTCGCGGTCCTTGAAGTCCGCGAGCGCGGTCGTGCTGCGGATGCGACCGCGCGTTCTCTTGGCGTCATCTTCCGAGAGCTTGCCGGCCTTGACCACGCGGGCGAGCGAGGAGTCGATCCGTGAGAAGCCCCGGTCGATGAACTTCTGATCGACGTCGCGTGCGAGCACGTCGAGACCCGCCGCGGCGCAGACCTGCGCGATCCCCGAGCCCATCTGACCGAAACCGACGACTCCGACGCGCTCGATGGCCATGGCCTGCGACCCCTCCTCCTTGGCGGCTCGACTGGGCGCCGTCAGCATAGGGCGGCTCTGCGGGACGGTCGTCTCGGCGTCACGGGCGCCGGAACGAAACGGCGCTACATGGCACGATTGTCCTGATGACCCCCTTCCGTGGACCCGACGCAGTGGCCATTTCCCTCATCGTCAACGGGCAGGGAGCGACCGCGCAGCTGCCGCCGCAGCGCTCGCTCCTCGAGATGCTGCGTGGTCCGCTCGGTCTTGTGGGCACGAAGCTCGTGTGCAACGCGGGCGACTGCGGTGCCTGCACGGTCCTCGTCGACGACCGCCCGGTGTACTCCTGCATCACGCTCGCGGTCGCGTGCGAGGGGAAGCGCGTCGAGACGATCGAGGGCGTCGCGAAGGGCGGTGTGCTCCATCCGGTCCAGGAAGCGTTCATCGATCACGACGCATACCAATGCGGCTTCTGCACACCCGGACAGGTGATGTCGGTCGTGGCCCTGCTCCGAGCGAACGGCAAGCCCACCGAAGACGAGATGCGACGCGCGGTGGCGGGCAATCTCTGCCGCTGTGGCGCCTACGTGAACATCGTGAAGGCCGGTATGAGCGCGGCGAGGCGGAGCAAGTAATGGCCGGACTCCGCGTCGTCAAGAGTCGCGACGAATTCGAAGGCGAGATCTACGAGTCGCTTTCGATCATCCAGGGAACGGACCTGCCGGCGCACGCCGCGAGCGCCGAGCTCGACGAGATCGGCAAGTCGCGGAAGCGCATCGACGGCGTGCAGCGCGTGACCGGCAGGGCGACGTACACGCACGACATCACGCTCCCGGGGATGCTGCACGCGCGCGTGCTTCGCAGTCCGTACCCGCGCGCGCGCGTACGCAGGATCGACACCAAGAAAGCTGAGGCCCTCCCCGGCGTGCGCGGCGTCCTGCACCGCTTCAACGCGCCGAAGGCCGCGTTCCGCGGCGAAGAGACGATCTTCCGCGATGAGGTCCGGTTCATCGGCGACGAGGTCGCCGCCGTCGCGGCCGATGACGCGCGGACCGCCGTGCGCGCGCTCGGACTGATCGAGGTGGACTACGAGCTCCTGCCGCATGTGACCGATCTCGAGGAGGCGATCGCCGACGGCGCGCCGAAGCTCGAGGACGGCGGCAATGTGTTCGAAGCGGGATCGCTCAAGCGCGGCGACGCGCGGTCGGCATTCAAGAACGCGGACGCGGTCGTCGAGGGAACGTATCGGACGTCCACGCAGATGCACAACTCGCTCGAGTCGCACGGCGCCGTCGCCGCGTGGGACGGCGAGATCCTCACCGTCTGGGAATCGACGCAGCACGTCTTCGGCGTGCGGGAGGGCCTGCGCGCGGCGCTCCTTCTTCCGCTCTCGCGGATCCGCGTCATCTGCGACTACATGGGTGGCGGGTTCGGCTCGAAGGGCGGCGTCGGGAAGTACTCGATCATCGCGTCTTTGTTCGCGAGACAGCTCGGCCGTCCGGTCCGCTGCGTGCTCACCCGGCACGAGGAGAACCTGGCCGCGGGCAACCGCTCCGCGACTCTGCAGAAGGTAAGGCTTGCCGGCAAGGACGGCCGGATCACCGCGGTCGAGCACCTCTCGTGGTCGAACGCCGGTCAGGGGAAGTGGGTGGCGAATCCCACCGGACCGACCAACACGCTCTATGACTTCCCGAACCTCACGACAAAGTCGTACCGCGTCGTCACCAACGCCGGGTCGCTCGCCGCGTTCCGCGCGCCGGGATATGTCGAGGGCACCTTCGCGCTCGAAGGCGCGATCGACGAGCTCGCGGAGCGCATGGGGGTCGATCCGCTCACGCTGCGCCGCCGCCACGCCGCGTCGCAGAAGGACCCACGCACGACGAAGGCGTATTCGCTGAAGCGTCTTCTCGAGTGCTATTCGATCGGCGCGCGCGAGATCGGGTGGAGCAAGCGGCGAGCGGGCGGCACGCGCGGCTCAGCGCCGCATCGCAGACGCGGCATCGGCATGGGCACGCAGATCTGGGGCGGCGGCGGGGGACCGCCGGCGTACGCGACCGTCCACTTCAACGCCGACGGCACCGTGATCCTGCGCGCGGGAACGCAGGACATCGGCACCGGCACGCGCACCGTCCTCGCGCAGATCTGTTCGGAGGAGCTTGGTGTGGAGCTGGAGCGCATCTCCGTGCGCATCGGGGACACGGAGGGGCCGTACGGGCCGATCTCCGCCGGCTCGCTCACCCTCGCCTCGGTGGGGCCTGCCGTGCGCCTCGCCGCGCGGGACGCTCGCGAACAGTTCCTCGGCGCCGCCGCCGGCGTGCTCGAGGTCCGGAAGAACGAGCTTCGGATGGAGCGCGGCCACATCGTGAGCAAGGGCGCGCGCACGCCGATCTCCGAAGTCAGCAAGAAGCTCGAGAACAACACCGTGATCGGCAGGGGCTCGCGCTGGCCCAATCCCGAGGACCTCGCGATCAAGACGTTCGGCGCGCATTTCGCGCAGGTCGAGGTCGACACGCTCACCGGCGAGATCGTCGTCGAGAAGGTGGTCGCCGTCCACGACATCGGCCGCATCGTGAATCCGATGACCGCGGCGTCTCAGGTCGAGGGTGGCGTCATCCAAGCGCTCGGATTTGCCCTCACCGAGGAGCGCGTCGTCGACCGCGCGCTCGGACGCGTCATGAACGCGGACCTCGAGTGGTACAAGATCCCCACCGCGATGGACGTTCCCGAGATCGTCGTGAGATTCACCGACCGACCCGACCGTCGCGCGAACAACCTCGGCGCGAAGGGACTGGGCGAGCCGCCGATCATCCCGACCGCGGCCGCTGTCGCGAACGCGGTCGCGAACGCCATCGGGGTGCGGATGCGCCACGTGCCGATGACGCCGGCGCGGGTGCTCGAGGCGCTGGCGGTCGTCCGATGAGCCTGTTCTCCTATGCGAAGCCGCGCGCCCTCGGCGAGGCGCTCAGGCTCCTGAAGAACGGCACGGTCGCGATCGCCGGCGGCACCGATCTCATCGGTCTGATCCGGAACGGCCTCGCGACGCCGAACGCGCTCGTCGACCTGACCGGCATCGAGGGTCTCCGCGGCTGGACCCGCGAGAAGGGAAAGGGTCTCCGCATCGGCGCGCTCACACCGCTTTCCGATCTCGAGACCTCGCCGCAGCTGCGAAAGCTCGCGCCGATGATCGTCGAGTCACTGCGCGACGCCGCGACCCCGCAGCTGCGCAACATGGGCACGGTCGGCGGCAATCTCCTGCAGCGCAACCGCTGCTGGTACTTCCGGGACGAGGCCGTGCCGTGCTGGCTCAAAGGTGGCACGCGCTGCTTCGCGGCCGAAGGCGAGAACCGCTATCACGCGATCCTCGGTGCGGCGGAGTGCGTGATGGTCGCGCCGTCCGATCTCGCGCCGGCGCTCATCGCGCTCGACGCGGAGATCGAGCTGGCCTCGAGCCTTGGGCGCCGTACCGTGCCGCTGCGGTCGTTCTTCGTGACGCCGAGCGGCCGGCAGCGGAAAGAGCACGCGATCCGCAGGGGCGAGCTCATCACGTCGGTGAAGATCGCGGAGTCCGCGCTCGAGCGCCGCGGCACGTTCCTCAAGGCGATGGACCGCAAGGCCTGGAGCTTCGCGCTCGTTTCCGTCGCGGCTGCCGCGCGGATCAAGGACGGCAAGGCGCGCGATGTGCGCGTCGTTCTCGGGGGCGTCGCGCCGTCCCCGTGGTCGGTGACCGCCGCACACAAGCAGCTCGATGGGAGCCCTCTCGACGACAACGCCTGTCTCGCGGCTGCCGACACGATCCTCGCCGGCGCCGAGCCGCTTCGCGACAACGGCTACAAGGTGACCCTCGCGCGCGAGCTGATCCGCCGCGCGCTCCGCTCGCTCGTCAGTTAGTCCGGGCTCCGGACCGTTCCGTCACCCATGTCGCGATTTGCGAACGTGTGTGGAAGCCAAGCTTCGAGCGGATCTGTTCGACATGGCTCTCCGCGGTCCGAACCGACAAGGACAGCCGCTCGGCGATCTCGCGATTCGTCAGGCCCTGCGCCACAAGCAATGCGACCTCGCGTTCCCGCTCCGTGAGACTCCTTGCGGACCGGACGCGATCATCGTGCGATCGCTGCTCCGGGAAGGTGAGTCCGATGCTATGCGCCCACTCGCGAAGCTGACCGAGATACCAGGTCGCCTTCGCGCGTCGCCAGAATGGGACCACAGCCTCAAGCTGCATCTGCGCGTCGGCATAGTTAGCGCCAGCGCCACTCAGCTGGAGCTCGGCGATCCGCAGTCGCGTCAATGAGGTGAGGTAAGGGACCATGGCGCCGAGGTAACGTTCGCGATCGCATGCCTTGAGCGCTTCGCCATAGGCTTTGATCGCATCATCGGTCGCTCCGCGACGCTCCGCGATCGACGCCGTGGCCAGAGCGTGGTGGATATCGTCCATAACGGGTAACGCGGGAGGCGAGTTTGTTTCGAGGAGCGACCGCTCGAAACGTTCAAGCTTCTGTTGGTCGCCCGTACGCAGCGCCCCGAACAGTCCGATCGCGTGGGCACGTGCGGCGGGCCAGATGTTCGTGAATCGCAGATGCACGGCCTGCTCGTCAACGCCGTCGGAGAAAAGCAGCGCCTCCGTGGCTCGCCCGGCCAGAAGGAGCAGCGCGGCCGACCAGAATGCGGCCGAACCTGTGAGCGCGTCGGCGCGGACCCCGCCCCGGATCGCGTCCAATTCCGGAACTGCCTCTGGTCCCAAACGTGCGGTCGCCACGAACGCCGCTTGGACGAGCGCCTCGCGGAATCTGGCCGGGTTCACGGCTTCCTCGAGATCCGGAAGCAGCCTCACGAAACCATCCCAGTCGCCATCGCTCAGTAGATCGGTGAGCTCTTGGGCGACCCATTGGCCAATCGCGAGCCCGTGTTGACGCATGAATGCGCGGTGCTCTTCGCGCACGCGCTGCTGCTCGTCCAGAGGCGCGTTGATCGCGCACATCGCGGCACGCAGCGAAGCCATCGGCCAATGCGTCTCGTCCACCAGACCGGCTTCGCGCGCGACGCCGAGCGCGGCGCGGAACAGCCGGATGGACTCTGCGTATCGCCCGAGGAGAAGGAGTCCACTACCCAGGCTGTTGAGGGGCATCGCGCGCTCAGCCAGCAAACCGAGGCGGTCAACGATCTCGAGCGCGCGCTCGGCCAGACGTAAGACCTCGGCGCCCGCCCCTCTCTCGAAAGCTGCCCAACACTGGCCGATCAGCACCTTTGCCAACTGAGCCGTAGGGCCGAGCGGTTCTAGGACCTCTACCGCCCGAGCTGAGTTCTGATCTCGGCGCTCCCGCTCGCCTCGCCAGTGGTGATAACGCCAGAGCTCGTGGAGTCCCGCCCCCAGCGCTGCTGCATCCCCAGAACGCTCGGCGCGCTCGATCGCCGCGGACGCCGCGCGCGCCGAACGCGCGCCGTCGCCGCTGAGAAACAGGTAGTTCGCGAGCCGAACGTGCTGATGCGCGCCGTCGGCTCTTTCATCAGAGCCGAGCTCGATCGCCCGCTCGAGGTGACGTGCGGCGCTCGCGAATGCGAACGTTGCCGCCGCTTCCTTCGCAGCCTCCTCGTGGTACCGGCTGGCCTGGTCCTTTTGGCCGCCCTCATCGAAGTGGTAGGCCAACTCCGCCGGATTGACGGTCGCCGTCTGCTTGCGCAGCTCGAGGAACGCAGCGATCTTGCCGTGCAATTCGCGGCGCTCCCAATAGAGCAACTGACGGCTGATCGCTTCACGTGTGAGCGCGTGCCGGAAGAGCAGTTGAGCGTCATTGTCGCGTTCCGGCAGCACGAGACGCGCATCGATCGCATCTCGGATCGCGGCCGCGATTTCGGCCGGCGGCTCCCCGGAGATCGCGCTGACGAGCTCGAGATCGAAGCGATGTCCCGCTATCGACGCAACCAGAACTACCCGTTGTGCCTTGGCCGACAACGCGGACCATCGTGCGACGACGCTATCGGCGACGGTCGGGGGGATCGCCCGCGCGACCTCGTCGAAGTCGCAGGTCCACGCTCCGTCAGCATAGGTAAGGCGGCCACTCTGTCGTAGAACGTGGAGGGTTTCCTCGATGTGGAGGGGATTGCCCTCGGATTTCTCATGTACCAGATCTCGGAAACGTCGGAGGTCGGACGCTGCACCGTCGCGCAGGGCAAGCCTCGTTCGGATCAGCGCTCCTGTGCCGTCAAGGTCGAGAGGCGGCAGCGCCAACGCATGGATGGCGCGCGCCGTGACGAGTTGGGCGAGGAGCCCGCGCAATGGATGAAGTCGCCCGAGCTCGTCAGTCCGGTAGGTCCCGATAAGCAGGAAGGGCCGTGTTCGCATTCGCCGCGATAGATAACCCCACAGCTCCAGACTCGCCTCGTCGGCCCAATGAAGATCTTCGAGCGCGAGGACCAGTGGGCCATCTCCGGCGAGATCTTCCATCAGACCCAGGAACGAACCGTGCATCAGATGCCGCTCCTGGCCGGTGTTGCCGAGAGCGGGGGCGCTCCCACCGCGCGTGATCAGACGCTTGAGCTCCACACCGCGCTCCTGGAGCGAACGCTCGATCCGCCCTGGACCGAATGAGCGTGAGCACGATGCGAGGACCTCAGCGAAAGCGCCGAAGGGACGACGCGATTCGATCTCCACGCAAGCGCCCTCCACCACGACGACGCCTTTGCCCCGCGCCATCGCAAGAAAGGACTCCAGGAGGGCGGTCTTGCCCATCCCGGCGTCGCCGCCGATCACGACCGACCGTCCACCGACAGCCGACGCATCGAGCTCTTCGACCAGCGCGGCGTTCTCGGACTCCCGCGAGACGATCGACCCTCGTGCGCGTCGACTGTCAGTCGGGGGATCCGCGGCTAGGTGGAATCGACGCTGGGCGTTCACGAAGCCTCACGGTGCCAGTCGTGGACACCACTCATTCGAGCAGTATCCGTCCGTCAGCGCCCCATCCGTATCGCTTGCGCCACCAACCTGGGCTCCCCTGACCTGTCTTCGAAGGAACTCGGGTACGTCCTGCTCCTGCGCCGGGTAGTCGCGGTTGATGTCGGGGCGCGCAAGGCCCACGCCATGACTGTCGTCGGCCGTGAGATAGTTGGCGCCACCGCCTCCGCGGTGAGCATCGCCGCTGCCGGCCGAGCCCTGGATAGATCCACACGCCACGACTGTGGCCGTAAGGACCGCCAGAATGCCGCCTGTGATCCGCTTGCACTTTCTGTCCACGCCTGGTGCCTCCATTCGCCATTCGCTGAGGGCGAATCTGCGTCTCTGGAGGTACCGGGGCATCCGTAGAACTACTGGGTCCAGGTACCGGAAATCGCTCGAATGACAATTTCCGAAGCCGATCTGATCCAGGCGATCGAGTCGAGCCTTCAGGTCTATCC
>Ga0075429_100002557_pt1 | contig 15331 bp, 12 predicted proteins | sample RhiMetdeltSRZDD3_FD_75295 | JGI IMG/M metagenome (GOLD analysis project Ga0075429, IMG submission 75295) | Populus rhizosphere microbial communities from Tennessee, USA - Rhizosphere MetaG P. deltoides SRZDD3 | ecosystem: Host-associated > Plants > Roots > Rhizosphere > Soil | place: USA... | reverse complement strand
CTTGACGTAGGCGAGGCCGCCGATCGTCGCCGCCCACACCCCGCCGTCCATGTCGAGGCTCAGCCAGCGGACGCGGTTGTGGGGAAGGCCGTCGTCGGTGGTGTAGAGCCGCCACTTGTCACCCTCGACCTTGCCCAGGCCGGCGAGGTCGCCGATCCAGAGGCGGCCCTCGCGGTCGCGCTGCGCATGGTGGAAGTAGCGCATGGCCCGTGCCGGCGAAGGCTCCGTCACCACCTTGCCACCCGCGATGCGGGCGAGGTTGGTGCCGCCACGGCGGACCCAGAACACCGGGCCGCGCTCGTCCTCATAGGCGTACAGGATCTTCCAACCGGAGCGCGCGCCCTCGGGCGTGACTTCCGCCAGCCGCTCGTTCTTGAACTGGAACAGCCGCGCGTTGTCGAGGCCGATCCACACGCTGCCGTCCCGCGTCTCCGCCATCGTGATGACGGCCTCGCGTCCCTCGCCCGCCGGGAGCGGGTAGTGCCGGATGGCGCCGCCCTTCAGGCGCGAGATCTCGCCGTCGGCGGTGCCGATCCACACGCTGCCGTCGCTCGTTCCCAGCACGCATTGCACGGCGGTGTCACGCAGCCCCTCGTGGCGGCCGTAGGTGATGAAGCGGCCGTTGCTGACGCAGTTGAGGCCGTCGGCGGTGCCGACCCACACGTTGCCCTCGTGGTCCTCGAGCAGCGAGCGCACGTCGTCGTCGGAGAGGCCCTCGCGGGTCGTGAGCGGGCTCCATCGCCCGTCGCGGAACCGGGAGAGCCCTCCGCCCGAAGTCCCCACCCAGAGGTTGCCGTCGCGATCCTCGAGGATGGCGGAGATGCTGTCGTGGGAGAGGCCGTCCTTCGTCGTGAAGCGCTCGACCTTCCCGCCCAGCTCGCGTATCAGGCCGTGGGTGGTGCCGATCCACAGCGCCCCCTTGCTGTCGAAGCGCAGCGCGTGGATGGCGTCGCGGGTGACATTGCCCACCGTCTCCAGGCGGTCGCCGTCCGCCTTCAGCAGCCCGTGTTGTCGCGCCCCCACCCAGACGCCGCCGTCCTTGTCCTCGACGATGGCATAGGGCGCGAGGAGCAGGCGGTTCGTGGGGAACACGGTGGCCGTGCCGTTCGACCAGCGATGCATCGGCTGGCCGTGCATGCCGATCCAGAGGCTGCCGTCGCGGGCGGCCAGGAGCGAGGTGACGTACGCGGTGCCGGGGGGCATGAACAGGCGCGAGAACTCGCCGCCCTGGTAGCGCAGCACCATGCCCGAGCTCGTGCCCACGAACAGCGAGCCGTCCGCGGCCTCGGCCAGGCGATAGGCGCCGCTGTCGCCGATCGACGGGGTGTTGCGCGCGCTGAAGACGTCGAAGCTGCTGCCGTCGAAGCGGACGAGGCCGGTGGTGGTGCCGAGCCAGAGATACCGGTCGCGGGTCTGCAGCAGCGCGTGGATGGTGTTGCTGGGCAACGTGCCCGCGCCCCACTTGGTGATGACGTACTGCGAGGTGGCGCGCTGCGGGTCGAGGGCGGCCGCCGGCCCCGCCGCCAGCACGGCGGCGGCCAGCGCGGCGCCAAGACGGGCCGGGGACATGGCTCCTTATTATGGGGCCAGCGGCAGCGGGTAGACTTCGCACACCAGAGTGACGGAGCCCGTGCCGGACCACCGTGACGGACAGCTCTCGTGGCGGTGGGCCGCCGCCGCGCTCGGCGCCTATCTCGCCGCCGCCGTCGTGATGACGTGGCCGCTCGCCACCGCCCCCGGGCGCCTCGGGCTGCCGAACATGGACGTCTACGGCAATGCGTGGGCGATGGCCTCCGTCCTCCACCAGCTCCGCCACGATCCCGCGCACCTCTTCGACTCCAACATGTTCTTCCCCTGGACGGGCAGCCTCGCCTACGCGGAGAGCCTGCTGCCCCAGGCGGTTCAGGCCGCCCCCGTCCGCGCCCTCGGGGGCTCCGTTCTTCTTGCATACAACCTGGTATTCCTGCTGAGCTTTGCCCTGTCCGGCCTCGGGGCGTGCCTCCTCGCCGCCGACCTCACACGCTCGCGCGCCGCCGGCTTCCTCGCCGGCCTGGCCTTCGCCTTCTGGGCGTATCGCTGGGATCACGTCGTGCACCTGCAGTCGCTATCGACGCAATGGCTGCCCTTCGCCCTCTGGTTCGCGCGGCGAAGCCTGCGCACGGGCCCCGTGCGCCCGGTCGATCTCGCGGGGCTCGCGGCCTGTACGCTGCTGCAGGTGCTGAGCAGCGGCTACTACGGCATGCTGCTGCTGGCCGCGCTGGGCCTGACGTTCGCGTGGGACACGGTGCGGACGCGTGACGTCCGGCGTCTCGTCCGGCCCGCCGCCGCGGTGGCGCTGGCGGTGGCGCTGGCCGCGCCCGTCTTCCTGCGGTACCGCGCGATGCAGGCGCGGCACGGCTTCACGCGCAGCCGGCGCGAGGCGATCGCATGGAGCGCGCGGCCGCAGAGTTATCTCGAGCCGGGCGTGGCCGCCTCGTGGCCGCACACGGTCGCCCTCAGCCGCCTGGCTCGCGATGGCGAGCCGCTGTTTCCCGGATCGTGGGCCCTCGTCTTCGGCCTCTGGGGCCTCGTGCGCCTGCGCCGCCACGAGCACGGCGGGCTCGCCGCGGCGTGGCTGGCGCTGGGATTCGCGCTCTCTCTCGGTCCCGTGCTGCGGCTGGCCGGCCTCGAGGTGCCGGGCCCCTTCGAGCTCTTCCGCTGGCTGCCCGGTGGTGCGCTGCTGCGGACGCCGTCCCGCCTGGGCGTGCTGGCCGTGCTCGGCCTCGATGTGCTGGCGGCGATGGCGTGGGCGCGGCTCCCGCTCGACGGTCGTCGCGCGGCCGCCGCCACCGGCGCCGCCGCGATCTTCATCCTGCTCGAGGCCTGGCCCGCCGGCCTGCGCGAGCAGATCCGGGGCATGCCGCCCCCGCCGGCTTCGGTCGACTGGCTGGCGAGGGCCGAGCGCGGCGTCGTCCTCGAGCTGCCGTGGGGACGACCGGCGGACAGCGCGCTCTATCTCTACTGGTCCACCGGCCACTGGCAGCCGATGGTGAACGGCTTCGGCAGCTTCGATCCGCCGGGCAACGCCGAGCTCGGCGTCGTCGGTCACGGCTGGCCGAGCGCCTACTGCGCGCGCGTCTTCCGCGAGTACGGCGTGCGTTACGTCGTCGTGCACACCGACCGCCTGACCGACCGCCGCCGCGAGCGGGTGGAGGCCGCTTTCGAGCTGCCGGCGGGGGTGACGCTGGCGGCCACGCTCGGCGAGACGCGGGTCTACGCGATTGCCCCTTGACAATTGCCCGCCGGTCCGGGACCCTGTTATAACGTCATAACAACTAAAAGAAGGGGGCCCCACATGCGCCACGCCTGCCCGAGACCGGGTGTCTTCGTCCTCGCCTTCGCCCTGGCTGCGCTCGACCTGACGGCGATCTCCGTCTGCGCCGCCACACCCAGCGAGAAGACGATCGTCGGCTATTTCGCGCAGTGGGGCGTCTACCGCCGCAACTACCTCGTGAAGAACGTCGACACCAGCGGGTCCGCCGCGCGCCTCACCCACATCAACTATGCCTTCGCCGACGTCTCGGCTTCGCTGCGGTGCGGTAGCGCCGATGCCTTCGCCGACTACAACAAGGCGTATGACGCCGCGGAGAGCGTGGACGGCGTCGGCGATACCTCCAGCCAGCCGGTGAAGGGCAACTTCAACCAGCTCGCCGAGCTCAAGGCGAAGCACCCGCACCTCAAGGTGCTGATCTCGATCGGGGGATGGACGCTGTCGAAGAATTTCTCGTCGGCGGCCCTGCCCGCGAACCGCGCCGCGTTCGTGTCCTCGTGCGTCGACATGTACCTGAAGGGCGTCTTCGAGGCGGGCAAGGTCAAACCCGGCGTCTTCGACGGCATCGATCTGGACTGGGAGTACCCGGGGGCCTGTGGGAACACCTGCGACTTCCGCCCGGAGGACACCCAGAACTTCACCGCGCTGCTCGCCGAGTTCCGCGCGCAGATGGACCTGCTCGGACAGCAGACGGGCAAGAGCTACCTGCTCACGGTGGCGACGTCCGCCGGTGAGCCGAACATCGCCAAGCTCGAGCTGGGCAACATCCATCCTTACCTGGACTGGATCAACGTGATGACCTACGACTTCCGCGGGCCCTGGAACCCGCAGACGGGTCTGCAGTCCCCGCTCTACGGCGATCCCTCCGATCCCCTCTACGGCGACCGCCTCTGGAGCGACAACGCGATCAGCCGCTATCTCGCCGGCGGCGTGCCCGTCGACAAGCTCACGATGGGCCTGCCGTTCTACGCCAAAGGCTGGGGCGGGGTGCCGCCGGGACCTTCCGGCGACGGTCTCTACCAGACCGCCGGCGGACGTCCCCCGCGGGGCAAGTACGAGAACGGCACCGACGACTACAAGGAGATGGTCGCGCGTGAGGCGAGCTTCCAGAAGTTCTTCCATCCCGTCGCGCAGAGCGTGTACATCTACGATGGCAACCGGTTCTGGACGTACGACGATCCCGCGTCCATGACGAACAAGATGAGCTACGTCTTGTCCCGTGGTCTGCGCGGCGCGATGTTCTGGGAGCTCAGCGGAGACACGCCGTCGATCGCCTTGCTCTCCGCGGTCTACAACGGCTTGAACGGTGCGCCACCGGCGCCGACGGCCACCCCCACGCCGGCGCCCACGGGGACCCCCGCGCCGCTGCCGACATCGACGCCGACTCCGAGCCCCACGCCCCGCTCGACGTCCGGCCCCACGCCGACGCCCACCGCGACTCCGACGAGCGCTCCGCCGACCGCGACCCCGACGCCCACGTCTACGCCGACGCCCGGCGCGGGGAACAGCTTCCATGGCCCGGCGGCGCATGCCGCGGGCGCCGGCGGTGACGGCAACGGCTTCGAGACCGGCAGCGCCAGCGCCCTGGCCGACGACGGCGTCCCCGCCGTGGATGTGGACAGCGGCCTCGAGGGCAGTCAGACGTGCGGCGCCGCGACCCGCGACAGCCACGTCTTCTCCAGCTTCGGCCTGCCGGCCCCCGCCGCCGTGAGCGGTCTCGAAGTGCGCGTCGACGCGAGCGTCGACCGGACGTTCAACACGCCGGCCCTCTGCGTCGAGCTGTCCTGGAACGGCGGTGCCACCTGGACCGCCGCCAGGCGCACGGCCGAGCTGGGTACGGTGGAGACGACGTATCTGCTCGGTGGGCCCGCGGACACCTGGGGCCGTCCCTGGGCCGCCGGCGAGCTTTCCGACGGGACCTTCCGGGTTCGCGTCAGCACGGTCGCCAACGCCAACGTGCGCGATTTCTCGCTCGACTGGATCGCGGTCAAGGTCTATTGAGACCGGCGTCACAACCGAACATGTGACGCGTCCCACAAGTGCCGACCGCCGAACCCTTCGGCGGTGAAAGCAGTCTGCCGTCCGCTTGTATATGCCCTCAGATGGCCCGGGCGAACGTCCGCCCGGCCGCACTCATCTCGGGGAGGTACGGATGCGGATGACGAAGATGGCCTGGGCGGCGACCCTGCTGGGCGTGCTGGTGATCGCGGGCTGCAACTCCGGGAGTCCCACGGGCGCCTCGGGCGGGATCTCGCCCACCGTGCGCGGGCAGTTCGTCGGCGATGTCTTCCTGGGGCTGGGCGGTGTCCGCGCGGCTTCCGGGGCGGCCGACGACATCATCGTGCGGGTGCTGGAGGATCCGGCGGTCTCCGTCAAAGTCGACCTCGACGGCCAGTTCACGCTGCGCGGCCTGCCCTCCGGCCGGTTCACCCTGCTCTTCACCCTCGGCGGCGTGGTGATCGGCACGCAAGAATTCTCCGACGTCCAGCCGAATCACGAGATCACGATCGTCGTCGAGGTCGTCGACGGTGAGGTGGTGGTCCTCGACGAGAGGCGCACGGGCATCGGCCACGGCGACATCGAGATCGAAGGCGACATCGAGCGGATCATCAGCCTCAGCACGACCGGCGAGAGCAAGATCGTGGTGGACGGCAAGACGGTGATCATCAAGCCCGGCGAGACGGCGATCCGCCGCGGCAACACCGCGGTGCCTGTGACCGAGCTCAAGGCCGGGATGCAGGTCCACGTGAAGGGCGTCTGGGTCGAGGGCTCACGCACGGACGTCAATGCGTGGGAGGTCAAGATCCAGGACGAGGATGACGACGACATCGTCGACCTCGGTGGCAAGGTCACGATCTGCCACATCCCGCCCGGCAATCCGGCCAACCGCAAGACGCTCGAAGTGGGCGCGAGCGCCGTGCCGGCGCACATGGGGCATGGCGACACGATGGGCCCGTGCTCGGCGGGAGATCCGAGCCGCAACCCCGGGGACAAGGGGAAGCCAGACAAGGGTGACAAGGGCGGGAAGGGGCCGAAGAAGTAATCCTTACGTCCTCGTTGCACCCGAGGGGCCACGGCGGGTCCCGGTTAAGATCCGCCCGTGGCCCCTTCTCTTCCTGCGGACGCCGACGATCTCGAGGCGATCCGCCGCGTGCTCGCGGGCCAGCCCGACGAGTTCCGCGCCCTCGTCGACAAGTACGGGCCGTCGATCTTCAACCTCGCCTACCGCATGACGGGGAGTGCGCCCGACGCGGAGGACCTCGCGCAGGAGGCCTTCCTCCAGGCGTACGCGCGCCTGGCGGATTTTCGAGTCGGCTCGCGTTTCCATCCCTGGCTGTACACGATTGCCCTCAACCTGTGCCGCAATCACCTCCGGCGGAAGGCGCTGGTGCGATGGCTGCCGCTGCAACCGCAGACCCCGGAGGATCGCCCGCCCGACATAGAGCCCGTCGATCACGGTCTTGATCCGGAGCAGGCGTTGCTCGACAAGGAAGGGGATCTGCGGCTGCAGCGGGCCCTGCAGGCGCTTCCGGCCAAGTACCGGGAGGTCTTCCTGTTGCGGCAGGGCCAGGGGCTGTCCTATGAGGAGATCGCGCAGGTCACGGGGTTGCCGCTGGGTACGGTCGAGGTCCGGCTGTTCCGGGCCCGGAAGAAGCTCCTGGAGGCCCTGGCCAAGGACGGATCCCGTGCAAGATGATGAAATAGCGGGCCGGATCGGGTGTATATCGTAATGGACAGGGAGTTCATGCAACGTCTTGCGTGCCGCGACGTCACGGAGCCGCTCCACAAGCGGGCCGACGGCCGCCTTCCGGCGGGGGAGGCGGCTGCGCTCGACGAGCACCTTCGTGCGTGCACCGGATGCCGTGCCCAGGCCGAGCAGCTCGACTGGGCGGCGACGGCGTTGCAGCGACGGCAGGATGTGCCGCGGGGCTTCGCGGATCGCGTTCTGCAGCGTGTGGCCGAACGGGAGGGGGCCACACGCCCTGTTCGTCCACGGCCCCTGACGCTCGGCATCGCCTGGCTCGCGCTGCCCGTGGCCGCGCTGATTCTCGTCGCGGCCGGCCTGGCCCTGCGCGGGGTGCCGAACGCGCCGCCGCCGCCGTCCACGGCGAGCCGCGCCGTCGAGCCGCCTCGCGTGCAGGTCGAGCTCGAGCTGGCCAAGGCCTCCGCGCGCACGGTGTCGGTAGCCGGCGATTTCAACGAATGGCAGGCTGACGGCTCGCGCCTGACGAAAGGCAGAGACGGCGTGTGGAGGATCCGCCTCGAGCTTCCGCCCGGCCGATACCAGTACGTGTTCGTGATCGACGGCGAGCAATGGATCGCCGACCCGCAGGCCTCGACTGTGGTCGACAGCGGCTTCAGCGGGACCAACTCCGTCCTGGATGTCTCGCTGTGAGCGCGCGGAGGACAGGCGTGCGCGCGGGCCTTCTGGCGGTGCTCCTCGCCCTGCTGGCCACGGCGGCCGCGGCCGCTCCCAAGGAATCGAAGATCGACGCCGCCGCCCGCACGCTCGGCCAGGCCGCGCAGAACAGGGGCGTCTCCGACGCCGACGCTCGGCAGGCCGTCGCCGTGCTGCGCGAGCTCGCGGAGTCGGGTGTGCCTGTCTCGCATGCGCTGCAGGTCGTCACCGCCGCGCTGTCGGGGAAGAACAGCGGGGCGGAGATGGCCGCCATCGGCCGCGGCGCCCGCGACGCGTTCGCGCGCGGGGCCTCGTCTCACGAGCTCGTCAACCTCACCGAGGACCTGGCGAGGTCGGGCGTGGACGCCCGCGGGGTGGTGAATGCGCTGGAAGCCGTCGGCCGCCTCGCCGAGGAGGGCTACACCGACGCCGAGACGCGCCGCGGCGTGGCGACGACGGCGCTGCAGAGTCTCCACGAAGGGCACCGCGGCCGCGAGCTGTCCGAGGCCATCCGCGAAGAGACGCGAGACGCGAAGGACGAGCACGGGGCTTCTGCCAGTGCCCACGGCCGCGACGGCGCCGACGACGGCAAGGACAAGTCGGAGATTCGCGACGACCTGCGCCGCAATCCGCCGCCGGGCGCGCCCTCCAATCGCGGCCCCGGCCACAATCGCGGCAACTCCGACAACAAGCCGGACAGACCCGACAACCCCGGCGGCGGCAACGACAAGCCCGACAATCCCAACAAGCCCGACAACCCGGGCGGCGGCAACGGGAAGAAATAGCCCCAAAAGGACGTAGACTCGGGACGCGTGGTGCGCAAGGCCGCCATCTTCATCTTATGGGGCGCGGTGCGGCTCTCGGCCGGGCCCGCGTTCGATGCCGCGGAGGTCCGCGGTCTCCTCGACAAGGGCCGGTTCACGCCGCCGCAGACCCAGGCGGCGCTGGCGCTCCTCGATCGCGCCGAACGCGGCGGCCTTCCCACGTCGATGCTGGTCAACCGCATCCGCGAAGGGATCGCGCGGCGGGCGGAGCCGAAGGCCGTGCTGGGCGTCGTCGAGGATCGCCTCCAGCAGCTCGAGCGTGCGGACGACGTCGTCCGGCAGTGCGCCGCTTCGGGCATCGCCGTGCGCGAGCGCGAGCGGTCGCTGCTCACCCTGGCCGATGCCTTCGCCCAGGGGGTGACGCCGGGTGACGTTCTCGCCATTCTGCCCGCCGCCGCCGAAGGCAAGCGCGACGTGGAGACGATCGCCCGTGCCGCCGAGACCCTGGGCCGGCTGGCGCGGAAGGGCTTTCCGCCCAAGGACACCCGCGACGTGGTGTCCGCGGCGGCGGCGGCCTGGCCGGCGGATCGCCTCGACGACCTCGTGGGTCTCTTCCTGCAGGCCGATGCGCTGCGTTTGGCACCCGACGAGGCGCGCGAGGTCCTGCTGCAGGAGGTTCGTGATAAGAAGAAGGATCCTGGCGCGGGTTCCGCGCTGCGGCGCGAACAGGATCGGAGGGAGGGGCGTTGAGGAGCGCGTGGACCGCAGCCGCAGGGTGTGCCGCGGCGTTGTGGGCTGCGAGCCCCGCCGCCGGTGCGTCCCCCGCACCACGCCATCGCGCCTTCTGGGACGTCTCGCTGGGGCCGGTTCGCAGCACCAACGTCTACCGCGACAGCAGTGAAGAAGCGGACACCGGCTACGACCTGCGTGCGCGCGTGGGCCTGCGGTCGCGGTTCTCGCCGCGCACGTTCGCCCAGCTCCACTACGATCTCGATGCCCTGTCGTTCCGGACCGCCAACGTCGAGAACCGGAGGGACCACGCGTTCGCCGGCCTCGTCCGCCATCGCCTCCGCGATCCGCTGACCCTCGAGGTGAAGGCCGGCCTCCGGCTCTCGCGATTCCCGAACGTGACGGCGTTCGACAGCACGACCACCTACGGCCAGGGCGCGCTCAAGGGCTACCTGACCACGCGCACGACACTCGAGGGCGGGCTGGCCTACGAAGCCACCTCCTATCCCGACTACGATCTCGACAACCACAGCGTGGGTGTCTTCGGTACGCTGGCGCGCGACTTCGGACGGCGCACGTTCGGCGAGCTGTCGATGGCCTTCCGCAGCGAGGGCTACTCGGAGCGCCTTCTGCGCGATCCCACCTCGACGGAAACACCCGACGACCCGCGGCGCCGCGATCACGACTGGTTCGCCGGCGCACGGGTCGTCCGCGACTTCTCCCTGGTGCTGCAGCTCGAGGCCGCGTACCAGTACGGGCGCCTCAGCTCCAACGGCGATTCCCTCGACTTCGGGCCGTTCCAGTCCGCCCTCGCGGACGTGCCCGGGGACGAGCGCCTGGTCTCCGACTTCTACAGCCATCGCCGCCACGAGATCCGCGCCCGGCTGCGCCGGCTGATCCGCCGCGGGTCTTCCGTGACGCTGGCCGCGCGCTTCCAGGACCGGGCGTATTTCGGGCGTCTCGCCCGCGACGCCAACGAGCAGTTCCTGAGCCCGGAGGAAAAGCGGCACGACCGTGCCATTCTCGTCTCCGCCACGGTGGATGTGCCGATCCCCGTGCTCGCACGCCACGCCCGCTTCGGCCACTTCGGCCTTCGGCTGCGCCTCGCGCGTGAGATGAATCAGTCGAACGAGGCGCTCTACGACTACGGCAGCACGGTGGCGGCGCTGTCGTTCACGAGCTGGTTCTAAATCCGCCGAAAACTGAAATAACCCCGGCCCCCGGTTGTAGATGCCCATGGATGCCCAGGGAAGAGTCCGCTCCCGAGACCATCGGGCGATACGCGATCGAAGATGAGCTCGGACGGGGGACGATGGGCATCGTCTACCGGGCCCGCGATTCACGCGACGGCTCGCTCGTCGCCCTCAAGACGATCACGCCGCAGTTCGCGTTGTCCGAAAACGAGCGGGTGGTCTTCGAGAATCGCTTCTTCGCGGAGGGGCGCATCGTCTCGGCCCTGTCGCACCCGGGGATCGTCCACGTCTACGAGATGGGCCGCGACCTCGGCTCGCGCACGCTTTTCATCACCCTCGAATACCTCGAGGGCCGCACCCTGGATCAGCAGATCGCCGGTGGCCCCACGCCCTGGCGCGAGGCCATGAAGATCGTGGCGAGGGTGGCCGATGCGCTGCATCACGCGCACTCGCGCGGCGTCGTCCATCGCGACATCAAGCCGGCCAACATCATGCTCCTGCCGTCGGGCGAGCCGAAGGTGATGGACTTCGGCCTGGCCCGCCTCGAGAACGCGCGCTTCGCGCCGACCCTCACCGGTCAGGTCTTCGGTACGCCGCTGTTCATGTCGCCCGAGCAGGCCCAGGGCGAGCCGGTGGACGCGCGCTCGGATCTGTTCTCGCTCGGCGCGATCCTCTACACGCTGCTGACCGGCCGGAAGCCTTTCGCCGCCGACACCATCCCCGCCATCATGAAACGGATCGTCTACGACGATCCGCCGCCGCCGTCGCAGTTCGCACGCAGCCTGCCCGTCTCCGTCGATGCTCTCGTGGCACGGATGCTGGCCAAGACGCCCAGCCTCCGCCCCGCCACCGGTCACGCCGTCTCCCGGCACATCGGCGACATCCTCGCCGGCCGCGCCCCGTCGCGGCGCCTCGGCCCCGTGGCCGCGCCCCTGTCGTCCACGATCCGCAACAAGCCCACCGTCGTCTTCGATGCCGCCGCCGTCGCCGAGATCGAGGCCATCTTCGAGCGGATGTGGAAGAGCGCGCAGAGCGGCACCCTCCCGCTGCCCAAGCCACGCTTGACGCGCACGGGGACGCAGGAGTAGCGTTTCCGTCGCCTGGCGACGCGTTTGGGCCGCGTGGGCGCGGCCAAAGTACACGCCGGGCGGAGGAGAGTTGATGGCGACGCGCTCGAAGTCTCTCGTGGCCGTGGGATCCATCGTCGCGCTTGCCGCCGTTTCGTCGCCCGCCTGGGCGCAGCGCATTGCCGAGCCGGCCTACTTCGCGAGCACGACCGGCTCGGGGGCCCGCGCCCTCGGGATGGGCGGAGCGTTCATCGCCATCGCCGACGATGCGACCGCTTCGTCCTGGAACCCGGCGGGTCTTTGTGTCCTCGAGCGCGCCGAGGCTTCGCTGGTGTTCCAGCCGCTGGCGAAGGTGACCACGAAGTACACGAGCAACGAATTCGGCCTCCTCACTCGCAGCAATCTCACCGGCGGCTTCGTGTCCACGAACGCCGAGCTCGAGAACAGCGATCCCTACGACCTGTCGCGCGACAGCCGCTCTTTCGACTTCGCCAGCGTGACCGTGCCTCTTCGGCTGGGCGGGCTGAAGGTGGTGCCGCAGTTGAGCTATCAGCGTCAGGTGGACATGGGCCTGGACTACAGCTATCGCACGGCTTACCAGGACACGATCGCACGCGAGACTCGGAACCCGGCGGGGGCGGTGTCGAGCACCGTTCTGGATACGGGCGGCGGCTCGTACCGCGGCGACGGTGAGCTGGGAGGCGGGCTCGACGTGATCGGCTTGAGCAGCGGTATCGGGTTCTCGTCGAAGCTCTACCTCGGTCTCGCCCTCAACCTCTGGCGCAACGGCTCGAACGCGCACACGACATACGGCTTCGATCGCAACGCGACCAACCAGGGCATCAGCGGTACGTTGCCGACGTCGGGCAGCTCCACGCAGAACTACAGCGAGGACCGCACCGTCACCGAGGACTTCACCGGCACGAACTTCCAGGTCGGAATCCTCGCCAAGCCGAAGTCGTGGCTGAGCGTCGGGGCGACCTACAAGTCGGGCTTCGACATGGACTACGAATACCAGTTCGACGGAACCACGGTGAACGTCTTCCGGACGGTCAGCGGCAGCGGCTCTTCGGCGATCACGAGCGAGGACACGACCCGCACCCAGAACTCGAGCTCGCGCACCGGAACCATTCGGTGGCCGGCGAGCCTCGGCGGCGGCATCGCCGTGATGCCGAAGGAGACCCTCACGTTCTCCGTGGACGCCACCCTGATCCAGTGGTCGAAGGGCCACCTCGTCGCCTCGGGCGTCTCGCAGTCGCAGTTGACGCGCACGAACGTGCGCACGGTAGGGTCGGGCTCGCCCAGCACGACGAACACGACCAATCCGCCCTCGAGCGGCACGTTCGACCAGAACTTCTCCTGGCCCGTGTACATGCCGGGTATCCAGGAGAAGCAGCCCGACGCCCTCCAGGTCCGTCTCGGTGCGGAGTACGTGCTGCGCAACCCCGGCTTCCTGAACGTGCAGGTCCTGCCGCTGCGGGTCGGGCTCGTGCGCGACCGCCAGCTCGTGAAGGACTATCAGTCGGACACCGACGTGTACTACACAGGGGTGACCACCGGGCTGGGGCTTACATGGTCGAGGCTGAGCCTCGACCTCGCCTACCTGTTCACGCGTGGCTCCCGCAGCGAGGACTACGCCACCTTTACTGAAACCGCCACGTCTCGCACGGACCGGGAGCAGGACCTGAGCGGCAAGACGGGCTATCGGTCGAGCCGCTTCTTCGTCTCCACCACCGTCCGGTTCTGATCGCCATGTGGGCCGCGGCCGCAGTCGTCGTCGCCCTGGGCGCCGCGCCGGCGACGGCGGGCGAGGCGCCCTCGTGGCACAAGAAGTACGAGCAGGGCGTCGCCCTCGTTCAGGACGGCAAGGGCGTGGAGGCGCGGGCGCTGCTCGAGGAGGCGCTGCGCCTGCGACCCAGCGAGGCGCTTCGAGTACCGACGGACGGCCTTCGGTATATCGACTACCTGCCGCACGTCTACCTGGCCGCGGCGTGCCACATGGCCGGCGACGCCACGGCCGCGCGGAAACACCTGACCGAGGCCGAGCGTTCCGGCGTGGCCGCGAAGAGCGAGGCCGGCGCGCGGCTTCTCTCCGCGTACCAGCTCCTCCTGGTCGGCGAGGCGGAGGACGCGCCGCCCTCGTCGGCCACGGCACCGCCGGCGGAGGTCGGCAAGGCCGGCTTCCGCGAGTACCCGCGCAAGCCGGCGGTGCTCTCGGAGGAGGAGACGAAGAAGCTGCAGCAGCAGGTCCTGCAGCGCTGCCGCATCCCGTCGACGGCTTCCGACCGTTGGCCCTGGTACTACTACTACGAGCTCGGCGGTGAGCTCTCGCGCCGGGGCGACAACCAGCGTGCGCTCGACGCCTACGTGGAGGCGGTGAACCACCGCCCCGACCCGCAGCACTACGCGCGCATCTACGGCATGTGGTTCGTGGACTACCTGCCGTACCTCCAGATCGCCCGCGCCCATGCGCGCCTGGGCAACCGGGAATGCGCGGCCGATGCGCTCCGCCTGTCGGAGAGCATGGGCGAGGGCAAGGACGCCGAGCGCCGCGAGATCCGCGAGCTGCTGAAGTAGCCGCGGCGAATCGAAACGCCAGTGTCGGGCCGGGCAGCACGCGTTCGCGCGAACGTTCCGCGCGCGGTTGCTTCAAGAGGAGTTGGCTTTCGCCTCCAGGCTGCGGCGCATCGCCTCTTCCTGGGTGGTGGCCCGCGAGATGTAGAACTCCTCGAGCACCTGGCGCACCCGCGGGTACGTGGCGGTGATGCCGTCGAGGGTGGGCCGGTCGAGCTCGAGCATCTCGCACGGCGTGGCGGCGGTGACGGTGGCGGTGCGCGGCTTGCCGGAGAGGATCGAGATCTCGCCGAAGAACTCGCCCTCCGCCATGCGCCGCACGAGCAGCGGCTCGCCGCCTTGCGGGTTGCGCACGAAGGCTTTCACCACGCCGGTGGTGACGATGAAGAGGCTGTCGCCGCGCTCGCCCTCGAGCAGGACGACGTCGCCCGCCTCGAACGTGCGCAGGCGGAAGCCGCGGATGACCTCCAGCAGCTCGTCCTGCGAGAAGCCGTTGAAGAGGGGCGAGTCGGACACCGGCGCCGGAGGTGCGGGCGTGACCTCGAACACCTCCATCTCCTCGTCTGCCGATGGCGGCGGCGGCGAAGCCGGCGCGGCGGAGGGCGGTGGGACCGGGGGCAGCGCGATGTCGGCCTCGGGCTCCTGGTGCGTCGAAGGGACCCATGTCGACGCCTTCAGCCGCTCGATGTGCGCATCGGGGGCCGCCGGCGAGTACGCGGTCTGCTGGAAGTGCTCGGCGCCGAATGTCGTCCCACTCGGCGCGTAGGCGTCGACGGACGGCTTCTCGCGCCGGCCGGCCTTGATGAGCGTGGCCAGGCGCTGCTCGGCATCGCGCCGGCCCGGGCTCAGCTTCTGGATCTTCTTGAGGAGGGCGATCGCCTTGGCCGCCTGCCCCTCGGCCGCGTACTCGTCCGAGAGGTCGAACAGGATCGGGATCGCCTCGATGCCGCGGTTCTCGAGGACGAGCACGTCGGCCAGCCGCAGGCGCGTCCGCGGGTCGCGGCTGCCGCTCGCGATCTCCTGCTCGAGGATCTTCGCGGCCTTGCCGTACTTGCCCCGTGCGATCAGATCCTCGACATCGCGGCTGCCCAGACTGAACATCAACGAGAGACTACTCCTGGACTCTGCGCCTGTCGACTGTTTGACGCCCGGCTGCGTTTCGTGGTCCCATTCGATATCGACATGCCGCGAGCCCTTCGGATGGCCGCCACCAGCCTCGCCCTCCTGGCGCTGATCGTGTCCAGCATCGTCGTGTGCCCTTGCGCCGGGGCGCCGTCCGCCCAGGCCGATCCGCA
>Ga0075429_100002554_pt1 | contig 15337 bp, 17 predicted proteins | sample RhiMetdeltSRZDD3_FD_75295 | JGI IMG/M metagenome (GOLD analysis project Ga0075429, IMG submission 75295) | Populus rhizosphere microbial communities from Tennessee, USA - Rhizosphere MetaG P. deltoides SRZDD3 | ecosystem: Host-associated > Plants > Roots > Rhizosphere > Soil | place: USA... | reverse complement strand
TTTTGGAAACCTCCGCGACGTCCTCGACCTCGAGGCAGATATGGTGCGGCACGCCGCGGGCGTCAGGCGCGGGCAAGGTCTCGTACAGCATCAGCTCCAGGTAGTCGTCGCCCTCGGGCACCTCGAGGTTCACCCAGCTCAGCGTCTTGCCGTCGCGGCTGCCGCGCCACGTCTCGCGGAAGCCGAGGACGTCGCGGTAGAAGCGCCGCGAGGCCTCGAGGTCGCCGACGAGGATCCCCGCGTGCCGCATCCGCGAGGAGACGCGTGTGGGCGGCATGAACTTCCCCTTCGCACGCGTGGTCCAGCCGTCGGGCTCGTACTGCACGAACTCGAGGCCGTGCCCGTCGGGGTCCTTGATCGTGAAGTTCGCGTTGCGGATCCGGCCGAGGGGCACGGTGGCGGGAATCCCCTCGACGCCCTTGGAGGCAAGGTACGCCCGCAGCGCCTCGATGTCGTCCGTCTCCACCGCCACGTGGTTCAACCGATCGCTGCCCGCCTCGCGCTCGGGGAACAGCTCGATCGTCTGGCGGTCGTTGATCTTGATCCACGTGAGGTGGAGCTTCCCTTCGGGGTCGCACAGCGAGTACGGCTCGTCGAAGCCCAGGAAGCCCTTGTAGAACGCCCGCGCCGCTTCCACGTCCTTGACGAACAGGGCCACGTGCGAGAGGCCGACGAGACGCGGGCGGGAGACCGGGCGCGCGACGTCGGCGGCCGCGACCGCAGCAGCGGGCACACCAGCGGCGGCGACGAGTCCAGCAAAACCGGCGAAAGCGAGGAGACGCATGGTTCCCTTCCTCATCGAACGTACCCCAAGGCCTTCAACGCTTCCAGTTGCTCGACCGTCAGCTCCTTGCGATCGCCCGAGCTCGTGTGCAGGAGCGCGGTGAGCTGCGGCTGCAAGACACGCTGATAGCGCGCGGCCACCGCCGGCTGCTGCGTGGCCAGGTTGTTGCGCTCTTGCGGGTCGCGAGCCGAGTCGTACAGCTCCTGCACCCCGTTCGCGCGCAGGAAAAACCGCCACGGGCCGTCCTCGATCAGGACCGAAGGCAGGCCGTACAGGTTGCCGCCGCAGAACCGCGGCACCGGCGCCAGATCCCCCGCGCCCCAGGCCGCCATCAACGAGCGCCCCTCGTCGATCGCCTTCGGCGGCTCCGGCGTCAAGCCCGCCATGTCGAGGAGCGTTGCGCCGATGTCGACGAGGCCGACGACGCCGTCCACCCGCCGCGCGCCCGGCACCGTTTCCGGCCCCCAGAACACCAGCGGCACGTGGGTGATCTCGCGATAGTAGTCGTGGCCGTGCTCGAAGTGGCCGTGGTCCCAGAACTCCTCGCCGTGATCCGCGGTCAGCGCGGCCACCACGCGCCGTTTCGCGCTCCGCTCGCGCAAGACGTCGAACAGGCGGCCCACGTGTTTGTCGAGGTAGCCGACCTCGCCGGCGTAGATCTGCTGCAGCCGCTCGCGGTCCTTCGGCCCCAGCCACAACATCCCGCTCCGCACGGCCTCCGTGCTCACGAACACCTCGCCGACGATGGTGCCGTCGTCGCGCGGCGTCGGCTCCGTGGCGTGCATCATGTCGGCCAGCACGATGGGATCGAGCCGCGAAGGGTCCGCCGTGTAGGGCACGTGGGGATCGACGTAGTGCACCCACAGGAAGAGCGGCGTGTCGGCGGAGTCGGCGAGCCATTTGAGGGCGGTGTCGGTCACACCCGACGCGCGGTAGTCGCCGAACTTCTCGGGCGGGGTCAGGTTGACGATGAGGCGCGTCAACGGCAGGTCGCGCATCATGGCCGCCATCATGCCGCCCTCGAACGGGTTCGCGATCTCCTGGAAGCCCTGACCCATGCCGAACTGAGCGCCCGCGAAGCTGTTCGCGATGACGGCGCGGGTGCGATAGCCGGCGGCGGCGAAGCGCTCGGCGAGCGTCGTGAACTTGTTGTCGAGACCGGCGCGCAACTGGAACGTCGGGCCGGCGCCCGTGGGCATGCCCGCGCCATGGCGCTCCGTCGGCAGGCCGGTGTGGATCGACGCCACGCTCGGCATCGTCCACGGGCTGGCGGCGAGCCCCCGCTCGAACACCACGCCCTCGCGGGCGACGCGGTCCATCGCCGGCGTGATCGTGGGTGCGTGGCCGTACGCGCCCAGGTGATCGGCCCGGAACGTGTCGATCGAAACGAGAATTACGTCCGGACGGCCGGGCGCCGGCGCCGCCGGCCTGGCCGCGGCGTCTTCCTTCGGCCGCGGCGGGGGCGGCGGGTACGGATAGAAGCAGAAGAGAAGCAGCGCGACGGTGACGAGCGCGCCGAACCGGACCCATCGCGCCGACGCCTGCAGGCCGGACGCCGCGAGGCCCCCCGCGACCCCGAAGGCGGCGGCCACCCACGGCGCCGTCGTGCGAGAGAACAAGGTGCCCGAGGCCCACAGGTCGGCGATCATCCACGCGCCGAGACCCACCGCGAGGCCGAACGAGACAGACCACGTCGCGCGGAGCCTGTCCTCGCTGTTCCAGGCGGGGTGCCGGCGCCGTACGAGAAGGACGACGGGCAGCAGCAGCACGAACGTGATCGCGCCCAGGAAGAGCGAGAACTTCGCCATCCCGACCGTGCCCTCGAGGCCGAGGTAGGCGCGGTTCCAGATCACGACGAAGGCGGCCTGGAAGAGGCCGAGGAGTCCGGACGCGGCGAGGGTACACACCAGCAGCGGGCGCTTGTCGAGCCAACGGAAGATCATGGCGGGCAAACAGTACCATCGATCCGTCGCCGGTTAGACGACGGGGTCAGGTCTGTCGTATGGCTTATAGCCCCCGATGCATCCTGTGCGAGTATCTCGGTGCACAGCCATGAAGCACCTCCTCCTCGTCGGCCTCGGCGGCGGCCTCGGCGCGATCGCTCGCTACAAGCTCGGCGGGTGGGTGTTGCACCAGACGATGAGCTGGCGATTCCCGGCCGGGACCTTCGTTGTGAACGTGCTCGGCTGTCTCGTGGCCGGCTTGCTCGCCGCCTACGTCGAGCGGCGTGACCTGCTCGGTCCGGAGACGCGGCTGCTGCTCTTCACCGGCGTCCTCGGCGGCTTCACGACGTTCTCCGCCTTTGGTCTCGAGACGGCGTACCTTTTGCGGCGCGGCGAGGCGGGTGTCGCCGCGGCCTACGTGGTCGGCAGCGTCGCCGTCGGCCTCACCGCGCTGCTGCTCGTGATGAAGGTGGTCCCGCCGGCGCGCTGACTATTCGGCGTCGAACCGCGGGTCGGCGTAGGACTCGAGGTAGCCGCAGCCCGAGCAGCGGAACGTGCCGATGGGGAGGACTCCCTCCGGCAGCTTGGTCCCCATCCAGAATGACCTCTGCGGTTGGCCCGGTGCCCAGCGGCTGATGCGACGCCGTCCCTCTTCGAAATCGAGGACGAAACCCTGCTCCATTCCGCCCCCGCACTTGCCGCATTGCGTTGGATCCGCCATCCGTATGCCCTCCCTCAGGAGCGTAGTGTACGCGCGAGGCCGGCTTCGAGGATGGCGCGGATGCGCAATGCGCGCGTCTTGAGCGTCACGTAGGTAATCCCCAGCCGCGCGGCGAGGACCTTGCGGCCTTCGATATGCGATCGTCCGTGGCTCTCGTAGTAGCCGACGATCAGCCGGCGGCTTTCTTCGGGCAGCTCGCGGATGCAGTGCTCGAGACAGGCGATCTGCGCCTCGATGTCGTCATCCGGGGCCCGCGGCTCGACAGCCAGTTGCAGTGCCGCGAGGGCCGCCCGCTCGCCGGCGCGGCGGCGGTGCTCCTCCTGCAGCACGCGCCGCGCCACGCCGTAGAAGTAGCCGGAAAGACGATCGATGCGCGCGCCCTCGGCCAGTTTGCGCGCCACGCGGTCGATCGTCTTGTCCGCGCCGACCTCCGGCCACGACGATCCGCGCCAGGAGAAGAAGGCCACGAGCTTTCGGCGAACGGCCTCGTACTCGCGCGCGGCGCGGTCATCGTCGGGGCCGAGACGCTCCAGCAGGCACGCGAACGACTCCCGACCCAGCGTCCAGCGGCCCGCGGCGAGTGCGCTCATACCCGGTATTACCGGGCGGAGCCTCCAAGGTTACGGTAACGGCTCGGTAAATTGCGCCCTCACGCCGGGCGTCAGGCCGTGCACGCCGGGCACGGCGGGCAGCCGGCATCGAGGACGATCATCCAGCGGCCGTCGGCTTCCTTGCGCCATGTGCTCGTGAACGTGCCGATGCGCTTGCCCTCGGGACTGAAGACGGGGCCGCGGCTCACCGCGAGATCGCCGGAGTCGATGACCTCGACGGTCTCCGGCTCCCACGAGAACGGTGCCTTCGGGCCTTCGTAGAACTTCTTCCAGCCGGCGACGACGGCGTCGCGCCCGCGCAGCGGCCCGGTGCCGGAGAGGAAGATCGCGTCCTTGGCCAGGAAGCTCGTGAAGCCGTCGAGGCTGCGGTCGGCCATCGTCTTGGCGAAGGCGCGCTCGCGCTCGCGCACGACGGCGGCGGCATCGGTAGCGGTTTCCGCGGTGAACCCGGCGACGCTGGCGGCGAGCACGAGCGCGGTCACTCCGGCGGCGATCTTCATGAGCCCCTCCTGATCGCGCAGGATACCGCAGTCCGTCCGGCTACACCGACGTCTTCCGCTGCACGAACAGACGGAGCAGGCCGTTGAGCGCCAGGTGCAGCAGCACGTAGACGGCGAACGCGACCACGTACGACATCATGAGCTGGAACGGTCCGACCGACGGGTCCGGCAGAACGCCCTTGAAGGGCGCGAGCAGCGGCGAGGTGAGCGTGTCGAGGAATCGCTTGAAGCCGCTCGACTGCCGCGCGCCGAGCAGCTCGAGGGCGACCTCCAGGCCGATCAGGCCGTACACGACGTAGAAGAGGTAATCGAAGAACTGGGACACGCGCGCCATGCTGCGGCTGCGATGCAGCTCCGCCTCCGTCTCTTCGACTTGCGTGAGGGCCTTCGCGCGCAGTTGGCCGGCGACGGCGCCCACGCGACCGTGATCGTCCGTGCGCGCCTCGGCCTTCTCGCGGATCTCGTCCTGCACCTTGGCCTCGACCGCGCCCTTGACCTGCTCGTGCCGCGACAAGCGCGCAGACTCGTCCACGACCAACGGTTCTTCCTTGGTAGGCATGAGACCTCCTCGATCGAACGAACCTTGCGAACGAACCCTTCCGATTGGGTTCTTGCAAGGCGGGTGCCACCCGACCGAAGTCTCGGCGGCTAGGCGATTTCTTCGAGGACCCGGAATCCGTAGTCGGCGTAGCGGAACGCCGGGGGCAGGCTGCTGCGGGCGGACGGCGGCGAGAAGCGGATGCGGTGGCGCCACGAGCCGCCGCGGCTGGCGCGTCGCTCGCCTTCGTCGGGCCCGTGCGGATTGCGATCGGCGGCGGCGTCGTACGCGCTCGGCGAATACCAGTCGAGGCACCACTCGTGGACGATCGTGCCCATGTCGAGGAGGCCGTATCCGTTCGGAGTGCCGCGGCCGGCGGGCCAGGGTCCGTGCAGCGGGCCGTCCGGGATCTCGCGCGCGGGGAGCCGCGGTCCCCATGCCGTCGGTGCGTCCTCGATGCCGCCGCGCGCGGCGAGCTCCCATTCGGCCTCGGTGGGCAGGCGCCACCGGCTCCCCGTCGTCTCCGACAGCCATTCCGTGTAGGCGACGGCGTCGAACCACGTCACCCCGACCACGGGCTGGTGGGGGTGCGCGAACGCCGGCTCGCGCCACCACGGCGGCGCCTCCGCGCGCCCGGTGGCGAGGAACGGCGCGTACTGCGCGTTCGTCACCGGCGTGACGCCGAGAAGGAAGCCGTGGACCTCGACGCGATGCACCGGCTGCTCGTCGGGGCGGCCGTGGGTCGAGCCCATGGCGAAGGTGCCGCCGCGCACGAGGGCGCGATCGGGAACGGTGGTGGCCCGGGCGAATGTCGCCGGCAGCATCCTTTCATCTTCTCTCCATGCGGGCTCGCGCGCCAGGGGCGGATGCCGGTATTTCGATCGTCGCCTCACGGGCGGAAGCTGGTCTCGCCACGAAGCTCCACGAGAGCATTGACAATTGAAATCGAGACGCGTATCGTCCGACTCGAGGCATACGTGACGAATCTCAACTCCAATTCGATTCACAGCGGGCTCTGGCGCCAGATTCTGGGCGTCAAGTCGTCCGTTTGCCTGGCGGTTTCCTTCAAGAAGGAGGCCGCCGCCCCGTAAAAGGCCTGGACTCATCGAAGTTACAGGCCTTCTGGGGCAAACCCCCTAGAAGGCCTTTTTTGTTTTGGGTCGGTCGCCGGGAAAGCCCGGCGGCCCGGCGACAGGAGACGTGTGTCGAGCCGGCGCAACGAAGAACGCAAGAAAGGAGACGGTCATGACGAACGACACGACGCGAGGCGCGATGCGACAGGACGAGCAGCGATTCCGCGAGCTCGGCGAGCGATTCGTGCGCTGCACGGACCCGGTGGAAGCGGATCGCTTGAAGAGCGAGCTCGTACAGGCGCTTCTCCGCGGACAGCCGGGCCGCCAACAGCACACGATGCGGGAGTGGGCCATGGCCATCGGCGAGCGGTGAGAGCCGCCCAAGGAGGCTCTCATGCCGTCACAACCGCGCGCCACCGCCAGCGCCCGCATCGTCACCGTCGCCGCCTGGCTCATCCTCGGCTGGGGATGCACGGGCTCCGGACCTGGACCGATCGGTCCCCCCCGGGTCTGCACGCTGATCGGGTGCGACGACGGCTTCAAGATCGACCTCGATCCGGGCAGCGCCTGGCCGGCGGGGGCGTACCGATTCACCGTGCAGGCCGACGACACTCGCGTGGTCTGCAGCGCGACGCTGCCGCTGACGTCTTGCGCCGGCCGCGCCGTCGTGTGCGAGCCGCGGGGCGTAGTGACAGTCGCGGAGAGCGGCTGCGCGCTGCCCGCGGCCAGCCACGGCTTCCCGCAGATCGCCTTCGACGCGAAGCTGCGGCCCAGGCGGGTCGAGGTGACGATCGAGCGCGGGGACCTGCGCGTGGCCCGGGCCGAGCTGGCGCCGGTGTTCGAGACGTCTCGGCCGAACGGGGCCGACTGTCCCCCGACGTGCACGGCGGCGCGGGCTCTGGTCGCGGTCGACTTTCGTCAGTCGGCGGGGCGTGGGCGAGGGCTATAAGCCATACGACAGACCTGACCCCACCGGGAAGTGGCAGGCCGCGCGATGGTCCGGGCCCTGCTCGGTCAGCGTCGGCTCCGTCTCGGGATCGCGGCACACCGCCGGCTCGCCCTTCGCATGGAAGATGCCGCAGCGCGCGCGGAAACGACAGCCGCTCCGCGGCCGGGCGCCGGCTTCGGCCCGTTCCCCTTCCCAGCGCACTCCGGATTCCAGGCGGCGTCCGCCGTGGGGATCGACAGCCGACCACAACAAGCGAGAGTACGGATGCGCGCCGCCGTGGGCCAGGCGCGAGGCGGCCGCCGCCTCCACGACCTGGCCGAAGTACATGACGATCACACGATGCGCCACCAGCTCGACCATGCGCAGGTCGTGGGAGATGAACAGGTACGTCAGGCCGAGGCGCTCCTGCAGGTCGCGCAGCAGGTTCGCGACCTGGGCGGCGATGGAGACGTCCAGCGCCGACAGGGGCTCGTCGGCGATGATGAGCTTCGGCTCCACGGCGAGGACGCGGGCGATCGAGACGCGGCGCTTCTCGCCGCCGGAGAGCTCCGGCGGATACGCCGCCAGCTTGGCCGGCTTCAACTTCACGAGGTCGAGCAGCTCCTCGCTGCGGCCGCGCACCTCCGTCTTGTCGCGCTTGCGGTGCAGCGTCAGGGCCTCGGACAGGAGCTGGCCCACCGTCATCTTGGGATTGAGGGCCGCGTCCAGGTCCTGGAAGATCATCTGGACTTCCTTGCGGACCTCGCGCAACTCGCGTACCGGCAGGCCCACGAGCTCCTTGCCGCGGTAGCGAACGGAGCCAGCGCTCGCCGGCGTGAGGCCGAGGATCGTGCGGCCGAGCGTCGTCTTGCCGGAGCCGCTCTCGCCGACGATGCCGAGGGTCTCGCCCTCGCGCAGCTCGAAGCTCACGCCGTCGACGGCCGGCACGTAGTCGTGGCTGCGCACCGCGCCCCAGCGGCCGCGGCGGTAGAAGTACGTCTTGAGGTTACGCACTTCCAGCAGCGGGCCGTCGGCCATCCTCAAGCCTCCGTCGCGTGGCGCAGGTGGCGCCAGCATCGTACGCGCTGCCCCTGGCCCACTTCACCGAGGGGCGGCTCTTCCTCGCAGAAACGCTCGCGGCCGGCGGGCCGCACGGCGCAGCGCTCCAGGAACTGGCAGCCCGTACCGAGGCGCGAGAGGTCCGGCACGTCGCCGTCGATCACGGTGAGGCGCCGGCGCTGCTCGATGTCTTCGGCGGTCGGTATCGCCGAGAGCAGGCCGGTGGTGTAGGGGTGTTTCGGCTCGCGCCGCAGCTCGAGGACGGTCTCCGCCGGTCCCTTTTCGACGACCCGCCCCGCGTACATGACGGCGATGCGGTCGGCCAGGCGGCGCGCCACGCCCATGTCGTGCGTGATGACGATCGTGGTCGTCTTCAGCTCGCCCTTCATCTCCTCCATCAGGTCGAGGATGTGGCTCTGGATGGTGGCGTCGAGGCCGGTGGTCGGCTCGTCGGCGATGAGGACGGTCGGCCGTGCGGCCAGCGCCATGGCGATCATCACGCGCTGGCACATGCCGCCGGAGAGGTTGTGCGCGTAGTCCGTCATGCGCCGGCCCGGATCGTCGATGCGCACCTTGCCGAGCCAGCCCTTGGCCTCGTCCGCGGCTCCCGCCGCGCTGAGCTCGGGCGACCGCCGGCGGATGGCTTCGAGGATCTGCTGGCCGATCGTCATGTACGGATTGAGGGCGTTGCGCGGGTTCTGGAAGATCATCGCGAAGTCGCGCCCGCGGCGCTCGCTCATCCCGTGCTCGTGCCATTTGTGCCAGCCGAGGGTGTCCTTGTGGACCTCCGGCGGCGGCCCGAGCTTGAGCTTGGCGAAGCGGCCCAGGCCTTCGAGCAGGTCCACCGGCTTCGCGTCGGGGGCGGGCCGATACCACATGCGGCCGTCGACGATGCCCGGCACCGCCGTGACCAGGCCCATGAGCGACAGCATCGTCACGCTCTTGCCCGATCCCGACTCGCCGACGATGGCCAGGGTCTCGCCGTGCTGGACGTCGAGGCTGACGCCGTCGACCGCCTTCAGGAAACGCCCGCGCGCGGGCAGATAGAAGTACGTGCGCAGGTCCTGGATTCGGAGGATCGGCCCCGTGGCCGCGGTTCTGGATGCGGCGGTGGCGGGTGCGGTGCTCATGCGCTGTTCCTGGCCTCGAGGCGCTCGAGCAGCGCGTCGCCCATCAGATGGAATCCGAGGATCGTGAACAGGATGGCCAGCGCGGGCGCCGTCGAGATCCACAGGTCGCCCTGGAAGAAGTAGTCCTTGCCGAGGCCCACCATGTTGCCCCACGACGGCACCGGCTCCTGCACGCCGAAGCCGAGATACGACAGCGACGTCTCGATGAGGATGGCCTCGCCCATGCCGATCGTGGCCTGGATGAGGACGAGCCCGCGGCCGTGGAGCCAGAGCACGTGTTTGCCGATGACGCGCCAGGTGGGCACGCCCAGGGCCAGCGCGGCCTCGATGTAGCTCTTGCGCTTGAGGACGGCGATCTTCGACCGCAGGAGCTCGGCGGCGGCGGGGATGTTCGTGATACCGACCACGAGCAGGATGATGTAGATGTCCGGCCGGAACAGCGCGATCACGAGCAGGATCAGCACGAGCTTGGGCAGCGACTCGAGGAGCTGCAGCAGCACGCCCACCGGCGTGGCGAAACGCTCCGGCCAGAAGCCGACGAGCACGCCGAAGATCGCGCCGAAGACGAGGCTCACGCCGATGGCGAGAAGGCCGGGCAGAAAGAAGGCCTGGGTGCCGAGCATGATGCGCGAGAGCAGGTCGCGGCCCACGAAGTCCGTGCCCAGCAGGTGCGCGGCGTCGGGGGTCTGGTTCATCGCCGCCAGGTCCATCGCATTGGGATCGACGGGCAGCCAACCCAGGCGGCTGCAGACGTAGGCGACGGTGAGCAGCACCGCCACCGTCGCTCCGTACGAGGTCGCGAAGAGCTGGCCGACCGGCCACGCGCGGAAACGCCCCCAGGTCGTAGGCGCGATCGTCAGCTCGGCGTAGTGGGCCATGATCTGTCGGTTACTCCGCCAGCTGCGGGTTGGCCGCCACCTGGGCGGCTTCCTTCACGGCATGGCCCGCGCGGACGATCAGGGCCGAGGCCAGCGTGACTCCCATCAGGATCGGGTAGTCGCGATCCGCCGCCGCTTGCCAGACGAGGCGCCCCATGCCCGCCCAGTTGAACACCTGCTCCACCACGATGGCGCCGCCCAGGACGTACGGCAGTTTGTTGGCCAGCACCGACGAGAGCGGCATCACGAAGCCGTCTTTGTACAGATGGCGCAGCAGCGGCGCGCCCTTGGCGCGGGCGGTGCGGATGTAGTCTTCCTGCAGCACCCCTTCGAGGTGCGCGCGCAGGTGGCGCGTGATCTCGGAGAGCGTCCCGTTGCCGAGGCCGAGCACGAGCACGGGCAGCAGGAAGAAGCCCCAGTGGGTGGCCGCCTCGCCGCTCGACATCAGCGGAAAGACGCCCAGCCGCGTGGTGAAGATGTAGATGACGAGATAGCCGAGCCAGAAGACGGGCAACGCCGAGATCACGTAGGCGAACGTGCCGAGGGCGCCCGCGATGGTGGGATGGCGGCGCGTGGCCTGCAGGTACGCGGTGAGGGCGCCGAAGGCCAGCGTCAGCAGCATGGCGCTGCCGGTGAGCAGCAGCGTGCGCCAGCCCGTCTGCCACAGCTCGCGGGTGACGGGCCGGCCGCTGCGGAGAGAGTGGCCGAGGTCGCCGCGCACCATCCGGCCCACCCAGACGACGTAACGCACGGGCAGGCTGCGGTCGAGGCCCAGCTCGTGATTGACCGCGGCCAGCTCCTCCGCCGTGAGGTCCGTGACGTTCACGTACATGGCGGCGGGATTGCCCGGGGCGCGCGCCAGCAGGAGGAACATGGCCAGCGTCACGCCCACGAGCAAGGCGGCGGTGCGCGCCGTCTCCCGCACGAGCGCGCGTGCGACGCGGCGGCCCGGAGAGGCAGCGGGCCGCTCGCGCCGTACGGCCCGGCGGTCTTTGATGCCGCCGGGTACTGCCACCTTATTGATCCTTCTTCGCGATGTACCAGGTGTCCGCGAACGTGAAGAAGCGGAACGGGTGCAGCTCCACGTGGCGCACCTTCTTCTGCACGGCCGCGTAGTTGGTCAGCGTCCACAGGAACGTGTACGGCTGCTCCTGGGCCAGCACCTGGTGCAGGCGCTGGTTGATCGTGCGCTGCTTCTCGCGGTCGAGTGTCGTCTTGGCCTCGACGATCAGGCCGTCGACGTCCGGGTTCGAGTAGCCCACGAAGTTGTTCCGCCAGGCTCCCGTCTCCCCGGAGTGGAACAACGTCGAGATGTCGGCGGAGTCGTCGAAGGCCCACGTGGCGATGACGATGTCGAAGTCGTGGTCGACGAAGACGTCCGTTTTCCAGGCCTGCCACTCGCGGAACTCCAGGTCGACCTTGATCCCGACGGCCTTCAAGTAGTTCTGGAAGACGAGGACGACGCGCTTGATCGTCTCGTTCTCCTTCTCGATGGGGATCTTGAGGGTAAAGGCGAGGGGCTTACCGGATTCGGTCTGCAGGAAGCCGTCTCCACCGGTCACGCTGTAGCCCGCCGCCTTCAGCAGCTCCTTGGCCTTGCCGGGATCGAACGGCAGCGGCTTCACGTCGAGGTTGTAGGCCCAGCTCCCGGGCGCGAACGGCCCCGAGATCAGGGTGCCGCGGCCGGCATAGAACGAGTCGAGCATCTCCTGGCGGTTGATGGCGTAGGCGATCGCCTGACGCACTTCCTTCTTCTTCAGGTGCTCGTTGCGGGCGTTGTGGCCGAAGAAGACGTAGGAGAGGGCGTTGTACGGATACAGGTTGAAGCGCTTGTCGCCTTCCACCTGCGCGATGTCGCGGGGGTTGAGCTCCACGATCATGTCGAGGGCGTTGAAGAGCATCGCCTGCGTCATGACGTTCTTGTCGGCGAACGGCTTCATGGTGATGCGGTCGAGGTGGGCGCGGCCCTTGTGGTAGCCGGGGTTCACGTCCATGACCACGTCGCCGCCCTCGCTCGTCTGCATGAGCTGGAAGGCGCCGGTGCCGATCGGGTTCTGCACGAACGAATCGTCGCGGCCCAGGAAGTCCGGGCGCTTGAGCACGAACGTCGGGATGGCCTTGAACGACAGGCGGCCCAGCGCGTTCACGATCGGCCGCTTCAGGGTGATCTCCAGCGTCTGGTTGTCGATCTTGCGGTAGTCGGAGACGAGCTCGTACTGCGCCTTCAAGGGCGTCAGCGTCTTCGGATGGCGGATCACGTCGAGGGTGCCCAGGATGTCGTCGGCGGTGGCGGGCTTGTCGGTGAGGCCCATCCGGTTCTGCCAGGTGATGCCGGCCCGCAGCTTGAACTTGTAGGTCCGGTTGTCGGGCGAGATCTCCCACTTCTCGGCGAGGTCGCTGACGACCTCGTTCTTCGGCGAGAAGCTGACGAGGCCGTTGAACATGAGCTCGGTCAGACGCAGGCCGACCATGTCGTTGCTCGTGACGGGATCGAGAGTGGCGGGCCGGCCGTACTCGCCGTAGACGAGCTTGCCGCCGTCGGGGAAACCGTCGGTCCGTGTGACGAGATTGGCGGAATGCGCCGCCACGGGAACGGCCACCACGGCCGCCAGGGCCAGAGACACGAGACGACGCATGTTCACCTCCACCTCATTGACTGATCCGGGCCTCTCCTCCCGCCTTCTGACGGGCGGCGTAGAGGCCTTGCAGGTTCCATTGGAGAGGACGCAGCCCCGGCAGCGTCTTGCCCATTTCGAAGAGGGTCTCGAGCGCCTGGGGATAGTCCTGGATCGCCGCCCGCGCCTTGCAGATGGCGAGGAGCAGCAAAGGGTCGTTGGACTCCAGCTTGTTCTTGTTCGACTTGTCGCGGGCCGCCTCCAGCACCTCGAGCACCTCGCGGGGCTCGGCGCCGAGGGCGAGGCGGGCCAGGCCCCACTGGCCGTACAGCGCGCCGTTGCCCCGTGGGTCGAGGTCCTGCACGGCGTCGCGCAGCGCGGCGCCGACCTGCGTGGCCAGGGGCTTCGCCTCGCCGCTGCGCACGAGGTCGGCCCAGAAGAAGACGCCTTCGCGATGCCCGCGGGTCTCGTTCCACAGCGCGGCGTAGTCGGGCGTCGCCGTCTTCGTCCACGAGGCGCGCGCGACCACGACCTTCTGCACCGGCACCAGCGCGCTCAGCACGGCGGCGTCGTTCGCCGCCTTCATCTGCGCCGCCGCCGGCTCCGTCGCCCCCACCGCGTACAAGCTGAGGCCGCGATAGAACGCGGCCAGGGTGGCCTCCGCGCCGGTGCCCTTTTCGGCGACGGGCTGCAGCTCCGCCGCCGCGCGCTCCCACGACAAGCGGGCGCGCGTGCGGGTGTATGCCGGGTCGAAGAAGCGCAGCGTCTTGCCTTTTTCCGGCTCCGCTTCGATCGACGGCTTGTCGACCTCGAGGCCCTCGAGGGTGGCCTTCTCGTCGGCGGGGGCGGAGGCGGGGCTCTGCTTCGCCACCGCCATCGCGTGGCGCGCCTTGGCGATCGGCCGCCAGGCGGAGGGCAGCCCGGGCGATTTCATCGCCGCCGCCAGTGCCTTCTGCGCCTCGGCGTATCGGCCGGCCTCCAGGTAATAGAAGCCCTCGAACAGCGGGATCCAGACCAGCAGCTTGTTCCCGGGCATGGCCTTGAGCTCCGCCAGGTATTCGCTGCCCGCGTCCACCGTGAAGCGATGGACGGCGTCGTACAGCTCGGCCTCGCGTACCCACGAGCGCCCCACGAGGTAGGTGGGGCCGGCGCCCTTCAGGTGGTCGCGGGCCTCCGCCCAGTGGTTCTGCCGATAGAGCTGCTGCGCGCCTTCGAGGCCCTCGGGTACCGCCGCCGCGGACACGAGGCCACCGGTGGCGAAGACGAGCCCGACGGCCAGGGCCGAGGCGGCCTGTCTCACCGCGCGCCTCCCGCCGCCGGCACGGACGCCCCGGGCAGCGGCGCCACGAAGATGTCGTCCCAGGTCTTGACCTGCGCGCGGAAGGCGAGGGTGCCGTCGGGCGCGCACGTGAGGTCGTGGTTCATGCGCGTGCCGGTGTCGATCCTCTGCTCGACGCGGGTGTCGACGTCGACGGTGTAGACGGGATTGAACTCCGCCTTGACGTTGCGCGCGTAGGCGAGGCGCCGGCTGTCGGGCAGCCAGGCCGGCCCCACCTCGGGATCCTTGATGACGTCCAAGGCCACCGCGCGCTCCGCCAGCGCCGCGCCCTTGTTCGCAGTGGTGCCGTCCGCGGAGACGACGACGATCGACCACTCGCGCTCCTGGCCGCTGGGACTGAAGTTGCTGTAGAAGGCGATCCGCTTCCCGTCCGGAGAGAAGACCGGCCGCAGGTCGTCGAACTTCCACGCGGAGAGGGCGACGCGGGTGGGAGCGGGCGCGGCCACCGTCACGTCCGGGATCAGGTACACGTCGTGGTTGTCGTTCTCGCCGGAGGTGAAAGCCAGCGCCTTCGAGTTGGGCGACCAGGCGGGGAAGAGGTCGATGCTGGCCCCGTCCGTGAGCGGCCGCTCGACGCCCGTCGTGAGATCGCGCAGGTACAGCTTGCCGATGCCGCGCCGCGCGGCGACGTAGACGAGGAACCGGCCGTCGGGTGAAACCGCCGGGTGGCCCTCTTCCTTGGAGTCGCCCGCGACGGCGTCGAACTTTCCGCCGTCCAGGGCCCCGCGGAAGATGCGATAGACGCCCGCCGTCCCGTTGCCGGTGAACACGACCTCGCGGCCGTTCGGGAAGAACGAGAGCTGAGTGTTGAACGACTCGTCACCGGGGCGCGCCGAGCCCAGGAGCGCCTCCTCCGCGGACGCCGCCGCCCGCGCCGGTGCCGAGCTGACGCGGACGGGAGTGGCCCCCGCCGCGTCCAACCCGGCCACGTAGATCGCTTGCGACGAGCCCTCGCGGCGCTCGAACGACAGGCGCTTGCCGTCCGGCGAGAAGCGCGGGTTGTGCTCGTTGCGCTCGAGGACCGCCGCGGTGACGTTGCGCGCGGTGACGGTGACAGGCGGCGGCCCGGACGGCGCGGGCACTTGCTCCGCGCACGCCAGGACACCGCCGGCCACCGCCAGCGCGGCGAGGGAGGCCGTCCTCATTCCCCGCCCAGCTTTCGCTTGATCTCCTCGTAGAAGTGCTCGGAGCCCGAGCGCGCCGTCTTGACCTCCTCGT
>Ga0075429_100002553_pt1 | contig 15339 bp, 7 predicted proteins | sample RhiMetdeltSRZDD3_FD_75295 | JGI IMG/M metagenome (GOLD analysis project Ga0075429, IMG submission 75295) | Populus rhizosphere microbial communities from Tennessee, USA - Rhizosphere MetaG P. deltoides SRZDD3 | ecosystem: Host-associated > Plants > Roots > Rhizosphere > Soil | place: USA... | reverse complement strand
TCTACACCGAGTATCCGGGCCAGGCGCCGCAGGTGGTCGAGGACCAGGTCACCTATCCGCTGACCACGGCGATGCTGGCGGTGCCCAAGTCGAAGGTGGTGCGCGGCTTCTCGTTCTTCGGCGCCTCGTTCGTCTACGTCATCTTCGAGGACGGCACGGACATCTACTGGGCGCGCACGCGGGTGCTGGAGTACCTCAACTTCGCGGCCTCGCGCCTGCCCCGGGGCGTGTCGCCCGCGCTCGGCCCGGACGCCACCGGGGTGGGCTGGGTGTACCAGTACGCGCTGCTGGCGAAGGACCGCACGCTGGCCGAGCTGCGCGCCATCCAGGACTGGTACGTGCGCTACCAGCTCACCAAGGCGCCCGGCGTGGCCGAAGTGGCCTCGATCGGCGGCTTCGTGCAGACCTACCAGGTCACGGTCGATCCGCTGAAGCTGCGCACCTTCGGCATCCCGCTGTCCAAGGTCTCGCAGGTGATCCGCGACTCCAACCGGGACGTGGGCGGCCGCGTGGTGGAGATGGCCGAGACCGAGTACATGGTGCGCGGCAAGGGCTACCTGCGCGGCCAGGACGACATCGAGGCCCTGGTCGTCAAGACCGACCGCGGCACCCCGGTGCTCATCCGTGACGTCGCCCGCGTCGAGCTGGCGCCCGACGAGCGCCGCGGCCTCGCCGAGCTGAACGGCGAGGGCGAGGTGGTGTCGGGCATCGCGATGGCGCGCTACGGGCAGAACGCGCTGGAGGTCATCCGCAACCTGAAGTCCAAGGTGGACGAGATCGCGGCCGGCCTGCCCGAAGGGGTGACCGTGCACACGGTCTACGACCGCTCGGACCTGATCCACCGCGCGATCGACACGCTCAAGCGCACGCTGATCGAGGAAAGCCTGATCGTCGCGGCCGTGTGCGTCGTGTTCCTGCTGCACGTGCGATCCGCGCTCGTGGCCATCCTCATGCTGCCGGTGGGCGTGCTGATCGCCTTCATCGCCATGCGGCTGCTCGGGATGAACTCGAACCTGATGAGCCTGGGCGGCATCGCGATCGCCATCGGCGCCATGGTGGATGCGGCGATCGTGATGATCGAGAACGCGCACAAGCACATCGAGCGCCTGCCGCAGGAGCACACCGCGGCCGAGCGGGCCGAGGCCATGCTCGCCGCGTGCCGGGAAGTGGGCCCGGCGCTGTTCTTCTCGCTGCTGATCATCACCGTGTCCTTCCTGCCGGTGTTCACGCTCGAGTCCCAGGAAGGCCGGCTGTTCGCGCCGCTGGCGTACACCAAGACCTTCGCGATGGCCGGCGCCGCGCTGCTGTCGGTGACGCTCGTGCCCGTGCTGATGATGCTGTTCGTGCGCGGCCGCATCATGCCGGAGGCCCGCAACCCGGTGAACCGGTTCCTGATCTGGGTGTACCGGCCGGTCATCGCGTGGGTGATGCGCTGGAAGAAGCTCACGATCGTCGCGGCGCTGGCGGTGATGGCGCTGTCGATCCTTCCCGCCTCGAAGCTCGGCAGCGAGTTCATGCCCACGCTCGACGAAGGCACGCTGCTGTACATGCCGGCCTCGCTGCCCGGCATGTCGATCACCAAGGCCGCCGAGATCCTGCAGACGCAGGACAAGATCATCAAGAGCTTCCCGGAGGTGAGCTCGGTCTACGGCAAGGCCGGCCGGGCCAACACCGCCACCGACCCCGCCCCGGTGGAGATGTTCGAGACGGTCATCAACCTGAAGCCCGCATCGCAGTGGCGCCCGGGCATGACGACCGACAAGCTGATCGCCGAGCTCGACCGGGCTCTCCAGTTCCCCGGCATCTCCAACGCCTGGACCATGCCGATCAAGGCGCGCCTCGACATGCTCTCCACCGGCATCCGCACGCCGATCGGCATCAAGGTGTTCGGCCGGGACCTGGCCGAGATGGAGACGCTCGCCAAGCAGATCGAGGCGGTGGTCAAGACCGTCCCGGGCACCACGTCGGCGTTCGCCGAGCGCATCACCGGCGGCTCGTACCTCACCATCGAGCCGGACCGCGAGCAGATGGCGCGCTACGGCCACTCCATCGGAGACCTGCAGGAGGTGATCGGCACGGCGCTCGGCGGCGAGATGGTCACGACGACGGTGGAAGGCCGGGAGCGTTTCGGCGTGACGGTGCGCTACCCGCGCGAGCTGCGGTCCAACCCGGAGCAGATCGAGCGCGAGGTCCTGGTGCCCACGATGGAAGGCGGCATGGTGCCGCTCGGGCAGATGGCGCGCGTGCGCGTCGAGCGCGGCACGCCGGGCATCCGCACCGAGAACGCGCTGCTGTCGGCGTACATCTTCGTCGACATCCGCGAGCGCGACATCGGGTCGTACGTCGCCGATGCGCGCCGCGCCGTGGCCGCGCAGGTGAAGTTTCCGCCGGGGTACTACATCACCTGGAGCGGCCAGTTCGAGTACATGGAGCGCGCGATCGCGAAGATGAAGGTCGTCGTCCCGGTCACCCTGCTGACCATCTTCCTGCTGCTGTACCTCAACTTCCGCCGCTTCACCGAGACGTTCATCGTCATGCTGTCGGTGCCCTTCGCGCTCGTCGGCGGCGTGTGGCTCATGTGGGCGCTGGGCTACAACCTGTCGGTCGCGGTGGCGGTCGGCTTCATCGCGCTGGCCGGCGTGGCGGCGGAGACCGGCGTGGTCATGCTGATCTACCTGGACCACGCGTGGAGCGAGGCGCAGGCGCGCTGCGCGCGCGAGCATCGGCAAGCCGGTGCCGCGGAGTTGTACGGCGCCATCATGGAAGGCGCCGTGGAGCGCGTGCGCCCGAAGATGATGACCGTGGTCGCCATCATGGCGGGCCTGCTGCCCATCATGTGGGGAACCGGAACCGGCTCGGAAGTCATGAGCCGCATCGCCGCGCCCATGGTGGGCGGCATGGTGTCGTCCACCGTGCTGACGCTGGCGGTCATCCCGGCGCTGTACGGGCTCGTCAAGCCATGGCAGCTGGCCCGCACGCGACGCAAGGCGGCAGGCGCGCTAGGCGCTGCGCGGGTCTCGCCCCCTCTCCCCGCTCGCGGAGAGAGGGAGGGGTGAGGGGCGGCTGCAGTGCAGCCACGGATCGCAGCCGGAACGTCGCCGCGCGACGCAAGGCGGCTGTGCGCTAGGCGCTGCGCGGGTCTTGCCCCCTCTCCCCGCTTGCGGGGAGAGCGAGGGGGGAGGGGCGGCTGCAGTGCAGCGACGAACGCAGCCGGAACGTCGCCGCGCGACGCCGCGGCGCCCGTGGCGCCTGCGTTCACGAGCACCCGGGGCCTTCGATGCCTCGCCCCGAACGGTCTCCCACTCACGACCCCTCGTCGTCCAGGTCGATGATCAGGTGCGGGTCGAACCGCGGGTTCTCGTTCACGCCGTCGTTGGCGTAGCCGCGCGGATTGCAGACCACGCGCGTGCCCGCGACGCGATAGTCGAAGCTGTCGTGCGTGTGGCCGTGGATCCACAGCCGTGCGCGCCCGCCGTCGAGCAGGTGGCGCGCATCGGAGACGAAGCAGGCGTTGATCGGCGAGCCGGCGAAGCGCGGATGGATGCTGAGCGGGGTGGGCGCGTGGTGCGTGATGACCACGGTCGGGCCGTCGTGCGGCGCCGCCAGCCGCGCGTCCAGCCAGGCGGCGTGACGGCGGAACAGGCCCATCGAGTGCTCGGGCGTGAACGGGTCCGGCGAGCCCGGGCTCGCGCGGATGCGGCTGAAGTCGCGCACGAGCCGCTGCGCCTCGCCGATCGCGGTCGCCTGCGCCTCGCCCGCGCCGAAGAGCGCGAAGTCGGTCCACAGCGTGGCGCCGAGGAAGCGCACGCCGCCGACGACCGTCTCGCTGCAGTCGAGCACCTGCACGAGCGTGCCCCGGCACAGCGCCTTCAGCTCGGCGGCCGCTTCGTCCAGGCTGCTGCCGTAGAACTCGTGGTTGCCGGCGACGTACAGCACCGGCTTGTCGAAGCGCATCGCCCAGGCCGCGGCTTCGCGCGGGCGCGCGATGTCGCCGGCGAGGATCACCAGGTCGGCGTCGTTCATCGGCCAGTCCATGGCGCCGCAGCCGAGGTGAAGGTCGGAGAGGACGTTGATCTTCATGGCGTGCGAGGGGCCGCGTCGCGCGGGCGATCCTGGCGCGCTCGGAGCCCGAGTATGGTGGCTGCAGCGGGGCGTTGTCCATCGTGCCGCGGACCCCGGTCACGGGACGGAGCCCAGCGGCCCGCGGTCGCGCCGTCGGGCGCCGCTCGACCTCGACGCGGATCGGGGCTGGGTAACATGGCCCCCGCGAGCGCCAGGATCGGCGGTGACCGCGCAGCGGCACCGTGCGAGCGTCCGGAGGAAGACGCCCCCGGTCGCCGCGCCCGGTGGCTCACGCCATGAGCCACCCGGCGGCGATGATGACGCCCGTTCGACCCTGCCGACTGCGTCGGCCCACCATGCTGAGGATCCACCTTTCCAACCGCTTCGAGTGCCTGCTGGACCGGCTTGCCGAGCAGATGCGGCAGGGGCCGCGCAGCGCCTTCGCGCCCGTGCCCGTGATCGTGCCGAGCGCGGCCGTGCGGCGCTGCGTGACCCTGCACCTGGCCGACCGCCTGGGCGTCTGCGCGAATGTCGATTTCGGCTATCCGGCCGCCTGGATCTGGGGCCAGGTCGCGCGCGCCGCCCGTGACGTGGCCGCGGCGTCGCCCTTCGACCCCGAGGTGCTCGTGTGGCGCGTGTACCGGGCGCTGGGCGACGATGCGTTCGTGTCCGCGCACCCGCGCCTGGCCGCCTACGTCGGTCGCGCCGACGACGTGATGCGCTACGAGCTGGCGGCACGCGTCGCCGCGCTGCTCGAGCAGTACGTGACCTATCGCCCGGACTGGATGGCCTGCTGGGCCGAGGGTCGCCCGGCGCAGTCCCCGGCGGGCGAGCCCCCGCCGGCCGACGAGGCCTGGCAGGCGGCGCTCTGGCAGCGCATCGCCGGCGAGCTGTCGCTGCCCCGCGAGCACCCCGCCCTCGCGATGGTCCGCGCGCTCGAGGCCGGCGAGGACCTCGGCCTGCCGGCGGCGATCCACGTCTTCGGCCTGCCCGCGCTGGCCCCGCTGTACGTCGGGCTGCTGCAGCAGCTGGGCCGCTGGATGGACGTGCACGTCTATGCCGTCAATCCCTGCCGCGAATACTGGTTCGACGTCGTCGGCACGCGGCGACTGTCGTGGCTCGCGGCGCGCGGCGAGGCCCGATCGTTCGAGCAGGGCCACCGGCTGCTGGCCGACTGGGGTCGCCAGACCCAGGCCTTCCTGGGCTCGCTCGTCGATGTCGACGGCGACGTCGTCGTGGACGACGACGCCGCCTTCGAGCCGGCCGCTGCCGGCACGCTGCTCGCCGCGCTGCAAGACGCGATCCTCGACCTGCAGGAGCCGGCGCCTTCGTCGCTCCCGCTCGCCGACGGGGACCGCAGCATCGAAGTGCACGTGTGCCACTCGGCCACCCGCGAGCTCGAGGTGCTGCACGACTTCCTGCTCGCGCTGTTCGCCGGCCCCGATGCCCCCTCGCCCGCGGACATCCTCGTCGTCACGCCGGACCTGGAAGCGACGGCGCCCCTCGTCGAAGCGGTCTTCGGCGCGGCGCCTGCCGAGCGCCGCATCCCGTTCGCCGTCACGGGGCTGCCGGAGCGGGAGGCCAATCCGTACTCGCGCCTGCTGCTCGACGTGCTCGCGTTCGTGCGCTCGCGCTGCGGCGTGGCGGAGCTGTTCGAGCTGCTGCAGCACGAGCCCCTCGCGCGGCGCTTCGGCTTCGACCCGGCCGCGCTCGACGACATCCAGGCATGGATGCAGGCGGCCGGCATGCACTGGGCGCTCGACGGCGCGCACCGGTCCGGGTTCGACCTGCCGTGCGCCGAGAGGCACACCCTGGACGACGGGCTGCAGCGCCTGTTCCTCGGCTATGCCCTGCCCGGCGCGGCCGAGGCGCCGTTCCTCGACCGCCTGCCCGCGGCCGGCGTCCGGGGCTCCGAGTCGCGCGCGCTCGGGGCGCTGTGGTCCGTGGTCCGCACGCTGGCGGCGCTGCACCGGCAGGCCTCGCACGCGCGGCCGGGCGAGCAGTGGTGCCGCCTGCTCGCGCAAACGCTGGAGGAGCTCACGAGCCCGTCGCGCGACGATCTGGCGCACCTGCTGCAGCTTCGACGCGCGCTGCACGCGCTGCAGGAGCGTCTGGCCGAGGCCGCCGCGGTCCAGCCGATGCCCCTGGCCGTGGTCCACGCCGCCCTGCAGCGCCTGCTCGAGGAGCCCGCCCGCGGGGGCGTGCCGTCGGGCACGGTCACGTTCGCGTCGCTCGGCAGCCTGCGCGGCCTGCCCTACAAGGTCGTCTGCGCGATCGGCCTGAACGACGGCGTCGTGCCGTCGCCGAGCCGCCCCTGCGAGTTCGACCTGATGGCCGTGCGGCCGCGCGCCGGCGACCGGCAGCGCGCCGTGGACGAGCGCAACGTGTTCCTGGACCTGGTGCTCGCGGCACGCGCGCGGCTGTACCTGAGCCACGTCGGTCGCAGCGTGCGCGACAACTCGAGCATCCCGCCGTCGATCCTCGTCTCGGAGCTCGTCGAACACCTCGTCGCGGCCGTGGCGCTCGAGCCGCGCGAGGCGCGCCGGCGACTCGTGGTCGAGCACCCGCTGCAGCCGTTCTCCACCACGTGCTTCGTGGCGGGCGACCCGCGGGTGCGCAGCTTCGACCGCGACTACGCGCAGGCCTTGCGGCACGCTTCGACGGCCGCGCCGATGCCGTTGGGTGCACCGGCCCAGTTCGACGAGGACGACGAGGACGAGGAAGCGGCGTGGGACCCGCGCGCGCCGTTCTTCGCGCGCCCGCTGGCGCCGGCGGACGACTCGTGGCGCGAGGTGGCGCTGCCGCAGCTCGCCGAGTTCTTCCGCAACCCGTGCGCCTTCCTGCTGCGCCACCGCATGTCGATCGAGCTGCCGCGCGCCGACGAGGCGCTGGACGACGACGAGCCGCTCGTGCCCGGATACGCGCAACGCGTGGCGCTCGCCGCGCGGCTGCTGCCGCATGCCCTGGCCGGGCTGCCCGGCGACGCGCTGAAGGCGCTCGCGCGCGCAGGCATCGAGTACCCGGGCGGCGCGCTGGGCGAGCGGCAGATGGACGCGGAGCTCGCGTGCCTGCAGGACTATGCGGCGCGGGTGCGCGCCGACACCGGCGGCGCCGCCCTGCCGCCGCGGCGCATCGACGTGGCGGTCGAGGTGGACGGCACGCTCTGGCGCGTGCACGGCGACTATGCGGACCTGCGCGCCGGCGGTCTCGTGCGCCACCGCTACGACGACACCCGCGTCGGCGACTACCTCGGCGGGTGGCTGCCGCACCTGCTCCTGTGCGCCGGCGCGCCCGACGGGGTCGCGCCGAGCACCCGCTGGCACTCGCGCGACGGCCGCTTCGACCTGAAGGCGGTCGACGGCGCGCACGACGTGCTGGCGGCGCTGGTCCGCCTCTACGCGCGCGGCCTGCAGCGGCCGTTGCGCTTCTTCGCGCGGTCCGCGTGGGCGTACGTCACCGAGGGCATGGATCTCGCCCAGGCACAGTCCACGTGGACGGTGACGCCGCGCCGGCCGTACGCCGAGGGGGCGGACGCCGCCTATGCCCTGGCGCTGCGCGGCGTGGCCGACCCGCTGGACGACGAATTCACGGCGTGCGCGAAAGCCGTCTTCGAGCCGCTGCTCGGCTGCCTGGAGGACATCCGACGGTGAGCACCGCCACCCCCCTGGACCTCTTCGGCTGCGCGCTGGCGGGCGCCACGCTCATCGAGGCGTCGGCCGGCACGGGCAAGACCTGGAACATCTGCGGGCTGTACCTGCGGCTGCTGCTCGAGCGGGCGCTGCCCGTGCAGCGCATCCTCGTGGTCACCTTCACCAAGGCGGCCACCGCCGAGCTGCGCGAGCGCATCCGCTCGCGCATCGTCGAGACGCTGGCAGTGCTGCGCGGCGGCGCGGCCGGCGGCGACCCGTTCGTCACGGCGCTGCTGCACGCCCTGCGCCGCCAGGGCGTGCGCGACGACGCGATGGCGCAGCAGCTCGAGCTGGCGCGCGCCACCTTCGACGAAGCCGCCATCTTCACGATCCACGGCTTCTGCCAGCGCGCGCTGGCCGACACGCCGTTCGCGGCGCAGATGCCGCTGTCGCTCGAGCTGCTGGAAAGCGACGCGGACCTGCGGCGCGAGGTGGTCAACGACTTCTGGCGCAGGCACGTCGGCGCAGCGGCGCTCGGCGACGCGCTGGGCGCCTGCCTGCTGTCGGGCAAGGACACGCCGGACACCTTCGACCCCCTGCTCAAGCGCCGCCTGTCCAGGCCGCTGTCGCTGCTGCGCTGGCCCGACGACATCGACGCCCCGGCCTCGCCCGACCTGGCCGCCCTGCGCAGCACGCACGCGCTGGCCCGCGCCGAGTGGCAGCAGCGGCGTGAGGACATCCTCGCCGTGCTGCTCGCCGCGCTCGACCGCCTCAACGGCAACAGCTACAAGCCGAACCTGGTCGCGGCCGCCGCGGCGCAGTGGGAACGCCTGCTGTTCTCCGAAGATCCGGTCCCCGTGCTGCAGCTGAAGCTGGACAAGCTCGCCCTGCTGGGCACGGCCAAGCTCGACAAGTGCACGAAGAGCGGCCGCGTCACGCCGAGCGACCCCTTCTTCGCCCTCGCCCAGGCCGCGCTCGAGGCGCGCAGCGCGGCGGGCACGGCCGTGGCCAGCCAGCGGCTGGCGCTGCTGAGGGCGCTGCTCGACCAGGGCAGCGAAGCGGTGCGCCGGCTCAAGCGCGAGCGTCGCGTCGTGGCCTTCGACGACATGCTGTTCAACCTGCACGAGCGCCTGACCGACGGCGCCAGCCCGTGGCTCGCCGGCGAGCTGCGCCGGCGCTTCCCGGCGGCATTGATCGACGAGTTCCAGGACACGGACCCGCTGCAGTTCGCCATCTTCGAGCGCATCTACGCCGCGCACGACGCGCCGCTGTTCTTCGTCGGCGACCCCAAGCAGGCGATCTACAGCTTCCGCAACGCGGACCTGCACACGTACCTGGGCGCGCGCGCGCAGGTGCAGGCCGAGCGCACGCTGGCGCACAACCAGCGCTCCAGCCCGGCGCTCATCGGCGCGATCAACGCGCTCTTCGGCGCCAACCGGCACGCCTTCATGCTGCCGGACCTGGCCTACCACCCGGTCGACGCCGGCGCCCGGCCGCGCACGGCGTTCGACGACCGCACCGAGGCGCGCACCGCCTTGCAGGTCTGGACCCTTCCCGCGCCGGCCGGCCGGGGCCTGAAGAAGGACGCGGCGCTGCAGGCGGCCAGCGACGCCTGTGCGGCCGAGATCGCCCGGCTGCTGCGCGGCGCGGCCGAGGACCGGGTGACGCTGGACGGCCGGCCGCTGCGCGCCGCAGACGTCGCCGTGCTGGTGCGCACCCACCGGCAGGGCAACCTGATGCGCGAGGCGCTGCGCGCGTTGCGCATCGGCAGCGTGGAGGTGTCGCAGGCGAGCGTCTTCCATTCCTCCGACGCGCAGGAGCTCGAGCGGCTGCTCGTCGCCGTGCTCGAACCGTCGCGCGAGGGCGTGCTGCGCGCGGCGCTCGCCACCGAGATCCTGGGACGCGACGCCGCCGCCTTGCAGGCGCTGTCGGCCGAGGACGACGCGTGCGTCGCGCTCATGATGCGCTTCGCGGCGTACCGCACGCAGTGGCAGCGCCAGGGCATCGCCTCGATGCTGCGGCAGCTCATGCGCGACGAGCGCGTGAGCGAGCGGCTGCTCGCGCGGCCCGACGGCGAGCGGCGCATGACGAACCTGCTGCACCTCGCCGAACGGCTGCAGGAGGCGTCGGCCGAGCACCGCTCGCCGCAGTCGCTGCTGCGCTGGCTGCGCCGCCTGCGCGAGGACGACCGCGGCGAGGAGGCGGCCCAGTTGCGGCTGGACTCGGACCGCAACCTCGTGCAGATCGTCACCGTGCACAAGTCCAAGGGGCTCGAGTACCCGCTGGTGTTCTGCCCGTACCTGTGGGATGCGCACACCCTGCCCGATCGCGGCGACGGCGTGGAGTACCACGACGAGGCGTACCGGCCCGTCGTCGACTTCCGTCCCGACGCGCGCAACGACGCCGGCATCAGGCAGCGCGTGCGCGTCGAGCGCTGCTCCGAGGACCTGCGGCTGGTCTACGTGGCGCTGACGCGCGCGGTCCACCGCTGCTATCTCGTCGCCGGCTGCTGCGGGGACCGCCAGGTGACGGCGAGCGCGCGCAGCGTGCTCAACTGGCTGGTCGCGGGCGACGGCCTGGCGCCCGCGCAGTGGTTCGACAGCCGCCTGGGCGTGGACGACATCGCCCAGGCCTGGTCGCGCCTGGCCGCCGGGGCACCGGCCGCCATCTCGGTCGCGGCGCTGCCGGCCGGCACCGGCGCGCCGCTCGAGACGCTTCGCCCGGCGGCCGAGGCCATCGCGGCGCTGCCGGCGCCGGACCGGATTCCGCCCGGCTGGCGCATGGGCAGCTTCAGCGCCATGCTCCAGGGTGCCGGCGAGCGCCCCGCCGCCGACCACGACGTGGACGTCGAGGCGCCGGCCGCCGTCGAGGCCGCCGGGGACGACGACATCCTCGGCTTTCCGCGCGGCATGGACGCCGGCACCTGCCTGCACGCCATGTTCGAGCGCGCCGACTTCGCCGATCCGCAGACCTGGCTGCCGGCGGTGCGCAGCGCGCTGGCGCTCCATCCGCAGGCCCTGCCCGGCGCCGACGCGAAGGCACGGCTGGAACGCATGGCGCTGTCGATGCTCGACGACGTGGTGCGCACGCCGCTGCCCGCGGGATTCGCGCTGCGCGACATCCCGCGCGGGCGACGGCTCGACGAGCTGGAGTTCCACCTGCCGTCGCGGGGCCTGGGCGCGGCCGCGCTCGGCCGCGTCCTGCAGCGCTTCGGGTACGCGGCTCCGCCGCTCGGCTTCGGGCCGCTCGAGGGCTACCTCAACGGATTCATCGACCTGGTGTTCGAGCACGGCGGGCGCTACTACCTGCTCGACTGGAAGTCCAACCATCTCGGCCCTGGCCCGGCGTCGTACGGGCCGCAACCCGTGGAGGCCGCCATGGCCGCGCACGGCTACCACCTGCAGCACCTGCTGTACGTCGTCGCGCTCGACCGCTACCTCGCGCTGCGCCTGCCCGGTTACGACCGCGCGGCGCACCTGGGCGGCGTGCTCTACCTGTTCGTGCGCGGCGTGCGTCCCGGCTGGCGGGTGGGCGCGCAGCAGGCGGGCATCTTCTTCCACCGGCCCGCGCACGAGGCGATCGACGCCCTGTCGGCGCTGCTGCAGGCGGGCGAGGACGTGGCGGCATGACGTCGAGCGACCACGACGAGGGCGCCCAGCGCCTGGCCGAGGGCTTCGCGGCCCAGGTGGAACGCTGGGCGGGCGCGCAGCGCGCGGCGCCGGCGAGCGTCGCGGCGGCGGCGCGGGCCGGCGAAGCGGCGAGCCTCGCCGTCAGCGCCGGACACACCTGCGCGCACCTGGAGAGCCTCTTCGCCGGGGAGGACGCCGGCACCGTGCGCCGCGCGCTGCTCGCCTCCGGCGTGGTGACGACCCCCATGCAGCGCGCGCCGCTGCCGCTCGTGCTCGACGACGACGGCCGCATCTACCTGCACCGCTACTTCGACTACGAGCGGCGGCTCGCGCATCGCCTGCTGTCGGCCGCCCGCCAGCCCCTCGAGGCGCCGGCGCACGGCGCGGCCGCGCGCCTGGCGCAGTTGTTCGCCCCCGCCTCCGACCGCGTCGCGCGCGGGCCCGACTGGCAACGGGCCGCGGCGGCGCTGGCGCTGCGCCGCGGGCTCACGGTCATCAGCGGCGGGCCCGGCACGGGCAAGACGACGACCGTCGTGAACCTGCTCGCCTGCCTGATCGAGCAGCAGCCCGACTGTCGCATCGCGCTGGCCGCGCCCACCGGCAAGGCGGCGGCGCGGATGATGGAGGCGGTGAGCGCGCGCGCGTCGGCCCTGCCCGAAGCCGTGCGCGCCCGCCTGCCCGCGCAGGCGCACACGATCCACCGGCTGCTCGGCGTGACGCCGCGCGGCGACGGCGCGAAATTCCACGCGGGCCATCCGCTGCCCGTCGACATCCTGGTCGTCGACGAAGCGTCGATGCTCGACCTGGCGCTCGCCACGCAGCTCCTCGAAGCGGTGCCCGATGGCGCGCGCATCGTGCTCCTGGGCGACAAGGACCAGCTCGCGGCCGTGGAGGCCGGCGCCGTGTTCGCCGAGGTCAGCGCCGATCCGTCGCTCGACGAGCCAACGCGCGCCGAGCTCGCCGCGCTCTGCGGCATCGACACGCGCGCCCTCGAGCCGCCGCGGCCGGGCCCGGCCACGCCGCTGTCCAACACGACGGTCTGGTTCACCGACAACCACCGCTTCGCCGAGGGATCGGGCATCGGCGCGCTGGCCGCGGCGATCCACGCGGGCGATCCGCAGGCGCTGTACGCCCTGCTGCACGCGACGGGCGCGGATGCGTCGCTGCGCTGGCTCGGCGACGACGATCGACGCCTCATGGCGCACGTGCACGAGGGCTACGCGAGCTACGTGGACGCGGTGTGCACGCATCCCGGCGACGTCGCCGCCGTGGCCCGCGCGTTCGACTCGTTCCGGGTGCTGTGCGCCGTGCGCTCCGGCATGCGCGGCGTCACGGCCATCAACCAGCAGTGCGAGCGGATGCTGCGCGCGGCGATGTCGCGCCAGCCCGCGACGCCCGCGGGCACGGCCGAGTGGTACGCGGGCAGGCCGGTGATGGTCCTGCGCAACGACTATGTCGTGAAGCTGTTCAACGGCGACGTGGGCATCGCGCTGCCGGACGGGCGCGGCGCGCTGCAGGTGTTCTTCCCGGCGCCGGACGGGAGCTGTCGGGCGGTGGCGCCGGCGCGGCTGCCCGAGCACGAGACCGCGTTCGCGATCACCGTGCACAAGTCGCAAGGGTCCGAGTTCGACCGGGTCGCGGTGGTCCTGCCGGAATCACGCGGCCCGGTCGTCACGCGCGAGCTGCTGTACACCGCGGTCACGCGCGCGCGCAGGCAGGTGAGCCTGTGCGGGTCCGCCGGCGCGCTCGAGACGGCGGTGCGAAGCCCCACGCGCCGGCACACGGGGCTGATCGCGCGGCTTCGGGAGGCGGCGGCACGGCACGGCTGAGCCGGCCGACGGCGAGTCGCGCCGGGGGTGACGCGTGCGCAGGGCGGCCGCCGCGCGGCCGGCGCCGCTCATGGGCGCGGCCTCGCCGCCGATTCGACGAACCTCGCGTAGCCGGCGAGGAAGGCGCGCAGCGATTCGCGCACCTTCGGGTCGGTGAGCGTGCCGTCGGGTCCGAACACCGAGCCTGCGCGCGACACCAGCAGCCGCTCGCTCCACGCCTGCGCGCCGAGCGTGCGCCACACCGGCAGCCACGCGTTCTGGCCGAGGATGGTGCCGAAGCCGCCGGGCGACGCGCCCGCCATCGCGACCGGCTTGCCGCCGAACACGCGCGCGATGTCGGCGGCGGGTCGCGAGAGCCAGTCCACCGCGTTCTTCATCACGCCCGGCAGCGAGTTGTTGTACTCGGGCGAGACCACGAGCAGCCCGTCGGCGGCCGCGATGCGGTCCTTCAGCGCGGCCACCGGCGCGGGGATGCCCTCGGCTTCGACGTCGCCGTCGTACAGCGGGATGCCGCGGATCGTGTCGATGCTCAGCTCGACGCCTGCGGGCGCCAGCTCGACGGCCGCGCGCAGCAGCGACGCATTGAAGGAGCCTTGGCGAAGGCTGCCGGCGAGTCCGATGAGCTTGACCATGGTGTCGAGTTCCTGCGAGGTGGGCGACTCGAGCGTGCCACGGGGGGATTGGCCCGGCAGCGCGGCGGGGGAAATGACGCGAGCCGGGGGAAATCCCCCGTCGGCGCGCCCGCACGCACCCCTCGCCACGAGAAAAGTCCTTGCGTGACAGTCACTTGGCGACCCACCCCCGAGCGGCACATGGCTTGCGTTCGGTGCCCCTCGACTGGACACGAGGGGATCGCGCATGCCACCGACCGAACTGGACGCCACCCGCGACACCGCGCGCCACGCGGCGCGCCGTGCCGTGGACGGCCGTCCCGCCGCCGCGCCGAACGAGGACGACGCGCTGCTGGTCGCCCGCTGCCGCCGCGGCGACGCCGCCGCGTGGAGCGCGCTGGTGCAGCGCTACCAGCGCCTGGTCTATGCGATCGCGCGCCGCGCGGGGCTCGACGAGCACGTCGCCGCCGACGTGTTCCAGACCGTGTTCGCGCGCCTGGTGGAGCACCTGCCGCGCATCGGCGACCCCGCTCGCCTGCAGGCCTGGATCGTCACCACGGCCAAGCGCGAGACGCTCATGCTGCTGCGCCGCGGCCGGCGCCACGTTTCCATGACGGCCGGCGACGACGAGGACGGCGCCGACTGGGACGTCGCCGACGACAGCCCGATCGCCGAGCAGGCGCTGGCCGAGCTGCAGCAACTCGACCGCCTGCGCGCCGCCGTCGACCGGCTCGACGCGCGCAGCCGCAGCCTCGTCCTCCTGCTGTTCCGCGACGACGACGAGCGGCTGCCGTACGACGAGATCGCGCGCCGACTGGACCTGCCGGTGGGCAGCATCGGCCCCACGCGGGCGCGCTGCCTCGAGAAGCTGCGCAAGCTGATGTCCGTTTCGTAATGCACATCGGTGTGGCGGGATGTATCTGGCCGCTCGGGAGGCGCTCTGTAGGCCATCCGCCACCTTCGCCGAATGCCATGAAACCCGTTGACAGCCTGAGCGATGACGAATTCGCGCGCCTCGTCGAACGCGCGGTCGCCCTCCCGGACGCACCCCCCGCGCTGGTGCAGGCCGCCGTCGACCTGTTTGCGGCGAGCGGCGCCCCCGCCGAGGCCGCGACGCTGAAGGACGTGGCGCAGGCCGCCTGGCGCCTGGTGGCCGCGACGCTCGCGTTCGACAGCGCCGCGGCGCCGCAGGTCGCCTGGGGCGTGCGCGGCGCGGGCGCCGGCACGCGCCACCTGCTGTTCAGCGCGCAGGGTCGCGACATCGACCTGCGAATCGTCCCGGCCCTGGATCACTTCAGCATCACCGGCCAGATCCTCGGTCCGGACGCCGCCGGCACCGTCGAACTGCTGCGCGACCCCGCAAACGGCAGCCCCGCCGCGCAGGCGCATGCCGTCCCGCTCGATCCGCTCGGCGAGTTCCGGCTCGACGGCGTGCGCGTCGGCACGTACCGCCTGACGCTGCGCGTGGGACCCGACGAGATCGTGCTGCCGCCGATCGCCATCGGCCCGCAGCCGCGCTGACCATGGACGCGACCGGCCGGCTGCTGGCCCGCGCGCGGCGGCGCGCCGGCGATCCCGG
>Ga0075429_100002552_pt1 | contig 15339 bp, 7 predicted proteins | sample RhiMetdeltSRZDD3_FD_75295 | JGI IMG/M metagenome (GOLD analysis project Ga0075429, IMG submission 75295) | Populus rhizosphere microbial communities from Tennessee, USA - Rhizosphere MetaG P. deltoides SRZDD3 | ecosystem: Host-associated > Plants > Roots > Rhizosphere > Soil | place: USA... | reverse complement strand
CTGGCTGGTGGACGCCAACATCGTCGTGACCAATCGCCACGTCGCGCAGACGTTCGCCGAGCGGACCGGCGCCGGCTTCACGTTCAAGCAGGCGAGCCGCACCAGGCCGATGACCGCGGACATCGACTTTCTGGAAGAGACCGGGCGCCTCGCGCAACTGGAGTTCCCGATCCTCGAGATCCTCCACATCGAAGAGGAGCCAGGCCCGGATTTCGCGCTCCTGCGCGTACAGAACCGATCCGGACGGCATACTCTCGCACCGCCCATCGCGCTGGCCGCCTCGTCCGCGAAGGTCGAGCAGCAGGTCGCCGTGATTGGCTATCCCGCCCGCGACAGCCGGGTCCCCGACGCGCAGCTGATGCAGTCGATCTTTGGCAACGTCTACGACAAGAAGCGGCTGGCGCCGGGCCAGATCACCAAAACGAAGAAGGATCTCGTCTTCCACGACTGCTCGACGCTGGGCGGCAATTCAGGATCGGTCGTCCTCGATCTGGCGACCGGGCAGGCGGTGGGGCTGCATTTCGCGGGCCGCTTTCTCGAAGCGAACTACGCGGTCCCGGCGGCGGTCGTGGCGGCGCGTCTCGAACAGGTGCTGCGTCCGAAGCCGGGCCGCCCGGGCCGGCCGTCTCATCATGGCTCACCGGCTAAACCGGGCGCTGCGAAACCGCGCCCCGGAGGCGCGACCACCAGCCCGGAGCTGATTGTCGAGAGCGTCCCGGCGGATTACGTCGGGCGCGCCGGCTACGACCCGGCGTTCGTCGGCCCGAAGGTTCCGCTCCCCGTGGTGAAGAACAAGAAGGACGTGCTCACCTTCCCGTGGAAAGGACGCCAGGAATCGGTGCTCACCTACGAGCACTTTTCGGTGGTGATGTCGCGAAGCCGGCGGCTGTGCATCTACAGTGCGGTCAATATCGACGGCCGCACGCCCCGCCGATTCCCGCGTCCGCCGTGGCGGTTCGACGGGCGGATCCCGGTCAGTCAGCAGATCAAAGAAGAGTGTTACGGCAACGAACCGCTGTTCGCGCGCGGGCACATGACGCGGCGGGAGGATCCGATCTGGGGCACGGCGCAGGAAGCGGCGCTCGGAAACAGCGACTCGATGCACGTCACCAACACGGTGCCGCAGATGCAGCCGTTCAACGCGGGGATCTGGCTGGCGCTCGAGAGCTATGCCCTCGAGAACGCGCGCACCGACAAGATGCGCATCTCGGTGTTTACCGGCCCGTTTCTGCGCGCCGACGATCCGGTCCGGGAGGGCGTCCGGATCCCGCGTTCGTTCTGGAAGGTCATCGCGTTTATTCATGATGGGACCAGGAAGCTGTGTGCGACCGGCTACACGATGTCGCAGGATGACTTCCTGCGCGACGAGGAGTTCGTGTTCGGCAAGCACAAGACATCGCAGACGCGCATCGCCGACATCGCGCGCGACGCCGGCCTGTCGTTCGGCGAGCTCTCGAAGCTCGATCCGTTGAAGCGCGGCGAGCGGGGATTGGCGGCGCCGCTGACCGATCCCTCGCAGATCAGATTTGTCTAGGAGGACGTCATGGCAAAGCGTGCGTTTCTGGTGGGGATCAACCGGTATCAGATTGCCGGGGCCGACTTGAGAGGCTGTGTCAACGATGTGAAGGACCTGAGCGCGGCCCTGGTCGAATTCCACGGCTTCAAGAAGAGCGATATCACCGTCGTGACGGACCTGGCGGCCACCAAGAAAGCCATGCAGGCCGGCATCAAGGCGCTGATACGCGACTCGAAGAAGGGCGACGTCGCGCTGGTCCATTATTCGGGCCACGGATCGCACGTGCCCGACGAGAACGGGGACGAGTCGGACGGCCGGGACGAGATTCTGTGTCCGGCCGACCTCGACTGGGACGATCCCCTCCGCGACGACTGGCTGCGGACGACGCTCGACGGCGTGAAGGCCGGTGTCAACCTGACGGTCATCATGGACTGCTGCCATTCCGGCACGAATACCCGCGCGATCCTGCCGCCCGACGCGCCGATCAAGGAGCGCTATCTGCCCAGCCCCTCGAGTCTGAAGGCGGTGGAATCGGGACGGAGCGAGCCGAGGAAGGTCAGCAGCGAATTGCGAGCGTCGCCGCGCGCGGCACGCAAGGCCAGGGACATCGTCAAGGCGGAGCTGCCAGAAGTACTCATTACCGGCTGCCGCGATACCCAGACGTCGGCCGACGCCTTCATCAACGGCAAGTTCAACGGCGCACTCACGTTTGCGCTGGTTGAGGCGATTCGCAAGAGTCGCGGGCGTCTTACCTATCGCCAGCTGCACGATCGCGCGGCGGGCGTGCTCAAGACCCGCAAGTTCGAGCAGGTGCCGCAGCTCGAGGGGCGGTCCGAACGGTTCGAGCAGCCGCTGTTTGCGGTGTGAGCGATGACAGAGAAGCGCATCACGGTCATTCTCTACGGCAGCGACCGGAACTTATGGGCCGGCGGTCCGCTGCAGATTCGCGTGTCGGATCTGTTTGCCGCCGGTGGACCGAAGCTGCTGTCGTCGGGGAAGACGGATGCGGCCACCGTCGAGCTGCGGCTCCAGTTGCCGTTCGATGCGGGCCAGCTGTACGGCATCACCTTTTCCGCTCCGCGTCATCGTCCTGCCTGGCAGATTGTCCGCCGGCTCGATTTCATCCGGACCCGCGACCAGATCGAAGGCGACGACATCGTCCTGCGGTTGATGCTCGTACCCGATTCGCCGGGAACGACCGACGTGGCGGGCGGCCTCGAGCGGCTGGTCCAGATCGCCTCGCCGTTCGCGGCGCCAGGCACCGGCATCGACGCCGCCGGGTTCGAGCGGCTCGACGTGGCGGCGAAGATGGCGTTCCTCAACATCGAGGCCAAGCTGCGGGAAACGGCCATCGACGGCTCGCCGCTCCTCTCGTTCGTGCGCGGCGTACGTCACGTCGCGGTGGATCGCGCCTTCCTGCTGTTCGATTCCGCGCTGAAGCCGCGTATGCTGCGCGCGGTCGATTTCGCGGGCGCCGCTGGCCACGACGCGCCGACCGAGCCCGCCGGCCTGCCGGATCATCCCGACAGCTGGAAGCACACCCGCTTCGCCGAGGGAAACGTCCAGCTGTCGTTCTCGGCCGACGCGGTGCCATTTCCTGGCGGAGGAACCGCCTCGCTGGTGCACTCGGCCGACGTGGACATCGACCTCGGGCGCGGCCTGGCGCATGCGAAAGAGTGGCTCGAGAACAACGTCTTCAGGCCGGGCCACAAGACCAACCAGGCCCTGGTCTACGCGCAGTTGTACGCGCAGGGGATTCTTCCGAAGTACACGCTGGACCCGGCGGCCGCGACGACGCGCCGCGCGGCGCCCAGGCTCATATCACGGGCCCGGAAGGCCCCGGCCCGGAAGCGCGCGGTCCGGAAGCGCGCGGTCCGGAAACGCGCGGTCCGGAAACGCACGCGTAGTACGTAGTGTCCGGCTTCAGCCGGACCTTACGGCTTCTGGCCTCCCGCCGCAGCGTACGAGCGCCGATAAACCCGATGCGTCAGAAGAGACATGCCTATCCAGGTCAACTCACCCGGCTGGAGGGTTAAGCGTGTCGCCGGGTCCCGTGGGGCCCCGCAGGCGGCGGCGACTGATCTCCCGGGCCTGCCTCCCGAGTTTCTGACCGCCGCGTCCCGAGTCGCCGAGGAAGCGGTCCTCGAACCCGCGCCGGCCACCCGCGGCCGCGAGGTTGCGCCAGGCGCCGTCGATCTTGCCTACGACCTCGAGCCGGGGCAGACGGCCATTCTCGCCGTCCGCCATCCATCCGGAGCTCTGACCTTTCATCCGCCTGTCCAGTCGATCAGCCGCGGCGTGCGTGGACCGTCGCAGGTCCAGTTCCACGTCCCGGTACGCCAGGCGGCCACGCGGGGACTGGTCGGCGCCGCAATCAAAGCCATCGTGATCAAAGTGGCGAAGTTGGGGGCGGACAAAGGCGTGAGCTTCCTGGTGCCGCGCCTGGCCGAGGCGGTCGAAAAGGCGTTGTGGAGGAAGTGGGGCCTCAAGGAGGGCTGGCTGAAGGTGTCGAAGGAGACCCTCGCCGTCGGCAAGCTCGAACCGGGCAAGCCCGTGTCACCCGCGCGTTCCCTCCTGTTCATTCACGGCACGTTCTCGAATGCGGTGGCGGCGTTCCGCGATCTGGCGGCCTCGGATTTCTTCGACCGCGTAAAAAGCACGTATGGCGATCGGATCTTCGCGTTCGATCACTTCACCATCAGCCGCACGCCCGAGCAGAACGCCCGGATGCTGCTCCAGGCGCTGCCTGAGCAGGCGACCACCTTCGACGTCGTCACGCACTCGCGCGGCGGTCTCGTGCTCCGCACGCTGGTCGAGGGTGCCAAGCCGTTCGGCGATCTCGCGAGACGTTTCAAGCCGGGCCGCGTGGTGCTGGTGGCAGCGCCCAACGACGGCACGCCGCTGGCGACGCCGAAACGCTGGGAGGACACCGTCGGCCTGATTGCTAACTTGCTCGAGATGTTTCCGGACAATCCCTTCACCACCGGCGCAGGGTTCGTCGCCAACAGCCTGGTGTGGCTGGCCAACCATGTGTCGGGCGATCTGCCGGGGCTGCATTCGATGGACGCCGACGGGGAGCTGGTCGCAACCATCCAGACTCCTCCCGCGCCCCCCGAGCGGGCGTATTCCGCGCTTGTCGCCAACTATCACCCGACGGGCAGCGCGCTGCAGCGGCTCCTCGACGTGGGAATCGATCAGTTCTTCGGCACCGCGAACGACCTGGTCGTGCCGTCGGAAGGCGGGTGGCGTGTCGATCGGCCACCAACCGGTCTCATTCCAGGCGGGCAAATCGGGTGCTTTGGACCGGGCGGCAACCTCGCGCCCGGCTCCGTCACCCACCTCAACTTTTTCTCTCAGCCCGCCACCGTGGAGTTTCTCGTCAACGCGCTGCTCGGACGGCAACAGCCGCTGAACGGCGTCGACCCGCGCAAGAACCTGCCCGATCGGCGGTTGCTGCGCGGCGCGATGACCGATGCTCCCATGCCGCGGATCGCGGCAAAAGCCGCGTCGCCCGCGTCCACGGCGCTGGCAGCCGCTGACACCGCTGAGGCGCCAGCAGAAGAGCCGCTGCGGATCACCGTGACCAACGGCGACCTGACGTTCGAGTCGGAGCCGCTGCTGCTCGGTCACTACCAGTCTTTGCAACTGACCGGCACAGAAAGGGTCATGGACCGGTTGATCGGCGGCACCATGACGCACTCGCTCGAGATGGGCGTCTATCCGGTAGCGGCGGGTTCGCATCAGATTTTCATCAATTCCCGTCCCAACCTGGAGCGCGGCTCCTTTATGCCTCGCCCCCAGGCGGTCATCATCGTCGGCCTCGGCGAAGAGGGAAAGCTGCGGCCCGCTGATCTCGTGCAGTCGGTTCGCCAGGCGGTGATTGCCTGGGCGCAGCGGATTGCCGAAAACAGGAAGAATGCCCCGAAGGTGTTCGAACTGTCTGCGACGCTGCTTGGCAGCGGAGGCACTGGTGTCACCGCCGCTGACGCCGCTCGTCTTGTCGCTCAGGGCGTGTACGAAGCCAACCAGCTGCTGCGCACCGACGTCGGCGACGATCGCAACTGGCCGCATGTCAGCCATCTTCAATTCATCGAGTTGTACCTGGACCGCGCGACCGACGCGTGGCGGGCGCTGCGGATGCAGACCACCGCCACGCCGGGCCGCTACTCCATCGATGACGCGGTGAAGCCCGGAACCGGGCCGCTCGATCGGCCGCCCGATTCCGGCTACCGCGGGGCCGAGTTCGACTTCATCTCGGTCGAGGCAAAGCCAGACAAAGATGGTGCGCCGATGATCTCGTACACGCTCGATACGAGACGGGCCCGCAGCGAGGTGCGTGGGCAACGGGCGCAGAGCCAGCTGCTGACCGAGCTCGTGGCCACCGCATCAAACGATCAGAATCGCGATCAACAGATCGGCCGGACGCTCTTCAATCTGCTCGTCCCGGTGGAGCTCGAGCCGTACCTGGCGGGAAGCGGGGAAATGCAGATCGAGCTGGACCCGCAGACGGCGAAGATTCCGTGGGAGCTGCTCGACACCAAGAGCGAGCGCGACGACGAGCTGCCGTGGGCGATCCGCGTCAAGCTGCTCCGCAAGCTGCGCATCAGGGAGTTTCGCGAGCGGGTATCCGACGCCAGTCCCGAGGCCAGTGCGCTGGTGATCGGCGAGCCCTCGTGCCCTCCGGAGTATCCCAGGCTGCCCGGCGCCCGCAGCGAAGCGCTTGCCGTAAAAGGCTGCCTGACCGACGACGCGGCGCTCAGCGTCGTCGATCTGATCAGCGAGGATGCCGCGCAGGCCGGCGCGACCGCACGCGAGGTCGTCAATGCGCTCTTCGAACGGCCGTGGCGCATCGTCCATATCGCCGGACACGGCGCACCCGGCGTCAGCGGCGCGCCGGGCGGCGTGGTGCTGTCGAACGGAACGTTTCTCGGGCCCGACGAGTTCCGCAACATGCGGACGGTCCCCGAGCTCGTGTTCGTGAACTGCTGCCACCTCGGCGCGGCCGATGCCGCACAACTGCTGAACACGAGATACGACCGCGCCGAGTTCGCATCGGGCGTGGCCGGCGCGCTGATCGCGATTGGCGTGCGGTGCGTCGTCGCCGCCGGCTGGGCGGTGGATGACGACGCCGCGACGACGTTCGCCGAGGAGTTCTACCGATCGCTGCTTCGCGGCAATCGCTTCATCGTCGCGGTCGGGGAAGCGCGGGCGGCGGCGCGCGAACGGAGCCCGCATTTGAACACGTGGGCGGCCTACCAGTGCTACGGCGACCCCGACTGGGTGTTCCGCGCCAAAGCGGCGGATCCCAACCAGGCGACCGCGCCGCTGGTCGAGGACTTCACCGGGATTGGTTCGGCCACGGCATTAAAGCTCGCGCTCAAGCGCATCGTGGTCCGCACGAAGTACCAGGGCGCCGACGTCGACGAACAGCTGCGCAACCTGGCGCAGCTGGAGAAGCTGTTCGGATCGAAGTGGGGAGGCAGCGGCGACGTCGCCGAGCTGTTCGGCGAGGCGTTCGTCGAAGCAGGAGACGTCGAGAAGGGCATGGACTGGTATGAAACCGCCGTGGCGGCCCCCAACGCGAGAGGTTCAATCAAGGCCGCGGAGCAGCTGGCGAACGTTCGCGGGCGCCTGGCCTGGGAAATTGTCGACAAGGCAGCGAGAGATCTCGACGACCGGAACAGGGGCGAGAAGGCCGCCGGTCAAAGCAAGAAGGCGCGCGCGGCCGCGCGGCGCGCCCGCCTCGACGCCGAGCAGTCGTTGGGCAACGCGATCAAGCGCGCTGATCGGTTGGTATCGCAGTCGCTCGAGCTCCTGACACGGTTGATCACCATCGACCAGACGATGGAACGAGCGAGCCTGATCGGCTCGGTCTACAAGCGCAGAGCGCTGGTCGACGGCGTCGCCGGGCGGCGGGCGCGGGTCCAGCAGGATCTCCGGCAGATGCGCGCCGCCTATCAGGATGCACAGCAGGTGGGCGTAAAGGCCGGCGCCACCGATGTGTACTACCCGATCGCGAATCGCCTGACCGCCGAAGTGGCGCTGCATGCCGGAACAGGCAAAGCGCGAAGCCTGGATCGCGAGATGGCCACGCTTCTGCGCAAGAGCCTCCAGGCCAGGAGCGCGGCAGACCCGGACTTCTGGAGTGTCGTCGGCGAAGCCGAGCTGGACCAGTACGAAGCCCTGGCCGCGCGGAAACTGGCTCCGGTCCGCAAGCAACTGTCGAGAGCCTACGAGGATTTGCACAAGCGCGTGACGGCCACCCGCATGTGGGCGTCGGTGTACGACACCGCGTGCCTGGTGCTGCCGAACTATGCCAGTCGGGCAACCGGTAAAGAGAAAGCGGCTGCGAACGAGCTCCTCGCGCAATTGCGCAGCTTCGCGCACCCGGACCAGGTCGAATGAGCTGCGGGCGTTGACGATGGCGGGAATATTTCATCGACGTTGACGTGACGAACGTATTCATCAGCTATCGACGCGAAGACTCCGGCGGCCACGCCGGACGGCTGTGCGATCGGCTGACGGCACGGTTCGGCAATGCGCGCGTCTTCATGGACCTGCAGGACATCGCCCCGGGGCAGAACTTTGCGCAGTCGATCGACGAGATGATTGCCAGGTGCGGTTGTGTCCTCGCTGTCATCGGGCCTCGCTGGATCGAGTCCATCCAGCGAAGGGCGCCGGGCGCAGAAGATTTCGTACAGCACGAGATTGCCGCGGCGCTCAATCGCGGCATCACGGTGATCCCGGTTCTCGTCGGCGGCGCGCGGATGCCGCCGGCCGAACACTTTCCGCCTGCGCTGGAGGCGCTGCACTATCGCAACGCGTTCGAGGTGCGCGACGAGCGGTTCGACGACGACGTCACACGCTTGAGCGATGCGATCGTTGCGCTTGGTGTCGGCGATGGTGCGGGGAACGGAACAGGTCGCCACTCAGGCGCTCGCCGGGCTGCGCTCATCACGGTGGCCGGCCTCGTCGCTGCCGCTGCGGTCGCTGGCGGCTACCGGCTGTTGCGGCCGGCAGAGACAGCAACAACGACCGCTCCCGTGGCAACGACAACGGCTCCCGTGGTCCCCGCACCGTCGATCGACGGCGACTGGATCGCTGAGATACAGAAAGAAAGTCAGCCTCCGTTCAGGATTCGGCTCACCTTTGTGGTCGCCGGCGACAGCATTACCGGCATGGCGCGTTATCCCACGGGCGACGCGCCGATCCTCGATGCACGCCTGGCCGGGCGCGTCCTGACCTTCCACACGTCACACGTACCGCAATTCGAATCCACACCAGCCACCATCAGATACCAGGCGGAAGTAGGCGACAACGAGATCAGGTTCACGATTACGGATGATTACGGCATCGGGAAAGGCGTCGCCAGACGCCAGCCGCCGTCGCCCTAGAGAGCAGCGATGCAGCCGCATGTCTTCATCAGCTTCGCCTCGTCGGACGCCGCGCTCGTGCATCAGGCCGTCGCGGCGCTCGAGCAGGCGGGACTCCGGTGCTGGTTCTCCGATCGCGACATACAACCGGCGGCCAGTTATCCGGCGGCCATCACCGATGCGGTGAAGAACAGCGGCGCAGTACTGCTGCTCCTGACCGCAGCATCAAACCAGTCGCCTCACGTCACCCGGGAGATCGAGCTGGCGTTCAACGCGCGCAGGCCGATCCTGCCGGTCCGCATCGGTGGAGCGGCACCCTCGCCCGACCTGCAGTATTTCCTGTCGAGGAGCCAATGGCTCGATGTGGGCGCGTCGCTCGACGCGGCGGAACTGGCCAGGGTCGAGTCACGGCTGAGGGAGCTGCTCCGCGGACGAAGCGGTGGTGGCGGGTGGCCGAGCGACGGTCGTCCCTGGCTTCCCGTCGCCGTGATCGCGGCGGTCGTCGCCGCGGTGGCTGCTGCGTTCTTCGTGTGGAACGGACGCCGCGTGGACGATCGGCCGGTGACGCCGCCTGCGGAAAATGAGCCGGCGCCAGCGGCAGTCACGGCCAAAGTCAATGTGAAGGACGGCCAGCCGTACGTGTGGATTCCGCCCGGCCGATTCACCATGGGATGTTCGGCCGGCGATCCCGCGTGCGAAGACGACGAGAAACCGGCGCATGTGGTCGAGATCGCGCGAGGGTTCTGGATGGCCCGTACCGAAAGGTCCGTTGACGGGCTGCCGGTGACCGGAGTGTCGTGGGCAGCGGCGAAATCGTATTGCCAGTCGGTTGGAGGGCGCCTGCCCACCGAAGCCGAGTGGGAGTACGCGGCGCGCGCGGGCACGTCCACGCGCTACTACGACAGCCTGCCGGCCATTGCCTGGTTCTCCGACAACAGCGACGAGGCGCCGCACCAGGTCGGGGGAAAGACCCCCAACGCCTACGGCCTGCACGACATGCTGGGGAACGTGTCGGAGTGGGTGCTCGATCGCTACTACAACGCGTACGATGAGACGAGCGATCCGGCCAGCGTGGAAGAACCGCTGGCGGGAAACGCCTCGGGCGTGGCGCGCGGGGGCTCGTGGGTGTCGGACGCGGATGGTGTTCGCGTGTCCAGGCGGCTGGCGATGGAGCCCGACGCGGAGGAGCCGCACATCGGTTTCCGCTGCGTCGTCGACGAGCTGTGAAAGGTTCTCCGCTCGCTGCAATTACAATCCAATCACCCCTCGAGGATCGTATGCAGACCATCGAAGGCTTCGACGTCTTTCCGCTGAAATTCGACGCCGAAGGCAAACTCGAATCCCGGCAGGAATTCGACGCGATGCTCACGCGCTCGGAGGACGGTCCTGCCACCGACGCCATCTTCCTCGCCCATGGTTTCAGAAACGACGAATCGGACGCGTCTGGCCTCTACAGCCGGTTCCTGCAGACGTTCAGGGCCCACCTGTCGCGGCCTGAGTTCCAGACGGTGGCGAAGCGCCGTTTTGTCGTGGCGACCGTGTACTGGCCGTCCAAGCCATTCCGCGAGACCTACGGCGCCAACGCTGCCGGCACCCGGGGTCTTCAGAATCCGGCCGAGGCGATGGCGGCCGTCGAGGATCAACTCGACGATCTCAAGCAGGGCGCGTCCAAGGCCCAGCGCGCCAAGCTCGAAAAGGCCGCCGCGCTGCTGCCGAAGCTTGGCGGCGACGCCAGGAAGCAGGACGAGTTCGTCGCCCTCGTGCTCTCCATCGTTGACGGCTCTGAGCTCGACACGACCGAGGGGCTGCCGCAGATCCGCAAGAAGAAGGGATCCGAGTTGCTCGCGAGGCTCAGCGATGCGCCCGCCCCTCGACCGGGCTCGGGGCAGGCGGAGGGCACGCGCGGGATCGGCAATCTCTTCGGCGGCATCGCCGGCGGCGTGGGAACGTTTCTGAATCTGACGAAGTGGTACGTCATGAAAGATCGGTCGGGCACGGTCGGCGCCAAAGGCGTGGCCGCGGCCGTACGGGAGCTGCACGACAGATGCCCGGCCGTCAAAATTCATCTCGTTGGCCACAGCCTCGGCGGGCGGTTGATGGCCAGTTGCGCGAAAGCGCTCGGCGACACGCCGATGCTGCAGCCGGATTCACTGCTGCTGCTCGAGGCGGCGTTCTCGCACTACGGCTTCAGCGCCGATAACGGCCGCGGCAAGCCCGGATTTTTCAGGGACGTGATTGCCCGCAAGGTCGTCAAGGGGCCGTTCGTCTCGACATTCTCGGCACAGGACACGGTGGTCGGCGGACCGTACTCGATCATGTCGCGGCTGGCCGGCGACAACACCAGGGAGATCGGTGACGCGTCTGACGAGTACGGCGGCATCGGCCGGAACGGAGCGCTGAAGACGACGGAGGTCGCCACCGGCAAGCTCCATGTCCCGGGCACTGCCTACGACTACCAGGCTGATGTCATCAATAACCTCGATGGTTCCGGCGGGTTGATCAAGGACCACGGCGACGTGACCAACGACGCCATTACCTACGCCTTCGCGTCGGCGGTCGCGCGCACATGAACAGACACTGGCTGGCCCTCACCGTCGCGGCGCTGCTCGTGGCGTTCGTCTGGGCCTGCACCACAACCAACCAGTACACGGACATCGTCACCGAGTTCAAATACGGGTCGGTCGGCACCGAGGAGACTGTCGGCGTCCCGTACTGGCTGTGGGTCGTGCTGCCCGAGGTCTTCGCCGACAAGCTGCCGAACCGGCCGGGGAACGGATACGAGCGTCTGGGGTTCATCTACGAGACCCCCACCAGCGACCTGCCGATCGGGGCGTCGCGGAGCGGGGGCCTGCAGCCGCGCGTCGGCTTGAATTGCGCGACGTGCCACGCGGGTACCTACCGGGATGCGCCAGGGGCGTCGCCCGCGATCGTCCTCGGGATGCCGGCGCATCAGATGGATCTCCAGGGATATGCACGGTTTCTGTCCGCGATCGCCAAGGATCCACGCTTCAACGCCGACACGCTCATCCCGGCGATGCAGAAGCGGTCCGGGTTCGGCTTCTTCGACGGCCTGATCTACAGGTTTATCGCGATTCCCCGCTCGAAGGAGGGCATCCTCGAACGCGACAAACGGATCGCGTGGTTCGACACCCGCCCGCCCCAGGGTCCCGGCCGCGTCGATACGTTCAATCCGTACAAGGCGATGTTCGCCGAGGCGAAGAACTTCGAGATCGACGACACCGTCGGCACCGCCGACCTGCCGTCGCTGTGGAACCAGAGGATGCGCCAGGGCATGTGGCTGCACTGGGACGGCAATAACAACTCCGTTGACGAACGGAACAAGAGCGCGGCGATTGGCGCCGGCGCGACGCCCGATTCCCTCGATCTCGATGCGCTCGACCGGGTCGCGAACTGGATTCTCGACCTGAAGCCGCCGTCGTACCCGGCCGCGCGGATCAACACCACGCTGGCGGCCGCGGGCGCGCCCATTTATCAGGCGAACTGTGCAAGCTGCCACGACGCCGGCCAGCCGCGTGTGGGACAGACGATCGACATTGCCGAAGTCGGCACCGATCCCGAACGGCTGCGATCATTCACGCCGGAGCTGGTCACCCAGATGCACACCATCGGGACGGGAAGGCCGTGGCAGTTCTCGCATTTCCGGAAGACGAACGGCTATGCCGGCATGCCGCTCGACGGCATCTGGCTGCGCGCGCCCTATCTCCACAATGGGTCAGTGCCGACGCTGCGGGCGCTCCTGTTCCCGGACGAGCGGCCTGCGCGGTTCTATCGCGCCTACAACGTCTACGACTGGAGTGCGGTGGGCTTCGTCGCGACCGGGCCTGAAGCCGAGCAGCAGGGCATTGAATTCGACACGTCGCTGCGCGGCAACGGGAATGGCGGCCACACTTACGGCCGTGAGTTGTCGGTTCAGGACCGCGAGGCGCTGCTGGAGTATCTCAAGACCCTCTGAACGCAGACGCCAGCAGCGCCGCTGATGAGTCCGCGACGTACTCGGACCGTAGGCCCAGCGGCCCTCACACCTACGTCGTCCGCCTGAAGGCGGACACTACGTACGACGGAGTTTGAACCACGACGGCGCGACGGTCACGACTGGAGGTCCGGATTCGTGCTCGTCGTGGACGTCGTGGTTCAATCTTCGCGATCGTCGATTTTTTCCAGCCTTTGTTGTTATCTCGCGATCTTGCAGGGCGCAGTTCGGCTATTCCGGCGGCGCGGCGCGCTTCGCGAGGGAGGCCACCGCAACGATGAGTTCGGCGGGGTCGACCGGTTTGGCCAGGTGCATCTGGAAGCCGCTCTGTAAGACCTTCATCCGGTCTTCGGCCCGGGCGTACGCAGTGAGTGCCGCGGCGGGTACCTCCCGGATGGCCGGATCGCTCGATTGTCGAATGCGCTTGATCAGGTCGAAGCCGTCGGTGTGCGCCATGCCGATGTCGGCGAGCAGAATATCGGGCCGCGTTCGCTGGAGCGTATCGAGCGCCTCTTGAGCTGACTCGACGGCAACAACGCGCGCCCCTCGGCTCTCCAGAGTCTCGGAGACAAGGGATCGCGCGTCAGCATCATCGTCCACGGCGAGGACCGAGAGGCCGCCGAGGTCCGGCAGCTGCGTTTCCCGGCGTGCGAGATTTGTTGTCGGATGTACCCGCCGCTCCAAAGCCTCTTCGTGATGAACAATCATGATCGGCAGCCTGACTCGAAACGTCGAACCCTTCTCGTGCCCGCCGCTGACCGCGTGAATAGTGCCGCCGTGCAGCTCGACGAGATGCCGCACGATCGCGAGGCCCAGGCCGATGCCGCCGTGTTCGCGTGTGGTCCCGCTGTCCGCCTGCCGGAATCGTTCGAAAATGTGTGGAAGAAAATCCGGTGGAATGCCGGCTCCCGTGTCGCTGACCACGATCTCCACGTGCGAGTTCACGCGCTCGAGCCGGACCTGCACGGTGCCGTGTTTCGGGGTGAATTTCACCGCATTCGAGACCAGGTTCCAGACAATCTGCTGCATCCGATCCGGATCGCCGGAGATCGGCGCCGCCCGGGGATCGAGGATGGTCTGCACGCGGATTTGCTTGGCGTCGGCGGCTGGCATCACCGTCGCGATCGCATCGGAGACGACGGCCGGCAGATCGACTGATTGAATATTCAGGCGAATCTTGCCGGAAATAATTCGCGAGACGTCGAGCACGTCCTCGACGATTTGCGTCAGCGATGTCGCGTTGCGCTCAACGGTGTGCAGCGCATGCGCGTGCTTGTCCGGCGTCAACATGCCCGACTGCAGCATCCGCGAGTAGCCGAGGATGGCGTTGAGGGGGGTGCGCAGCTCGTGCGACAGGGTCGCGAGGAATTCGTCCTTGAGCCGGTTCGCAACCTGCGCGTCGTTGTACGCCCGGGCATTGTCGACGGCGAGCGCCGCCCGGAACGCGACGTCCTGCGCAAAGCGAAAGTCGTCTTCTGTGTACAACCGACCGGACTCCGCGGTCGCCAATGTCAAGGCACCGAGCGTGCGTCCGCGGGTGGTGAGCGGCACGATCATGTACGAGCGCAGCCCGAGCGATCGCACCAGGGCGATGCGCTCCTGGTCGCCCTTTGCCGAAGCGGCGATCATGTCGTCGGAGACTTCCCGCAGCATCGCCGGCGTGCCGGTGCGCACCACCGACGGCGCGCTGTACGGCGAGTTCGGGTCTTCATACCGCGATCGAATCGTGCGCGCGAGATCGATCTTGGCCGGATCGACATGGGCCACGGCCAGCCGTTCGAGCTTGCGCTCGTCCGTCAGGATGTCGACAGCGCACCAGTCCGCGATCGACGGGACGGCAAGATCGGCAACGGTCTTGAGCGTCGTCAGATACTCCAGCGACCCTCCCAGGACCGCGCCGACTTCGGCGAGAAACGCCGCCCGCTGACTCGCTCGTTTCTGTTCCGAGATGTCCCTGGCAATCTTCGACGCGCCGATGACTGTGCCACCGTCATAGAGAATCGGTGACACCATCAACGACACCGGGAAACGTGTTCCATCTTTGCGGCAGCGAAGGGTCTCGAAGTGTTCGACGCGCTCGCCGAGCTTGATGCGTTCGAGGACCTCCGACGCTTCCTCTCGCCTGTCTTCGGGAATGACGAGGCGGATTGACTGTCCTAGTACCTCGGCAGCGGCGTACCCGTACATGCGCTCGGCGCCTCGATTCCAGGCAGTGATCGTCCCGTCCATGCTCATGCCGATGATGCCATCGTCGGACGATTCGACGATCGCGGCGAGACGGCGGACCGCCGCCAGCGATTCCTCCTTCAAGCTCTCGTTGCGGTTGCGTTCCGAGATATCCCGCGAGATTTTCGAGATGCCGACGACGCGGCCGGCGCGGGCGCGCAGCGGCGACACCGTCAACGCCACATCGATCCGGCTGCCGTCTTTGCGAAGGCGGACGCTCTCGTAGTGCTCTA
>Ga0075429_100002551_pt1 | contig 15343 bp, 14 predicted proteins | sample RhiMetdeltSRZDD3_FD_75295 | JGI IMG/M metagenome (GOLD analysis project Ga0075429, IMG submission 75295) | Populus rhizosphere microbial communities from Tennessee, USA - Rhizosphere MetaG P. deltoides SRZDD3 | ecosystem: Host-associated > Plants > Roots > Rhizosphere > Soil | place: USA... | reverse complement strand
ACCCCTCGTCGGTGTCGCCCGAGTCGTGCCGCGACACCGTTCTCGTGGCACGCGAGACCGACCCCGGGTGGCTGTTCCTCATGACCGTGGCCAAGGGCATGGTCGTCGAGCGGGGCACGCTGCTGTCGCACACGGCGATCACCGGCCGGTTGCTCGGAGTACCGACCGTCGTGGCGGTCGCCGGTGCCACCACGGCCATCCCCGACGGTGCGCTCGTCGAGCTGGACTGCACCGCGGGCACAGTCCGGGTGGTGCAGCAATGAGTGCCCGGCTGTGGCGATACGTGCTGCGCAGTTACCCGCCGGCGTTCTACGTACCGTTCGCGCTGTGCTGGTCCCTCGGCGTCACCGCGCTGTTCGTGCTCGCCGACCCGCGCGTGCGGTGGCAGGCCGGCGGGGCGGCGGTCGCCGCCGTAACGTTCGCCGTCGACCTGCTGCTCCTGCGCGCCATCGACGACCTTCGCGATCTGGACTACGACCGGGTACACAACCCGGACCGGCCACTGGCCGCCGGCATGGTGCGCGAGCGCGACCTGGTGGTGCTGCTGGTCGGAGGCACGGCGCTGCTGCTCGCACTCAACGCGGGGCACGGTACCGCCGCGGCGGTACTGGCGCTGCAGCTCGGATACGCCGCCCTGCTGATCCTGCTGGACCGGCGGTGGGGTTGGCCGCCCGGGCAAGCGCTGATCCTCAACGCCGCCGTGGCGCTGCCGGTACAGGTGCTGTCGAACCTGTACCTCTACGCGGTCGTGCTCGACGACGCCGGCCTGCGCCCGAGCTGGCGCGCCGCGCTGCCGGTCCTGGTAGCGGTCATCGCGTTCCTGCACCTCGAGGTCGGACGGAAGGTGACGCGGCGGTCCCGGCCGGGCGAGCGCACGTACGCGGCTCGCTACGGCGCGAACCCGACCGCGCTGGTCGGCGTAGCCGCGGCGCTGGCCTCGGTCGCCCTCGCGCTGATCGTGTTGCGCCCGTGGGCCGCGCACGCCGATGCGGGCGCGTGGGGCTGGTTGGTACTGGCACCGCTGGCTTTCATCGCCGTGGGCGGCTACCGGTTCTGGCTCGCCGGTGCCGTGCGTTGGCCGCTGCTGGCCGCCGCGCTGTTTCTGCTGACGAGCGACCTGGCATACCTCGTGATCGGCGTGGCTGGAAGGGAGCTGGCATGACGTTTCCGTTCCCCGAAGGCCCCGACGCCCGCCCGCCCCGCCGCTACGAGGAGCTGCTCACCGAGCCGGGGTTGCCGTCGGTTCGGCTCTCCAACGGCTACGACGCACTGCTGGTCACCCGCTACGCCGAGGTGCGGCAGGTTCTCTCCGACGATCGCTTCAGCCGCGCCCGGTTTCCGGGCCGGCCGATGTTCGCCCGGACCACCGAATCCCTCGCGCTGGCCACGAGCGACCCGCCGGTGCACACCCGGCGCCGCCGGGCCGTGTTGTCGGCGTTCACCGCACGCAAGGCCCGCGAGCAGATGCCGTCGTTGCGTACGCTCGCCGACGACCTGCTCGACCAGGTCGGTACCGCCGCGCAGCCGGTGGACCTGGTCGCCACGTTCGCCGTGCCGTTCACGATGCGGGTGATCACCCAGATGCTCGGGATACCGCCGCAGGACGAGACGTTCCTGCGGCCGCTGGTCGACCGGATGATGTCGGCCGGGCGGTTCGACGCCGACGAGGTCGCCGCGGCACACGAGGAGGCGGCGCGGTACTTCGGCCGGCTCGTAGCCGCCTGTGCCGCCGATCCGGGCGGCTCGGATCTGCTCACCGAACTGCTGCACACACCGCAACGGGGGCTGAGCCAGGAGGAGGTCGTCGTCTTCGGCTACGGCCTGCTGATGGCCGGCTACGAGACAACCAGCAACCAATTGGCGATGTGCGCCCTCATGGTGCTCGAGGACCCGGAGTGGGCCGAGTCCCTGCACCGCGAGCCGCAGACCGTGCCCACCGCTGTCGAGGAGATGCTCCGCTGGAGCGCGCTGATCAGCACCGGTGGCGCGCCGCACATCGCGCTCGACGACGTACAGGTCGGCGACACGTTGGTCAGGGCGGGGCAGGTGGTCGTACCGCTCACCGACGCCGCCAACCGCGACGCCACCGTGTTCGACGAGCCGGGCTGCTTCGCACCCGACCGGCCCGACAACCCGCACCTCGCCTTCGGCCACGGCCGGCACTTCTGCCTCGGCGCGCACCTGGCCCGGGCCGAACTGCAGGTCGGTCTCTCGGCACTGCTGCACCGGTTCGAGGGCCTGCGGCTGGCCGTACCGGCAGACGAACTCACCTGGCGGCGCGGCATGTTCATCCGCGGTCCGCGGGCCCTGCCGGTGCGCTGGAACGCGCTGCGTGACCGGAAGGAGGGCTGACGTGCGTCCGGATCACGTGTTCGTCGCCGGCCTCGGTACCTACCTGCCCGAGCGGGTGAGCACCCGACAGGCGGTCGAGGAGGGCTGGTACGACGCCGACGAGGCGGCCACCAGCGGCTGGACGAGCGCGGCCGTAGCCGGTGACGTGTCGGCACCGGACATGGCCGTGTACGCGGCCCGGCTGGCGATGCGCCGCTCGGGGCACCGGCCCGAGGACATCGCGGTACTCATGCACGCGTGCACCCTGCACCAGGGCCCGGACATCTGGCCGCCGCAGCAGTACATCCAGCGGCACACGATCGGCGGTACCGCGCCCGCGCTCGAACTGCGGCAGAGCTGCAACGGCATGCTCGGCGCGATGGAGCTGTCGTGTTGCTTCCTGGCGGCACACGACGCGACCGCGGCGCTGATCACCGGCGCGGACAACTTCGGTACACCGCTGTTCGACCGGTGGCGCTACCTGTCCGGCGCCGGTACCAACCGGACGTCGATCCTGGGCGACGCCGCCGCCGCACTCGTACTGTCCCGGCGCGGCGGCTTCGCCCGGCTCCGCGCCATCCGGTCGATGTCGCTGCCGGACCTCGAGGAGCTGACCCGCAGCGGCGTACCGCTGTTCCCGCCCGATGCGACCGTCGGGCGCAAAGCCGACCTGGGCGCCCGGGTGGCGCACCTGCGGCATACCGACCCCGAAGCGTTCACGGCGGCCCGCGAAGCGTTGCAGGACGCGCGGTCGCAACTGGCCGAGCAGGCCTTGGCCGAGGCTGGCATCGAGCCGGCCCAGGTCACCAGGGTCACCCATGTGTTCGGCGGCGGCGTGGAGTACGTCAAGAGTGTCCTGAGCCCGGTCGGCATCGACGCCTCGCGTGGCCTGCTCGAATTCGGCCGCGGCGTCGGACACCTCGGTACCTGCGACCACGCCGTCGGGCTGGACCACCTGCTCACCACCGGTCAGGTCGGGGCGGGCGACCACGTGCTCATGATGAGCAACGGCGGTGCCTCGCTGACCTGCGCGGTGCTGTCGATCCTGACCCGACCCGATCAGCGCCAGCCGTAGCCGCCCCGCAGCGCCTGGCCGATCCGGTCGAAACGCGCCCGATCCAGTACCGCGCCTTCGCGGCGGATGCCGTCCTCGCGCATCGTCAGCACCCGGTCGAGCCGGACCCAGCTCGGCCGGTTGTCGTGGTCCCACGCGCCGGTACCGAGTGCCAGCCAGTGCCGTTGCCCGTCCCGTTCGGTCCGGCTGGAGAGCATGAGCCCGAACAACGTCCGGCCCTGCCGGCTGATGACGAGTACCGGGCGGTCCTTGCCCTGGCGCGGCTCGTCCTCGTACGCCACCCAGGTCCACACGATCTCACCGGGATCGGCCCGCCCGTCCAGCTCCGGTGCGTAACTGAGCTGTCGCCGCTGCAGCGCCGCTACCTGGCGCCGCCCCGCATCGCGGGCGGGGGCGGGACCACGCCGGCGTAGTCGGGACCAAATGTTCACACCGCGGCACCCTACCCTGTGACCAGTCGAGGAAAGGCCTGCGATGAGCCATAGGCGCCTGGACCTTCGGTCGGCGCAGATCAAGACCAACGGAGCGGACCAATGAGCTGTAGGCGCCTGGACCTTCGGTCGGCGCAGATCAAGACCAACGGAGCGGACCAATGAGCGGTGAGCACTTCATCCCGTTTCGCCGGAACGACATCGTCGCGATGTGCGCGGCCGAGCTGCCCGCGGCCGAGCGCGCGTCGTTCCTGGGTTTCGCCAGGATGCTCGCGAGCCTGCTGCACCACCAGTTCCACGCCCGCATCGAGGCACTCAAGGATGCCTATCATCCGCTGAACTCCGAGGCTGATACCAGGAACGTCACGACGCTGAGCCCCGAGGAGCTGCACGCGGCACAGCTGCGCCTGGAGGCGGAGTTGGAGGCGCTGGCCCGCGCCGCCAACTTCACACCGATCGACCCGGCCGAGCTGAACCGGGCGTTCAACGACCACTCGCTGCTGAAGGTACGCATGGCCGTCGACACCGACTCGATCGACAAGGTGATGTTCTTCCGCCGCGGCGAGTCGACCCGTACCCGTCGGGAACGGATCTGGTTCGGACTGCGCCGGCGGACGGTCACGTTCACCAACTACGGGCGGGTACTGGTCTACGCCCGCTTCAAGGAGACGGAGGGACGCACCGCCGTCATCAAGCTCTTCCAGAACGTCCCGCGCCACGACCTCGAGATGGTCTTCCCGAACGTACAGGTGCGGATGCGGCCCATCGACCGCGTGCTGATCGGCGTACCCGCGCTGTTTTCCGGTGTGGTCCTGGTGGTCACCAAGCTCGTCACCTCGCTCGGCCTGGTGTTGCTGTTGCTGGCTTTCTGGATGGGCCTGCGCGACCAGCCGGTGACGTTGAACCAGACCGCGGTGATCTCGGCCGGGATCGGTCTCGGCGCGTTCGGTGCGTACCTGGTCCGCCAGATCACGAAGTTCAAGAACCGGAAGATCCTGTTCATGAAGGCCCTGTCGGAGAGCCTCTACTTCCGCAACCTCGACAACGACGCCGGGGTGTTCCACCACCTGCTCGACGCGGCGGAGGAAGCCGAGGCCACCGAGGCGTTGCTGGCGTACCACCTGCTGCGCACGGCACCGCACCCGCTGAGCCCGAAAGAGCTGGACAGCCGGATCGAGAGCTGGTTCGCGCAACGGTGGGACGCGCGGCTCGACTTCGAGGTCGACGACGGCGTACGCAAGCTGCGCCAACTGTCTCTCGTCACCGAGGACGAGCAGGGCCGGCTGAGCGCGGTGGCGCTGACGGACGCCAAGCGGTACCTGGACAAGGTCTGGGACGACCTCGTCAACTACGACGAGGGCGCCGAGCTCACCGCCAACGCCGGGTGACCCAGCGGCGCACCAGAGGTGGCACGACCCACGAGTACACGCACAGCGCGATCCAGGTCAGGCTGAACACGAGCAAGAGGGTGTACAGCCCGAGCGCGCGCAGTCCAAAGAGGACAATCACCGCGGCGATCCACGTCTTGACTGGTCCGAAGCGGACGAACGGCCGGACCGGTATCAGCAACGGATGCTTGGCCAGCTTGGTCTCCATGGCGAGCTGCGCGTAGTCGTCGACGGTCGGCTCGGCCGCGACCGCCTGCCGGATCCCGGAGTCGGCGGCGTTGACCTGGCCCCGCAGAGCGCTCGTCCCGCCGAGCAGGGCGTGGGCGGCGGCACTCTCCGGGTACTCGGCGACGAACTCGCGGGCGATCCGCTGCGCGGTCCGGTCGTCGCCGCGGGAGAACGCCAGTTGCACGCGCGCGCCGTAGACCACCGCGGCGTTCGGCTGTATCGCCGCCGCCCGCTCGACGAGCTTCCCCGCCTTGTCGACTTGGCCCGCCGCCATACAGATCCGCGCGTAGCAGCACAGCAGGTCGATGTCCTGCGGGTCGAGGGCGAGACCGTCGAGCGCGGCCCGTTCGGCGACCTCCAGGTTGCCCAGTTCCTGTTCGGCGTCGGCGAGCAGCCGCAACAGATCCGGGTCGGGTCCCCCGGCGGTGAGCCCATGCCGGGCCGCCTCGGCAGCCTCCGTCCAGCGGTTCAGCTGAACGAGCGCCGCACAGCGCAGGTGGAAGGCGCGGGCGCTCACCGCATCCGTGGCGGGCAGCACGGCCAACTCCCGCAGCACGTCCTCCGGCCGGTTGGCGAGCAGCAGCGCCTGCGCCCGCTCGAGCCCGCTCACAAGATCACCCCGAAAATCAGTGCCGCCTCGGCCAATCCGCAGCCGATCGCCGCCAGGACGCCGGGCCAGACGAGGCTCGCCGGTTCGCCGTTGTTCTGCAGGAACGCGCGGAACGGACGGCGCTGCAACGCGTTGACCACCAACCAGACCAGCAGACCCGCGACGGCACCGCTGAGGCGGCCGAGCGAGTTACCGCCCGTCGTGGCCACGAAGACCACGCGCGCGGCGATCGCCGCGATCCCCGCCACCGCGATCAGCATCAGGTGCGTGCGCGTCAGCGACAAGCGCCGCCCGTTGAGCAGGCCGAGCACCGTCGCGGCGAGGGGTCCGCCGAAGAAGGCCGGGTACACGATGGAGTCCGGCCGCCACGGCGGCTTTGCCGGTGCGGATGGAGTACGGACCGTAGGGGTAAACAGGTCGTCCGTCATGGCCGCGCATAATAGCGGCCGTGGGCTCCCCTCTGATCGATAGTCTGCTCGCCGCCGTCGAGGCCCGACCGCAGGACGTTCCGCTGCGTCTCCACCTCGCCGAGCTGCTGGTGGGTGCCGGCCGGCAGGACGAAGCGGTGACCCACCTGGCGACCGTGCTGCAGCAGGAGCCCGGCAACGCCGAGGCGAAGGCGCTCATGAAGCGGGCGTTCGGAGCCCAGCGCGGCGTCGACTGGCACGCCTACGAGGAGCAGTTCGTGGACTCGGTACCGCCGCGTTTCGCGCGAGCCGACGACGAACCGGATCCCGTGCTGGGCGACGAGGATCGGATCGTCGACCTCGAGACGTCGACGATACGGCTGGCCGACGTCGGCGGCATGACCGAGGTCAAGAAGCGGTTGGAGCTGGCCTTCCTGGCGCCGCTGCGCAACGAGAAGCTGCGCGAGCTGTACGGCAAGAGCCTGCGCGGCGGCCTGCTCCTCTACGGCCCGCCCGGCTGCGGCAAGACCTTCCTCGCCAAGGCGGTAGCCGGTGAGATGGGTGCCAAGTTCGCCACCATCTCCCTGGTCGACGTGCTGAACATGTGGATCGGGCAGTCCGAGCACAACCTGCACGAAATCTTCGAAACGGCTCGGCGCAACGCGCCCTGCGTGGTGTTCCTCGACGAGGTGGACGCGTTGGGGCACAAGCGGAGCCAGTTGCAGTCGTCGGCGATGCGTACCCTCGGCAACCAGTTGCTCGCGGAGCTCGACGGCATGGAAGGCAACAACGAGGGCGTCTTCGTGCTCGCGGCGACCAACGCCCCGTGGGATGTGGACGCGGCGCTGCGCCGGCCGGGGCGGCTGGACCGTACCGTCCTCGTCGCTCCCCCGGATGCACCCGCCCGGGCGGCGATCCTGGAGTACCACCTGCGGGAGCGCCCGATCGCGAGCATCGACCTGGGTCGGCTCGTCGCCGCGACGGAGCGGTTCAGTGGCGCGGACCTGGCCCACGTGTGCGAGACCGCCGCCGAGTACGCGATGCACGACTCGCTGCGGACCGGCGACGTCCGGATGATCCAGCAGCGGGACTTCGAGGCGGCGCTGCGCGAGGTGCGCCCCTCGACCGGCCAGTGGCTGACCACCGCCCGCAACGTCGCGATGTTCGCCAACGAGGGTGGCGCCTACGACGAGCTGGCCAAGTACCTCAAGCAGCACAAGCTACTCTGACCGGCCGCCTTACCAAGGGCATCGCGACGAGCACGAGCAGGGCGGTCACCGCGAAGCCGAGCGGGAAGCCGGTCCACGCGGCCAGCGCCCCGAAGCCGATCGCACCGATACCCAACCCACCGTCGTACGCGATGTTCCACACCGCGCTGACCGTGCCGTAGGCGGAAGCGGGCATCCGGTCGTACATCATCGACAGGCTCGCGTTCTGGGCGATCCCGAAGCCGGCGCCGAAGACCACCATGCCGGACAGCACCACGACCGGGCTCGTCGCCCACACCAGCGCGAGCGCACCGACCGCCACGAGCACCGCCGCCGGCGCGAGGAGGCCGGCCGCGCCGTGCCGGTCCGCGTACCGGCCGGCCCACCATCGGGTCACGGTCGCCATCGCGGCCTGGGCCAGCAGCGCGGCCGCGGCGACACTCCCGGTCGCGGCCGGCAGGAACGTCACGACCACCCCGGCCGCCATCGTCACCGCGGCGAACACGGTGGCTGGCCTGACGAGTGCGGGGGTACGCAGTCCGCCCAGCACCCCGAGCGCCTGCTCCGGCTCCTGCGGTCGTTGCGGCAGCCCGGACACCGCTGCCAGTCCCGCCAGCGCGACCGCTCCCCCGGCTAGGAATACCGGTGGGAACCCGATGTGCCCGGCGAACCATACGCCGAGCGGCAGCGCCACCACGGCCGGCACGTTCGCCACGACGCCGTACAGGCCCAGTCCCTCGCCCCTGCGCTCGGGCGGGAGCAGGGTCGCGACGAGCGCACCGTTGACGACCACGACGATCGCGAAGCCGACGCCGCGCAGCAGGCAGACGACGAGTATCGCGTCCTTGGTCGCGGGGAGCGCGAACGCCGGCGCCCCGAGCAGGACCAGCCCGACGGCCAGGACCCGGCGGTAGCCGTACCGCGCCACGAACCGCGGGGACACCAGCTCCGCGGCGACCGTCGCCAGCATGAGGACGCCGGTAGCCAGGCCGGCGCCGGTACCGCCGGAGTACATGGGCACGACCGACAGCAGCAGGTAGAAGCTCGTCATGGCGAGGAAGTTGATGCCGAACACTCGTGTCATGCCTCCGACGCTATGAGCGAATCGGCCTCCGGCTAAGCTCCAATTCCATGCCGATCGAGTGGGCCGGTTTGAGCCCGGAGCTGCTCGTGGACCTCGACCGGACCCGGGCCGAGCCGCTGCGTACCCAGCTCGAAGGCGGGCTGCGGGAGGCGATCCGCAGCGGCCGGCTACCGGCCGGCGAGCGGCTGCCCTCCTCCCGTGAGCTGGCCCGTCAACTCGGCGTGTCCCGGGGTCTGGTGCAGGAGTGCTACGGCCAGCTGCTCGCCGAGGGGTACCTGTCCGCCCGCGTCGGCTCGGCCACCCGGGTCGCCTCGCTGGATACGCCCGCGGCGCCGGCTTCTCCCGCCCGGCCGGCGTCGGCGGAGCGGTTGGTAGCCGACTTCCGGAGCGGGGTGCCGGACCTCGCCAGTTTCCCGCGCGCCGATTGGCTCTGGGCGCAGCGCGAGGTAGCCCGGCACGCGCCCACGGCCGCGCTCGACTACGGCGATCCGCGGGGCAGCCCGGTGCTGCGCGAGGTGCTCACCGGATACCTCGGGCGGGTGCGGGCCGCGGTCGCCGACCCGGAGCGCATCGTCGTCTGCACCGGGTTCGCCCAGGGTGTCGGGCTCGTGCTGCGCGCCCTGGTGCGGGCCGGCGTGCGGCGGGTCGCCTTCGAGACCCCCGGGTACGGCGCCGGCGAAACCATGACCGCGGCGGCGTGGGCGGGCGCGGAACCGGTACCCGTACCGGTCGACGGCGACGGTGTCGATGTGGGGGCGCTCGCGGCGACGGGTGCGCGGGCGGTCGTCCTGACCCCGGCCCACCAGTGGCCGACCGGCGTGGTGCTGGCCCCGGCCCGCCGGCACGCACTGGTCGCCTGGGCGGCCCGGCACGACGCCACGATCGTCGAGGACGACTACGACGCCGAGTTCCGGTACGACCGCGAACCGGTCGGCGCGTTGCAGGGCCTCGCTCCGGACCGCGTCGTGGCCATCGGCACGGTGAGCAAGTCGCTGGCGCCCGCGGTACGGCTCGGCTGGATTGCCTGCCCGACATCCCTCGTCGAGGCGGTGGTCGACGAGAAACGACTCAGTGACCGCGGGTCACCAGTCCTCGACCAGCTCGTCCTGGCCCGGCTGATCGAGTCCGGCCGCTTCGATCGGCACCTGCGCCGGATGCGGACGGTTTACGCCGCCCGGCGTACCGCGCTCGTCGAGGCGCTGGCGAGCCACGCGCCCGCGGTACGCCTGTCCGGCCTCGCCGCGGGCTTCCACGCAGTGGCCCACCTGCCCGAACACGTCGACGAGGAACGGGTCGTGGCGATGGCCCGCACGAGATCGGTGGGCCTCTACGGGATGAGCGCGTACCGGTCCACCGGCGCCACCACCCCGCCGCAGCTGGTCCTGGGCTTCGGCAACCTCTCCGAGCACGCGATCCGTGACGGAATCGTTGCCATCGCGGACCTTCTCTCGGGTTGACCGGGTAGGTGCACGGAGATGCCATCCTGGATGGTGTGGAGTTGCTGACAGGCGCTGGTCTGGCCGCATCGGCGGGCCTCAACGCGTACATCCCTCTGCTGGCGCTCGGCCTGCTGGGCCGGTACACCAACCTGATCACGCTGCCGTCCGGCTGGCAGTGGTTGGAGAACGGCTGGGTGCTGGCGATCCTCCTGATGCTGCTGGCCGTCGAGGTCGTGGCCGACAAGATTCCGGTCGTCGACCATCTGAACGACGTGGTCCAGACCGTGGTCCGGCCGACCGCGGGTGGCCTGGCGTTCGGCGCGGGCGCCTCCTCGGAGACCGCGACGGTCGCGAACCCGGGCGACTTCTTCACCAGCAAGCAGTGGATCCCGGTGGCCATCGGCGTCCTGATATCGCTCGGCGTACACGGCATGAAGGCCGCGGCCCGGCCGGTGGTCAACGTCAGCACGGCCGGCGTGGGTGCCCCCATCGTGTCCACCGTGGAGGACGTGATCAGCACGGTCCTCTCGATCGTCGCGATCGTCCTGCCGTTCCTCGTGCTGTTCTTCCTGATCGCGATGGTCTGGTTCTTCGGCTCGACGATCCGGCGACGCAAGCGCCGCAAGCGCGAGAAGGAGTGGCTGCGCGCAACCGGCTACCCCGGTTAGTTGACGGCGCGCCGCAGTCAGGCAGGAACACCGCACACCCGGATAATTGCGGCACTAGTCCATACGGGGGGTGCCGTGACCAGTGTCGCCGAGGTCAAGGCGGCGATCGACGCCGCAATGCAGCACGTACAAGAGGGTCAGGAGGCCGTCCGCTCGGCCAGCGACCGGTTGAGTGAAGCCCAGCTCAGCCTCGCCGCCGCGGTCGAGGGCAGCGGGCACGAGGCGGTCACCTCCGCACAGGCCGCGCTAACCCAGGCCGCGAGCGAGCTGGAGGAGTGCCTCACGGCCACGCTGAAGGCGGTCGACGAGGCCCAGTCGTACGTAGCGGCGCTGTAGCGCCCATGTCATTGCTCGAAGACCTCGCCGATCAACTACGCACGACCGGCGAGCACCTGCCCATCGCCGAGGTCGCCGCCGCTACCGAACGGCTGCGCATGGCCGGCGGCCTGCTCGCCTGGGTGATGCACACGTCGACCAACCCGGCCGGCGTGCCGACGCTCGCCGCCGCCACCGAACGGCTGGAACACGCCGCGGGTGCCATGCTCGTGGCCGAACAGGCACTGCGGGACTACGCGGTCGCGATCGGGCTGCCCCGGGACGCCGTACCCCCGGAAGACCGCCGGCTGCACGCGGCGCTCGCCCCGACCCCGCCCCCGCCCACGGCGGCGGCCGGGCGACCAGCGGAGCTGTCCGACTGGTGGGCCGACCGGGTCGGCGAGATCACCAAGGGTCGGGCGCAGCCCTTGCCGCAACCGGCCCAGACGAGTGCGGACCTGTTGCATCGGTGCACCGCGAGCACCCTGGACGAGGACCGCGACCGGCTGCGCCGCGAGCTGTGTGGGGCCGGCCCGGCCGTCGGGCTCGGGCTGGCGGCGGTCGCACCGCCGCTGCTGCGCTTCCTCGCCGCCGAGCTGGTCGGTCACGCGCCCAGAATCGAAGATCTGGCCACGGTACGCCGGGCCGCGTTGCCCGCCGTCGCGCCGCTGCTGCCGGGTGCGCCGCCGGGTGTCGCCGAGGAGCTGATCGCCCGCGCCTGTCACGCCCAGCCGCAGCGGACCTCGGGGGCCGCACCGCACCATCCGGTCGACTCGGCGGCCGCCGGGGCCGTGCTCGTGGCCGCACTGCTGCGCGCCACCGGCCGCGGCGCGGACGACCTCGCCAAGGTGACCGAGGAACTACGGGAACGGACCCTGCGCCAGGCCGAGGCGGAGGCCGCCCGGCAACCGGAGGTACGCCGGGCTCCCGCGGTCGAGGCGCTGCTGGCGAGCGGCCCGAGCACCCATGCTTGACCGGCGGTCGGCACTGGTCGCCGCGGTCCGGCGGGAGCTGGCCGCGGCCCGTGGCGCCGCACGGACCGCGCTGGCGGCGGCCGAGCGCGAGCTGGCCGAGGCACAGCGGCGCCGCACGACCGTCCAGGCGGAGCGGGCCGAGGCGATGGAGCTGCTCGAGGACGCCCGGCAGGCCGGCCGGATGGAGCTGGGCACCCGGTTCGCCCGGCAGACCGGCGCGCTCGCCCGATCCCTGGCGAGCGCCGCGTCCGCCGCGGCACCGGGGGCGGCCGGTACCGAATGGACACAGTGGACAGTCAGCCCGCTGGTACGTGGGCAGGCGCCCGGGCACTACCGCATCGGTGAGATTCCGGAGTGCGGGCCGGCCCTCGTACCGTTGCTGGATCGGGCGCATCTGGAGCTTGCCGGACCCGACCTGCCCGCGCTCGACGGCGTCATCACCGCGGTGCTCCTGCGCGCGCTGGGCAGCAGCCTGCCCGGCGCGGTACGGGTGCAGGTCTTCGACCCGCAGCATCTCGGTGGTGCACTGGCCGGCCTGGCCCCGCTGTGCGGCGCGGATCTGTTGGCGTATGTCGGACCCGGCGGGCTGACGGACCTGCTCGACGATCTGGTCGAGCAGATCCGCCGGATCCACGAGACCGTGCTCGCCGGCGAGTTCGCGTCCCTGGCCGACCTGGCCGCCGAGACCGGTCGCCGGCCCGAGCCGTGGCGGATCGCCGTGCTGCTCGGCGACGGGACCGTCGAACTGACCGCGGCTCAGCAGGCCCAACTGGACCGGATCCTGCGTACCGGAGTCGCCTGCGGGGTGCACGTGGTGAGCCGGGGACTGCCACTCGGCACCGCCGAGCGCATCAAAGTGGACGGTACCGCTCGCACCACCGTCCACGGTGGACTGACGGTGACCCTGGACCCACCGCCGCCGGCGGAGCTGGTGACCGCGGCCTGCAAGGCCATCGCGGAGGACGTCACCGCCGGTCCGCCGCCGGCCGACTTCGCCGACCTGATGCCGGACAAGCCGTGGACCGAGTCCTCGGCCGAGTCGCTCGTCGCGCCGATCGGGGAAGGGCCGGACGGGCGGCTCGTCGACGTGCTGCTCGGCGACGATCCCCCGCACGCCCTGATCGGCGGCCCGTCCGGCTCCGGTAAGACGAACCTCATCTACGCCTGGCTGGCCGCGCTCTGTGCCCGGTACGCCCCCGCGGAGTTGGCGCTCTACCTGCTGGACTTCAAGGAAGGCGTGTCGTTCGCGCGGTTCGCGCCGAGTCCGCGCGACCCGTCATGGCTCCCGCACGTACGGCTGGTCGGCGTCAACGTCAACGGTGACCGCGAGTTCGGCCTGGCGCTGCTGCGCCACCTCGCCGAGGAGCTGCGCCGCCGCGCCGCCGCGGCCAAGCAGCACGAGGCCACGAAGCTGTCCGAGCTGCGGGCCGAGGATCCCGCCGGCGACTGGCCCAGGATCGTGGCGGTCGTGGACGAGTTCCAGGTCCTGCTTTCGGGCCGGGACGCCGTCGCCGCCGAGGCGGTGTCGCTGCTCGAGGATCTGGCCCGGCGCGGGCGATCGCAGGGCATCCACCTGGTGCTCGCCTCGCAGGACGTCTCCGGCATCGAGGCGCTGTGGGGACGCTCGTCGCTCGTCGCGCAGTTCACGTTGCGGATAGCGCTGCCGAAGGCCCGCCGGATCCTCGCGGACACGAACCTCGCGGCCGAGCTGATCCCGCGCTACCACGCGGTCGTCAACGCCGACTCCGGCGTGACACCGGCCAACCGCGTCGTACGCCTGCCGGACGCCAGCGACCGCACCGCCTGGCGCGGGCTGCAGGAGGTGCTGTGGCGCGCCCGCCCCGAGGGGCTGTCGGCGCCGCGGCTGTTCGACGGTGACTCGATACCGGTCTTCGGGTACAGCTCACTCGACGAGGGCGTCGCCATGCTCGGCGAGACGATCGACGTGGCGGGCCGGCCGGCGACGATGCGGTTCGGCCGGACTCCGGGGCGCAACCTCGCGGTACTCGGTACCCGGGTCGACGAGGCGTGCGCGGTACTCGCCTCGGCCGCGCTGTCGCTCGCCAACGCGCCCGGCGAGGGAGCCCGGTTCAGCGTGGCCTGCCTGGACCCCGACGCCGAACCGGCCGCCCGCGCGCTGTGCGACGCGCTGCCCGGAGCCGGGTACTACGACGCCGAGAAGGTCGGCGCGCTGCTCACCGAGGCAACGTCCGATGTGGACGGTCCGCACTACATCGTCGGGTACGCGTGGGACGCGGCCGGCGGCCAGCTGACCGAGCTGCGTACGATCCTGTCCCGCGGCCCCGAGCGGCGGGTCCACGTGCTCGGCTGGTGGCGGGGCGTGCCACGGCTGCGCGACGACCTCGGCGGCATCGGAGCGCGGTTCGACGCGATCGGGGGCTGGGTCGCGCTGGACGTCCACGGCGCCGAGCTGGCGCCGCTGTACCCGCAGCCCGGCGGGCCGGCGTGGTACCCGCGCCCGCGCCGGGCACTGTTCTTCGACCGGGCGGTGCACCGGACTCCGGAACTGCTGATCCCCTACGAGGTAGTGCTGTGAGCGCCCGCCCCTTTCCCCGTCGATCGAGGGCAAATCGGCATGGATTGATCTCCGTCGGGCGGCGATCTGCCCTTGATCGACAGAGGGGGGCGGGGGTAGTGCTGTGAGCTATCTGGCGCTCGTCGAGCAGTTCGCGGAGGTGGCGCAGCGGCGCGACGCGGACCTCGCGGAGATCGAGATGTCCTATGTGGACGGTGTAGCGGCGCTGGACGCCACGGCCGGCGCGGCGCAGCAGGACGTCGAGCGCGCGGTGGCCGCCGTCGCGTCCGCCACGACCGCGCTGGCCGACACCGACGCGGAGGCGGAACGGATCTGGCGTGCCCTGCGGGACCGGCTCGGTCGGCGCGGTCGGCGCTTGGACTCCGTGCCCGAACCGGTCGAGTCCACTGTGGACGCGCGGGACGCGCGGGACCTGTTGGTGGCGGCCGCTGCTCGGGTCGCCCGTTCGGCCCGGCGGGACACGGGCGGGGAGCTGCCCACCCACATCCTTGCCGCCCTGCCCGCCGTAGGCGCCGCAGCGGCCTGTGGCATCGGCCTGGTGGCCGGTGGCCTGGCCGCGCTGGCTGACGCCGGGTTCTCCGCGCTCGGCGCGCTCGCCTGGCTGGTGTTCCTCGCGGCACCGTTCGGC
>Ga0075429_100002549_pt1 | contig 15346 bp, 13 predicted proteins | sample RhiMetdeltSRZDD3_FD_75295 | JGI IMG/M metagenome (GOLD analysis project Ga0075429, IMG submission 75295) | Populus rhizosphere microbial communities from Tennessee, USA - Rhizosphere MetaG P. deltoides SRZDD3 | ecosystem: Host-associated > Plants > Roots > Rhizosphere > Soil | place: USA... | reverse complement strand
GTCCTGGCCGGCGCGTCGCTCGACTATGGCGGCATCGACCCCCGCCAACGCCAACTCGGCGGCCAACATCAGCCCTGTCGGACCTCCTCCGGCGATCACCACGGCATGCCCGGTCCCACGCATTTCGCTCCTCCGATTTCCGTACGTTCTGGCTTGCGGCCGGCGATTATGCGGCACGACCCGGGGCTTGTTTCAAGCCCCCTGCGCGGTATAAATTGGAGGTGGCGCTTTAGATGTAGCCGCGCGTGCGGGCGGTCTCGATGACCCGCTCGATGCCGAGCTCGTAGGCCGCGTCGCGCAGGCAGAGGTCTTTCTGGCGTGCGACCGCATCCACCTCGCGGAAGGCACGGCGCATGATGTTGCCGAGCTTGTCGTTGATCTCCCGCTCCTCCCAGCGGAAGTGCTGCATGTTCTGCACCCACTCGAAGTAGGAGACGACCACGCCGCCGGCGTTGGCCATCACGTCGGGGATGACGTAGACGTCCTTCTCGCGCAGGATCTCGTCCGCGACGGGCGTCGTCGGGCTGTTCGCTCCCTCGAGCAGCACCTTGCACTGCACGCGGTCGGCGTTCCCTTCGTGGATCATGCCGCCGAGGGCCGCCGGGACGAACACGTCACAAGGGATCGCGATCAGATCGTCGGGGGAGATCGTGTCGACTCCCTCGTAGTCGGTCAGCTTGCCGCCCTGCTCTATGAACTCGTGGAGCTTGACCGTGTCGATGCCGTCGTCGTTGCGGATCGCGCCGTCGGCGTTGGAGACGCCGATGATCCTCACGCCGAGCTGCTGGAGGATGCGCGCCGCCCAGGAGCCGACGTTGCCGAATCCCTGGACGACGACCGTGGTGGTGCTGGGTGACAGCCCGAGCTTGGGAGCCGCCTCGCGGTACAGGTAGACGAGCCCGCGGCCCGTGGCCGACTCCCGCCCGTAGGAGCCCTCCAGCGGGATCGGCTTGCCGGTCACGATCGCCGGCGTGTGGCCGTGGAGCTTGCCGTACTCGTCCATCAGCCAGGCCATCACCTGGGCGTTGGTGCCGACGTCCGGCGCCATGATGTCGCGGTTGGGTCCGAGCACCTTGTCGATCTTGTCCATCAGCGACCGCGTGATGGCCTGGAGCTCCTCGGGCTTGAGCTGGTCGCTGCGGCAGTTGACCCCGCCCTTCGCGCCGCCGTAGGGGATCCCGGCGATCGCCGTCTTCCACGTCATCAGCATCGCGAGCGCGCGGACCTCGTCCAAGTCGACGTCGGGGTGGTAGCGCAGCCCGCCCTTGTAGGGACCGCGCGCGCCGTTGTGCTGCACGCGGTAGCCCTTGAAGACGTGGATCTTCCCGTCCGCGAACCGCACGGGGATCTGCACGACGGTCTCGCGATACGAGGTGCGCAGCACGTCGCGCACGTCGTCCGGCACGCCGAGCCGGTCGCACGCCGTGTCGAAGTAGTGCTTGACGATGTCGAGGTCGGAGACATGCGCAGGCGATGAGGGCTGCGGCTGCGTCCCGGGCGGGGGCGCCTGCTCCTGGACGTCGGTCTCCGTCACCTCGCTGACCTCGGCGACCTCGGCGGCGCCGCTGCTGTTGGTCAGCGGCTCCTCCGATAGGACCGGCGCGCGGCCCTGTCCGTCGCGCTCTTCGGGGTCAGTCAAAGTGGCTCCAGCCGGAGTGTCCCACAACCTTCCGTTCCGTCAAACATCAGTGCGTTTCGAGGCTGTCGTGTTACACGTCCACAGGTACCGTCTGGCTGGAACCGATGGAGATCTCACTCACGACCAAAGGCAAGGGCGACCTGGCAGAGCTCAAGGTCGCCGGCGATCTGCTCGCACGTGGATACCGGATCGCGATTCCCTACGGCGAGGACTGGGACTTCGACCTCGTCGTCTATCGGGAGGGACGCTTTGCACGGATCCAGGTCAAGCATGCGGCCTCCGCGAACAATGTCGTCGTAGTCAAGTGCCGTTCACATTCGCTGACCAACGGCAAGGTCAGGCGGGTCAAGCACTACACGGCGAGGACGGTCGACTGGATCGCCATCTACGACAGCTCGACAGACGAGTGCTTCTACGTTCCAACCCGGGAGCTGGGCGAAGGAAAGTCGATGCTGCATCTGCGCCTGGGGCCGTCACGCAACGGGCAGATCGCCAAGACCAGAAATGCAGACGACTATCGCGACCTCCACCTGGAGGATGAGGTGGAGCCAGCGGGATTCGAACCCGCGACCTCCCGGATGCAAACCGGACGCTCTCCCAGCTGAGCTATGGCCCCGCGAGGAGGATTCTAGGGCGAGCCGACCCGGCTCAGTCCCGTGCGGCTCGGACGTCGGCGAGGCTCGCCGCCGCCCGCTGGGCCTGGGCATCGTCGGTGCCGAGGCGGGCCTCCAGCTCTGCATCCTCGTCCGCGGTCATGGCGCGCTGCTTTCGCACGCTGACCACGATCAGGACCAGCAGCACTGCGATTGCGATGATGCTCAAGACCTCTCCCATGGTGCTCCCCTCTCGGACTGCTCGTGGGCGGCGGCCTCGCTCTGTGCCAGGCGCAACCGCTGTTCGGCGTTCTCGCACTCCCGCTCGCGCAGACGCATGCCGGCCTCTGTCACCAGACCCGATCCGTAGGCTCGCGCGCGGTAGAGGTCCAGGCGCTCGCGGCGATAGCGGGCTTCGGCTCGCAGTCCCTCGAGCCGGGCAGCCATGTCCGCAGGAGCCCTGTCGGCCGAGCTAGACATGTGACTCCTTCCTGACCCTCTGTGGCGGGCACGCACGGAAGGAAGAGAGACAGACCCAAACGAGCGATGAAGCTACCGGTTCACGGTACCACGGCCCGGGCCTTACGGGCGAGTTTCAGCCGCGTCGTCTTGTCCAGCTCAGCCTTGCGCAGGCGCACCGAGCCGGGCGTCACCTCGACGCATTCGTCGGGGCGCAGGAACTCGAGCGCCTGGTCGAGCGACAGGCGGCGCGCCGGCACCAGCCGCACGAGCACGTCGGCGGTGGACGACCGCATGTTCGTCAAATGCTTCTCCTTCACCGCGTTCACGTCGAGGTCGTCGGCACGTGCGTTCTCGCCCACGATCATGCCCTCGTAGACCTCCTCGCCGGGCTCGACGAACATGGTGCCGCGCTCCTGCAGCCCGAACAGCGCAAAGCTCGCCGCCGTTCCCGGCCGGTCGGCGACCAGCGCTCCCGTGGGACGAGTGTGCAGCTCGCCGGCCCACGGCTCCCAGCGGTCGAACACGTGGTGCAGCAACCCTGTGCCGCGCGTCTCCGTCAGGAACTCCGTCCGGAAGCCGATCAGGCCGCGCGCGGGCACCAGGTACTCCATGCGCACCCAGCCCGTGCCGTGGTTGACCATCTGCTCCATCCGCCCCTTGCGCAGTGCGAGAAGCTGCGTGGTCACGCCGACGTAGTCCTCCGGGATGTCGATCGCGAGCCGCTCGATCGGCTCGTGCACCTCGCCGTCGATCTCGCGGGTCACGACCTGGGGCTGGCCCACGGTCAGCTCGAAGCCCTCGCGGCGCATCAGCTCCACCAGCACCGCGAGCTGCAGCTCTCCCCGCCCCTGCACTTCCCAGGCGTCCGGCCGCTCGGTGTCGTGCACGCGGATCGACACGTTGCCGACCAGCTCCTGGTCCAGGCGGGCGCGCACCTGACGCGCGGTCAGCTTGCTCCCGTCGCGACCCGCAAGCGGGGACGTGTTGATCCCGATCACGACGGACAGCGAGGGCTCGTCCACGCTGATCACCGGCAGAGGCCGGGGGTCGTCGGCGTCTGCGAGCGTCTCGCCGATCGTGATGTCCGGCAGCCCCGCGACGGCGATGATCTCTCCCGGGCCGGCCTCCTCGGCCGCGACGCGGTCGAGCGCCTCGGTCACGTACAGCTCGCTCACCGTCGCGCGGTCGATGCGCCCGTCCGACCGGCACCAGGCGACCGGCTGCCCGGCGCGGATGGTGCCCTGCCGCACCCGGCACAGCGCCAGCCGGCCCAGGTACGGGGACGCGTCGAGATTCGTGACGTGCGCCTGCAGGGGATGGCCGGGGTCGTACTCCGGAGCGGGGATCCGCTCGAGCATCAGGTCGAGCAGCGGCTCCAGGTCGGTGCCCTCAATCCCTTCCTCGAGCGAGGCCCAGCCCGCCCGGGCGTTCGTGTAGACGATGGGGAACTCGATCTGCTCCTCGTCGGCGTCGAGATCCAGGAACAGGTCGTAGACCTCGTTCACGACATCGGCGATGCGGGCGTCGGGGCGGTCCACCTTGTTGACGACGAGGACCACCGGCAACCTTGCCTCGAGCGCCTTGCGCAACACGAACCGCGTCTGCGGCAACGGCCCCTCCGATGCGTCCACGAGCAGCAGCACGCCGTCGACCATGGTCAGCCCGCGCTCGACCTCGCCGCCGAAGTCGGCGTGGCCGGGCGTGTCGACGATGTTCAGCTTCACGCCGCGGTGACGGACAGCCGTGTTCTTCGCGAGGATCGTGATGCCCTTCTCGCGCTCGAGGTCCATCGAGTCCATCACGCGGTCCGCCACGTCCTGGTTGGCGCGGAACGCTCCCGACTGCCACAGCATCGCGTCCACGAGCGTGGTCTTGCCGTGGTCGACGTGGGCCACGATCGCGATGTTGCGAATGTCTTCACGGCGGGACATCAATTGCTCTCCAGTTCCGACAGCTGTTCGTAGAGGGCCTCGACGGCGCGCTTGGCCGCGAGGTGGCGATCGGTCGACCGCTCGGACCGCTCCGGCGTCGCCCAGGCATCGGGGTCCGCGAGCTCGTCTTCGACCGTGACGAGCGCCGCCTCCGCTTCCTCGATCTCACGCTCCAGCATCGCGATCCTGCGCTTGGTGTTCTTCGACACCGCCGGCTTTCCCGCCTTGCGCGTGCGAGAGCGGCCGTTTCGCTGCGGCGGCGCAGGTGTCTCCGCCGCCTTGCGCTCCTCGCGCACGCGTACGTAGTCGGCCCAGCCGCCCTCATATGAGCGCAGCGCGCCGTCCTCCAGCGCGATCGTCCGCGTGCCGACGGCGTCCAGCAGGGCGCGGTCGTGCGACACGAGCAGCACGGACCCGTCGAAGCCGCGCAGCGCATCCTCGAGCGCCTCACGGCTCTCGAGGTCGAGGTGGTTCGTGGGCTCGTCGAGGATCAGGGCGTTCGCGCCCGACGCGACGAGGATCGCCAGCGACAGGCGCCGCAGCTCGCCGCCCGACAGGACCGCGACCTCCTTCATCACGTCGTCTCCCGAGAACAGGAACCGGCCCAGCAGCGCGCGTGCCTTCCCGGGGGTCATCCCGGTGGCGCGCTGCGCGGCGTCCAGGACCGTGCCCTCGCGCCCGATCTCCTCGGCGTGCTGGGACAGGAATGCGAGCTCCACGTTGTGACCGCGCCGCAGCTTCCCGCGCTCCAGCTCGCGCCGCCCGGCGAGCGTCTCGATCAGGGTCGTCTTGCCCGACCCGTTGGGCCCCACGAGCGCCACGTGCTCCCCCCGCTCCACCCACAGGTCGGCGTCGTCCATCAGCACGCGGTCCCCCACCCCGATCCGGGCGTGCTCGAGCTCGAGGACCACGCGCCCGGTCCGCGAGGCGGCGCCGAAGCGGATCGCCGGCCCGCGCCCGTCCGTCGGGTCGCGCTCCAGCCGGTCGATCTTCTCCAGCCGCTTCACCTTGGACTGCGCCTGGCGCGAGCGGGTGCCGGCCCGGAAGCGGTTGACGAAGCGCTCGAGCCGCTCGATCTCCGCCTGCTGGCGCTCGATCGCGCGGCCCAGCGCGAGCTCGCGCGCGGCGCGCTCCTGGCGCCAGGCGTGCCACGGGCCGGCGAAGAACCGCGCGCGGCCGGCCTCCAGCTCCAGCACCGCGGTCCCGACCGACTCCAGGAACCAGCGGTCGTGCGCGACCAGCACCACGGCCGCGTCCAGCGACGTGAGCTGCTGCTCGAGCCACTCCAGGGACTCGACGTCGAGGTGATTGGTGGGCTCGTCGAGCAGCAGGAGGTCGGGGTCGCCCGCCAGGGTGCGGGCCAGGGAGCCGCGCGTCAACTCGCCGCCGGAGAAGGTGCGCAGCGCCCGGTCGAGGTCGGAGTCCGCGAACCCCAGGCCGCGCACAACGGCCATCGCGCGCCGCCGCCAGTCGTAGCCGGCGTGCTCGAGGCGCTCCTGCGCCGTCGCGTAGCCGGCCAGCGTCGCCGGGTCGGACGCGCCGCCCGCCATCGCCTGCTCGAGCCTGCGCAGCTCCTCCTCCAGCGCCACGAGGTCCGCGCAGCCGGACAGGACGTACTCGCGCAGGCTCAGCTCCCGCTCCCGCGGGGGCCGCTGGTCGTGCAGCGCGATCCGCGCGCCCTTTTCCAGCACCAGCTCGCCTCCGTCCACAGGGGTCTCTCCAGCGAGCATGCGCAGGAGCGTCGTCTTGCCGGAGCCGTTGCGGCCCGACAGCGTGAGCCGGTCCCCTCGCTCGAGCTTGAACGACACGTCCGCGAGCAGGGGCATGCCGGCCACGTGTTTTTCCAGCCCGGATGCGATCGCGACGGCCACGAGGAGGATGGTACGGTCCGCCCGATCGCCCCCGGTTAGCCGCGCAAATAGCGCGCGAAACGACCGGACCGGGACGCCGGCGTCCCGGTGACAGCCGAACCCGTCGCTATATTGCGCCGCCGCACCCTCTGGAGGTCTCGGTGTCCCCTGCGGACGCACACTCACCCGAACGACGGAAAAGGCTCCTGCTGGCGTCCGTCCTATCAGGCATCGCGCTGCTCCTCGTGGCGCCCTCGGCCGCGTCCGCGGCCGACTTCACGTGGTCTCCGTCCACTGTGATCGTGAACCAGACGATCCGGCTGACCGCGCACCCCGCCGATCAGCCCCACTACGAATGGGACCTCAACGAGGACGGGATCTACCCCGACCACACCGGGCGCACCGCGCCGCGCGTGTTCCACAACGTGCGCACCTACGAGATCGGCATGCGCATCCTGGACGTCGACCTGAACGTGGTCGAGGAGGTGCGCAAGGAGATCGTCGTCCATTCCCCGAACAACGCTCCACCCGCCGCTTCGTTCGTGTACTTCCCGGCCGCGCCCGTCGCGGGGCTGCCGATCAGCCTCGTATCGACGTCCGTGGACCCGGATTCGGCGATCCCTCCCAGCGCCGAGCGGTGGGACCTCAACGGCGACGGGATCTTCGAGGATGCGACCGGGCCGAGCGCGACCGTCACCTTCCCGGTGCCCGGGCTCTACCAGGTCTCGCTTCAGGTGACCACCAACGGGAGGGACGTCGAGTCGATTCCCATCGTCGTCGGCGGGAGCGCCGGCAGCCCGGGCGTCAAGGCGTTCCGCCTCATGAGCCCGTTCCCGGTCGTGCGGATCGCGGGCCGCGTGAGCCGCCGCGGGGCCAGGATCCGCCGGCTGAGCGTGGACGCGCCACCGGGCTCCTTGGTGAAGATCCGCTGCAACGGCCGCGGATGTCCCTTCAAGAGCGCCAATCGCACCGTCTCGATGAAAGCCTCGGCGGGGGCGGTTCCGGTCCTGCCTCCCACCCGGCTGACAAGAATTCGCCGGTTGGAGGGACGCACCCTGCGCACACGCGCCATACTGAGGGTGTTCGTCACGAGGTCGGATGTGATCGGGAAGTACACGCGGTTCCGGATTCGCAAGGGCAAGCCGCCCGCACGCCAGGATTCCTGCCTGATACCGGGCACCCCCAAGCCTGTCGGCTGTCCGTCGGGATGACCCGCCACTGGGCTCCATTCGACGGCCCGCAGCGCGCGATGATGCACCTGCGCGCGCGCCGCGACGGCCGTGCCCGCTCGGCCTTCGATCTCGAGCTTCCGCTGATGGCCCTGCTCGCCGTCCTCGTCGGTATCGGCGTCGTGATCTGGTTGAACGGCCAGGGCGCGCCGGACAGCGGGGAGATCCGGCGCGTGACCGAGAGGCCGCAGCTCGCCCACCCGCGTGCCACGCTGGCCGCCGCGCAGGCACGGCGCGAGGCCGAGGCGCGCGCGCTCGCGCGCCAGCGGCGGGCCAGGGCGGCGCGGCGGGCAGCGGCCGAGCGCCGGGCGGCACTTGCCGCGGCAACGGCGCGGAGGCCCTACAGCGAGGACGAGCGCTTCCAGAACGGCTCTTTCCAGAACGGCAACGGCTACCCGGTGAGCGGGACGCAGGGCCTCTCGACCAGCGGGGAGACGTACACGCAGCAACAGGTCCGGCCGACGCCGGCGCCCCGGCCGGCCCCGAAGCCGGCGCCGAAGCGCACCGGCGGCGGCGGGGGCGGGGGCAGCGGCGGCCAGTTCGACGACTCCGGCTGATCCCGATCAGGTGGCCATTCCGGGCCGCCTGGAGTAACAAAAACCCGCGAGCCGCCGATCAAGTCGAGGACAGGTGGCGACCTGGGCCCCCACCTGCCGGCTCCCCGGGATCGAAAATCAATTGGACACGGACGTCTTCAGGAACGCAAAGCCTGCGTCGATAGTGCTGGGCGCAGCCTTCGCGGGGCTCGCGGCGCACGCCGCAAATGCCCTGCTGTCCGAGCCCGACAGCGGGGAGCTGGTCTCGAACTGGAGCTTCTACGGACTCGGGCTGGTGGTGCTGGGCGCGGGCGTGGCCCGCGGCGGTCTCGTGCCCGACGAGCGCAGGGCCTGGGCAGCAGCCTCCGCGGCCTTTGGCGCCTGGTTCATGGGATCGGTCTTCTACGCAAGCGGCGGAGGCGCCGAGCAGGGCGTGAATGCGTTCCCGCTCGCCGACGCCCTGCTGCTCCCGTTCGCCGTCGCCGCGGGCTATGCCGTGGTCAACCTCGTGCGCTCACGCGTGACGCCCTTCGAGTCGACCATCCTGCTCGACGGCCTGATCGTGTCGCTGGCGGCAGGCGCGCTGAGCGCCGCGGTCATGCACGCGACGTTCCTGACGGACAAGGACGCAGACACGGTGGCCGTCATGTTCAAGCTCGCCTACCCACTCGGAGCACTGATGCTGCTCGCGTGCGTGGTGTGGGTGCAGGCGATCACCGGCTGGCGGCCCAACCGCACGTGGACCGCCGCCGTGGTGGGACTCGCCCTGGCCGGCGTCGCCGCGACCGCGTTCCTGGTGCGCACGGTGTCCCACGGCTACGCGTCCGGCACCCTGTTGGACTCGTTGTGGCTGGCGGGTGGACTGGTACTCGCCTACGCTGCGTGGCAGCCCCGCGAGGAGTCGATGCCGGTGCGCCTGAGGCGCACGCGGCGCCTCGGCGCCACATCCCTGGCGGCGGGAATCGCACTCGCGTTGCTGGTCGTGGGCCAGTTCCGCTCCGTTGGCCTGGCCGCGATCGTGCTGGCGGCCGGGACCCTGCTGGCCCTGATCTCGCGGGCCGCGGTCGCGTTCAGGGAGTCCCGCCAGATGTTCGCCGCTGCGCGCAGCGAGGCCGAGACGGACCTGCTCACGACGCTCGGGAACCGGCGCAAGCTGATGACCGACCTCCGCCACGAGCTGCACGTCGCCAGCGCGGCGTCTCCGCGCATCCTCGTGATGTTCGACCTGGACGGCTTCAAGCACTACAACGACACGTTCGGGCACCCGGCCGGGGACGTGCTGCTGGCGCGCCTGGGCAGCAACCTCGACCGGGCGATCAGGCCCTACGGGCATGCCTACCGGATCGGCGGCGACGAGTTCTGCGTGCTGGTGATGACCGGTGCGACCAGCGCGAAGACGATCATCGGACTGGCTTCCTCGGCCCTGTCCGAGAAGGGCGACGGCTTCTCCATCAAGGCCTCCCACGGCACGGTCATGCTGCCGCACGAAGCCCGTGACGCGACGCTCGCGCTGCGCGTGGCCGACCAGCGGATGTACGCGCAGAAGGAGGACCGGCGCTCATCGGCCACCCGCCAGGCACGTGACATCCTGCTGCAGGTCCTCCACGAGCGCGAGCCTGCGCTCGGCAACCACCTGAAGGCGGTCGCCAATCTCGCGATGGGAGTCGGCACGCGGCTGTCGCTGATCCCGGAGGAGCTCGACGAGGTCGTGCGGGCGGCCGAGCTGCACGACGTGGGCAAGATGGCGATCCCGGAGGAGATCCTGCGAAAGCCCGGTCCCCTCACCCACGAGGAATGGGCGGTGGTACGACGGCATCCCCTGGTCGGCGAGCGCATCCTGAGCGTCGCGCCGGCCATGCTCCCCATCGCCAAGATCGTGCGGTCGTGCAACGAGCGATGGGACGGGTCCGGCTACCCGGAGGGCATCGCGGCCGAGGAGATCCCGCTCGGAGCGCGCATCGTGGCGGTCTGCGACGCGTTCGACGCGATGATCACCTCGCGCCCGTACAGCGCCGCGCGCGCGGTCGACGAAGCGCTCGATGAGCTGCGCGCCTGCGCCGGGACGCAGTTCGACCCCGCGGTCGTGGCCGCGTTCTGCGCGCACGTCGCCTCGCTGCCGTACCAGTTCGGCCCTGCTAGGGCCGGTTTGCGGCGCGCAGCGTCTTGAACCCGCGCTCGAGGAGCTTGCGGGCCTGCGTGGCAGGGTCGTAGGAGCGCAGCAGCACCACACCGAGCTCGACCTTGCCCCGCCGCGCAGTCGCGACGATCGAGCGGCCCGCCCGGCGGGTGTAGCCGGTCTTCAGGCCGGTTACGCCCTTCACGCCCTGCCGCATCAACGGGTTGTTGTTGTAGAGGAAGAGCCGCCCGCCTTCGATCGGGAACTTCAGGATCGCGCGCTCGCGACCGGCAATGCGACGGATCCGCCGCAGGTGCAGGTCGATGCGCGCGAGCGCGGCGAGGTCTGCGGCGCACGAGCGGTTCCCGGCATCCTTCAGCCCGTGCGGTGAGGAAAACCGCGTGCACTCCAGCCCCAGCTCGAGGGCGCGCTCGTTCATCGCGCGCACGAAGGCCGGCACGCTCCCGGCGCTGTGCTGCGCCAGCGCCACCGCGGCATCGTTGCCCGACACCAGCAGCAGGCCGTTCAGCAGCGCCTCCAGCTGCACCTTCTTGCCCTTGGGCAGGACGCCCATCGCGGAGCCGGGTGTGCGGGTCGCACGGCGTGTGATGCGCACGCGGTCGTGCGGATCCTCTCGCTCCACGATCAGGAGGGCGGTCATCAGCTTCGTCAGGCTCGCGATCGGCAGCCGCCGCTGCGCGTTGTGGCGCCACAGCACGCGGCCGGTGCGGACATCGAACAGCAACCCGGCACGCGGCGTGCGCACGAACTGCTTCTGCACCGAGTCCGCAGCGGCCAGGTTGACCGAGAACCTGGAGGCCCGCTCGGGCGATGCCGCAGCCGGCGGCGTGCGCGCGTCGTCGAGCAGCCGGGGCGGGTTCGCGTCGTTCGGATCGGTGCGCTCCACCGCGGTGCCGCGAGAGGAGGACGGCTCCTCCTGCCCTGCGTCGAGCACGGCGAGCGCTCCCCATGCGACGACTCCCAGGACCAGCACGAGGGTAAGGCCGCGCGGCAGGCGGCGCCTGCGCCGCCGCCCTCCCATCAATGGGGATTTTCGCTCGTCAGTCATCCGGCGGTTGGCTGAACAGTCCTCCGATCACGGGGATCGCGATCAGGGCCAAGATGAACAACGCTACCGCGGAAAGGATGTCGAATCCGGAGGTCGCGATCACCTCGATGGTCAGCCCGGCGAACAGCGCGATGAAGCCGAGCAACAGGACCTGCACCACCACCTGCATGGCTCAGTAGACCGGGTACCTTGGCTCGCGTCCGCGATATTCGCTGCTGCGCCGGTGCGCGAACAGGTGCACGGCCGCCAGCCCGAACAGGAAGCCCCCGATATGGGCGAAGTACGCGACGCCCCCGCTGTCGCCGAGCTCAGGCGTCGCGAGCTGGCCCACGGCCGGCAGGAACTGGAGCACGATCCAGATCCCGAGCAGGACCAGCGCCGGGACCTCGAGGATGAAGATGAAGAACGCGAAGAAGAGGGTCAGCACCCGCGCGAACGGATACAGCAGCGCGTAGCCGCCCAGCACCGCGGCGATCGCGCCGCTCGCCCCGACCAGCGGGATCGTGGAGTCGGGCGACACCGCCACCTGCGCCAGGGCCGCGGCCACGCCGCCGAGCAGGTAGAAGGCGACGTATCGGACCCTGCCCATCGCATCCTCGACGTTGTTCCCGAAGATCCACAGGAACAGCATGTTGAAGATGATGTGCAGCCAGCCTCCATGCATGAACATCGACGTCAAGATCGTGATGAAGGGATGCGGCTCGTTGAGGTCCTCGATCGCATTCGCCGCCGTGGCTTCCTCGTATTCGGGCGTCCCCTCGCACACTTGCGTGTCGATGTTTGCGGTAGTCCGCTCCGCCGGCACGAGGTCGCATTCCTTGTCCGGATGGGTGATCCGGTACGGGATCGCGCCGTACTCGACCACCGGCTTGGTGTCCACGGCGTCCCCACCGGAGAACGAGAACGACGGCCCCTGGAGGAACAGGAACACGGCCACGTTGATCGCGATGAAGACCAGCGTCACGACCGGGAAGCGGTCGTTCGGGATGTTGTCGCGAAGCGGAATCAAGGGGGCGCACCTTAATGCTCCCTGTCGGCGGCGGTAGCATCGAGGCATGCTTGACCACCTGATCCTGGGCGTCGCCGACTACGAGCGCAGCAAGGCCTTCTACCTGGCCGCGCTGGCGCCTCTCGGCTACGGCGTTGTGCTGGAGGTCGAGGGCATCTCCTGCGGCTTTGGAAACGCGGGGAAGCCCGAGTTCTGGGTCGGAGCCAGGGAGCGCAGCGGTCCCGTGCACCTCGCCTTCACGAGCCCGGACCGCAAGACCGTCGACGCCTTCTACGCGGCTGCGATTGCCGCCGGGGCGACCGACAACGGCAAGCCGGGCGTGCGCCAGCACTACCACGCGGACTACTACGGCGCGTTCGTGTTCGACCCCGACGGCAACAACATCGAGGCCGTCTGCCACCGGCCCGAGTAGCCGGCGCGCGCCTCTGGATGCTCTAGCGCCCGGGTAGCGGTCGCAGCAAGCGCGTGCCCGCCGCGATCGCCGCGTGCGCCGCATCCGCCCGCAGCGCCGGAGCGAAGTAGAAGCCCTGCGCCCGGTGACATCCGAGTCGCTTCAGCTCCTCGATCTGGGTGGTCGTCTCGACTCCCTCGGCGATCACGCCCAGCGACAACGCCCCCGCCATGGCGATCAGGGCGTCGACGATCGCGGCGCTGTCGTGTTCGACGCCCAGCCCTTCGACGAACGAGCGGTCGATCTTGATCGCGTCGAGCGGGAACCGTCGCAGATACGCGAGCGACGAATAGCCCGTGCCGAAGTCGTCGATCACGAGTCGCACGCCCATCGCGCGCAGCGCGGCGAGGTTCTCGACCGGCGCCGCCGACTCCTCGACGAGCGAGCTCTCCGTGATCTCGAGGCTGAGCGCCGAGGGATCGAGGCCGGTGGAGGTGAGCACCTCACCGACGAGCTGCGGCAGGTCCGGCTGGGCGACCTGGCGGGCCGACAGGTTGACCGACATCCCGACCGGAAGGCCGTCGGGGTTGCCGGCGTGCCACGCGGCCGCCTGGCGGCAGGCGACCTCCAGCACCCAGCGGCCGAGCGACTCGATCGCTCCGCTCTCCTCCGCGGTCGGTATGAACTCGGAGGGCGCGATCAGGCCGCGGCGCGGGTGCTGCCAGCGCACGAGCGCCTCGAACGCGATCACGGCCCCGGAATCGAGCGACACGATGGGCTGGTAGTGGACGCGCAGCTCGTCGCGGCCGATCGCCCGGCGCAGCTCGTTCTCCAATTGCAGCCGCTCCACCGCGCGCGCCCGCATCCCCTGGTCGAACAGCTCGTAGCGGCCGCGGCCGCGCTCCTTCGCGCGGTACATCGCGGCGTCCGCGTCGCGGATCAGGGTCTCGGGGCGCTCGCCCGCTTCGCGCGCAATCGCGATCCCGACGCTCACAGTGACGAAGTGCTCGATGCCGCTCAGCACGAACGGGCGGGTGAACAGCGCGCCGATGCGCTCCGCCACCTCCACCGCCTCCCGCTCGTCGCTCAGATCCTCGACGAGCACCGCGAACTCGTCGCCGCCGAAGCGAGCGACGGTATCTCCCGGGCGCAGAGCCTCTTTCAACCGCGGCGCGACGCCGGTCAGCAGCTCGTCACCGGCGGCGTGGCCGAGGCTGTCGTTGATGAGCTTGAAGTGGTCGATGTCGCAGAACAGGACCGCTGTGAGCGTGCCGCGGCGGCGCGACTGGAGCAGGGCGTGCGCGAGGCGGTCGCCGAACAGCGTCCTGTTCGGCAGCAGCGTGAGCGGGTCGTGCAGGGCCCGGCGGCGCATCTCGTCCTCGGCGGCACGCCGGTCGATCGCCTCGGCCAGCACGTTCGCCAGCGACTGCACGAAGTTCACGTCCTCGGCGCCGAACGCGTTCAGCCGGCGTGAGTGCAGTTCGAGCACGCCGAACGGCTGCCCCGGCCCATCGATGATCACGGCCATGCCGCTGCGCAGATCGCATCCCTGGAGCGCGGGCAGCTGCGCGAAGCGCTGCTCCTCCGACCAGTCGCGCACGACCGTGCGCGTGCCGCGGTCGATCGCATGGCGGGCCAGGACACCCTGGCCGGCCGGGATCGCCGTGCCGCCCTGATGCTCCTCCGGCCACCCCACCGTCGCCCGCTCGGCAAAGCCCCGGGAGTCCGCATCGAGCTCGAGGACATGGGCGCACTCGACATCGAGGATCGCCGCTGCCGTCGCGACCGCTTCCTGCATCAGGCCGGCGAGTTCCTGGCCTTCGAGCGCGCCCTGCCCGAGGCGGGCGACCGCCGCCTGCTGGGCGGCGCGCAGCTCGAGCTCCGCCTCGGCGCGCTTGCGGTCGCTGATGTCGTACAGGACGCCGTGCCAGTGCATCTCACCGTGCTCGTCACGCTCCAGGACGGCGTCGTCGGCGAGCCACACCACGCGCCCGTTGCGCGCCAGCATCCGGTAGTCGATGCTGCCGACCTCGTCGCCGCGCACGGCGGCGTCCTCATCGGCGATCGCGCGCTCGCGATCCTCCGGATGCAGCCGGCTTTCCCAAAGCGTCGGATCCGCGCACCACTCCTGCGGGGAGAAACCCAGGATCGACTCGATCTGCGGGCTCACGTAGGTCCACGCCCCCGTCTCGCCCACCTCGGCGCGGTAGACGATCGCCGGCAGCCGCTCGACCAGCCGCCGGTAGGCGGCCTCGGCCTGCTCGCGCTCGGCACGCTCGCGCTCGGCGTTCTCGCGCAGGGTGCGCTCCGCGGCCAGTCCCCGCAGCATGCGCAGCGTCAGCGTCAGCACGCGGCCCATCGCCCGCAGCAGGCCCAGCTCCTCCGAGTCGAACGCGTCCTCGCGCCGCGCGATCACCAGGTGCGTCGCCGCGTCGTCCTCGAGGACGACCGAGACCGCGTTCAGGCGGCCCAGGTCCGGGATCTCGATCCAGTCGCGGCCGTCCTCGACGACCGCTGCCAC
>Ga0075429_100002542_pt1 | contig 15374 bp, 13 predicted proteins | sample RhiMetdeltSRZDD3_FD_75295 | JGI IMG/M metagenome (GOLD analysis project Ga0075429, IMG submission 75295) | Populus rhizosphere microbial communities from Tennessee, USA - Rhizosphere MetaG P. deltoides SRZDD3 | ecosystem: Host-associated > Plants > Roots > Rhizosphere > Soil | place: USA... | reverse complement strand
TTGCATCTACGAGGGCGAGGACCAGTACTACATCCATCCGGACGAATGCATCGACTGCCAGGCGTGCGAGGCCGCGTGCCCGGTGCAAGCCATCTTCCCGGACAACGGCATCCCGGAGAAGTGGCAGTCCTACATCGAGAAGAACAAGGTGCACTTCGAAAACAAATGACGAGCGGCTCGCACGGCTCGTTCCAAGGCGGCGCTCCTCGCGCCGCCTTCTTGCTTGAGGGACGTGGTTGGGGAGGTGGCAGATGACCGTGGGCGCCCTTCCCACGCGTGAGCAGGCGGTCGCACTGCTGCACGAGTGGATCCAGAACGTGAACCTGCGCAAGCACTGTTACGCCGTCGAGGCCGCGATGCGCGCCTACGCGACCCAGTACGGCGAGGACCCCGAGCGGTGGGGCCTGACGGGGCTCATCCACGATTTCGACTGGGAGCGCCACCCGACCGCCGAGCTGCACCCGATGAAGGGCGTCGAGGTGCTGCGCGCCGCGGGCTGGCCCGAGGACGTGTGCCGGGCCGTGCTGGGCCACGCCACCTACAGCGGCGTGCCGCGCGACACACTCATGGCGCGCGCGCTGTTCGCCTGCGACGAGCTGTCGGGATTCCTCGTGGCCTGTTCACTCGTGACGCCCGAGAAGAAACTGGCCTCGGTGGGGGTGGACTCGGTGCGCAAGAAGATGAAGAGCGCCGGGTTCGCCCGGAACGTGAACCGCGACGACATCGTCAACGGTGCTGCCGAGCTGGGCGTGGACCTGGATGAGCACATCGCGTTCGTGAAGGACGCGATGCTGGGTATTTCCGGGGAGTTGGGACTGTGATCGCCGGATTCCTCGCGTCGGGCCTGTTCACGGCCGCCGCGCGCGAGGGCAGCTTCGGCGAGTGGGTGCACGGCTGGCACGACTTCTACCTCATGACCGGCACCGCGGCGGTCACGCTCGCCGGACTGCTGTTCGTCGCGCTGTCGCTGCACCTGGACCGGCTGGTCGAGAAGAACCACGAACACCTGCTGGGCTTGTCCCGTGCGACGCTCACGTCGTTCGTGATGGTGCTCGTGGCCTCGCTGTTCATGCTGGTGCCGGGCATGAGCGCTCGGCTGACCGGCGTCATGCTGACCATCCTGGGTGCGGTCGGGTGCGTGACCATCTTGCTGTTCATGCGTTCCGCCCGACACCACCCGGAAGGTGGCTTCACGCTGATCCAGCTGCGTCGACGCACGCTGATCCCGCTCATCGGCTACGGGATGATCGTGTTCGTCGGCATCGGGCTCTTGAATGGCATCCCGGAGGCGCTCTACCAGATGATCGCGGCCTGCAGCATGCTGCTCGGGAACGCGGCCGGGACGTCGTGGGAGTTGCTCGTCCGTGTGGCGGCCTCCAAGCGCGCGGAGCAGGCCCGGTGAGCCAGGGCTCGCCGGGGGAACGCCTCCTGGCGATGTGGCGGCAGTGCTCGAGGCTGCCGTTCGGCCGCGAGATCTTCGGCCTGATGTTCGGCGGGATGGTGCCCTACAGCGGCAGCATCGGCGCCACGGTGCTGTCACTGGAGCCCGGCCATGCGCGCGTGTCGCTCCGCGACCGACGCGCGGTGCGCAACCACCTGGGTTCCGTGCACGCGGTGGCCCTCACCAACCTGGGCGAGCTCACGAGCGGGCTGGCCATGACCAGCGCGCTGCCCGCGGGAGTTCGCGGGATCGTGCTGCGGATCGAGACCGACTACGTGAAGAAAGCACGCGGGACACTTCTGGCCGAGAGCCGCGTCGCCTTGCAGCAGGTCACCGGCGACACCGACTTCGACGTGACCGCCGACATCCGCGATGGCGCGGGCGAGGTGGTGGCGAGGGTGCGCGTGAAGTGGCGGCTGGGGCTGGCGCGGTGAGGCCTCGCGCACCGCGGCCGCGGACAGCCGCGCGGCGCCGGCGACCATGACGCTCGAGACCGCGCTCACCCGCCACGCCAGGATCGAGGTCCCGCTCATCTGCGGGGCCATGTACCCGTGCAGCAACGTGGAGCTGGTGGCGGCGGCCTCCGAAGCCGGTGCGATCGGCATCGTCCAGCCCGTGACGCTCACGTTCGTGCATCGGATCGAGTTCCGCGACGGGCTGCGCAGGATCCGCGCGCTCACGCGCAAGCCCATCGGCATGAACGCGCTGATCGAGAAGTCCTCCAAGCGCTACATCGAGCGCATGCGGCGTTGGGTGGACGAGGCCCTCGAGGAGGGCGTTCGCTTCTTCGTCACCTCACTCGGCGACCCGCGCTGGGTGGTGGAGAAGGCGCACGCCGTGGGCGGCGTGGTCTACCACGACGTGACCGAGGCCAAGTGGGCGGCCAAGGCGCGCGATGGCGGGGCCGACGGCCTGATCGCCGTGAACCGCCGCGCCGGCGGGCATGCCGGTCCGCGCGATCCGCGCGAGTTACTCGACGAACTGCTGCCGTTCGGATTGCCGGTCGTGTGTGCGGGCGGCGTCGGCGACGCCAGGGGATTCGTGGAAGCGCTGCGCATGGGCCACGCCGGCGTTCAGTGCGGCACGCGCTTCATCGTCACCACCGAGTGTGACGCGAGTGCGTCGTACAAGGCGGCCATCGTGGCGGCGGGCGAACAGGATGTGGTGTTGAGCGAGCGCATCACCGGCGTGCCGCTGGCCGTGCTCGACACGCCCACCGTGAGGCGCATGGGGCTCAAGTCGAACCCACTCGAGCGCTGGCTGCTCCGGCACCCGCGTACCAAGCACGCCATCCGCACGTGGTTCGTACTGCGCTCCGCGTGGTCGCTCAAGGAGGGCGCTCGCCGCGAGACGTCGCAGTTCTGGCAAGCCGGCAAGAGCGTCGCAGCGATCGAGCGCATCGAACCGGCCGGCGACATCGTGCGTGCGTGGGCCGAGGCGGCGGGGCGAGCGGACGGCTGAGGGGTTGGCTGGACCGGTCGGGAACGGTGCACCGGCACGACTCCCACGATCGGTACGTCGGCTGTAAGGCCAGAATGGCCCCGCGCGAAGCGCTCATGCGGCCCGACCGGGAGGGCCACTTCGCTCTGGCCCGAGACGGCATCGCAGCGCCAGGGCAAGCGATGGAAGTTCCAGCGTGACGGCTGTCGCCCGCGAGCAGTAGCATTCACGGAGGGCCTCCCCCAGAGTCGCCCAAGTCGGATTGGACCGTTGTCGAGTCGCCCAGGGGTGGGACGTCTGTGGAGGTGACGTGATCCGTCGCTGCTCGCTCGCATTCGCGGCCTTGTTCGCCCTCCTGTTGGGACCCCCTTCGGCGCTGGCTGGACCCCCGTTCGCCACCACCGACGATGAGGGCCCGGCAGTTCTCCGAGGCCAGCCCACCGGAATGACGCCGCTCTGGCGTGGGGAAGGCGCGCGTTCGGGTGCAACCGCCATCGGCGATCCGGGCCGCCAGCCGTTCGTTTCGGCGATCTCGCTCCCTGAAGATGCGTTCTGGGAGGGCGGTGTCGCGCCCTCGAGCGGTGCAGGGTTCCGGGCCGCGATCGAGTTCCAGGGGAAGCTCGTGTTCACGGGCGGCAGTCCCGTGGAGCGACAGACGGGTTCGAACAACTGGAGCTGGGACGGGACCGCGTTCGCGATGCTGCCGCCATCTGGGAGCGTCCGTCTGTTCGGGACCTGGAACGGCCAGTTGGTCGCAGCCACCGTGAGCACCGGGCCGAAGCACGAGATCCTCGTCCTCAACGGCAGCACGTGGGACACACTCGGGACGACGAATGATCAAGTGGAAACGCTCGCAGAGTTCGGCGGCGCGTTGGTCGTGGGCGGGCGATTCACCACACTCGACGGCCAGCCCATGAATCGTATCGCACGATTCGACGGGACCGCATGGTCCTCGTTCGGCGCCGGCTTCACCACGCTCGGTGCGCGGGTGATCGACCTGACCGTTCATGTCGGCACATTGATCGCCACGGGGCCGCTCTCGTCGACCATGAAGGTGGCGAGTTGGGATGAGCCCTCCAGCACGTGGCTGCCCGTCGGCGCGAACTTCAATGCAGCAGTCGACGCCACGGAGTCGGATGGGACCTACCTCTATGCGTCCGGCCCGTTCACACTCTCGGGAGCGGTGTCGGTGCGGTACTTCGCGCGCTGGGACGGCGCGAGTTGGCAGCAACTGGGAGACGGTTCCATCGCGACGGGCCTGCCGACGAAGTGGAACGGCGGCATCGCGGTGAGACGATCGATGTCCCCGAGCAAAGTGGCCTTCTGGGATGGAGCACAGTTGGTTCAGCTTCCGGACAGCCTCGGCTTCGCGGTCTCCGGCCTGGCGACGTGGGGAACTCGACTCGTGATCACGGGCGGGTTCGTGAACAACGGTTCGGTGGCGGTGCCCGGGGTCCTGACGTGGGACGGCAGCGAGTTCTCGACCTTCCAGGTTCCCTGGGAGAACGACATGCTCGGCCCGACGTGGGGCGAAGTGGACGATCTCCTCGCCTGGAACGGCAAGTTGGTGGCCGCAGGCAACTTCGCACTGGTCGCCGACCGGGATCGCTATGTGAAAGCGCTGCGGGTCGCCTGCTGGGATGGCGAGCACTGGGCGCCGTTGGGCGAAGGCCTGTCGAGTCCACTCTATACCGCTCTGGGTGAGTGGAACGGCGAACTCGTGGCCGCCGGCTACGAGCTGAGTGTGTGGGACAACCCCAGCATCGAGTACGTCGCGCGCTGGAATGGATCCACGTGGGCGGGCTTTGGCAGCAGCGCTCCGTCGTTCGGATTGGCGCTTCAGGAGTTCCAGGGCGATCTCTACCTGGGCCACGAGGACTACCTCCACCCGTCCAATGGCCTCGCCCGTTGGAATGGTTCAGCGTGGCAGTCGGTGGCTGGCGGGCTGACGTGGACAGCGTCCCCGGGTGAGGTCTACGCGCTCTGCGTGTCGGGCGACGCCCTCATCGTCGGCGGTCCATTCGATCACGCAGGCGGCGTTCCCGCGATGAGCATCGCCTCTTGGGATGGCACATCCTGGACGGCTCTGGGCGCGGGGCTGAGTGGCGGTTCGTTCCCGTGGGTGAGTGCGATCGCCATCTGGAATGGCGCCATCATCGCGGGCGGCAACTTCACCACGTCCGGCGCCCAGCCGATTCAAGGCGTGGCGATGTGGGACGGCGCCAACTGGCAGCCGATGGGCACGAATGCCGTCGAGGTGCGGCGCATGCGTGTCGCCGATGGCGTGCTCTTCGCCTCGGGCCAGTTCAGGCTGCCGGATCTCACCGTGGTGCAGAGCGTGGCCCGCTGGACCGGCAGCGAGTGGCACGTTCTGGGCTCGGGAACCACCGGTGAAGCGATCGAGATCTACGACGGCCACCTCTACAACGCGGGGAGGGGTCTGGTCCACGGGCATGTGAGTCACGGGCTCTCGCGGCTGCCATTGGCGGTGGCGCTCGACGTGCCGCGAGGGAGTCCCACGCTCAGTGCGTCCGTCCTGTCGGCGAGCCCGAACCCCGCGATGGGTGGCACCTCGTTCCGGTTCGTGCTGCCGTCGGCGGGCCACGTGCGGCTCACGGTTCATGATCTCGCTGGGCGTCGGGTCGCCGTCGTGCTGGATGCACCCGCCGATGCCGGCGAGCACAACGTGCGCTGGTCCGCGCCCGCGCCGCCGGGCGTCTACTTCGCGCACCTCCAGACAGCGGCAGGCACGACACGCGTGACGCGTGTGGTGCGGCTGGAATAGCGGCGCGCCGCTTGGCCGTCGTGCCGCGGCTCAGAGCTCAGAGCTCAGAGCTCAGAGCTCAAGCGTCATGAACACGCTGTTCGGATCGGGCCGGTAGTCCCCGAACGGACCGCACGGCACGAATCCATGCCGCGCGTACAACTGGCGCGCGGGCTCGAACGCGATCGCTGCGCCGGTCTCGAGACTGAGGCGGCGGTAGCCCCGCCGCTTCGCCTCGTCGAGGATGTGCCGCAGCATCACCGAGGCGACGCCCTTCCGCAGATGTGCCGCGGCCGTGCGCATGGACTTGATCTCGCCATGCGAAGCGTCGAGTTCCTTGAGCGCACCGCAGCCCAGGAGCTCGGCACCCTCCCACACGGTCCAGAACGTGATGTCCGGCTGGCGCAGCTTCTCCAGGCCCAGCGCGTGGATGCTCTCGGGCGGCGAGAGCTGGTGCATGTTGCGCAGATGCTCGCCGATGAGGTTCGAGACCTCCGGGCCGCGCAGGTCGTCGAGGACGATGCGCATCTAGGCGAGGCCCGCGGCTTTGCGCAGCGCGGCGCCCTCCGCCGAGCAGCCGACGACCCCGATGTGCAGGGGCATCGAGTGTGCGGGCCTCAAGCTTCCCCCACCAGTGCCACGAGCTTGAGCACCGTGGCCCAGTTCCGCGTGGTGATGTCGCGGCCCCTTCGGCCGAGCAGGAGCTTCCCCGCCTGGCTCTGCAGGCTGCCATTCGGGCACCAGAGAAAGAGGGCGTGTCGGCCGACATGGAAGCGCTCTGGCGGCTTCACCAGTGACGACAGGTCCTTGAGCGCCGCAAGGCTCGCGGAGTCGGATGCGAAACCCACCAGCAATCGGGAGGCATCCGTTCCCTGCACGCGGATGGGATTCTCCTTCTGGACGGCAAGCAGGTCGGCACCGGACTTGACGATGACCGCCACATCCACGCCGACGGCCTTCGCGAGCGCACTGCGGATCGACTGCTCGTGGCGCTCGGCGGAACGCACGCCGGAAGTGAACACCGCGTTGCCGCTGTTGAGCAGCGTCGCGACGTCGGTGTAGCCGAGGTCCTCCAACAGTGCGCGAAGCTCCGCCATCGGCACGCGATTCCCGCCGCCGACGTTCACGCCCCGCAGCAGGGCGGCGAAGCGGGGCATCAGCGGAACTCCTCACACGGACTCGGGCCACCGCTCACGTCGATCTCCAACGGCTACCGGGTGATCTTCACGGTCTTGAGGATGCGCTTGATCTCTTCGCGGCTCCCGGTCTTCTCGTCCTGCCGAGTCCCGGCTCCGATGATGAAGTAGTAATCCCCGTGCGGGACGATCCACAGCTCGGACGTCGTCGGGAACGTGCGGCCGTCGGGGATCTCCAGCGCGTAGTTCATCCGTATGTAGCCCGACTTGATCCCGGACACCACGGCCTCGGTGGGGGGCTGAACGAGCGAGAAGTCCTTGAACATCTTCGAGAGCTGCGGCACGAACAGGCTGATGATCTCCGTCGGCGACTTCCCTCGGAGTTCGCCGTAGGGCTTGAGATTCACCTTGAAGCTGGGGTTCACGTCGTCGAAGGGTTCGGGGTATTTCATCATCGCGACGAGTGGCGCCGTGGAGTACTTCTGCATGGCGGCGTGAAACTCCTCGTCGTTGAGCTTGATCGCCTTGAGATTCTCCATGTGCTGCGCCGCCGTGGCGAAGTGCCACTGGGCGGGCCGCTTCAACTGGAAGCCCGCGGTCGGGTTGTTGAACACCGTCGAGTCCGGCGGCGGGCTCGCGCCCGTCAGCACGGCGACGGCGACGGCGACGAGCGCGGGTCTGACGAGCTTCAAAGGCCCCTCCTTCGCGGGGGGTAAGGGCGGTGCGAAGACGCCGCATCGAGCGCCTCGTGACGCGGTCGCGGTCCTGTGGTGAGTTTCGTCCGGGAGACCCGGAGCATAGCGCGGCAGCGCGCGATGCTCGCTACCTCATCTCGCTTTCCGTACACGTGGGCTCGATGTCGGTTCCCAGGTACCAGTACTGGTGCCAGGTGCGCCGATTCGCCCTCCACGCAGTGAGGTGCAAGCCCTCCGCGCTGGTGCATTGACGGAACTGGAGCGGGGCCGTGGCCCCGACCGTGGTGACGAGGTACTCCCCGGCCTGGTACTCGACCCGAGCGCTGGGGTCGTAGAGCGCGATGCCGATCTCGGCCGAGTTCGACAGCGGATGGCGCAGGCGCACGACATAGCTCAGGGCCTCCGCGTTCGTGCCGGCATTGCACGCCTCCGGGATGCGTGCCTGGATCCAGCCATCCACCACTCGAGGTGGCGAGAGCACGAACAGGTACACGAGATCGCCGGTCTTCCTCGGCTCCCCGAGGAACGTCGCGCACGCCAGGGTGTCGGGGCTCAGCAATGCCACGCCCAGTTTGGGAGCGGCAGCCGCACTGCCCATGCCGAGACCCAGCACACCCATTGCGATCAGCCCGGCCAAACCGAACTTCATCTCTCGCCCCCGCCGACGAAGGTGGTACCACGGTGAAATCCGGTTTCGAACGTTCAGATCGTCGAGAGACGAACTCGCGCTCCGGGATGCGGAACGCCGCCGCCGCCGCTCGGAGTCTAGAGGTAGAAGTGACCGAATAGCCACACGCTCTGCGTGTCTCTGAGGGCCGCGGATCTCGGTGAGCTCCGGGTAGGTGAAGCGCGGCGCCGGCCGTCGGACCACGCCCATCGTGGTCGACACATCACGCGCTCGACTCGTCATGCCACCCGGTTGCGGCTCGGAGGGCCCGCGTCCTGCCACCCGGGGGAACCCTCACGATGGCTCCCGGCGCCGAGCGGCTCGGCCCGCTCCACGACCACGGTGAGCGCGCCGAGCGTCTCGTCCACGCGGCCTTCGGCGCGCACCACCTCACCGCGCATGTGCATACCCCAGCGGCGGTAGGTGTCGGGGAACAGCACGCACTCGACGAGGCCGGTGTGGTCGGCGAGCGTGGTGAACAGCACGATGCCGCCCGACTTGGCCTCCACGCGCCGTGCCGCGCACGGGATGCCGCAGACGCGCACGCACTTGCCCACGTGCTGCTCGAGCTCGGCAGCGGGCACGCAACCAGCGAGTGCCGCGGGCGGCACGAATGCGTCGAGCGGGTGTCCCGAGAACCACAGCCCGCTGGCGGCGAACTCGCCGCGCACGAGGTCGGCGAGCGGCAGCTCGGGCAGGTCGGGGATCGCGTCGCCACCCGGGCGCGGCGCACTCGCGGTGGGCGCCAACGGTGCGCCGTCGTCCAGCACGAGGCCGGCCGCACGCGGGTGGGTGGCCAGGCTCGCGCGTGAGGGGAGCGCGTGCGCGACGGACTCCAGCACGCGTGCCTCGAGCCGCATCGAGGAGCGCGTGTGCGGGAGCGCGCCTTCTGCCGCGAGGGCGTCCAGCGCGCCCGCCATGATGAGCGCGTCGAGTTCCGGGGGCGTGGGCCGGACGCGGTCGGCGAAGTCGGCGAGGCTCGCGTAGGGCCGCGCGGCGACGATGCGCGCGCCGGTGGTCTCGGTGAGCCCGGTGACGCGGTGCAGGCCCACGCGGACCTGTGGATGTTCGCGGCCTCCGGCCGCGCCGCGGCCGGAGGCCGCGAAAGGCCCCATGCCCTCCAAGCCCTCCAACCCCTCCAACCCCGTGTCCCATGCCGAGCGCTCCACGCACGGCGCCAGGAACGTGACAGGTTCGCGCCCGATGCCGCCGCGGCGCAGGTCCTCGACGTGCACCCACGTGGGGTACATGCCGGCGTGATGGTTCAAGACACCCACGGCCCAGCCGGCCGGGAAGCGCGCCTTCAACGCCGCGCTCTGCCAGGCGAGCAGTCCGTAGCCGGCGGCGTGGGCCTTGCAGAAAGCATAGCCGGCGAACCGCGCCAGCTCGCGCCACACGGCGCGCGCGTCGGGCTCGGTGATGCCCGCGCGCATGGCCTGTGCCACGAAGCCGCGTTCGAGGAACCGGAACTCCTCGTCGCTGCGCGAGTGCGCGATCGCGCGGCGCAGCGTCTCGCCCTCGGCGAGCGGCAGGCCGCACAGCGCTGCAGCGACGCGCATGACGTCCTCCTCGTAGAGCAGGATGCCCTGGGTCTCGGCCAGCGTGGCGCGCAAGCGCTCGTGCGGGTAGGTGATCGGCTCGAGGCCACGGCGGCGGCGGCAGAACGCCTCCTTCATGCCGGACTCGGCGGGCCCCGGGCGCACCAGTGCCACCGCCGCGACGGTGTCCTCGAGCGTGCGCGCCTGGAGCATGCGCAAGAGGTTCCGCATGGCGGGCGATTCCAACTGGAAGCAGTTGAGCGTGTCGCCCGCGGCGATGGCGGCCGCCGCGGTGGGGTCGTCGTCGGCGACGGCGTCGGGGTCGAGGCGGCCGGAAGAGAGCGCGACGCACTCGCCGATGGTGGTGATCGCACGGTTGCCCAGGAGGTCCATCTTCACCAGCCCGATGGCCTCGACCGCGCGCATCTCGAACTGCGAGACCACCACGCCCTTGGCGGCGCGCTCGAGCGGCAGGTAGTGCGTGAGCGCGCGATCGCCGATCACGAGCCCGCCGCAGTGGACCGACAGGTGCCGCGGCGCGCCGGCGAGCCGCGCGGCCAGGCGCAGCGCCTCGGCGATGCGCGGCTCGCGGAACTCGGGGCCGAAGTCGTGCGGGCCGAGCCCCGGGCCGGCTCCCGGTCCCGCACCGGCGCTGCGCGCGCGTTCGGTCATGCCCGCATCGGAACTGTCCGCTGCCGGCGCACGGCCGACGTCGCTGCGTGCGTTCGCCGTTCCCGTCACCACACCGCGCTCCAGTACTTCTTCCAGCGCCGACGCGTCCAGGTGGCGCGGCACGCGCCGAGCGAGCACGTTCACGCGCGGCAGCGGCACGCCCAGCGCCTTCGCCGCCTCGCGGAACGCCGAGCGCGGGCCCAGCGTGGCGTGCGTGCTGATCATGGCCACACGGTCGTGGCCGTAGGCGTCGTACACGTGCGCGATCACCTCGTCGCGGCGGCGCCAGCACAGGTCCACGTCGAGGTCGGGGCAGTCGCGCCGCTGCGGGTGCAGGAACCGCTCGAAGCAGAGCCCGTGGCGCACGGGGTCCACGCTCGTGACCCCCAGCGTGTACGACACGATCGAGCTGGCACCCGAGCCGCGGCCCACCGTGGGAATACCGCGCTCGTGCGCGAAGCCGACGATGCTCGCCACGAGCAGGAAGTAGTCGGTGAATCCCATGTGCTCGATCAGGGCCAGTTCGCTCTCGAGCCGCGCGAGCGCCTGGGTCCGGGCCGCGCCACTGGCACGATGCGCCCCACTGGCCGGGTAGCGACGGCGCAGTCCCTCGAGCGCCAGCTCGCGCAGGCGGGCGGAGCCGGTCACGCCGTCGGGCAGCGGCGCGCGCGGGAAGATGGGCGTGCCCATCTCGAGCTTCAGGTGGCAGCGTGCGACCAGCGCGGCGTTGTTCTCGAGCAGCGGCTCGGCCTGCTCCGCACAGCCCGCGCCGCCGCACACGGCACACACACGGCGCTCCCACTCGGCGGGCGAGGCGAGCCATGCTTCGCGCGCGCAGAACGAGTCCGGCGGCATGCGTTCGAGCAGTTCCCCAGCGGCCGCGGTGACCGCGGCCCGGTGGGCTTCGTGGTCACGCGGCTCCAGCATCCACACGTCGCCGGTCGCGACCGCCGGCACGCCGATGCGCCAGCTCTCGGCCAGGCGCTCGCGCAGCCGCGGCCGCTCCGCGGCGATGCCGCGCACGCCGAGCCACAGCCCGCCCGCGCTCGCTCGCGCACCCCGCCAGGTGAGCCCGCGCGCGATCTCGTCCGCGGCACTCACCGCCGGCGGCACGCCCGCCGTCATGAGCGCCGTCGCGAGCCCCGGGGATTCCGCGATGACGTGCAGTCCCGCGTGGTGCTCGCCCACGCAGCGCGCCAGGTCGAACGCGTCGTCCAGGTGCCGCGCCGTGAGCACCGCGCACAGGTTCGCCCACCCGCGCCGGTCGAACGGGACCAGTTGCACGCGGGGTCTCGCCGAGGCACGTGCCGCCCGCTCGCCGCGCAAGCCGCTCGCTCGCGCCGGCACGCGGGCGCCGTCCTCCGATGCCGACACCTCGGCCCCGATCACCGCCGCCAGCCCCGCACCTGCCGCCGCGTCCAGGAACCGCACCGCCAGGTACAGGTTGTCCCGATCTGCGAGGCCCAACGCCCCATACCCCAACTCCGCCGCGCGACCGCAGAGGGACTCCGGCGAAGCCACGCCCGCCAGCAGCGACCCGTGCGACCGAACGCGAAGGGGAGTGAACATGAGGATGTCGGGGCCGCTCGCGCAGCCCGGTGGTCAGCCTTTCACGCCGAAGTTGGGATTCTCGATGATCCCGATCGCATTGCCATACGGATCCTTCACCAGTCCCACGCGGATCCCGCCGCCCACGTCCTTCAACGCATCCAGCGACACCGCGCCCGACGCGATCACGTGCTTCCACGCCGCGTCCGCGTCCTCGACGCCCCAGTAGGCGATCACACCGCGATTGCCCGGCTCGTGCGCCGGCGGCTCGGACGGGACCAGACCCAACTCGTAGCCGCCCACGTCAAAGCCCACGTAGTACGGCTCGTCGAAGTACGGCTCGACGCTGAACAGTTGCGCGTACCAGCTCTTGGCCGCGGCGACGTCGGGGACGGGATAGATGGCGGTCATGAGTGCCTTGGCGAGTACGGGCATCGCGGTCCTCTCGAGGATGGGGTTCACTTGGTCAGCGACGGCGTGCGCAGCACGAAACCATGGCGGTCCTCGTCCACGCGGCCCTTCAGGTTGAGCGCACGGCCCGAGACGACCGCGCCGTGACCGTAGCTGCCGCGCACGCGGTCGAGAGCCTCGCACAATGCAGCGCGCCGGCCGGCTTCGCGCTCGTCGAACAGCGCGCCCTGCTCGGCCGTGTCGTGCGAGAAGTTCGACAGCGTCACGCCCACCGCGTGCAGCGACACGCGGCGCGTGTAGAGGCGCTCGTGGATCGAGCGCGCCAGTGCGAGCACCACCGGGTCCACGGCCGAGGGCTGCTTGAGCGAGCGCGCCTGGTCGGCCGGCTCGCCGTCGCTGTAGCGCAAGCGCACGCTCACCGTGCGTGCGGTGAGTGACAGCTCGCGCGCCGTGCGGCAGGCGCGGCCCACGAGGTATTCCAGCATGCCCTCGATCTCGCGCGGATCGGCGGTGTCGTGGTGGAACGACGTCTCGCGCGAGATGGAGAGCGGTACCTCGCGCGCCACCACGGGTGCGGTGTCGCGGCCGCGGCAGCGCTCGAACAGCAGCCGTCCCGGCGCGCCGAATAGGGCTTCGAGCGTGCCCACCGGCAGCACGCGCAGTTCGCCGATGGTGCGGATGTTCATGCCGCGAAGCGTCTTCGCGTGCGCATGGCCCACGCCCGCCAATTGCTCGATGGGCCGGTCCACGAGGAACGCCTCGGCCTCATGCGCGTGCAGCCGCGCCAGGCCGTCGGGCTTGCGCGTCTTGCCGATGAGCTTGGCGAGCATGCGGTTGGGACCGATGCCGCAGGTGACGGTGAGCCCGGTGTCGTCGAGGATCGCGCGCTTCAAGCCTGCTGCGGCCTGCACGAAGTCGCCGTGCACGCGCTCGGTGCCGGTGAGTTCCAGGTAGGCCTCGTCCAGGTACGTCTCGACGTCGGGCGACAGGTCGCGGCAGCGGTCGAACAACCGCTCGGCGTAGCAGCGGTACACCTGTGCGTGCCCCTCGAGGATGATCGCGCGCGGGCAGAGCCGCCTGGCCTCGGAGAGCGGCATGCCCGCCTTGAGCCCGAACTTGCGCGCCTCGTACGAGCACGACGCGATCACGCCCGCGCCGACGATGACCGGCTTGCCCTTCAGCCGCGGGTCGCGCTGCTGCTCGATCGCCGCGAAGAACGCGTCGATGTCGACGTGCAGCACGGCGCGCTCGGGCGGGGGCGAGTCGTCCGCGGCGACGGGAAGTCCCGGGTGGCCCGTTCCGGCAGACCCGGCCATCCCCGCGACGCCGGCGCCGGAAACGAGACCACCCGAAGATGTGCGGCTCGCGGGTACCCGCGGGCCCGCCGACTCCACCGCGGTACGCGACCCAGCCGCCACGGGTGCCGTGTGGTTCGTGGCCGGGCGGGTCCGGGCGTCGTGCTCGGATCCCGGCACCGCGGTGGAGTGGGAAGGCATCGGGGCGAGCCTCATGAGTTGTGTCGAGCGCCGCGATGCCGCGGCGCGTGCTGCAAGTCGTCTGCTCGGACTGGTCCGCTCAGCCTTCGAGCGTGACCATGTCGAGCCACCACAACAGGTCGCCGCCCTGGAGTTGCAGCTGGTAGACGTCGCCGTTCTCGTCGGTGACCGAGAAGTAGAAGCGCGGGTGCTTCCCGGCCCGGTCCACCCAGCGGGCGTTGACGCGGGCGACGCGGTGTTCGCGTCCCCGGCGCCGGAACGCCACCGGAGTGACCCGGCCGCCATGGAAGTCGGCGCGCACGGACACGGCTTCATCTAGGGCTTCGCTGCGCATCTTGGGGATCGCTCCGAGGCCGCCCCGGGCTGTCGCCGGAACGGTTCCGGCGCCGCGGCCCGGGCCCGCGCCGGAGTCATTTCCGGTGCGGTGCCCGGGTGCGGTCGGGCCCGGAGCTTCGGGACCTGGCACGTCCTGAGCCTGGCGCGTGCGGGACGAAGGGTCTCGAGGGCCGCCATCCTGGCGATGCCCTTCGCGACCGACGGCCGCCATCCAAGCGCAGACAGGACACTACTGCACAAGTGTGCAGTAAAGCAAGCTGGAAATTCCGGCGTCTTCGACCGGGGGAGGCGCCGGCCGGCACCCGAGGGGCCGCGGCGTGTTCGAGCCGGGAACGCGGCATCCGGTCAGCAGGCGCCGCACACCGGAGCAGCCCAGGCGCCCCGGCTTCGCTACTTCAGGGCCTCGAGCGCCGGCTATGCCCAGTGCAGGCCGGCCCGCGACAGTGGCAGCTCGCGCACGCGCGTGCCGGTCGCGGCGAAGATGGCGTTGCACAGCGCGGGGATCACCGGCGGCAGCGCGGGCTCGCCGAGCCCGGTGGGCGGGTTCTCGCTGGCGATGAAGTGCACGTCCACGGGCGGCGCCTGGCCATGCCGCAGCAGGACGTACTCGTGGAGGGTGCCCTGCACGGTGCGGCCCTTCTCGATCGTGATCTCCTGCGCCATGGCCTGGCCCAAGCCGTCGAGCACGGCGCCCTGGACCTGGTGCACCGCGTTCATCGGGTTGATGATCGGGCTGCCCACGTCGGCGGCCACCCACACGCGCTCGATGCGGACCGCGCTCGCCTCGACCCGCGCCTCGACCACCTCGGCGAAGTAGCCGAGGTGACTGTAGTGGAACGCCACGCCCAGGCCGCTGCCGGCCGGCGGCCGGCGCGCGCCCCAGCCGGAGCGCTCGGCGACCGCCGCGAGCACGGCGCGCATGCGGCCCGCGTCGTAGGGCGCACGACCGTCGGCCTCGCGCACCACGCGCGGCTCGCCGAGCAGGTCCAGCCGGAAGCGCACCGGGTCCGCGCCGGCGGCGTGCGCCAGTTCGTCCAGGAACGACTGGAACACGAACGCGAGCGCGTTGCTGCCGGGTGCGCGCAGGGCGCCGGTCGGGATGAGCGGCGGCATCACCGATGCGGCCAGCTCGAAGTGCGGCACGAAGCGCGCGGGGAACTCCGTCGGCTGGATCCCGGCGGACGCAGCGAAGCGCTCGCCCTCGCCGAACGTGATGAAGTGGTCGCGCCA
>Ga0075429_100002535_pt1 | contig 15386 bp, 10 predicted proteins | sample RhiMetdeltSRZDD3_FD_75295 | JGI IMG/M metagenome (GOLD analysis project Ga0075429, IMG submission 75295) | Populus rhizosphere microbial communities from Tennessee, USA - Rhizosphere MetaG P. deltoides SRZDD3 | ecosystem: Host-associated > Plants > Roots > Rhizosphere > Soil | place: USA... | reverse complement strand
GGTCGTGCTGTACGCCGGCAGCCTGGTCCCCGCCGAGGTCCTGGCGGCGACCCGCCCCGGGGCGCGCCTGGTCGACACCGCCGAGCTGGACCTGGACGCCATCACCGCCGAGCTGGCCGCCGCCCACCGCGACGGCCACGACGTCGTCCGGCTCCACAGCGGCGACCCGTCGATCTTCAGCGCCGTGGCCGAGCAGGCCCGCCGTCTCGACAAGGCCGGGGTGCCGTGGCAGGTCGTCCCGGGCGTGCCCGCGTTCGCGGCCGCGGCGGCGGCGCTCGGTCAGGAGCTGACCCTGCCCGGGGTCGGCCAGACCGTCGTGCTGACCCGGGCGGCGGCCCGGGCCACCCCGATGCCGGCCGGCGAGGACCTGGCCACCCTGGGGGCCACCGGCTGCACGCTGGTCCTGCACCTCGCCGCCCAGCACGTCGACCAGGTCGCCGCCGACCTGCTGCCCCACTACGGGCCGGACTGCCCAGTCGCCGTGGTCGCCCGGGCCAGCTGGCCGGACCAGGTGGTGCTGCGCTGCACCCTGGGCGAGCTGGCCGAGCGGGTCCGGGCCGACGGCATCCGCCGCACGGCGATCGTCGTCGTCGGCGAGGTCCTCGGCCACCGCGGGTTCCGCGACAGCCACCTGTACTCGGCCACCCGCATCCGGGAGCCGCGCCGATGAGACGGGTGCTGGTCATCGGGATCGGCGCCGGCGACCCGGACCACCTGACGGTGCAGGCGATCAAGGCGCTCAACCGGGTCGACGTCTTCTTCGTGACGGACAAGGGCGCCGACACCCACGACCTGGTCCGGCTCCGGGAGGAGATCTGCGAGCGGTTCATCGAGCGCCCGGGCTACCGGATGGTGCAGGTCCCGGACCCGCCTCGGGACCGGACGGCGGCGGCCTACCGCGCCGCCGTCGAGGACTGGCGCCGGCGGCGGGCCGAGCTGTGGAGACGGATGCTCGGCGAAGAGCTGGGTGACGGCGGCTGCGGCGGCTTCCTCGTCTGGGGCGACCCGTCGCTGTACGACAGCACCCTGGACGTGCTGGAGCGCATCCTGGCCGAGGGAAGTCTGGCGTTCGAGATCGAGGTGGTCCCCGGGATCTCCAGCGTCCAGGCGCTGGCCGCCAGCCACCGGATCGCCCTGAACCGCGTCGGCGGGCCCATCCACATCACCACCGGGCGGCGGCTGGCCGACGGCTTCCCCGACCACAGCGACGACGTGGTGGTCATGCTGGATGCCGCCTGCACCTTCGAGGGCCTGACCGACCAGGACCTGGACATCTACTGGGGCGCCTATGTCGGCACCGACGACGAGCTGCTGGTGTCCGGGCGGCTGGCCGACGTCGCCGCCGAGATCAAGGCCACCCGCCAGGCGGCACGGGACCGCAAGGGCTGGATCATGGACACCTACCTGCTGCGCCGGCGTCGCCGGTGAAGCTGCTGCTGCTCGGGGGGACGGCCGAGGCCAGGGACCTGGCCGTCCGGCTCGCCGACCGGCCGGGGCTGTCGCTGGTCAGCTCGCTGGCCGGGCGGGTCCGCGACCCCCGGCTGCCGGCCGGCGAGGTCCGGGTCGGCGGGTTCGGGGGCGTACCCGGCCTGGTCGACTGGCTCCGGGAGCAGGAGGTGGACCTGGTCGTGGACGCCACCCACCCCTATGCCACGACGATGCAGGCCAACGCGGCCGCCGCCTGTGACCGGCTGGGGCTGCCACGGCTGCGGCTGGCCCGTCCCGGATGGCGGGCGCGGGACGGCGACCACTGGCACCGGGTCGGCTCCCTGGGCGAGGCCGCGGCGGTGTTGCCGTCGCTCGGGACCAGGGTGTTCCTGACCACCGGCCGCCAAGGGCTGGCGGCGTTCGCCGGCCTGGACGACCTCTGGTTCCTGATCCGCTGCGTCGACCAGCCCTCGGGGCCGATGCCGGCCCATCGCGAGGTATTGCTGGCCCGCGGCCCCTACCGGCGCGAGCAGGAGCGAACCCTCATGGAGCGGTGCGCGGTCGAGGTGCTGGTGACCAAGGACAGCGGGGGGTCGCTGACCGCCGGCAAGCTGGAGGCCGCCCGCGACCTGGCCCTTCCCGTGGTCGTGGTCCGGCGGCCGCCCCCGCCGCCGGGGCCGTCGGTGGCCACCGTCGAGGGGGCCGCCGGCTGGGTCGAGCGGCTGGCGGGTCAGGGGTGGCGGCGCGGGGTGTAGACCACCTGGCGGCCGTGGTGCTCGGTCACCCGGGTGGCGCTCGAGCCGATGATCAGCAGGGTGCTCATGTCGACCTCGGCGGGGTCGAGCGCCGCCAGGGTCGTCACCGTGACCCGCTCGCCGACCCGGCCGACCTGGCGGCCGACCACCACCGGGGTGGCCGGGTCGCGGTGGCGCAGGACCAGGCCGCGGACGGCCTCGACCTGCCAGGTGCGGGTGCGTGAGGCCGGGTTGTAGAGGGCCAGGACCAGGTCGGCGGCGGCCGCCTTGTCGACCCGGTCGGCGATGACCTCCCACGGCTTGAGCCGGTCCGAGAGGCTGATCGTGCAGTAGTCGTGGCCCAGGGGCGCGCCGGCACGGGCTGCCACGGCCTGGGCGGCGGTGACCCCCGGCAGCACCCGGACATCGACGCCGGCCCAGCGCCCGTCGCCGTCGGTGGCCACCTCCAGCACCGCCGAGGCCATGGCGAACACCCCCGGGTCTCCGGATGACACCACCACCACCCGTCCCCCGGCCGCGGCCAGGTCCAGGGCCTGCGCCGCCCGCCGGGCCTCCACGGTGTTGCCGGAGCCGTGGCGGCGCTGGCCCGGCCGTTGCGGCACCCGGGCCAGGTAGGGCCGGTAGCCGACCAGGTCGGTCGCCTCGGCGACGGCCTTGGCGGCCTCGGGAGTCAGCCAGGCCGGGTCGCCGGGGCCGAGCCCGACCACGGTCACCCCCGCCGCAGCGGGCGGCCTTTGGCCCCGCCCGGGGACCAGGGCCAGCGACATGTAGGGCACGCCGGCGGGGTCGACCTCGGCCAGGGGGGCGACTCGCTGGGCGTCGCTGCCGGCCCACTCGACATAGGCGGCCCGCTCCAGCAGGCCGGTGTCGGCCAGCGCCGCCCTGACCTCGGGGAAGGAGCGGCCCAGCTTGAGGATGGCGGCCGCGTCGGCACTGGCCAGCCGGGCCCGCAGCTCCTCCGGCGGCAGGGTGCCGACCAGGACGGTGAGCGTCTCGTCGTGCTGGACCAGCGGCCGGCCGACGGCGGCGGCGGCCGCGGCCACCGACGACACGCCGGGCACGATCTCGGCCGGGAACCGCTTGCCCAGCCGGGCGTGCAGGTGCTGGTAGGAGCCGTAGAGCCCGGGGTCGCCCTCACAGAGCACGACCACCAGCCGCCCGGCCTCCAGGTGGGCGGCCAGCCGGTTGGTGGCCTGGTCGTAGAAGTCGGCCATCGCCCCCGTGTAGCCGCCGGGATGGTCGGTGGCCCCGGTGGTCACCGGGTAGCGCAGCACCTCCTCGACCTGCCCCTCGCGCAGGTACGGCGCGGCCGCGGCGCGGGCGATGCTGTGGCCGTGGGCGGCGCAGTGGAAGGCGACCACGTCGGCTTCGCCGATGCACCGGGCCGCCCGCACGGTGACCAGCTCGGGGTCGCCGGGGCCGACCCCGACCCCCAGCAGCCGCCCGGTCGTCATTCGCGCTCGCTGGCTAGGGCGTTCACGGCCGCCGAGGCGAGCGCGGAGCCACCCCGGCGCCCCCGCACCACCAGGTAGGGCAGCCGCAGCGGGCTGGCGGCCAGGGCCTGCTTGGACTCGGCAGCGCCGACGAACCCGACCGGCACGCCGACCACCGCCGCCGGCCGGGGTCCGCCGTCCGCTACCAGCTCCAGCAGGTGGAACAGGGCCGTGGGGGCGTTGCCGACGGCGACCACGGCGCCCTCGAGCCGGTCGCGCCACAGCTCCACGGCGGCCGCCGAGCGGGTGGTCCCCAGGCGGCCGGCCAGCGCCGGCACCCGCTGGTCGGCGAGCGTGCAGACCACCTCGTTGCCGGCCGGCAGCCGCGAGCGGGTGATCCCGGCGGCCACCATGGCCGTGTCGCACAGCACCGGCGCCCCCGCGGCCAGCGCGGCCTCGGCGGCGCTGGCCAAGTCGTGCGACCAGGCCAGGTCGTCGACCAGGTCGGGCATGCCGCAGGCGTGGACCATCCGGACGGCGACGCGTTCCAGACCTGGCGGGACACGGTCCAGGTCGGCCTCCCGCCGGATGGTGGCGAAGGACGCCCGGTAGATGGCGGCCCCGTCGCGCTCGTAGTCGAGGGCCATCACGAGGAACCGAGCGCGCCCAGCCCTCGGGGGGCCGGGTCGTCGCCGACCAGGAACCGGTCGGCCGCGGTCGCGACCACCGGGACGGCGTCGGCGGGCAGGCCGCAGCGGCGCCCGCAGCCGACCCAGTGGACCGGGTCGCCGCCGACGGGGGCGGCCAGGGCGCGCACGTCGGCCAGCGACCGGGCGCAAGCCGTCCCGCTGCAGGCGGTGACCCCGGCCAGACGGTGGTCGTCGGCCACCAGCAGGCCGGCCCCGGCCAGGCGGGGCCGGGCGGCCACGGCCAGCCCGGCCAGCGGCACCACCACCCGGCCAGCCGCGGCCAGCCGCGCCACCTCCCCGGGGGGCAGCAGCGCGGCCAGCAGCTCGAGGTGGGAGGCGTCCAGCCGCCCCAGCGGGGCCGCGACGACGATCGCCGCCGCCCCGGGGAGCGGTCCAAGAGGCAGGCGGGCGGTGGTGTCGGCCGCCGGCTCGCCCAGGCGGCCGCCGACGCTGGCGGCCACCGCCGCCCCGCCGTCGGGGAGGCCGGCGACGCGCACGACGTCCGGGCAGGCCCGCCGCCGGTCGAGGAACACCCGCGCCGCGGCCAGGGCCAGCGCGGCGGCCGTGCCGGCCGGGCCGTGCACGCCCGCCTCCCGGCCGGCGACGACCAGGTCGAACCCGGCGCCACGGCGGCGGGCCCCGACGTCGCAGGTCCCGAGGCTGGCCCGGCCGCCGCCGTCGTCGACCGAGAACAGGAACCGTCCCGGTAGCGCGGCCAGGGCGGGGTCGGCCAGCAGGCCGCGGTCGAGGGCGTCGACCAGTGGCCGCAGCTGCGGGCGGCCGCCCAGGCCGGCCAGGGGGCTAGCGACGATGTTGCGGGCCCGGTCGTGCGCCGGCGAGGGCAGCAGCCCGGCCGCGGCCGCGTGCCGGCTCAGCTCGGCTGCGTCGCCGGCGCGGACGCCGCGGAGCTGCAGGTTGCCACGCGAGGTGAGGTCGACCCGGCCGTCCCCGAAGCGGCGGGCCAGCCCGGCCACGGCCCGCAGCTCCTTGGCGGCGGCATAGCCGCCGGGCAGCCGCACCCGGGCCACCTGGCCGTCGCGGGCCTCGTGCAGATCGAGGATGCCCGGGCAGGCGTCGACGCTCGTCACCGGACCTCCCTGCGGATTTGCGCGTCCCGGCCGACGGAGGCCGCACCGTACCCGCCGCCACCGCCTGTGGTCAACGGGGCCCCGACCGGCCCAGTTGACGTCCGGGGCCGGGGTGGACGAGAGTCCGCAGCGACCCACGACGGCCAGTGGAGGAAGCCGGTGCGAATCCGGCGCGGTCCCGCCACTGTCACCGGGGAGCGGACCCCAGCACGGTCACGGCCCGTACGGGCGGGAAGACCGGGGCGAGCGACGATCCGGGAGCCAGGAGACTCCGGCCGCCGTGACCGACGACCCGGGGCGAGGACCCCGAGGAGGCGCCGTGCCGCACGACCGTCGTGCCAGCATCCTGCTGCTGTCCACCTCCGACACCGACCTGCTCGCGGCCCGGGCCAGCCGCGCCGGCTACCGGCTGGCCAACCCGGCCCGGCTCCCCCTTGAGGACCTCCCCGGCCTGCTGGACGGAGCCGACCTGGTCGTGGTCCGTCTCCTCGGCGGCGAGCAGGCCTGGCGCGAGGGCCTCGACCACCTGCGCAGCCAGCCCCGACCGCTGGTCGTCCTCGGTGGCGAGCAGGCCCCCGACGCCGCCCTGATGGCCCTGTCCAGCGTCCCGGCCGGCATCGCCGCCCAGGCCCACCAGTACCTGGCCCACGGCGGCCCGGCCAACCTGGCCGAGCTGGCGAACTTCCTGGCCGACACCGTCCTGCTGGACGGCAACGGCTTCGCCGCCCCCCAGCCCACCCCTCCCTGGGGGGTCCGCGAGCGGCCGGTGACCGGTGGGCCAACGGTGGCCGTCCTCTACTACCGGGCCCACGAGCTGGCCGGCAACACCGAGTTCGTCGACGTCCTGTGCGCGGCCGTCGAGGCCCGCGGGGCGCGGGCCATGCCCGTCTGGTGCGCCAGCCTGCGGGCCGCCGACCCGGACCTGCTGGAGGTGCTCGGCCAGGCCGACGCCCTGGTGGTGACCGTGCTCGCCGCCGGCGGGACGGCCCCGGCGCTGTCGGTGGCCGGCGGCGACGACTCCGCCTGGGACGCCGGCGCCATCGCCGCCCTCGACGTCTCGGTCGTCCAGGCGCTGTGCCTGACGTCGTCCCGGGCCCAGTGGGCGGCCACCGACGCCGGACTGAGCCCGCTGGACGCGGCCACCCAGGTGGCCATCCCCGAGTTCGACGGCCGCCTGATCGGCGTGCCCTTCTCGTTCAAGGAGCTCGACGGCGACGGCCTGTCACGCTACGTCCCCGACCCCGAGCGGGCCGACCGGGTGGCCGGCATCGCCGTTGCCCTGGCCCGACTGCGCCACATCCCCCCGGCCGAGCGGCGGGTCGCGGTCGTGCTGTCGTCGTACCCGACCAAGCATGCCCGGATCGGCAACGCCGTCGGTCTCGACACCCCGGCCAGCGCGGTCCGGCTGCTGCGGGCGCTGCGCGAGCGCGGCTACGACCTCGGCCCGGCCACCGGCGACGACGCGCTGCCCGGCGTCGAACCGGTCGACAGCGACGCCCTGATGCACGCCCTGATCGCGGCCGGTGGCCAGGACCCCGAGTGGCTGACCGACGCTCAGCTGGCCACGGCCGCCGTCCGCATCCCCGCCGCCGACTACCGGCGCTGGTACGACCGGCTCCCGGCCGAGCTGCGCGAGGCCATCGAGGCCACCTGGGGGCCGCCCCCGGGTGAGCTGTACGTCGACCGCAGCCGCGACCCGGCGGGTGAGCTGGTGCTGGCCGCCCTGCGCGCCGGCAACCTGGTCCTGCTGGTGCAGCCGCCCCGCGGCTTCGGGGAGAACCCGGTGGCCATCTACCACGACCCCGCCATGCCGCCCAGCCACCACTACCTGGCCGCCTACCGCTGGCTGGAGGAGGGCTTCGGCGCCCACGCCGTGGTCCACCTCGGCAAGCACGGGACCCTGGAGTGGCTCCCCGGCAAGAACCTCGGCATGTCGGCGGCCTGCTGGGCCGACGCGGTCCTCGGGAACCTGCCGCTCATCTACCCGTTCCTGGTCAACGACCCCGGCGAGGGCACCCAGGCCAAGCGGCGAGCCCACGCCACCATCGTCGACCACCTGGTGCCGCCGATGACCCGGGCCGAGACCTACGGCGACCTGGCCCGCCTGGAGCAGCTGATGGACGAGCACGCCTCGGTGGCCGCGCTCGACCCGGGCAAGCTGCCGGTACTGCGGGCCCAGATCTGGACGCTCATCCAGGCGGCCCGCCTCGACCACGACCTGGGCCTGTCCTCGCGGCCCCACGACGTCGAGTTCGACGACTTCCTGCTGCACGTCGACGGCTGGCTGTGCGAGGTCAAGGACGCCCAGATCCGCGACGGCCTGCACGTCCTCGGGGTCGCGCCGGCCGGGGCCGAGCGGGTCGGGCTGGTCCTGGCCATGCTCCAGGCCCGCCAGCTCTGGTCGGGCCAGGCCGGGGCGCTGCCGGGGCTGCGCCAGGCGCTCGGGCTGGCCGAGGACGGGACCGCCGCCCGCGGCGACGTGGACCGGGTCGAGCGGCAGGCCAGGGCGCTGGTCGAGGCGATGGAGCTGGCCGGCTGGCAGGCCGAGGCCGTGCCCGCGGTCGCCGCCAAGGTGCTCGGCGAGCCCCACGAACCGGTCGAGCGGCTGCTGGTGTTCGCGGCCACCGAGCTCGTCCCGCGCCTGGAGGCGACCACCGGCGAGCTGGAGACCGTCCTGCACGCCCTCGACGGCGGGCATGTGCCGGCCGGGCCCAGCGGGTCGCCGTTGCGGGGGCTGATCAACGTCCTGCCGACGGGACGGAACTTCTACGCCGTCGACCCCAAGGCGGTGCCGTCCCGGCTGGCCTGGGAGACCGGCCAGCAGCTGGCCGACTCGCTGCTCGACCGCTACCGCACCGAGACCGGCGGCTGGCCGGACTCGGTCGGCCTGTCGGTGTGGGGCACCGCGGCCATGCGGACCTCGGGCGACGACGTCGCCGAGGTGCTGGCCCTGCTCGGAGTCCGCCCGGTCTGGGACGACGTCAGCCGGCGGGTCACCGGCCTGGAGGTGGTCGACCTGGCCGAGCTGGGCCGGCCCCGCATCGACGTGGTCGTCCGGATCAGCGGCTTTTTCCGCGACGCCTTCCCGCACGTGGTCGCGCTGCTGGACGACGCCGTGCGCCTGGTCGCCGACCTGGACGAGGACCCGGCGGCCAACCTCGTCCGCGCCCACGCCCTGGCCGACCTGGAGCGCCACGGTGACCTGCGCCGCGCCACCACCCGCATCTTCGGGTCGCCGCCGGGCGCCTACGGCGCCGGGTTGCTGCCCCTGATGGACAGCCGGTCCTGGCGCGACGACGCCGACCTGGCCGAGGTCTACGCCGTCTGGGGCGGCCACGCCTACGGGCGCGGCCTGGAGGGCCGGCCGGCCCGCGAGGACATGGAGCACGCCTACCGGCGGATCGCCGTCGCGGTCAAGAACACCGACACCCGCGAGCACGACATCGCCGACTCCGACGACTACTACCAGTACCACGGCGGCATGGTGGCCACCGTGCGCCACCTCACCGGCGCCGACCCCAAGGCCTATGTGGGCGACAGCACCCGACCCGAGCACGTCCGGACCCGCACCCTGCACGAGGAGTCGGCGCGGGTGTTCCGCTCCCGGGTGGTCAACCCCCGCTGGGTCCAGGCGATGCGCCGCCACGGCTACAAGGGCGCCTTCGAGCTGGCCGCGACCGTGGACTACCTGTTCGGCTGGGACGCCACCACCGGGGTCGTCGCCGACTGGATGTACGAGCGGCTGACCGCCGCCTACGTCCTGGACCCCGAGACCCGCGAGTTCCTGGAGCAGAGCAACCCGTGGGCGCTGCGGGGCATCACCGAGCGGCTGCTGGAGGCCGTGGACCGCGGCCTCTGGGAGGCCCCCGAGGACGCCACCCTCCAGGCCCTGCGCCAGGCGTACCTCCAGGTCGAGGGCCAGCTCGAGGAGGCCCAGGCATGAGCCAGCTGCCGTTCTCGGCGGTCATCGGCCAGGACGACGCCCGCCTGGCCCTGCTGCTCGGCGTCGTCGACCCCGGCATCGGCGGGGTGCTGCTCACCGGCGAGAAGGGCACCGCCAAGACCACCCTGGTCAGGGGCCTGGCCGGCGTCCTGCCAGGAGTCGACGTGGTGACCGGCTGCCGCTTCGCCTGCGACCCGGCCGACCCCGACCCCGGCTGCCCCGACGGGCCGCACCCGCTGGGCAGCCCGGCCGAGCACCGCCCGGCGCGGCTGGTCGAGCTGCCCCTGGGGGCCACCGACGACCGGGTCACCGGCAGCCTGGACGTCCCCCGGGTCCTGGCCGGGGCGGCCACCGCCGACGCCTTCGTGCCCGGGCTGCTAGCCGCCGCCCACCGCGGCGTCCTGTACGTCGACGAGATCAACCTGCTCCCCGACCATCTCGTCGACGTGCTCCTGGACGCCGCGGCCACCGGCAGCACCAGCGTCGAGCGCGAAGGGATCTCGCTGCGTCACGCGTCCCGGTTCCTACTGGTCGGTACCATGAATCCTGAGGAGGGGGAGCTGCGGCCCCAGCTGCTGGACCGCTTCGGCCTGTGCGTCCCGGTCCTGGCCAGCGACGACCCGGCCCGCCGGGCGGAGGTGGTCAGGGCCCGCCTCGGCCACGACCGCGCCCCGTCGGCCAGCGCCGAGGCCCACGCCGCCGCCGAGCGAGAGCTGGGCGCCCGGATCGCCGCCGCCCGGGCCCGGCTGCCGGAGACCGCGCTGCCCGACGCCCAGCTGCTCCGGGTCACCACCGTCTGCGCCAACCTCGGCGTCGACGGCATGCGGGGCGACCTGGTCACCTGCCGCGCGGCCATCGCCCACGCCGCCTGGGAGGGGCGCGACCACGTGACCCACGTCGACGTCCGCCAGGCCGCCCGCCTGGCCCTGCCCCACCGCCGCCGCCGCGGCCCCTTCGACGACCCCGCGGTCGGTGCCGACGAGCTCGACCGGGCCCTCGACCCCGACGGCGACGACCCCGACCCCCCGCCGGACGGCGGCGGAGGCGGGGGCGGGCACGACCCCGCCGGGTCCCTGGCGGCCGACGACCCGGGGCTCGCCGCGACCGGGGAGGGGAACGGCCAGCCTCCGGACCGCCAGGCCGCGCCCGCCGTCGGCGCCGGGACCGGGACGGCGGCTCCGCCCGGGGCCGCGGTCGAGATCCGGCGGCTCCAGGCCCGCGGGCTGGGTGCCGGCCACGGCGGGCGCCGGTCCCGCTCCCAGGGACCGGACGGCCGCCCGGTATCCAACGTCCCCACCACCACGGCGCCCGAGCTGCTGCCCACGGTCCGCGCGGCCGCCCTGGCCCGCCCGGGCGGCCCGTTCGCGGTCACCGCCGGCGACCTGCGGCGTGCGCTCCGCCGGGGACGGGAGGCCAATCTGGTCGTGCTGCTGCTCGACACCTCCGGGTCGCTAGCGGCCCGCCGCCGCAGCCGCGCCGTGGCCACCACCGCCCTGTCGTTGCTCGGCGACGCCTACCGCCGCCGCGACCGGGTGGCGCTGCTCACCTTCCGCGGCGAGTCGGCCACCGTGGTCGTCCCCCCGACCCGCTCCATCGACCTGGCCGGCCGGCGCCTGCGCGACCTCCCGGTCGGCGGCCGCACCCCGCTGGCGGCCGGGCTGGAGGCCGTTCACCGCCTCGTCCGCCGCGAAGCCTGGCGCGACCCCACCCGCCGACCCCTGCTGGTGGTCGTCACCGACGGCCGCGCCACCGGCGACGGCGACCCGCTCGCCCAAGCCAGGAGGGCCGCGGCCGCGCTTGCCCGCACCGGGACCTCCAGCATCGTGGTCGACGCCGAGGACGGGCCGGTCCGCCTGGGGCTGGCCGGCGAGCTGGCCCGGCACCTGGACGGGGAGCTGGTCACTATCCCCGGCCTGGCCTCGCCGGCCGGGTCCGGCCAGGAGCTGGCCGGACGGCGGCTGGCCGACATCATCCGCGCCAAGGAGGTCGCCTGATGCCCAAGGGCAAGGTCGCCGTCGTCCCCGACGACGGGCTCACCATGCGCGAGCGGCGCACCCGGCCGCTGCTGGTGGTGCACACCGGCGACGGCAAGGGCAAGTCGACGGCCGCCTTCGGGCTGGCCCTGCGGGCCTGGTCGGCCGGCTGGCCGATCGGGGTATTCCAGTTCACCAAGAGCCCCAAGTGGCGGGTGGGCGAGGAGGGCGCCCTCAAGGCCCTCGGGGAGGTCCACGCCGCCACCGGACGCGGCGGGCCGGTCACCTGGCACAAGATGGGCGCCGGCTGGTCCTGGCTGCGGACCCAGCCCGAGGATCACGCCCGCGCCGCCCGGGAGGGCTGGGAGCAGGTCAAGCGCGACCTGGCCGCCGAGACCTACCGGCTGGTGGTGCTGGACGAGTTCACCTACCCGATCGCCAACGGCACCATCGACGTCGGTGAGGTCCTGACCACCCTCGCCGACCGTCCCGGCATCCAGCACGTGGTGATCACCGGCCGCCGCGCCGACCCGGCCCTGGTCGACGCGGCCGACCTGGTCACCGACATGACCAAGGTCAAGCACCCGATGGACGCCGGCCGCAAGGGCCAGGCCGGGATCGAGTGGTGAGCCCGCCCCGGGTCGTGATCGCCGCCACCCGCTCCGGGGACGGCAAGACGACCGTGGCCACCGGGATCATGGCGGCGTTGCGCGCCCGGGGGCTGCGGGTCTCCCCCCACAAGGTCGGCCCCGACTACATCGACCCCACTTACCACGCCGCCGCCTGCGGGGTCCCGGGCCGCAACCTCGACCCGTGGCTGGTCGGCGACGAGCTGATCGCACCCTTGTTCCGCCACGCCGCCGACGGGGCGGACGTCGCCGTGGTCGAGGGCGTCATGGGCCTGTTCGACGGCGCGGCCGGGCGCGGCGACCTGGCCAGCACGGCCCATGTCGCGCGCCTGCTGGACGCGCCGGTCGTGCTGGTGGTCGACGCCGCCGGGACCTCACGGTCGGTCGCCGCCGTGGTCCACGGCTTCGCCAGCTGGGACCGGCGGGTGCGGCTGGCCGGGGTGGTGCTGAACCGGGTCGCCTCCGAACGCCACGAGACCCTTCTCCGGGAGGCCCTCGCCCCCGCCGGCATCCCGGTGCTCGGCACCCTCCCCCGGGAGGCCACCCTGCACACGCCCTCGCGCCACCTCGGGCTGGTCCCGGCCCCCGAGCGGCCCGGGCCCGTGGCCGGCTGGCTCCCGGCCCTGCGCGAGCTGGTGGCCCGCGGCGTCGACCTGGACCGGCTGCTGGCCGTTGCCCGGACCGCCCCGGCGCTGGCCGCCGCGCCCTGGTCCCCGGCCTCCGCGCCAGCGCGGCCGCGGCGGGACGCACCGATCCGGGCCGCCGTGGCCGCCGGCCGCGCCTTCACCTTCGGCTACGCCGAGCACGACGAGCTGCTGGCCGCGACCGGCGCCGAGGTCGTCCCCTTCGACCCGCTGGTATCCGAACACCTGCCCGAGGGCACCGACGCGCTGGTCGTCGGCGGTGGCTTCCCGCAGGTCTACCTCGACCAGCTCGCCGGCAACACGGCCCTGCGGCAACAGCTAAGGGAGCGGGCCGGGGCCGGCATGCCGGTGGTGGCCGAATGCGCCGGACTGCTGTGGCTCGGCGAGTCCCTCGACGGCCGCGACCAGTGCGGAGTCCTGCCAGCCCGGGCCCGCATGACCGGACGGCTCCACCTCGGCTACCACGAAGCGACCGCGCTGCACGACACCCCGCTGGCCGCCGCGGGCACACAGGTGCGGGGCCACGAGTTCCATCGGACGTTCAGCGACCCGCCCCACGGCGACCGCCCAGCCTGGAAGCTCGCCGACGGCAACAGCCACGGCTGGGCCAGCCCCACCCTGCTCGCCTCCTACCTCCATCTCCACTGGGCGGGCGTTCCCGGCGCTGCCGAACGCCTGGTCAGGACGGCACGGGCCGCCCGGTCGGCGAGGGTCTGACCCATGGCCACGGCGGAACCCGGCATCCCACTCGATCCGGCTGTCCATGGTGGCGCCGTGCTCGCTGACGCCGCCCCCGCCGGGGAACAAGCGATCGACCTGGACCACCACGGCGACGACGACCTCGACCCGCGGGCCGGCGACGCCCAGCTTGACCTGGCCGTCAACGTCCGGCTGCCCCACCCACCGGCCTGGCTGCAGGCCCGGTTACAGGCCGCGCTGACCGGGCTGGCCGCCTACCCGCGGCCCGACGCGGCCCGCTCGGCGGTGGCCGCCCGCCACCGGCGCGACCCGGCCGAGGTCCTGCTCACCAACGGTGCCGCCGAGGCCTTCACCCTGCTGGCCCGCGGGCTGCGGCCCAGACTGGCCGTCTGCGTCCATCCGTCCTTTACCGCCCCCGAGGCCGCCCTGCGGGCTGCCGACCAGCCGCTGCGGCAGGTCCTTCTCCCACCCCCATTCGACCTCGACCCCGAGCTGGTCCCGGCCGACGCCGACCTGGTCGTGGTAGGCAACCCGACCAACCCGACGGCGCGGCTGCACCAGGTCGAGACCCTGGAGCGGCTGGTCCGGCCGGGCCGCATCCTGGTCGTCGACGAGGCCTTCGCCGACGCCGTCGGCGGCGAGCCGGCCAGCTTGGCCGCCCGCACCGACCTCCCCGGCCTGGTGGTGGTGCGCAGCCTCACCAAGACCTGGGGCCTGGCCGGGCTCCGGGTCGGGTACCTGATCGCCAACCCGGCGCTTGTCGCCCAGTTGGCCTCGGCCCAGCCGCCCTGGCCACTGAACAGCCTCGCCCTTGAGGCCCTGACCGCCTGCAGCCAGCTCGACGCGGTCTCCTGGGCCGACGAGCAGGCGCGCCGCACCGCCGAGTGGCGGGCCGACCTGGCCGCCGCCTTCGACGACCTCCCTGGCGTCACTGTGGTCCCGGGAGGCCGGGCGCCGTTTTTGCTGCTGCAGGTCCGCGACGCCACGGCGGTCCGGGCCCGGCTTCGCGGCCTCGGGATTGCGGTCCGCCGCGGCGACACCTTCCCCGGCCTCGGCCCCGACTGGCTACGCGTCGCCGTGGCCGCGCCCGAGCACCACCCTCGCATCCTCGACGCATTCTCCCGGAGTCTCTCCAACGGCCGGCCGGCACTCGCCCCAACCGACTCCCCCGCCCCCGCGCACTCGCCCTTGGCCGGCCGCATCACCCTGGTCGGGGCCGGACCGGGCGGCGCCGACCTCATCACCCTGCGGGGCTGGCAGGCCCTTCACGCCGCCGACGTCGTAGTGACCGACCGGCTGGCCGATCCTGAGCTCACCGCCCAGCTGCGCCCTGGCGTCCTGCTCGTCGACGCCGGCAAGTCCCCCGGCTCCCACCAGCTCAGCCAGGACGCCATCGTCCAGGTGATGCTCGGCCACGCCCGCCTCGGACGCCACGTGGTTCGGCTCAAGGGCGGCGACCCGTTCGTGCTCGGTCGCGGCGGCGAGGAGGTGCTAGCCTGCGCTCGAGCCGGCATCCCCTGCTCGGTGATCCCCGGCCTCTCCAGCGTCACCTCGGCCCCCGCGCTCGCCGGCATCCCCCTGACCCATCGCGGCGTCGCCCAGTCCTTCACCGTCATCTCCGGCCATCTCCGCCCGGACGACCCGACCAACACCGTTGACTGGACACGCCTCGCCAGCTCGGCCGAGACCCTGGTCCTGCTCATGGCCGTCGGCAACCTGTCCGGCATCGCCACCTACCTGCTCGACCACGGCCGGCCACCCGTCACCACGGTCGCCTGCATCCAGCATGCCGCCACGCCCCGGCAGCGGGTCATCCGCTGCAGCCTCGGCGAGCTCGCCACCGGCACCGATTTGAAGGTCGAGAACCCGGCGGTGATTGTCATTGGCCCGACGGTCCCGATCCTCGTGGCTGAAGATGACGTGGCGTCGGTGACGATGGACTCCTAAGCCTGGCGCCGTGCTGGAAGCAGGTAAGGGTGTTCCGTCGATTGGACCAAGTGGGTGTTCCAGAAACGAAGGTTTCTGAGAGAGCTGCCTGACCCTGCGCCATGGCATGAAGATCAGGCGTGAATCTGTGGCCTCTGCCGTGTGAAGCGAGTGCGGCC